>Ga0194126_10000279_pt1 | contig 83236 bp, 81 predicted proteins | sample TA2KigC150mmetaG_FD_148641 | JGI IMG/M metagenome (GOLD analysis project Ga0194126, IMG submission 148641) | Freshwater microbial communities from Lake Tanganyika, Tanzania - TA2015035 Kigoma Deep Cast 150m | ecosystem: Environmental > Aquatic > Freshwater > Lake | place: Tanzania: Lake...
TACCCCCTCTCCCCCCGCTTCGGGGGGAGAGGGGTGGGGTGAGGGGGGCAGAACCACCGCATGCAATTTCCTAACCGGACACTGCTGGCCGGAACCAGGTTGCCCCTGACTTCCGAGGCGGAAGCCCCGTAAACGGCCGTAAAAAAGGCATCGACCCGGCACCGGCCGGGATCATAATCCGGACGGAAGGGATCCTGACTCCTGCCCGGCCGGTAAAGTTGAACCAGCATGTCCTTCAAGTCGGGGATCTGGAGCTTTTCTTCGAAGCTCTTAACCAGGCCATCATCGTAAAGGATCTTCAGCTGATTCTTCAGGGGCGATTGACGGTGAACCTGCTCCGGGGTTGACGGGTAGCGGTTTTTCTGATAGGCCTGTGCATAATAAGGGACGGCAGTGCATGAACCTGTTAGACTTGGGGATCATTGTTCTTCTGGGCTTGATCACCCTGAGAGGCTTTTTCCGGGGCCTGTTTCAGGAGGTGGCGGTCCTGGTGGGGGTGGTGGGAGGCGTGGTGGTGGCAGCCCACACGTACCTGCGCCTGGCAGGGTTGTTGCACCCCTGGATCACCGACCCCAACCATGCCCGGTGGGTCGCGTTTGCCGGGGTGTTCGTGGCCGTCTACTGGCTCACCCGACTGGCGGCCCATTTTATCCAGCGCCTGCTCTATCATCTCTACCTGGATTTTTTTGACCGCATCCTGGGCGGGGTTTTTGCCCTGGCCAAAGGGGCGCTCCTGGTGGGATTCGCGCTGATGCTGTTGGGGGTGGTGCTGCCCCGGAACTCCCACCTGTTGCAAAGCTCCGTCGCCGCTCCCCGCCTCATTGCTCTTGCCCGCCAATCTTTGGGGTTGCTTCCACCGGACTTCAAGCGACGTCTGAACGATTACCTGAAGGAATGGCGCCAGCCCCTGGAAAAGCGCCAGGCCGAGGAATCCCGGCCCCAGGAGGATCAGGAGCCCCAGACCCCGGCCGCCCCCAGCGAAATTTAAGGAAATGGCCCCGGGCCTGAAGCGGCAGGTCCCGGCGGTATCCGGCCACGCCCCATCTCATGCTGGAGATTTTGCCAGGTTCTTTTGCAAATACTGCCAGCCTACTGGCTATCTTGTTGATAATCATAATTATTTTTTAACAGGAAACCGGAAACGGTATTATGGATATGAACGGTAACAATGGCGACCCGGGTGCGGCGCTGAATGAATTCGTGGCCATTGTGCGGCGCTTGCGGGGTCCGGGAGGATGCCCCTGGGACGCCCAACAGACCCCGGAGACCTTAAAAACGTATCTGCTGGAAGAGGCTTATGAACTGGTCGAGGCCCTGGACAGCGGCGACCCCGGCAAGGTCAAAGAGGAACTGGGGGACCTGCTGCTGCACCTGGTGTTCTTGAGCGACCTCTATCAGGAGCGGGGTATTTTTTCCCTGGCGGAAGTGACTGCGGGGGTCGCGGCCAAGATGATCCATCGGCATCCCCATGTATTTGGGGACGCCAAGGCCGAGACCCACGAAGAACTGCGCCGCCTCTGGCAGCAGGCCAAAGCCCAGGAGGGCAAGCTGCCGGCGGTTCCGACCCTGGGCAAGGTTTCCCCGGCCCTGCCGGCCCTGGTTCAGGCCCAGCGTCTGGGGGAGGCTGCGGCCCGCCTGGGTTTCGATTGGCCCGACGTCAAGGGCGCCCTGGACAAAGTCGAGGAGGAGTGGCAGGAGCTGCGTCAGGCCCTGGGGCAGGCCGCCAACCTGGCCTGGGAGGAAGAACTGGGGGACCTGCTCTTCTCCCTGGTCAACGTCGCCCGTTTCCTCAACATCGATTCCGAAGGGGCCCTGAGGCGCACCATTTATAAATTTATCAAGCGGTTTAACGTAGTGGAACGCACCCTGGCCAAGGAGGGCAAGACCCCGGAGACCGCCACCCTGGAGGAGATGGACGCCATTTGGGAAGCCTGCAAACCGAAGAAAGACCCATCCCCGTGAGGGCGCGGCCGCAGCCGGACTCATATCTTGGGAGAGACTTTTTCCCCGGAAGAATCCTTGTCAAGGCCAAAAAAAGGTGATAAATTTAACCAATTTAAGGAGTTAATGCGCTATGCTAGCCGGCCGGTCCCGGGGTTCTTTCCGCCTGAGCCTGACCATCGTGATCATCGTCACCGGGGCCTCCCTGTTATCTATCCTTTTCTATACTTTCTGGCAGCGACTCAATCATCAGGTCGAGGTCATTCTCAAGGAGCAGTTCAACCAGCAGCAGTTGATGCTGGCCAGAAAAATCGCCGACAACGTGGAATCCTATTTCGACTTCCTGGAGAACGCCCTCCTGGGCTATGCCGGCCTGTTCCAAACCACCCCGCCCGACGAGCGGACCATAGATACGTCCCTGGAAGAAAGGTTTGCCCGGCACCAGCGCTTCGGCCTGTTGGAGATTAACCGCTACGACGCCGAGGGCGCGGGGGTCCAGTCCTTCAGCATCTCCCCCAATCCGCCGCCAGCCGGCAGTCTGGCTCTTCCCGCCGGCTTCCTGAAGTGGGCCCAGGACCCCGAGCACCGCGGCCGCCTGTTGCTGAGCAAGACCTTTGATTATCCCGGCCCTCCCTGGAAAGGGCGAAGGGTGATGCGGTTTATCACGCCGCTCTACTGGGGGACGACGCCAAACTTCGCCGGGGTGCTGGAATTTCTCATCGACCCCCTGTTTATCTGTGCAAAAGTTACGGCGGACGTGCGCTCCGGGCAAACCGGCTATGCCTGGATCATTGACCAGAACCTGATCATGCTGGCCCACTACGAGAAGGATTTTGTGGGCCATGAAGCCATGCAAATCCGCATCGCCCGCAACCCCCAGATCGTCTTTCGGGGATTACGCGAGCTGCACGCCAACCTCCTGGCGGGCCGGGAAGGGGTCACGGAGTATGACTCCGGCTGGCACCGCCAGAAGCTGGGGCGGATGCCGAAGTTAGCGGCCTACACCCCCATCCGGTTTGACAAGGGGTTGATCACGGGGGTAATCGAGGTAGAAGACCCGGCCCACAACCTTTGGGGGGTCTGCGTGTTGGCTCCGGTGGAGGAAGTCTATGGCAGCGTCGCCCAGGTGCTGCACCAGGAGTTGTTCCTGGTGGGCCTGTTCTTCCTCGTCGTGTTGGGGGCCAGCGGGGCGTTGATCGGCACCGCGCTGTTCTGGAACAAGAGCCTGACCCGCCAGGTGAAGTTGAAGACCGAGGAGTTGATGGAGTCCCAGGAGCGTCTGCTGCATTCGGAGCGTTTTGCCGCGGTGGGGGAAGCGGCCGCTTATGTCAGCCATGAAATCAAGAATCCCCTGATGGTCATCGGCGGCATGGCCAACCAGGTGGAGCGGCGCCTCACCGAGGACCCGGCGGCCCAGGAGAAACTGCGGATTATCCAGAACGAAGTGCAGCGCCTGGAGTCTTTCCTGGGGGAATTGCGGGATTTTCTGCGCCCTGCCCCCCCTTCCCGAAAGACAATCGATCTGAACCAGGTGATCAAGGACGTTGAGGCCTTGATGGGAGACTTCATCCAGGAAAAGGGGATTCTTCTGGAAGAGCGGTTGGAGCCGAATCTGCCGCCCGTAGAGGCGGACCCCAACCAGATCGAACAGGTCCTGCTGAATCTCCTCAAGAATGCCCTGGAGGCCACGGAAAGCAAAGGCAAAATCTTATTAAGCTCCGGGACCAGGGACGGCCAGGTGTGGTTTGCGGTCCAGGATACGGGCAAAGGGATGGGCGAGGACGTGCTGGAAAAGATTTTCCATCCCTTTTTTACCACCAAACATAAGGGCACCGGCTTGGGACTGGCGGTGATCAACAAAATTATCACTGATCACCACGGCACTATTACGGTGGACAGCGTCGCCGGAAGTGGCAGTACCTTCACGGTGAGATTGCCGAAAAAAGGCGCTGATGCTGCATAAGCGCTCGCCCCAGAGCGAAACCCCGCCCCAGGAGCATCAAAAACGCCGCCGGGAACGCGTCCTCATCGCCGTATCCCTGGTCCTGGTGGTGGTCATCACCTCCCTGGAAGTCCACCTGGTGCGCCGGGGCGGCCAGCCGGTGACCGGCAGTCTCCTGGCGTTCGGCCTGCTGAATATCAATACCTTCCTGCTGCTCCTGTTCACCTTTCTCATTTTCCGCCACCTGTCCAAGCTCTTTTTAGAACGGCGCCGCAAAGTATTTGGCTCCCGTCTGCGAACCCGACTGGTCCTGGCCTTCATTACCTTGACCCTGCTGCCCACCCTCTTTCTTTTCGTCATGTCCTGGCAGCTGATGTCCAGCCGGGTGGATTACTCCTGGGACCGCCAGGTGGAGCAGTCCCTGGATCAAGCCCTGACGGTGAGCCGCACCGTTTCCCAGGAGCTGAAAAGCAAGCTCAAGGCCTGCGGCCAACTGGTGAACCTGGAGTTGGCCCAAAGAGAAGGCTGGCGCCAGGAAGATCGGGGTTCTCAGGAAGCTTTCCTCAAACAACGCCGGGAGGATTTTCACCTGACGGGCCTTTCGGTCTTTGACCCCCGGGGGACCCTGGTGGCCGAAAGCGTGGCGCCGCAGGCGCCGCCGTTCCCGGCGCTGGCCTTGCCAGAGGTCCAATCCACCGCCGCGGCCCAGGATAAGGTCATCCGGCAGCCCCTCCCGCCAGGAGAACTCCTGACCCTGCCGGTCCCCCTCCGGGACGCGGCCGGCTCCCTGGCAGGTTATGTGGTGGTGCGGGAACTCATCCCCCAGGCCCAGCTCCTGCAAATCGCCGCCGCGGCCAAGAGCCTTCAGGACCTGCGCCGGCGGCACCTGCTCTTCAGCCCCGTCAGAGTCAGCCATTACCTGACCCTGATCATCGTCACCCTCGTCGCCATGATGGCTGCCATCTGGCTGGCTTTTTACATGGCCCGGGAGATTACCACCCCCATTCGCCAGCTGGCCGAAGGCACCGTGAAGGTGGCGGGGGGGGATTATGATATCCACATCGATCAGGAAGGCCGCGATGAAATCGGCTTCCTGGTGCAATCGTTCAACAAGATGACCCACGACTTGCAGCAGAGCCAGTCTCAGCTGGCCGCGACCTACCGCCAGCTGAGCGACAGCCATACCCTGATTTCCAGTCAGAAGCGGGACATGGAAATCCTGCTCAAAAATGTGGCGGCTGGGGTGATCGGCATCGACGCCGCCGGGCGCGTGACCAACATCAACGATTCCGCCGCCCAGATGCTGCGTCTCAAGCGGGAAGAGGTCCTGGGCCAGGACTGCCGGATGCTTCTGCCTTCCGGGGAATATAACCGCATGGCCGACGTGGTGGCCGCGGCCCGGAAATCTTCCCGGGGTACGGTGGAGAAGCCCCTGCACCTGGTTTTGCCGGATAAGACCCTCTATCTCCTGGTCAAAACCACGGCGCTCAGGGATGAGGCGGGCCAGGACCTGGGAGTGGTGCTGGTGTTCGAGGACTTGACGGAGCTAGAAAGGGCCCAGCGGCTGGCGGCCTGGCGGGAGGTGGCCCGGCGGATCGCCCACGAAGTGAAGAACCCCCTGACGCCCATCAAACTGGCGGCCCAGCGCCTGCAGCGCCGCCTCAAAGGCCGCCTGGGCGAGGATGCCCCCATCTTTGACGAATGCACCCAGGTCATCATCAATCAGGCGGATGAGATCAAGAACCTGATCAATGAATTTTCCCGGTTTGCCCGGCTGCCCCAGTTGACCCTGGCCCCCCAGGACCTCAACCAACTGGTCCAGGAAACCCTCCTGCTCTACCAGGAGGTCCAGCCTCGCATCACCCTGGCGTTTCACCCCGACCCGGCCTTGTCTCCCCTGCTCCTGGACCGGGAGCAGGTCAAGCGGATGCTCCTGAACCTGCTGGATAACGCCCTGGGGTCCATCCCCGGAAGCGGCGCCATCACCGTGTCGGTTACGGGGGACCCGGGCCAGGAGCGGGTTCAGCTCATCGTGGCCGATACCGGCGTCGGGGTCCCGGACCGGGACAAGATCCGCATCTTCGAACCTTACTTCTCCACCAAGCGGGGAGGCACCGGCCTGGGTCTGGCCATCGTCAACTCCATCGTGGCGGAGCACCAGGGCTTTCTCCGGGTGGAAGACAACGTGCCCCAGGGCACCAGGTTTATCATTTATCTTCCCATGCACAGGGCCGATTATGCCGGGACCGCTGCTAGTAGTTGACGACGAGCCCCAGATCCTTCAGATGATCTCGGGTATCCTTCAGGATGAAGGCTTCTCGGTGATCACGGCCCCGGACGGGGAGGCCGCCCTCAAGCTGGTGGGGGAGGAGGCCCCGGATCTGGTGCTCCTGGACATCGCCCTGCCGGGCATGGACGGCCTGGAGGTGCTCCAGGAACTGAAGCGCCATTACCCCTTCCTGCCGGTGGTGATCATTTCCGCCTATGGCTCGGTGGAAAACGCCGTGAAAGCCACCCGCCTGGGAGCCTATGACTTTATCGAAAAGCCGCCCCACGCCGACAAGATCCTCTTAACGGTGCGGAACGGCCTGGAACTGGCCCGCCTGTCCGAGGAAAACCGGCGGCTACGCCAGCAGGCGGCGCCGGTCCGGGAGATTATCGGCAAGAGCGAGCCCATCCGCAAGCTGCGGGAGGCGCTGAACCTGGTGGCGCCCACCAACGCCTCAGTGCTCATCACCGGGGAAAACGGCACCGGCAAGGAGCTGGTGGCCAGGGCCCTGCATGCCCACAGCCGCCGGTCGCAACGCCCCTTCGTGGAGGTCAACTGCGCCGCCATTCCCGAAGACCTCATCGAAAGCGAGCTCTTCGGCCACGAGAAGGGGGCCTTTACCGGGGCTACGGACCGCCACCGGGGCAAATTCGACCTGGCCCATGAAGGCACCCTCTTCCTGGACGAAATCGCCGATATGAGCCTGAAGACCCAGGCCAAGATCCTGCGCATCCTGGAGGAGCAGCGCTTCGAGCGGGTGGGGGGCCACCGGCCCATCCAGGTGGACGTGCGCATCGTGGCCGCCACCAACAAGAACCTGGATGAAGAGATCGCCAAAGGGACTTTCCGGGAAGACCTCTACCACCGCATCCACGTCATTCCCCTCGTCGTCCCGCCCCTGAGGGAGCGCCGGGAGGACATCCCCCCGCTGGCGGCCCATTTCCTCAAGGAACTGGCCCGGGAAAATGACGCCCCGCCCAAGACTTTCAGCCCCCAGGCCCTGGAGCTTCTGGCCGCCCAGCCCTGGCCGGGGAACGTCCGGGAACTGAAAAACTTCGTCTGGCGCTTGGCCATCCTGACCGCCGGGCCCACCATCGAAGTGGCTGACCTGCCGCTCACCGCCCAGGGCCTTACCCCGGAAGAGAGCGGCGACGGCGAATTCATCGACCCTTTCCTCCAGGTGCCGTCCTTCCGGGAGGCCCGGGCCTTGTTTGAAAAACAGTTTCTGCGGCGCAAACTGGAGGAATACCGGGGCAACGTCAGCCTGCTGGCCGAAAAAATCGGCCTGGAACGCTCCCACCTCTACCGCAAACTCAAATCCTACGGCCTGGAACCGAAGAAGGACGGGTAGGTCAAAGGGCCGGGACCATCATGCCGCCAACCGCGAGATTTTTCCTCTCCCGAAAACCCTTGTCAAGCCTCGATAGTTCTGCTATAAAGAATGGATTTGAAAAATTCTCACGCGCCATTTTAGGGCGGGCTGGTGCCGACCACGCGGGTCGGTGGCCCCGCCAACCATGGTGCGGCGGACCAACCAGGAGGAAGTTCCATGTCGTATGTCACCATGAAGGAGCTGCTGGAGGCCGGGGTGCACTTCGGCCACCAGACCCGCCGCTGGAATCCCAAGATGGGAGCTTACATCTTCGGGGCCAGAAACGGCATTCACATCATCGACCTGCAAAAGACCGTTCAGTTCTTTAAAGTCGCTTACAACTACGTGGTGGAAACGGTCGCCAACGGCGGCATCGTCTTGTTCGTGGGCACCAAGAAACAGGCCCAGGACGCCATTGCCGAAGAGGCCAAGCGCTGCGGCATGTTCTACGTCAACCACCGGTGGCTGGGGGGCATGCTCACCAACTACCAGACCATCAGCCGCTCCATCAAGCGCCTCAAGGAGTTTGAGGCCATGAAGGAGGACGACACCCTCAAGCGCTTCCCTAAAAAAGAAATTTTGATGATGGAAAAGAAGGCCGCCAAGCTGGAGCGCTCCCTGGGCGGCATCAAGAATATGGGCCGCCTGCCGGATATCGTCTACATCGTCGACCCCCGGAAGGAAGACATCGCGGTGGCGGAAGGGCAGAAAACGGGAATAGCGCTTTTGGCCATCGTGGACAGCAACTGCGACCCCACGGAAATCACTTACCCCATCCCGGGCAACGACGACGCCATTCGCGCCATTCGCCTGCTCACCGCCCGGGTGGCCGACGCGGTCCTGGACGGCAAGAAGCTGGCCGAAGAAAGGCGCCAGGCCATCACCGACAAGGAGATGGCCGAGGCCGAAGTGGAAATGCCGCCGGCGGTAGAGAACCTGGCGCCGGAAGTGGCGGCGGCAGCGGAACCCGAGGCTTGATAGATAGTCCGGGCAGTGAATAAGCTTTAAGGGGTTCACGGTTGACTCCAGGCGCAACAAACTGTAGGGGCGGTGAGGGCGCCGCCCCTACGTGGCCATTTGCAAGGGGGCCGCATCTCTGCTGATGCGGTCTCGGTTGGGCAAGAATTCTGTCGCTTTTGGTCGCCTTTTGTCGTCTGAAGTCAAAGGGAACCCTCCATTTTAAGGAGGCAACCGTTGGAAATTACGGCTGAACTGGTAAAAACCCTGCGTATCAAGACCGACGCCGGGATGATGGATTGCAAGAAAGCTCTGAAAGAAACCGGCGGCGACCTGGAGGCGGCGGTGGCCTACCTGCGCCAGAAGGGCCTGGCCGTGGCCAGCAAAAGGGCCGACCGGGCCACCTCCGAAGGCGCGGTCTGGGCGTCCATCGCCCCGGACCAGAAATCCGGCATCCTGTTGGAGGTCAACTGTGAAACGGATTTTGTGGCCAAGACCCAGGCCTTCGTCGAGTTAGGCGCCAGGCTGACGGAGCATTTGGCCGCGGTGGCCCTTTCGAGCGTGGAAGAGCTGCTGACCCAGCCCTGCCCGCATCAGGCTGACCTCTCGGTGACCGATTACCTCAATGAAGTGATCGCCAAGACGGGGGAAGCCATCCGCATCCGGCATTTTACCCGATATCAGGGCGACCTGGTGACCGCCTACATCCACCACGGCGGGAAGATCGGGGTCATGCTGGAGCTGAGCGGCGGCGGCGCCGCGCCGCCGGCGGTGGCCGCGGCCAAGGACCTGGCCATGCAGGTGGCCGCCACTATGCCTTCGGCCGTGGCCCGGGAGGAAATTTCGCCGGAGCTCATCGCCAAGGAAAAGGCCATCTACGAGGCCGCGGCCCAAGAGAGCGGCAAGCCGGATAATATTATCGAGAAGATGGTAATCGGCCGCCTGGAGAAATTCTACAAGGAAGTCTGCCTGGTGGAGCAAACCTTCGTGAAGAACCCGGACATCACCGTGACCCAATTCCTCAAGGAAGTGGGCGCTTCTCTGGGGGGCAAGGAACTCAGAGTCAAACGGTTCACCCGCTACCAGGTGGGCGCCTGAGCGAGGGCCCATGACATCGGCGCCCCTCAAATATCGCCGCATCCTCCTCAAGGTGAGCGGCGAAAGCCTGGCCGGGGAGAAGAAATTCGGCCTGGACCCCAACACCCTGAGAGCCATCGCCCGGGAGATCAAGGCGGTGGTGGACCTGAAGGTGGAAGTCGGGATCGTGGTGGGCGGCGGCAACATCTTCCGGGGCCTGGAAGCCAGCGCCCAGGGGATTGACCGGGCCGTGGCCGACAACATGGGGATGCTGGCCACCGTGGTTAACGCCCTGGCCCTCCAGGACGCCCTGGAAAAGGCCGGGGTGCCCACCCGAGTAATGAGCGCCATCACCATGAACGAGGTGGCGGAGCCCTATATCCGCCGCCGGGCCATGCGCCATCTGGAAAAGGGCCGGATCGTGGTCTTCGGCGCCGGCACCGGCAGCCCCTATTTCACCACGGATACCGCGGCGGCCCTGCGCGCCACCGAGATCGGGGCCGACGCCATCCTCAAGGGCACCAGGGTGGCGGGCATCTACGACCGGGACCCGGAAAAAGACGCCCAGGCGCAGATGATCCCCCGCCTCACCTATTTCGAGGTCCTGGAAAAATCCCTCCGGGTCATGGACAGCACCGCCATCACCATGGCCATGGAACAGCATATCCCCATCATCGTCTTTAAATTGCTGGAGCCGGGAAATATGAAAAAATTGGTGCTCGGAGAGGTGGTGGGCACCATCGTGGAGACGCGCGGCGATGAAAGATGAGGTCCTCAACGAAACCAGACGCAAGATGGACAAGGTCCTGGAGGCCATGGCCCGGGACCTCTCCCGGGTGCGCACCGGGCGGGCTTCCGTGGCCCTGCTGGAAGGGATCAAGGTGGAATGTTACGGCGCCACCATGCCCCTGGACCAGGTGTCTTCCCTGGCGGCGCCGGAGAGCCGGCTGCTCACCATCCAACCCTGGGATTCCTCCGTGCTGGGGGATATCGAGAAGGCCATCCTTAAATCCGACCTGGGCCTGAATCCGGTCAACGACGGCAAGATCATTCGCCTGCCCATCCCGGCCCTCACCACCGAACGCCGGAAGGATCTGGTGAAGATGGTGAAAAAAATGGAGGAAGAGGCCAAGGTGGCCTTGCGCAACGTCCGTCGGGAAGCCAACGAGGATTTCAAGGAGATGAAGAAAGAGAAACTCCTGGCCGAAGACGACGCCCACCGGGGTACCGATGAGGTCCAGAAGATCACGGATGAATACGCCAAGAAAGCGGAAGTCCAGGCAGCGGAAAAAGAAAAGGAGATCATGTCCTTTTAAGGGGCCGGAGGGCAGCGTTGACTGAACATTTTATGCCTCTGGACCCCCAAAAAATCCCCCGCCACGTGGCCATCATCATGGATGGCAATGGCCGCTGGGCCCAACGCCGGGGGCTGCACCGGGTCCGGGGCCACGTGGCCGGCGCCGAGTCGGTCCGGGTGGTGACCCGCCTGGCCCGCAAGCTGGGCGTCTCTTACCTCACCCTGTTTGCCTTTTCCGAAGAAAACTGGCAGCGCCCCGGCATGGAGATACGGGTCCTGATGGCCCTGCTCCGGCGCTACCTGCACCGGGAACTCTCCGAGATGCGGGATAACCGGATCGCTCTTAAGGCCATCGGCGACCTGTCCCAGCTCCCCGAGGCGGTGCAGCGGGACCTGGAGGCGACCATCGCCCTCACCGCCGAGGGCGCCCGGATGGACCTGACCCTGGCCCTGAGCTACGGCGGGCGCAGCGAAATCGTCCAGGCGGTGCAAAGCCTGGCCCGGGAGGTGGCGGCGGGCCTTCTGGCGCCCGAGGACATCGACGCCGCCCGGTTTTCCCGCTCCCTCTACACCGCCGGCATGCCCGACCCCGACCTCATCATCCGCACCAGCGGCGAGTACCGCCTGAGCAACTTCCTCCTCTGGCAGTCGGCCTACACCGAACTCTACGTCACCGAGACCCTGTGGCCCGACTTCCGGGAAGCCGAACTCGGGAAGGCCCTGGAAACCTACCAGCAGCGCCAACGCCGCTTCGGCCTCACCCAGGAGCAGATCGAGGCGCTGGAGGCCTCCAACTCCCGGCCTTGAGAAATGTCGGGTGCGCACTGCGCACCATATCTTTTACCACAGTTGCTCATGAGCCGCGGGCTCACCGTTAATGCATAAAAAGGTGGGGCGGGCCTCCGCGCCCGCCGCCTTTGGTGGCACAGGCTTCCAGCCGGTTTGCCGCACCGGCAAGATGCCGGCGCCACTAAAATCTTTTCAGGACAATGAAATGTAAGCGGGGATTGCCCTTCTTACCTGTTTCGGCCTATACTGGGGCTGGAACTATTTGCGGCAAACCGGCTCGCAATGCCGCAGAGGGAGAAGAACCGTGCGCCCATGGTTAGCGGTCCCCGGTAGATTGTTGTTCATTCTCCTTGCCTTGATTGCCGCGTGGCCGCAAGCGGCGCTGGCCCTCACCGCCAGCCAGGTTTACGAGCAGGTGAAAGACTCGGTGGTGGTGGTCAGGGCCTACGACCAGCATGGTAAACCGGTGGGTCTGGGCAGCGGGGTCAGGCTGCCGTCCGGCGACGTCATCACCAACTACCATGTGGTCAAGGCGGGGGTGCGGTACACGGTGGGCCAAGGGAAACAAGGCGTACCGGCCACCGTGAAAGCGGGCGACCCCGACAAGGACCTCTGCCTGCTCACCGCCCCCGGCCTGACGGCCAAACCGGCCCGCCTGGGCCAGGCGGTGAAGCTCAAGGTGGGCGAACCGGTCTATGCCGTGGGCGCGCCCCAGGGGCTGGAACTGTCCCTGTCCGAAGGGATTGTGTCCCAACTGCGCGACGGCCCGCCGCCCCTCATCCAGACCACTGTGGCCATCTCCAAGGGCTCCAGCGGCGGCGGCCTGTTCAACGCCGAAGCGGAACTGGTGGGCATCACCACCTTCTACCTGAAGGACGGCCAGAGCCTGAACTTCGCCCTGCCGGTGGAGTGGATCGCCGAGGTCGCCGGAAAAAAAATTCGGGAACGGCCCAGAGGTGAAGCGCCTGTCGCTCCTGAACCGGGCGCGAGATCGAAAGAGGGCTGGGAAGACCGCGGAAGGGCGTTGGAAAAAGCGCAGGATTGGCCGGGTATGCTGGCCCATTTCCGCCGCTGGACCAAGGCGGAGCCGGGCAACGAATTAGCCTGGTTCTCTCTCGCCTTAGCATATAGCGAAATGGGCCGTTACCGGGAGGCCATCGAGGCTTACCGGGAGGCCCTGCGACTTAAGCCTGATTTTGCCGATGCTTGGAATAACCTCGGCGTTTCATATGAGAAAATGGGCCGTTACCGGGAGGCCTTCGAGGCTTTCCGGGAGGCGTTGCGCCTTAAGCCTGATTATGCCAGCGCCTGGAATAACCTCGGCAATGCTTACGGAAACCTGGGCCGTCACCGGGAGGCCTTCGAGGCTTTCCGGGAGGCGTTGCGCCTTAAGCCTGATGATGCCAGCGCCTGGAATAACCTCGGCAATGCTTACGGAAACCTGGGCCGTTACCGGGAGGCAATCGAGGCTTACCGGGAGGCGTTGCGCCTTAAGCCTGATTATGCCAGCGCCTGGTGCAACCTCGCCATTGCCTATGCCCTATCAGGCAACCGCAGCGCCGCCCTGGAGGCGGTCAAGGAGTTGCGGCGCTATGACCCGCAGAAAGCGGACAAGCTTTTCAACCTGATCATGAAGCTGTGAGGTAAGCGGCAAAACCCTGGGGGGTTGACTCCTGGCACCGTGGGGGGGAGATCACCAGCGCGGGCCATGGCCCTCTTCCCTGGAAAAATCCATCAGTAGCACAGGCTTCCAGCCTGTGAAGATGGCGGGCAGTGCCCGCCCTGATACGGCGGGCGGGACGCCCGCCCCACGAACTTTCATGATTCACGGGTGAAACTGCCCAGGATTCGCCTTGACTCCAGTCCAGGCACCGGGCCGGGAGACCCGAGCTTTCCCGGCCCGACAACATATTCCACGAAGGAGAACACCGATCAATGCCCATTTTTGAATTTCGCTGCCATAGCTGTAACCAGGAGTTCGAGAAGCTGGTCTTCTGGACCGACCCGGAGGTGGAGTGCCCCCACTGCGGCCAGGCCAAGGTGGAAAAGCTGATGAGCGCCTGCGCCGCCAAGGTGGGGCAGAAGTATACCGCCGCCTCCAGCGGCAGCAAGAGTTCCTGCACCGGCTGCGCCGCAACTTCCTGCAGCACCTGCGGGTAATACCATTTTCCTGTAGGGGCGCACCCATGTGTGCGCCCTCGGGGTGGGCGGACACGCAGGTCCACCCCTACGATTTGACGTTTTTCAAAGGAAAAAGCTATAAGTGATCTTGTCCAGAGATATTAAAATCGGCACCCGGGGCAGCGCCCTGGCCCTGGCCCAGGCCCGCTGGGTGGCGGCGCAGATTTCCGGGCGCTATCCCGCCTGCCGGGTGGAACTGGTCATCATCAAGACCACCGGGGATAAGATTCAAGGCGTCCCCCTGGCCCAGATCGGGGGCAAGGGCCTGTTCATTAAGGAGATCGAAGAGGCGCTGTTTCAGGGGCAGGTGGACCTGGCGGTGCACAGCCTCAAGGATATGCCGGCGGAGGCGCCGGAGGGCCTGATGTTAGGGGCGGTGCCGCCCCGGGAAGATTGCCGGGATGCCTTCATCTCTTCCCGCTACGCGGCCCTGGCCGAGCTTCCCCCGGGCGGGCGGGTCGGCACCGGCAGTCTCCGGCGCCGGGTGCAACTGCTGCACTTGCGGCCCGACCTGGAAGTGGCGCCCTTGAGAGGCAATGTGGACACCCGCCTGAAAAAGATGAAAACCCTGGGGCTGGATGCCATGATCCTGGCCGCGGCGGGGCTCAACCGGCTGGGGTTGGCCCATATTTACCGGGGCTGCGTGCCTGAATCCGACATGCTGCCGGCCGTGGGCCAGGGAGCCCTGGGGCTGGAGGTGCGCGTTGCTGACTATGATCTCCGGGAACTCGTGGCGTTTCTGGATGACCCGCCCACCCGTCTGGCAGTGACGGCCGAGCGGGCCTTCCTGGCCCGGCTGGAGGGCGGGTGCGTGGTGCCGGTGGCGGCCCTGGGCCGGGTGGAGGGGGATTCTCTCGTTCTTTCGGCCATGATCAGCGACCTGGAAGGCCGGCGCCTTCTAAGGGATCAAAGGTCCGCGCCCGTGGCTGAGGCGGCCGGGTTGGGCGCCCAAATGGCCGAAACCTTGCTGGCGGCCGGCGGCCGGGAAATCCTCGCGGCCCTGTATGGCCGGCCAATAAAACTTTAAAAGCCTCTTGACTTTTTTACAATTATGATATAGATTAATCCCACTGAAAAAGTTTTTCAATGGAATTGGGGGAGTCCAGCAATGCGGGCGAAGTGGGGGATAGCCTGGCTGGCAACAGTTTTCTCGCTGTTATTTCTCACCTGCCCGCCGGGGCTGGCAGCCGGAGACTACGCCTTCAGATCGCTTCCCATTCTCTCCATTGACACCCAGAGTTCCCTGGAAAGCCAGATGCTGGGCGAAAAACCCCTGCCTCCGGCTGGCCCTAGTTTCCCCGGTATCCAGCCCGTTCCGTCGCTCCAACTCCATAATGAGGGTGGAGACGCCAGAGTCAATCTGCCTCTCAATACGGAGTTCAATATCTCCATCCGGTATAACCGGGAACCAACCCCCGGCGACCCGCAGCCCCTCAGCAAATCACCGCTCTACATGAAATATGCCGTGGATTACCGCCTGGTGCCCAACCTGCGGGTGGGGCTCAACAGTTATCTGTACCGCCCTTCCGAAGAGGGCTTTCCGTTCCAGCGCTCCCTGGCTAATCCGCTCGTGGGCTTTGGCCCGGAACTCAAATACGACCTGGGGCGGTGGAATTTCCTCTTAAAGAGCCAGTTGGAGTCCGGTAATCGGGATCAGGGCAAAGACCTGCAAAACTGGTTCCGGGTCTGGTATGCCTTCTAGTGGATCGTGCCGCCATCAGCTTCCCTCATAAAACGGATTTCCCCAAACTAAAATGAAGCTAATTGATACGAAGTTGCAGTCAAAAAACTATAAATATTTATGTCATTCTGAACGGAGCGCCGCGGAGTGAAGAATCTCGGCGGTTTTAAAAGAGAGATTCTTCGCTGCGCTCAGAATGACAAAAATAGTCTTTTGATTGCTCATTGGTATGAGAACCAGACAAATAAATTCCGCCTGCCTGTACGCCTGCACCGGTGCGTTTTTCGGCTCCCCTGATTCCCGCCCGATTCCTGGAGCGTCGGCAACGTTTCCTGGCCCGGGTGGAATTGCCGGACCAACGCCGCGTCTGGGTCCATGTGCCTAATTCCGGCGCTCTGACCGGCTGTCTCGATCCTGGTCAAGAGATCCTCCTGACTCACGACGCTCGCTCGGGGCGCAAGACCGCCTATACCTGGCGGTTTGTCCGGGGTCCGGCGGGGTGGATTTGCATCGACACCCTGGTCCCCAACCGCGTGGTGGCTGAGGCCCTGGCCGCCGGCAGCCTCCCGGGCTTGCCGCTTCCCTCCCGGGTCCGGGCCGAAGTTCCCATACCCCAGGGCAGCCGTCTGGATTTTGTCCTGGAGGTGGAAGGCAAACTCCTGTTCCTGGAGGTCAAGAGCGTCACCTGGGTGGAAGACGGGGTGGCTCTTTTTCCTGACGGGGTGACGAGCCGGGGACGCCGCCACCTGGAGCACTTGAGGGAATTGGCGGGGCAGGGGCACCAGGCCTGGAACGTTTTCGTGGTGCAGCGCCACGACGCCCGGGTGTTGCGGCCCGCCGCCGCCATAGATCCGGCCTATGCCCGGGAACTGGCCGCCGCGGCCGCTCAAGGCGTCAATATCATGGTGCTGCAGGAAAAAATCGAGCCCCCGGAAATTACCCTTGCGGCCCTCCTCCCCTTTGATTTAACATAATCCGGGATAATCAAAATTTAACGGAATCCTCATGAGGCGGTAATCGAGTTGATCTATGAATGCGGCGCTCAATAACAATATTCGTATTTTCACGGGCAATTCCGTCCCCGAACTGGCTCACAAAATCTGCGACCACCTCTCCCTGCCCCTGGGGCAGGCTATGGTCAGCACTTTCAGTGACGGGGAGATCCGGGTGGAAATCGCTGATAATGTTCGGGGCCGGGACGTTTTTCTGATCCAGTCCACCTGTCCTCCCACCAACCACAACCTGATGGAACTCCTGCTCATGATCGACGCAGTGAAACGGGCCTCGGCCCGGCGGATCACCGCGGTCATCCCCTATTTCGGCTATGCCCGCCAGGACCGCAAGGTGGCGCCCCGGGTGCCCATCACCGCCAAGCTGGTGGCCGACCTTTTGTCCACCGCCGGGGCCCAACGCATTCTCACCATGGACCTGCACGTGGGGCAGATTCAGGGCTTTTTCGATATTCCCGTGGACAATCTCTATGCTTCCCCCATCATGATTCCCTATATCCGGGAAAATTTTCAGAACGACCTGGCCATCGTGTCGCCGGATGCCGGGGGGGTTCCCCGGGCTCGGGCTTACGCCAAGCGCCTGGCAGCCACCCTGGGGTTGATCGACAAGCGCCGGGATGCCCCGGGTCAGGCCAAGGCCATGAATCTCATCGGCGAGGTCCTGGGCAAGGAAGTGGTCATTCTGGATGACATCATCGACACCGGCGGCACCTTGAGCGAAGCGGCCGGGGTCATCATCCAGCAGGGCGCCCGCAACGTCAACGCCTGCTGCACCCACGCCGTGCTCTCCGGGCCGGCGGTGGAGCGCGTCGCAAACTCCCCCCTGCACCGCCTGGTGGTCACCGACACCATACCCTTGAGCGAGGCGGCCCAAAAGTGCCCCAAAATCGTGCAACTGCCGGTGGCCCCCCTCCTGGCCCAGGCCATTTTGCACATCCACCAGGAAGACTCCATCAGTTCCCTGTTTGAGATTCAGTTTTAGGGGAGGATAGTGTGGTGGCACAGGCGTCTCGCCTGTGCCAAAGTAGCAGGTTAGCCTGGCACAGCCTGGAAAGGCTGTGCCACCGGCCAATATCACCTTTTCATGCTTTACGGCTGGACCTAAGGCCCATGAGGAACTGGCTTGAAAATTGTTTAATAATCAGTTGCCCCGCTCTTCCAAATCCGCCTGACTTATACCGCTTTCCGTTTCAAATGCAACAAACTTAATCTGTAACTTATTGACAATTCATATTGATTTTAACCGAAAACCGAAAACTGGATTAACCCTTGGGTGCAGCTCAGGCTGGGACAATCTTGCCGTCCTGCATGAAAATAAGTTCATCGCCCAATCGCTGCGCCTGGGCCGGATCGTGGGTGATCATGAGGATGGTGGCTTGCCGCTCCTGCTTCATTTTTAAGATGATGGCCTCGATCATTGCCGTATTGGCCGGGTCAATGTTGACGGTAGGTTCATCGAGCAGGAAGACTTCCGGGCTAATCACCATGCCCCGGGCAATCCCCAGGCGCTTGGTTTCGCCGCTGGAAAGCTCCAAGGCCCGGTGCCACTTCTTGTGGCCCAGGCCCACCGCCAGCAAGGCGTCATTGACCCGGGCCTCGATCGTGGCGCGGTCAACCCCCCTGACCTTCAGCCCATAAGCCACATTTTTAAAAACCGTAGTGTTGAAAATCCCGGTGCGAGGGAGCACCAGGGTAAGACGGCGCCGCAGGGCCAGGTTATCTTCCAGAACCACGCTCTGGTCCAGGTAGTTGACGGTGCCGCGGTCGCCTCGCTCCAAGAGGGCCAGGATGCGAAACAGGGTGGATTTACCGCTGCCGTTGGGACCTTGAAGCACATAAGTCCGCCCGCCGCCAAAGGCAAAAGAACAATCGCGGAGAATGCGATTGCCGTTATAGTTCTTGGAAACGCGGGCGATTTGCAGTTCTAAGCCCATAAACTTCCCTTGGACCCGGCCTGCCCCCGCCTTTGAAAAAACCGCAAAGCCACGGTGATGGAAAAGGAGATGGTCAAGAGAATTATTCCCAGGGCAATGGCCAATTCAAAATTGCCTTTGTCGGTTTCCAGGGCGATGGTGGTGGTCATCACCCGGGTATATCCGGCGATGTTGCCGCCGACAATGATAATGGCACCCACTTCGGCCATGACCCGGCCCAGGCCGGCCATGACTCCCGCCATGATGGCGTATCTGGCTTCCTTAACGACGGTGAGGCTCTCCTGGAAAGGGGTGGCCCCCAGAGTGAGGGCCGCCTGCCGGATCACCGGGTCCACCCTGGCGATGGCGGCATGGGACAGGGAGGCCACGATGGGGAACGCCAGAATAAACTGGGCAATGACCATGGCCGCGGGGGTATAGAGCAGGCCGATGAACCCCAAGGGGCCGCTGCGGGAGAGGAAAAGATAAAGGAATAATCCCGCGGCCACCGGCGGTAAACCCATGCCGGTATTGAGCAGGCTGATCACCACCCCCTTGAGGGGCACCCGACGCAAAGCCAGAAACGCCCCCACGGGCAGGCCCAGGGCGGTGGCCAGCACCAGGGCCGTACCCGAAACCTGTAGGGATAAAAGGATAATACGCCCCAGTTCCGGATTCAGGCTGACGATCAGCCGGAAGGCCGCCGCGAATCCTTCGATGATGGAATGCATAGGACAATAGCCGGGGCAGACCCAAGGCTGCTGAAGCCCCGGCCTACCCAGATCCGCCTCAGTTATTTGGCATTAGGAATGAAAAGTTGATTCCCGTGTTTGTCTTTGAAGTCGCCGATGGCCTTTTGGCCTTCAGGAGAGATGAGCCAGTCAACGAAGGCCATGGACTCCTTATATTTCACCTGGTTATGTTTTTCGGGATTCACCGCCATCACCCCGTATTGATTGAACAGGACGGGGTCGCCTTCCAGCGCCACCAACATTTCCAGCTTGTCCTTGGTGGCCAGCCAGGTGCCCCGGTCGGTGAGCGTATAGGCCCGCTTCTCATCGGCGATGCGCTGGGCCTTTTCCATGCCCTGGCCCACCTCCAAATACCATTTCTGGCCCTTGGGATCGAGGCCCGCGGTCTTCCAAATGGCCAGTTCCTTGGTATGGGTGCCGGACTTATCCCCCCGAGACACAAACTCAGTCCCCTGGGCCGCAATTTTCTTGAAGGCATCCAGCGCCGACTTCATGCCTTTGATCTTCAAGGGATCATTTGCCGGGCCGATGATGACGAAATCATTATACATGAGGTCATGGCGATTCACGAAGGCTCCCTCTGCCACCGCCTGTACCTCCAGGTCCCTGGCATGGACCATGACCACGTCCGCATCGCCGCGCCTGCCGATTTCAATGGACGCGCCAGTGCCCACCGCCACCACGTCCACCTTGATTCCGGTCTTTTTCTCAAAGATGGGCAACAGGTAATCAAATAGCCCCGAATTTTGGGTGCTGGTGGTGGAGGCGCATTTGATCCTGGTTTCCGCCCACCCGCTTCCGGCTGCCAACACCGTAGCCAACCCGAGCAATACGCCGAGCCCTTTTAACATCTCTGATCCTCCTCAATCTGCCAAAGTGCTATTTCTTTGATAGGATAGCAATCCGCAAAATAAAACCTGAGCTGACTTAAACGTCTTGATCTTTGAGCCATTCCCGGAAGTTGCCGGCCAAACCCCAAAATTGGGCTATGGCGGCCTCCCCGGCGGGGGTGAGCCAGGCCTTACCGCCGTTACGGCCTCCAAAGGTCCGGGCTACCAGCTCTTCTCCGGCCAGGCGGTTCATATTGGCCACCAGGGTCCAGGCATGGCTGTAAGCCATCTCCATGGCGCGGGAGGCCGCGGCGATGGAGCCGGTTTCCCGGATGCGCTCTAAGAGCACCACCCGGCCCCAGCTCAAGAAAATTTCCCCCTGCTTCTCGATCCAGAGGCGACCCTTGATCTGCGTACCGTGGGATTCCGGGCTTGCCGCTAAAGCGGTTCCCCTTCCGTGGTTGGGCTTTTTACCCTTCATAGCGATATTTTTACAGAAGAATAGCCAAGTGATTTTAAAAAAACAACCATTTTTTCTCTTCGCATCGGAACAGTCACTCATAGGCCTTTGGCCCAACCGTAAAACCTGAAAAGGTGGTATAGGCTGGTGGCACAGCCTTTCCAGGCTGTGCCCGGCTAACCTGCTTCCTTGGCACAGGCTGGAAAGCCTGTGCTACCGATTTAAAGAACTTTTCAAGGCAGTCACTCATGAGCCTTTGGCTCACCAGTAAAGCATGAAAAGTTCAGTGGGGCGGGCCTCCGTGCCCGCCGTGGCTATAAGCTCACTCTATTCAAAGACAAACTTGTCTTCAGTGCACACCTTGATACAGGCGTCCACCACTTCCGGGTCATAGAGGACGCCCTTTTGCCGGGCAATCTCCTCCAGGGCCCGGTCGAGGCCCAACGCGGGCCGGTAAGGCCGGTGGGACTCATTGAGCCTGAGGGCTTCTGTAATTTATGAATCATAACACTATGCTCCATGGCCTCAGGAGATTCTCAAATTTTTATTGACCAGTTTTCGGGTAGCAGGCAAGTCCGGCAAAATTAGCGATTGACGGGCGGGGCGGGGCGTTATACTTTGACGATTGAACACCATGACGTCTGACCTAAACGATCATCCACGCCCATGAAAATAACCCTGGCCCAACTGAATCCGGTGGTGGGGGACGTGCGCGGCAATCTCGCCAAAGTTGTCGCCACCCTGGCGCAGGAGCATCGAACCTCCGACCTGGTGGTCTTCTCCGAGCTTTTTCTGGTGGGCTATCCGCCCCGGGACCTCTTGGAGAAGCCGGCCCTCATTGGCCAGGTCCAGGAGGCTCTGGAACACCTGGTGGATTTGTCCGCCCGGTATCCCGCTACCGGGATTCTGGTGGGGGCGCCGCAGCCCACCGGCCGGGACACGGGCAAAGGCCTGTGCAACTGTGCGGTGCTGATACACCAGGGACAGGTGCGGCTGCGCCAGGCTAAATCGCTGTTGCCCACCTACGACGTTTTCGATGAGACCCGGCACTTCGATCCCGCCGGGGAGGTTGCGGTCGTCCCCTTTAAAAACGAGATTTTGGGAATCTCCATCTGCGAAGACGCCTGGTACGATCCGGAGCTGTGGTTTAGGCGTCTCTATCCCCTGGACCCCATCCAGGTCCAGGCTCATAAGGGCGCTACGGTGCTCATCAATATTTCCGCCTCGCCCTTTCAGGTGGGCAAAGAAGAGTTGCGCCACCGGCTGTTTCAGTCCCACGCCCTAAAATACCGGGTCCCCCTGGTCTATGTGAACCAGGTGGGGGGTAACGATGAGCTCATCTTTGACGGCCGCAGCCTGGCCCTGGACCCGGCGGGGGAGGCCAGCGCCGCGCTGCCGGGATTTCGGGAAGCGGTGGTCACGGTGGACCTGGCGCAACCCGGCGCCCCGGGCCTGTACCTGCCCCAGGAGAAGATCGTCACGGTGCACGAGGCCCTGATCCTGGGCCTGAGGGATTACCTGCGCAAATGCGGCTTCAAGCAAGCCGTGGTGGGCCTGTCCGGCGGGGTGGATTCCGCGGTTACCTGCTGCCTGGCCGCCGCCGCCCTGGGCCGGGAAAACGTCATGGGGGTGTTGATGCCCTCGCTCTACACCTCCCGGGACAGCATCGAGGACTCCCTCATCCTGGCCCGAAACCTGGGAGTGGCAACCAGGCTCATTCCCATCACCCCCATCTACCAGAGCTACCTGGAAGCCCTGCAGGGGCCCCTTAATCTGGGGGAGATCGAACTCACCCTGGAAAATATCCAGGCCCGCATCCGGGGCAACATCCTTATGGCCATCTCCAACAAAGAGGGCTACATGGTCCTGTCCACCGGGAACAAAAGCGAACTGGCGGTGGGCTACTGCACCTTGTACGGGGATATGAGCGGCGGGCTCGGGGTCCTGGCGGACGTGCCCAAGACCATGGTCTATGAACTGGCCGAATACCTCAACCGGGACCGGGAGATCATCCCGGCGCAGATCATCCGCAAGGCCCCCTCCGCGGAGCTGCGCCCGGACCAGACGGACCAGGACACCCTGCCCCCGTACGACCTCCTGGACCGGATCATGAACTATTACCTCACTGAGGGCTGTGCCTACGGGGACATCGTTAAGCTGGGGTTTGACCCGGAAACCGTGCAGTGGGTGATCCGCACCATCGACAAAAATGAGTACAAGCGGCGGCAGGCGGCACCGGGCCTGAAGATCACCTCCAAGGCCTTCGGCATGGGCCGGCGCATCCCCATTGCCGCGCAGTTCGATCTGTAATCTTTCCCAGGCGGCGGTGGGGAAACAGCGGGGCGGGGCGCCTCCGGCTTCCCCTCACCTCTCCCCCAAAGGACGGACCTGCGGGTCCGCCCTTATGACCGGTTCGAAATAACCCCGGCGCTTACATTACCTTGGGCGGCTTGGCTGGGGTTTCCTCCGGGCTGGGCGGGTCCTGGGGCGCAAGCTCCGGCGGGGCGGTTGGCGGAATGTCGATGATTTTGGCCTTGGGGGAAGGCGCAGACGCCCCGGGGGCCGCCGGCGCCTCCCCGGTTTTCTTCACGGTCTTGAAATAGGACGGATCGAGGTCATAAAACACCTTGGGGACCTTCACCACCGCCTTCCAGGGCCCTTGAGGGGCATGGCCCCGATACAGGTAGTTTTCCCAGAAAAAATAGTAGTTGCCGCGGTAGCGGAAAACGTCGGTGGGGAGGTTGGGGGCCCAGGAGACCTGGGGCGCCCCGGGGACCTGGGTCCACTGGGGTTTGAGGTCGGGCGGCACCGGATTGATGCGAATGTCCTGGGCCCCGGCTGCCTCAGCAGCCGCTACCAGTGCCGATATTGCCAAGAGCTTGAGAAAATGCCGCATCGGTGGAACCTCCACTGTCTGGTCAAGGCTGGGCCGCTGGGGCCCCTTCCCTTAATACCGTATCCCGAATTAACAAAATCAGCGCAGGCGCCGAAAAGACCGCCAGGAGGTTGCCGGCGCCAACGCACTGAGCCGGTGCCGGACCAGCCGTCGGGGTTAATGCCGGGGAGCGATGGTTTCCGAAATGAATGAGCCGGGAAGCTCCTTTCAGGATCGGGGGCTCACTCGAATTTTTTCATCTGTCCCGGCGGCAAAGAGCCACCTTGCTCCAGTTTTTTCATCTGTCCCGGCGGCAAAGAGCCTCCCTGGTTTGATTTCTTCATCTGTCCCGGTGGCGCCGGCGCCCCTCCCCAGCCGGTTTTCTGGCCCTTGGCCCATCCCGGCGGCGACTTGAAGTAAGTCGGTCCGATCTTATAAAAACCCCGGGGAGGATTCTTAATCACCCTCCAGGGACCGTTGAGGCGGTCACCCCGATGCCAGCGTCCGTCACCGTAATAGTAGAACTGCTTGCCATAGCGGAAGAGGTCATGGCGTTGATCCGGGACGTAATCGATCCCGGGAGCCTGGGGAACCGGCGTCCAGCGGGGAGCCAGATCGGGCCCCCAGGGCGGGACGAATTGTGATTGGGCCCACAACGCCGTCACCCCCGAGAGCAGAATCACCAGCATTAACGGTAAGGCCTTCGATAAAAATTTCATGACGTCCTCCTTAAGCGGGAATGCTCTTCTGCCGGCCCACGGCCAGGTCGTGCAGGGGGATGAGGATATCCGCCGCCTCTTTAACCCGCCGGGCGCTCTCATAGGCGTCGATGACATTGATGTGGACCCCCGAAGGAATGGGCGGCCCCGAGGCTGGAAAGTTCACTTCATTACAGCAAAACCCGGTGATCACCGCCTGGCCGGCCCGGGTGTTGACCACCACGGACTGGCCCCCCACCGTGTGCCCGGGGGTGAGGAGCACCCGGATACCCGGGACGATCTGGGCATCTCCATCAACCTGCACCACCTCCACGTCATCCAAAAGGTCTGGGAAGTAGCGGTGGTCCACCGGGTGGGGCTCTTGACAAAATTCGTACTCCTTCTTCTGGACATAGACCCGGGCGTTGGTGCACTTGTAGTCGTTTTCGCAGTGGTCGTTGTGCAGGTGGGTATGAATGATGATGTCGATGTCTGCCGGCTTGAGACCGAACGTGTCCAGGGCCGCTTCGAACTCCTGGATCTTCAAGCCGTACTGCTCCCCCACCTCGGGCGGCACCATGAACTGTTCCAGACCCGTGTCCACCAGGATCTTCTCCGGGCCCCCTTCCAGGTAAAACACGTAGATGGGGATCCAGATCCGCTTGCCGTAGCCCTTGAGATAGGTCATGATGCCCTGATCCGTTTCATTGGCCCCCACCACCAGGGGGTGGATGACATATTCTTGTATGGCGCTCTCCTTGGGCGATTTTTCGTCTAGCATGATTATCGTCTCGATTATTTTTCGTTCCCAAACTCTATTGGGGGAACTGGGAAAAGTTATTCCTGGCGCGCCACCCTAGCAGAGCCAGCAGCCCTGCTCCCGGATCTCCTCGTACCACTTGACCAGAAGTTGGCGCGCCGTCGGTTTGTCCACCACCAGGAGCCGGCGCACCCCGGCCATGTCAATGAACCCGCCGAAATAGGCGAACTTCACCAGGCCCTCTAAGTTTTCCGGGGAGAATTTCCAGGCCCGCTCCGGCACCCGCTCCCACATCTCTTCGGCCTGGATGATCTCCCGCACCTGGGCAAAATGGCTCTCGAGCCTGGCGGCACGCTCTGCCGGGGTCACCGCTTACTTCATCCAGGGGGCGATGATCTGCCGGGCGAGGTTGATGGGAATGGCGAAGCCGATGCCCTGGCCCTGGGCGGAGATCATGGAGTTGATGGCCACCACCTGGCCGTTGATGTCCAGCAAGGGCCCGCCGCTGTTGCCGGGGTTGATGGAGGCGTCCGTCTGGATGAAGTCGCCGTAAGTCCCCCGGCCCAGGCCCCGGCGCCCGGTGGCGCTGATAATGCCCACGGTCATGGTCTTTTCCAGCCCGAAGGGGCTGCCGATGGCAATGGCCCACTGCCCCACCCGGATCTTGGTGGAATCCCCCAGTTTTGCAGAATGCAGGCCGGTTACCGGCACCTGGACCAGAGCAATGTCAAACCGGGGGTCGGCGCCCACCAGCCGGCCCGTCACGTCCCGGCCGTCGCTCAGGTGCACCTGGAGTTGCTGGGACCCGGCCACCACGTGGTTGTTGGTGAGGATGTAGCCCCGGGGGTCAATGATGACGCCGGAGCCCTGGCCCACTGTGCGCCGCCGGACGGGGGCGCCGCCCATCTCCCGGAACATGCTTTCAAAGGGCGTGCCCCGGAAAAAATCGTCGGGAGGGCCGAAAGGCTGCACCGTCACCACCCGGATGGCCTTGAGGCTCACCACCGACGGCATCACCTGCTCAGCTACCCGGATGAAGTCAGCTTGCAGCCCCAACGCGGTGGCGCCAAAAGCCGGGTGCACGGCCAACGGGCAAGTGGCGAGCAGCAGGAGCGCCGCCAGGCCCAAAGCCAGCCATAACTGTCTTAAACGCAGAAGCATGTATGGTCCTCCCGTAAGTCGCTTCATCGTAAATGGCGTCCAGGCTCGGTTGCCTGGTTCTTGCCAAATCAGCATGGTGCGTCCTTCCAAAAATTAGGACTAGATCAGGAGCAGCGGAGGGGGCGGTTCAGGTTCCGGGGGCGGGCCGATGACGCTAAGGACCTCCGCCGGGATCATGCTGTCGGCCAGGGCTATGAACGGGAACCCTTGAGCGGTGTCGACCGCCGCGCCGGGTCCGAAATGCCGCACCCCAGCATCGCCGCCGATCGCGAGAGCGACCACCGGGGCGGTCGGCTCATACCGGGTCCAGAAGACCTGGAGGTCGCACGGGGCTCCGGGGGCGGACCCCGACCAACCCATTAGGGTGTGGACTTCCCCATCGGGATACGAAAGGGTCAGGGCCGGGGCCCGCCAGATGGGGGAGAGCACCGCCAGGCGCTGCCGGGGCAGGCCCTGGGGCACGTTGCTCCCCGGCCGCACTTCATATTCCAGATGCTGCTCCATGCCTTATGATATTTCTCCATGTCTGAATGAGAATTTGAGGTATTTTCTACCGCAGCCGTCAACCAGGTGCGTTCCGCCTTGAAAAAAGATTGGCGGCATAACCTTTCAGCCTGTGCCGCCGTAGGTCGCGTTTCACGCCCGGCGTTATGGCGCGTAAGACGCACTCTTGTACCCTGCCTCGGTCAACACCTCCATGGTCTGGGCCACCGTGCTCTCCCAACTGAGTCCGGCCACCGCCTGGGCCGCGGCCCGGTGCACCTGCGGGTCCCGGCCCCGGGTGAGGAACGTCGCCAGGGCCTCCGTGAGGCCGGCGATGTCGTCCGGCTTCTGGACTATGGCGCCGTTCTCCCCGGGAGTGATGAATTCCGCCGCCCCATTGGCTGCGGTGGTGATCGCCGGCGTGCCGCAGCCCAGGGCCTCCAGCACCACGTTGCTGCACGGGTCATAGAGGGTGGGCAGGGCCAGAACCGTGGCGGCCTGACAAAACGGCGCGGTCTCGGTCACCGGCCCCCAGAATTTGACCCGGTCAGCCACCCCTAACCGTTCCGCGGCCCGGAGGTAAGGGGCGATATGGCCTTTGCCCACCACCCATAACTGACTGGCCTTATCCTTTAGACTGCCGAACGCCCGCAAAAGATAAGTCAAACCTTTCCGTTCAAAACCTGAACCCGCAAATAATACCACGGCGCCGTCCTCCGGCGCCCCCAGGCGGCGGCGGAGAGCCGCAACGGCGTTGGCCGCCAGGGGATGAAACCGCTGCCGGTCCAGGCCGTTCACAATCACCCGGAGGCGGGCCGGGTCCACCCCATAGAGCCGGATGATTTCTTCCCGCACCTGCCGGGAGTTGGCGATCACCCGCCGCAGGCCCGGGTCACGGAAGAGCCGCCGCTCGAGGCGGAGCATCACCCGGTGAAACAGGCTGAGGCGCTGGGCAGCCCGGGCCAGGGGTGGGAGATAAGGGGCGCGGCGGTTCAAAAACTCCCGGTGGCAGCCGTCTCCGGCGCGGTAGACCTGGGAACCCGGCACCCGCTCCAGGCTGAACGCCACCTGGGGCCCGGCGTCTTTGAGGAAGCGGCGGGTGTTCAGAGCAAAAGTCAGGAGCCGGAGCGTCTTGCCGCCCCAGACCGGCACCCGCACATAGGCCACCCCCGGCCCCAGCGCGGCCTGGACCCCGTCCACCCTTTCCGTGCCGTACACCGCCACATCGTGTCCGGCCGCGGCCAGACCCCGGACCAGGTAAATTAGGGTGGTCTCGGCCCCCCCGAGCGTTGTTACCCGCGGTCGTATGAGCGCGATCTTCATGGATATCTAGTGGTGGCACCGGCGTCTCGCCTGTGCAGGCGCCGGCTAAAGGTTCATGACCGATGTCGGTCACCCGCAGGGGATGAAAATCTCCCCTGCCCCCCTTTTTCAAAGGGGGGTTTTAAAGTCCCCCTTTAACAAAGGGGGATTTAGGGGCAATGCTGTTCACTTAGCACCCGAGCTTTCAAAAAATCCGGGAACGCATTTATCAACGACAGGGAGAAAGTGATTAATTCCCCCTCACCCTAAACCCTCTCCCCCATTGGGGGAGAGGGAATAAAGAAGGATATCCGGTAATTCTCCCTCTCCCCCCGGCGGGAGGAGAGGGCTGGGGTGAGGGGGGGCATCCTCGCCCCAGCAACCCATCGAAATAGCCAAACCTTAAGTGAACCGTATTGCCCCTAATCCTGAAACAAAAACCAAAAAACTATGGCCCCCTCCACAGAATGTTGGGTATTCTCATATAAAAGCCCGCGGCTGCCAAATTCTCCCCGCTAATATTTCCGTCAGTTCAATACGCTATGTTTGACGTTCAATGGGTATGCGAGGGTATGGCCGCGTTCAACCGGCAGTCCCCCACTCCCGGGTTGAGGCAGGCTCCGGTCCAGGCCCCCGGGAGTGAGGCGGTCCAATCCCCTGAGGCTATTCCTGCACCACGGTGGCCTTAATAATGGTTACCGGCTCCTGGGGCACATTCTCATAAGAGTCGCGCGTGGTGGTGGCCACCGCCTTGATTTTATCCACCACTTCCCGGCCTTGGCTCACCTTGCCGAACACCGCGTATCCCCAGCCCTGGGGCGTTTTGCTGGTGTGGTTGAGAAAGGTGTTGTTGCCCACGCTGATGAAGAACTGCGCCGTGGCCGAATGCGGGTCGCCGGTCCGGGCCATGGCGACGGTGTAGGCATCATTGGTCAGGCCGTTGTCGGCTTCGTTCTTGATGGGCGCCCGGGTCGGCTTCTTGTTCATCTGGGCGTCCAGACCCCCGCCCTGGATCATGAACCCGTTGATGACCCGGTGAAAAATGGTGCCGTTAAAAAATCCCGCTTTGACGTACTCCAGAAAATTGGCCACCGTGGCCGGGGCCTTGTCCGGATTCAACTCTAAGGTGATCTCTCCCATGCTCGTTTCCAGCTTGACCAACGGATGACTCCTTTCTGCCCGGGCGCTCGACCCGGTTCCCAGGATTAAGCCTGCCATGAGGCCGACGGCCAGGAACAGCGCGCCGCGCCAGCCACCTCCACATATTTTCATGCCGATTCCTCCATGCTGATTGAGATTCATAACCATATCCGCCCGGGACTGAGGTTCAAAACAGGCGCGGTTCACTCAGCCGGCTGGTCGCCTTGACCTACTCGATGGGGGGACATGCACGTTGAGTAGGTTGAAGGGCGCGAGGGGTATCTCAATAGTTTTCAGTAGGTTGCTAAAAAATTTTAGCAAGATAGCCGAAACTATTAATTTTTGCCCCTTTAAAATAATGAGTCAGCCCTTCTTCAAAAATAATAAGTTCTTCATATCGTTCCCTGATTTTCGACTCTAATAAATCTTTCTCAAGGAGGGTTATTGGATATCTTACGATGCCATCTTTCATCCCATCCGGTAATTGACCCGGACCATTTCCACTATAGTTTGATGTCTGTATTGTAATAATTTGCCCAATATTATGCTCTAAAAGGGGCAATCTAGTGAGAAAGATATATTCCGCCGCACATTTCAAAATATCATCAATAGCTTGAAGAGGGTTCGGCACATATTGCAATGCAGATGATGAAAAACAAAGATCTACTCCGTTATAAGCTGCAATAGCTTCATTGATATCTTCAAAAAATCTCAACTTACCATCTTCTAATAATTTTCCTTTCTGAACCATATTGTGGGTTTCTACGACATGCCATTTCACTTCGATACTACCATTAAGGAAATGATTAGCTAAAAAGTAATGCGCCCCACAACCACCGCCAAAATCAACGACCCTCAATATTTTTTTCTTAGATAAAACAGATATAATTAATAGTTGCCTGCTTATTGCATAATCAGCCATTAACGGTTTTTGACTATAGACCTTGTCACGCCAACATTTTGTCTTCTCATATACTACATCTGCTAGATAATCGTTTGAATATCCCGTATGACATTGTAATAATGCCTCATTGTATGAACTGAAATTAGTCGGCAAAAGCTCAGTATTTATATATCTCCTGACTGTCTGAGCCAGGGTTTTCGAGATGAAGCCCTTAAAATTAATGGTCATCTCCTGCCCCTTGGATTTTTTCGCCATGGCGCCGCGTATCGGGTGGCTACCGATCGCCGCGATCTCTTCCCAGGAGATACCGCCATGATCTCAATGAGCCTCATCTCTATTCAAAAACTTAACCGGACCAGGCGGCATAATTTTGGAGCCAGGCGCCATGTAAGCGCTAGTTTAGCAAATCCTCGCCGGGAGAACAAAGGAAATCCCGGAGTAATCGCCGGGAGTTCCGGCCCGCGCCTGATCGGCGCCGCGCCCTGGGCGCCTTAACCCGGCAACGCCAGGTCGCGGCGCCAGGCCCTCACATTTTTTTCGCGGCGACCGGTAAGCGGGGGGATTTTTCTATGGTTACTGCCGCCCGCGCTTCCGAGACCATGGCGCTTCACCGGGGCACACCCTGGCCGCCGACCGCCCCCTCCGCCTGGCGATCTTGCCCCGCTTGATTTTTTCAGCTTCAAATCGACATGAACTTTTATAAAAAAATTCTCGTTTTATTAAAGATATTTCTTGACAGGATACTTTTTTAAATATATATGTTGGGTACGAGAAGCAAAGAATGCATAGCCAGGGAAGGGCTTACGTACTGTATCTTTTGGACTCTTAAAACTTAAAAGGAGAGAGATCATGAAGGTTAAATTAGTCTTGGGTATCGTATGCTTAGCCCTGATGTGCGCAGTTCCCGGGGCTCAGGCCGCCACACTTCTCTGGAATAACGGGGCCCCCGACAGTGTTTGGGGAGCGGAGATGGCTTCATATCTGCCCGCGAATGATTTTACCTTCGGTTCTTCCCAGACGGTGACCAACGTGCGTTTTTGGGCAGTCGCCGCGGATGGGTTTGGAACTCCGGATCCTGGCGTTTACAATAATAGCATCGTTTGGCAAATTTATGATGACGGCGGCGGCCAACCCGGCAGCCTCCTGAATTCCGGGACAGCCGCACCGACCCCGGTTTCAAGCCATGCTACCGGTTGGGGCCAATCGTACCGGTTTGATTTTTCTATCACCCCAACGACTCTGGGGCCAGGCGCCTATTGGCTCGCGCTTCACAACGGCCCCATGACAACGCAAGGCGACTCTAACTACTATTGGGAATCAAGCGGCACAGGGGGTGTTCTGGCTTATGCTGCGGCCGCTGGAGGTGGTGCCTGGGGTCTTTGGGAGACTTATCCTTTAGGTGCTTCCTTCGCCTTTGAACTGTACAACGGTAATCCGGTTCCCCTTCCCGGGGCCGTCTGGCTCCTGGGTTCCGGTCTGCTGGGCTTGATCGGCTTGAGGAAGAAGTTGAGAAGCTAGCGCCTGCTTCCCCGTTATCCAGTCTCCCGAGGCAGGGTCAGTCATGGCCCTGCCTTTTTTCCGGCCTGAATAAAGACCTGATGGCGAGTTGCGGTCAAAAATTTACAGGCGAAACGTAGGGGCGCATCTAGGTATGAGCCCTCAGGGGGGACGCCTAGTGGTTTTTAAAATGAGCTGGCTCATATTTTTAGCAATCTTGTTGGGCCTGGGACCCCCATACATAAAAAAATGGCCGCATGGACTCTGCGGCCATTATATCAATTTGTCAGGTGAAACGAAGGATTAGGTATTAACCTTCTTGCGCCGGGGGGATTCCTTTTTGACAGGCTGATTTTCGACTTTTTTCGCCGGGGTTTTTTTCAGCACAATTTCCAACAGGGGCACCGTCAGCGCCGGAAAACCCATGCGGGAGCTCATGCTCTGCACAAACTCCCGCCAATAAGGCCAGGCATGGGAGATGGGATTGATCCGAAAAAAATACTCTAAATCGTCAGGACCAACTTCAAAATCATCCGGGACAGCAGGAGCCTGATAAACATAAGATGTGCAAAAGGAGGCCTCAATTTTCATAACGAGTTTATCCGGCGATTCAGCGCTAAATGCAGCAACCTGAAAATTGCAGTGGATTTTATCGATGAGAGGCTTATCTTTTTCATACCAAAGAGACGTGTCGCATTTATGCTCCAAGGAAAGAGTGTCGGGAAACGCAATCAATGGGTCGCGGGTGATTTTCGCGTCAACCAGATAAATTTCTTTAAGGACATACCGTTGAGCTACGCCGACAGCCCTTTCCATATCAAGATTTTCAATAGCTACTTCCAACATAGCATTCTTATTCATTTAAGCACCCCTTAATTAACAATGGCGGCTTGTGCAGAATAGCCATCAGCGAAGGTAAATTCAAATGACTCCCGAGTAACCACAGGAATCTTGGGAGGTGTATAGGTATTCTTTAATGCTATGATATTGCTTTCTTGTCTTGGCTTACCTTCTTTAAAAGGTTTGAGGGAAGCTCTATACCCTAAGACGTGGAGAATATCAGCCACAGTTCGCAGAGTAAGATTCCGGCCGCCATTCAATAATTGAGAGATAAACCCCTTTGATTTCCCTAAACGGTCGGCCAGTTCTTTCCTGGAAATCTTCTCATTATCCAAAAGCTCACAAATGGTTTCAGTAACTTCTAGAATCAAATCTTCTTGAGCAAAAAGCCTCCGGAATTCTTCATCCTTTAGGTACTCATCCAGGATTGTAGTTTTCATTTTATTAATCCCCACATAACACCTTATTTTCAAAGGTTTTCTTTATTTCGATCATTTTATCAATTTCTGTTTGGTCTGTATCATCACGCTTTTTGAGACAACCATGCGTAATAACTATGTGAAAACTGTTGATATAGAAAAAGAAAAATCTGGTTTTGGAAATATGCACATCTCTGAATTCGTAAAACCCTGAGGCCTTTTTCCCCTTTAATTTTGCGAGTAAGTCAGTATTGATAGTTTTTCCATGGTTGGCAAAATATTGGATGATTTTCAAAACTCTTGCTTGATGAATTTTTGACAATTCTTTTCCATTTAAAAATTTTTTCGCCGGGCATTGACCGGTGGGAGACAAGAAAAAATCAACCCTCACTTTCTTCCCGAAGACAAAGGGCTCGCTGCGCGGTCTCGGCATGTCATTTAGTTTATATAAACATAAACATTTGTCAAGAAGAAATCAAGCCGGAGTAGGAAAAATGTCACTGCGTTCTCTCGCTAAGCAAATGCCCGCTCGCCTTGACATTTCCAGGGAAACCGGGTAGCGTGAACGCTACAGATAAAGGGGGAGAGTATGGTGGGAAGCCGGTTTTGGTTAGGGGTGGCGGGCAGCATTCTGGGGGTGCTGTTGTTGGCCGCGGGGGTGCACGCCGAGCCCCAGCCCGTGGCCTACGTGGGGCTGAAGCACAGCCTGGTGCGCCAGGGTCTCAATAAGGATTATATTGCCAAGACCTTCGCCGACCCCCGGAACCAATTCCTGCCGGACGTGGTCAAGAAGATCGCCTACCTGGGCAAGGAATCCCCGGATATCTACAAGAAATTTATGACCCCGGAGACCGCGGCCCGGGGCCGGGCCTATATGGCGACGCACCGGGCGACCCTGAGCCGGGCCGAGGCCCGCTACGGCGTCGCCCCGGAAGTCATCGTGGGCATCCTCACCGTTGAGTCCGGCCTGGGCACCAGCACCGGCAAATACCCGGTCTTCAACGTCTTTGCCTCCCTGGCGGTCATGGACACCCCCGAGGTCATCAAGGAAGTGAGGTTGACCGCTTCCAAAGACCGCCTGAAAAAGAAGGCGGCCTGGGCCCGGCGGGAGTTAGGCATCTTCCTGGAATACTGCGCCTCCCACCAGGTGGATCCATTTTCCCTGCGCGGCTCCTGGGCCGGGGCCATGGGGTACTGCCAGTTTCTCCCCTCCAGCCTGCAGCGCTGCGGAGTGGCGGCGAACGGCAAAGGCCCGGTGGACCTGTTCACCCACGACGACGCCATCTTGAGCATCGCCTGCTATCTCAACAAGAGCGGCTTTAAAAGCCAAAACCGCGCCTCCTGGCGGCGCGCCGTCTATAGCTACAATCACTCCGACGCCTACGTGGACGCGGTGCTGACCCTGGCCAGCCGGTATTGAAGCAATCCTTATGGATAAGAAAGAGGTGGCGGCCGTCCTGGAGGAGATCGCTCTCCTCTTGGATCTGGCCGGGGAAAACCCTTTCAAGGTGAGGGCCTACGAAGCCGGGGCCCGGGCGGTGCTCACCTTCCCGGGAGACCTGGACGCGGCCCGGCGCTCGGGAGAACTGGCCCGGGTCAAGGGCATCGGCAAATCCCTGGCCGGGGTCATCGAAGAACTGCTCACCCGGGGGGAGGCGGCCCTGCACCGGGGGCTCAAAGACAAAACCCCGCCGGGGCTCCTGGAACTGCTGCGGGTGCCGGGTTTGGGCCCCAAGAAAGTCCGGGTGCTGTTTGACGAACTGCACATCGCCGGCTTAGGCGAACTGGAATACGCCTGCCAGGAGAACCGCCTGATCGGGCTCCCCGGCTTCGGGGCCAAATCCCAGGAGAAGATCAAGGCCGCCCTGGCCGGTTTGAAGCGCTACGCCGGGCTCTTCCGCTTAGGGGACCTCTTGCCCCTGGCCGAATCCCTGGCGGGCCGGTGGCGGCGCGTCCCCGGCATTCTCCGGCTGGAGGTGGCCGGCCCGGTGCGCCGCCGCCTGGAAGTGGCCGATGCCATTGATCTGGCGGTGGCCACCGACCAGCCGCACCGGGTGCTGGCAGAACTGGAAAAAGTTTGTGGCGCCGAGTTTGTGGCGCCCTACCCCGGCCTGGCCGCCACCACCCTGCCCCAGGGGGCGCCGCTCCGGCTGACCCTGGCCGCCCCCGAGGGGTTCGGGGCCGCGTGGCTTGCAGCCACCGGCAACAACGACCACTTCCGGGCCTTACAAAACCTGGCCCGGGAGCATCACCTGGATCTGACCCCCCAGGGATTGTGGGCCGCAGGCCAACTCCAGCCCTCCCGGGAAGAATCGGACATTTACCGGCGCCTGGGATTGCCCCTGATACCGCCCGAGTTGCGGGAGGGCCTGGGAGATATCGAGGCCGGGCAGCAAAACCGCTTGCCCCGCCTCATTACCCCCGAGGAGGTCCGGGGCTGCTTCCACGTCCATTCCTCCTACAGCGACGGCGTCAATTCCCTGGCGGAGCTGATCGCCGCCGCCAAACAGAGAGGCTGGAGCTACCTGGGGATCTCGGACCACAGCCAGTCGGCTTATTACGCCGGGGGGCTGAAAGCGCCGGACCTCACGCGGCAAAGAGAGGAGGTGGAAATCCGGCGGCGGGAACATCCAGATTTCACCCTGTTCTGGGGGGTGGAATCGGACATCCTGAGCGATGGCTCGCTGGATTACCCTGATGAGATATTGCAAGGATTCGATTTCGTCATCGCCTCCATCCATTCCCAGTTCAGCCTCAAGCGGGAGGCCATGACCGAACGCATCTTGACCGCCCTGGCCAACCCCTTCTGCACCATGCTGGGGCACATGAGCGGCCGCCTGCTCCTGGCCCGGGAACCGTATGCCCACGACCTGGATGCCATCCTGAAATTCGCCGGGGCCCACCGGGTGATTATGGAAATCAACGCCAGCCCTTACCGCCTGGACCTGGACTGGCGGTGGCTGCGCCGGGCCAAGGAATTGGGGATTTTAGTCAGTATCAACCCCGACGCCCATAGCTTGGAAGGCCTGGATGACGTAAACTATGGGGTGACGACGGCCCGGAAAGGCTGGCTGGCCCCGGAAGACGTGCTCAATACCTACCCGCCGGCCGAAGCGGCCGAACTGCTGCACCGCCGCCGGGCGGGGTAGATTGCTTGGGGAAGGAGTTAAGTATTACCCACAAATAAGCGGGAAGATAAGAACTAGTTGTAAACACGATAAATTTTCCTCTCCCCTGCGAGGGGAGAGGGTTAGGGGTGGCTTCGTCGGCTGACACCCCCCTCACCCCAGCCCTCTCCCCCCCAAAAAGCGGGGGGAGAGGGAGAAAAATCGAAACCCTGCAACCGAATTTACTTACAGGTAACGGCTACCACCAGGGGCGGGGAGAATATTTAGAGCCCAAATCATTATTCGACATATTACTATAGCCTGCACCTCCCTCATTGAACAAGGGGAACAATATGGCAGCAAAAGTGGTTGACATCGGCATTGTTTTAGGCAGCGCCTCGGACTGGCCCTTGGTTTCGCCCGCCGCAGCGTTGCTCAAGGATTGGGGGATCGCCTTTGAAGTGGTGGTGGCCTCGGCCCACCGCGCCCCCAAGCGGGTCCAGGCCTATGCCCGGGACGCGGCGACCCGGGGGATAAAGGTCATCATCGCCGTGGCCGGGATGGCGGCTCATCTGGCGGGGGTCTTGGCCGCAGAGACCACCTTGCCGGTGATCGGCGTGCCCATGCCCGGCTCCCATCTAAACGGCCTGGACAGCCTGCTGTCCACGGTGCAGATGCCCGCGGGGGTGCCCGTGGCCACCATGGCCGTGGGCGCGGCCGGGGCCCAAAACGCCGCTATCTTTGCCGTCCAGATCCTGGCTCTCGGCGACCCGAGGCTCAAGGAGCGGCTCAAGCGCCACAAGGAAGAACTGGAGGAGAAGGTGGCCCGGCAGGCGGATCAGATCCCGGCCGAATACCGCCGCGGCGAATGACTACCGGGTAAAGGTGCGCATATGATGATCACCACCATGGTGGACCTGGCCATTGACCTGGCGGCCCTGGCGCACAACTATCGCCAGTTGCGCCGCCTCTGTGATCCCCAGGTCAAGATGCTGGCGGTAGTCAAGGCCGATGCCTATGGGCACGGGCTGCTCCCCGTGGCCCGGAAGCTCGCCGCGGCCGGCGCGGATTATTTGGGGGTGGGGTCCCTGGAAGAAGGGCTGATGCTGCGCCAGGCGGAGATCACCCTCCCGGTGCTGCTGCTCTTGGGCATTTTGCCGGAGGAAGCCGAACGGGCGGTGGCTGCCGACCTGGAGGTTTCCCTGTTCCGCCTGGATGTGGCCCAGGCGTTGTCGAACGCGGCACAGAATCAGGGCAAAAAGGCCAAAGTGCACCTGAAGGTGGATACCGGCATGGGCCGCCTGGGAGTGCTGCCCCAGGAGGTCTTGCCGTTTTTGGCGAGCTTAAAAAAAATGCGGCGCCTGTTGGTCATGGGCCTGATCTCCCACCTGGCGGTGGCGGATCAGGAGGACAAGACCTATACTCATAAGCAGCTGCAGGAATTTAGGTCGCTTTTGGCCGCGGCCCGGGAAGAGGGCTGGAAGCTGCCCCTGAGTCATATTGCCAACAGCGCCGCCCTCTGGGAGTTGCCCGAGGCTCATATGGGCCTGGTGCGGCCGGGTCTCATGCTTTACGGTTCGCCTCCTTCCCCGGATCGGCCGCCGCCGGTCCCGCTCCAGCCGGTGATGTCCCTGGCGGCCCGGGTCCTCCAGGTGAAGCGCCTGCCCCCGGGGACCAGCATCAGCTACGGCTGCACCTACATCACCCCGGACTGGTGCGACCTGGCGGTGCTGCCCGTGGGTTACTGCAACGGCTACAGCCGTCTCAACTCCAATCGGGGCGAGGTCCTCATCCACGGCCGCCGGGCCCCCATCCGGGGCCGGGTGTGCATGAACCTCACCATGGTGGACGTCACCGGCCTCCCGGAGGTCAAGGCGGGCGACCGGGCCGTGTTCCTGGGCCGGGACCAGGGGGAGGTGCTGCGCGCCGAGGACCTGGCCGGCTGGGCTAAGACCATCAGTTATGAAGTTTTCTGCGCCCTGGGGAGTTCAAACCTCAGGCGCTATACCGGAGTGTGACATGGAGAGAAAACCCGACGCCCGGGAACCCAGCATCTGCCTGGTCTGCGCCTGGCGCGAGACCTGCGTCAAGAAATACTCCTTCACCGGCCAGCACTGCCTGGAGTACACCCGGGACCTGACGATCAAGGCCAAGCCGGAGGGTGAGGCGCCTGCGAAAGATGGGGAAAAAGGGTAAAAGGGGAAAAGGCGAAAGAGTGGGTAATCTATCAGGCTATTAAAACCCCGGTTTCTTTGTCATCCTGAGCGTAGCGAAGGATCTCATCTATCTGAAAATGCGAGATTCTTCGCTCCGCTCAGAATGACAAGAAAAATGTAGGGCGGCATTGCCCGCCATCCTCATTATCCGTGCTTTTCTAATAATTGAGGCAATAATTGATGGAAATTGACTACCTAAAGCTATATGACGATGAAAATTACTTGCTTGAGGAAGTTTCAAGGCGTTTTTCTGAGCATGGGTACCTTGAGGCTTTTGACTTTTTTGCATTGTAATTTGGAAGGCAAATCGTTCTAAATCCAAGATCGCAAAACGCCTCTTATCTAAGGGGCACCCAGACCTGGACTCGGCGGTGGTTGCTTTGACAAAATCCTTAGCAAAGGCCGCAAATGATAAGACGCTGATGAAAATATTGTTCGAGGATTGGGGCTTTCTGCTACCCATGGCGTCCGCCATTTTGACGGTTCTTTATCCCATGTCGTTTACTATTTATGACTTTCGGATTTGTGAAGTGCTTGATGACTTCTATAATTTACAGAACAAAACGAATTTTGATTCTCTCTGGAACGGATATGAATTATTCGTAGCCGCGGTAAAGAAGATTGGACCCTCGGAATATAGTTTGAGAAATAAAGACCGATGGTCATGGGGTAAATCATTCTCCCGGCAACTCGAAAAAGATATAGCCGAGAATTTCCGAAAGAAAGTTGACGAATAATGCACCTCAAAAAAACCATCCATGACCTGATCACCGCCAGCGCCAATCGATCCAAAGAAGCGGGCGAGCTCACCTTTGAGACTATCCCCGCCTTCGAAGTAGAGGCCACCAAACACCCGGAGCACGGCGACCTGGCCGCCAACCTGGCCCTGGTCCTGGCCAAGCAGGCCAAGATGCCGCCCCGGAAGGTGGCCGAAGTCATCATCAACCACCTCGCGGCCCCGGAGGGCATGCTCCTGAAAATGGAGATCGCCGGACCCGGCTTCATCAACTTTTTTATCGCCGACAGCTATTGGCGCCGGGTGATATCGGAAATTCACCGGCTGGGTCCGGCTTACGGCAACAGTGAGATGGGCGCAGGCGTCAAAGTCCAGGTGGAGTTCGTCAGCGCCAACCCCACCGGGCCGCTGCACATCGGCCACGGCCGGGGCGCGGCTTTAGGGGATGCCCTGGCCAATCTGCTGGCCGCCGCAGGTCATACGGTGGAGCGGGAATACTACATCAACGACGTGGGCAACCAGATCCTCACCCTGGGAAAATCCCTTTATTTCCGTCTGCGGGAGCTTTCTGGCGAAGCGGTGGAGTTCCCGGCGGACGGCTACCAGGGCGGCTACATGAAAGACCTGGCCCGGGACTATCTGGCCCAGGGCCAGGCCGCGCCTGGGCCGGAACCCCATGCCGACGACCTTTTGCGCCTGGGCCGTTACGCCGGCGACGTAATCCTGGATGAAATTAAGCAGGACCTGAACGACTTCGGGGTACGCTTCGACCACTGGTTCAGCGAAACCGAACTCTACCGCCAGCATCTGGTGGACCAGAGCTTTACCCTGCTTCAAGAGCAAGGGTATCTCTATGAGCAAGACGGCGCCCTGTGGTTTAGGGCGACAGAGTTCGGGGACGAAAAAGACCGGGTGGTGCGGCGCAGCAACGGGGCCTTCACCTACTTCGCCTCGGATGTGGCCTATCACCTGCACAAATTCCGGCGGGGCTTTGACCGGGTGGTGGATATCTGGGGGGCCGATCACCACGGCTATGCGCCCCGGCTCCAGGCCGCGGCCCAGGCCCTGGGGTTCACCGGCCGCCTGCAGGTGATCCTGGTGCAGCTGGTGTCGCTGTTGCGTCAGGGTGAGCCCGTGGCCATGACCACCCGGGGGGGCACCTTTGTCACCTTGCGGGAGGTCATGGACGAAGTGGGCAAAGATGCGGCGCGTTTCATTTTTCTCACCCGGCGGCCCGACGCCCAACTGGAGTTCGACCTGGAAGTGGCCAAACAGCAGAGCAGCGACAACCCGGTCTATTATGTCCAGTATGCCCACGCCCGGCTGGCCTCGGTGTTCCGCCAGGCCGCGGCCCAGGGGATCGAGATCGAAGAGCTTGACCCGGCCCGATTCTCCCGGCTCATCCTGCCGGAGGAGTTGGCCATCCTCAAGATGCTGGCTAATTATCCGGAACTGGTGGAGGGGGCGGCCCGCAATCGGGAGCCGCATCGGATCACTTATTTCTTGACTGAACTGGCCGCCCAATTGCATAGTTATTATTACAAACATCGCTTTATCTCTGACGATGTTGAGCTGACCCAGGCTCGCTTCTGGCTGGTGAGCAGCGTGAAAACCGTTTTGGCTCATGGTTTGGCAATCTTAGGGGTGGAGGCCCCGGAAACCATGTAATACCGTGTTCCCTTTGAAATGAAACAAACCATCCAGATAACCTATTGATATCTCTCGTAGGGGCGGGTTTCAAACCCGCCCCTACAAAACGAACACGGTATAAATCGGTGGGAGAATCGTTTGCGGCGACAATTGCGATTACCAGGTTTCCAGAAGAGACAACCCGATGGAGGTGAAGTGGAGACAGGTCGGGGGAAAAAGGGCAAAAAGGCCGGCTGGCATTTGACCCTGGGGGTCAGGGACGCCATCTTCGCCGGGATCGGCTTGGTGGGTTTGCTGCTGATAAGTTTCGCCCTTGGAGCCCTGGCCGGACGTGGAGATATCTACCGGGCGGCTTACTCCTGGGGGTTGTTGACCCCTGATGGGGCCAAGGTGGCCCAGTGGATGCCGGCGCCCGGCCCCCCGGCGGCGGCCTCCGCCGGGACGCCGGGAACCGCGACCTCGACTACGGTGGCAGCCGCCGTGGCGCCACCTCCGGCGCCGGGGGCCGCGGCGCCGGCGCGGCCGAGTCCGGTAACCGGGTCCATCGCGCCCCTGCCCCCTCCTGCCGCGGCTAAGAAAAAGGGCAAAACCGGGACCGGGACCGCGCAACGCGACCGCAAGTCCCAGGAAGAAGAACTGCGACAGGTGCGTCAGGAAGTAGTCCCGAAGCTCAAGTTTCAGAATAGTTTCGACACGGGCATAAAGCCCCGGCCGCCCAAAGCCAAAGACCATGATAAGGCCCAGGCCGCCCAGGTGCGGGTAGCCGACTATCGGACCGACAAGGAGGCTCAGGCTAAGGTGGCCGAATTGCAGAAAAAAGGCGTCAAGGCGACCCTTAAAAAAACCAAAGACTCCAAAGGGACCTTGTATATCGTCTATAAACCGACGAGCCCCGCTCCGCCAGGCGCCGAGAAGCTGGTCCAAAAGCCGGAAAAAAGCCGCGGCGCCACCCCCAAACCCAAAGTCGAATAGCCTTGCCGCGGCAGTTCCGAGGGCAGGGGAGTGCCGCCGCCAAACCCAATGGACGGCCGCTCATATCCAGGGCCTGAGGATATGCGGGGCGCCGGCCCGGCCCGTCAGCCTCCCTCGTCTGGATTCCACCCTTCCCCTCGGTGAACACCTTTCTTTTTCATCCCCATGCTTGAGCCACACCCTGAGCCGGATGACCCGGAAAAAGTGGCTGGGGTCAGGAACCAAGAGCCGGGACCCTCACCTGCTCTTGCCATTGCCTAAACTTTCAGAAAAATAGCTCCTCAGCCCCTATACTTCTCCCTTTTAACCCCAAGCTTTCGCCGATTAAGCGCCTGAATTCCTGGCATGGATCGTGCTCTTTACCCAGAGCACAAGCCCAGGGAACCGGACCAGATGCTCCACACCCCCAAGAGTAACAAGCATGACCTTCGGTTTCCGGCTCAGCGGTTACAGGTGGAGAAAAAGAGTTCACCGGTATAGCCGCCAGTAAGGGAACGCCGGCCATGAAAAAAATCCTCATCGTCATTATCAGTGTCTTGTTGGCGCCAGGTTTGAGTTTCGGGGCGCCGGCCCGGATCTATGTGCCCAATCAAGGCGACACCGGCTGGCAGACCTATACCTATACTGCCGGGCCTGAGGGGTTTACCGGCACGGCCGGGTTTGTAGTGAGCAATGCCAAGGATAATTTCGCCTACTCCGAGTTGCTCCTGGATAACCTGGGCCAGGGGGGCGGGGGCACAAACCAAGGATTCGAACTGGGCGACCTTACAGGATACTTTTTGGCAAGCGATAGCTCCGGCACGAGCTTTGCCACGGTCAGCACCTCGGCAACGGCAATCAGTGGCAATACCTATACCCCCACCCAGGGTGATTTTTTATGTGTTATCCAAGGGTTATGTAGTGGGGTTCCTACCTCCGGGTTTCGCAATGCCACCGGCCAGATCGGCACCGTTGGCTCGATTCTGGAAACGGCCATAACTTTGGCCCCCGGCGAGAAATTTTCCTTTGACTGGGTCTTTCTGGGGAATGACTTGATTCCTTACAATGACTTCGCCCTGTTTTACCTGAAAGACCCCCAAAGCGGCGCCATCGTGTTTATCGAGCTTCTTGCCCAGATAGGTTCGCCCAGGTTCCCCATCGCGGCAATTCTCCTGTTGCTGGATGGGGGATCATTCTGAGGGCCTGGCACGGATCAGGCTTTATAAAAAAATGCCACCGGGCAGGCCGGCACCGTCGGCTCGATTCTGGAGACGGGGATAACCCTGGGGGCCGGAGCGCCATTTTCCTTTAACTGGGCCTTCCTGGGGAATGACTTCAGTCCCTGGAATGATTTTGCCCTGTTTTACCTGAAGGACCCAAACGGCATCGTGTTTTACGAGGGCCTCGCCCAGATAGGTTCCCCGGTCCCCATCCCGGGATCTCTCCTGCTGCTGGGCAGCGGCCTCCTCAGTCTGCTGGGTTTGGCTCGGAAGGGCAAAAGGCAGGATTGATAGGTGGTTATGACCTGAGCCGCGGTAGGGGGCTTATCCGGATCATGCCGGCAGAGGCATGACCGGCGATGCTGACCCGGCGCCCGGCGATGGGTTGACAGAAAGAGAAACGTATCCGAAACCGCGGGGAGGGCTGGTTATACCATGTTCGTTTTCACATGAAACAAACCCATTGGTGGGGCGGGCCTCCGTGCCCGCCAACGTTCAGAGAGTTTGTTGCGACTGAATATGAACATGGTATTACAGGTCCGTCTCGCCCGCGGCGTCACTCCCCTGGCTGTCCATGGCTTCCTCCACCATTTCATCCGCCTCCCCGGGAAAGTCCTCCCCCATCTCCTGGCCCATCCTTTTGAGAACTTTGGCGACGCTCTTGGGATCATTCTCATCCATCCCGGACCAGGCCGAGGGGTCGGCCAGGCGTTCCAGGCGGGTTTCTTCGGAGAGTCGCACATGCACCCGGGAGAGGACCCGTTCCAGGGAATGGCCGCCGCACTGCTTGCACACCGGGACAAATGGGTCTCTCAGATTTAATAGTAAGAAACTGGAAACTCGTTGACATTCCTGGCAGCGATATTCATAAATCGGCATGATGTTTCTCCTGGCGCAGTATGCAGCCGCCAGTAAACCTTTCTGACATCCGCCTCACTGGAGTCTAATGCCGCACCCGGACTTTCATTTTTTCCAGACGAGTCAGTTGGGTTTGGACCTCGCGGTAATGGGAGTCATTGGGGGATAAGTTCTTTAAAGCTTTTTGAAAATGAAACATGGCGGTGGGCAGGGCCTTTACCTTAAGACTATGAAACCCCAGATAATAGTGAGCCAGGCCCATCTGCCCCTTCTCGCCGTAAAGCGTCCCCAGGTTATAGTAGACTTCGCTGAAAGCAGGATTGAGCTTGTGCACCTTTTCAAACAGGGGTAAGGCCTGATCGCGTTTTTTGCTCTCCTGATAAATCCGCCCCAGATAGTACAAGACCACGTCGTCCTGGGGATAACGCTGGGAAAGTTCACTCAATTTTTGTAGGGCCTCGGGATACTGATTACGGTTAAAATAAAAAATGGCCAAATCCCGTTTAATCAGCCGGTTATCCGGGGCAAGCCGCAGGGCCTGCTGAAACGCGGCCAGCGCGGCATCGTGCTGCTCTAATTTGGCCAGAGCCAGGGCTCGACCGTATTGAAAGGTGGGATTATTCGTCTCCCGCAGCCCCTCCTGGGTCATTCGCCGCAGGAGTTGATTCGGGTTGCCGCAGAGCGATGCCAGCTTGATGGTGAAGTATTGGAAATCAGGGTTGTCTCTTTCCGGCGGCAACTCCTTCTGATGTATCGTCAATTGGTGCGAGAGTTCCACGATCCGGTTATCCACCCCCGGGTGGGTGCTGAGGTAGACGGGAATCTTGCCTCCTTCCATCCACCGCTGTTTATTCATTTTGCTGAATATGGTCACCATGTCCCGGGGATTATAGCCGGCTTTGACCATCCATTTAAACCCCAGGGAGTCGGCTTCCTCTTCATTGTCCCGGCTGTATTTCAGCATGGCGCTTTCCCCGGCGGCCATGGAACCCACCAGCAGAGGCTGCGCCAGGGCCCCGCCCAGAAAAACCGCCGCCAGCGCCCCAATTAAACTGGCGGCGCTGACCAGCCGGGATTTTTTCATCATCTTGGCCATATGCCGGGCATAGACGTGGGAAATTTCGTGGGCCAAGACCGCGGCCACTTCTCCTTCCCGCTCGGCCATGCGAATCATGCCGGTATGAAGGAAGACATAACCCCCCGGCACCGCGAACGCATTCATCGTGGGGTCAACCACGATGAAAAACTTATAGTGGAAGGGCTGAGGGCCCATTTGCGCCACCAGTTTCTGGCCCAGTTGATTAAAATATGAGGTAATAAAAGGGTCTTCCACCAGGGGGTAATATTGCTGCAGTTGCAGGAGAAACTCCTCCCCGATCTGCCTTTCCTTTTCGAGACTCAATTCCCCGGCCAACGTGTCGAAAAAAGCCCAACCGGACCGGACGGGTCCCACGAGCAGACTCGTAGCCAGGATGACAATGGCCACCAGCCTCCATGGAGAACCTTGGTTCATGACGAGATGGTCTCAGGGTCCGGATCGGCGTCGGACAGGGGCTCCAGGGATGAGGTGACAGGGGATTGGGCGCTGCTGTCGGTGTCTATCTGGGTCTTGGGGATTTCAGACCACAGGTCTTCCAGGTTATAAAATTCGCGCCGCTCCTGCATAAAGATATGGATAACCAGGGTATTGTAATCCATCAACACCCACTGTCCTTCTTCAAGACCTTCAACCCCCAAAGGCTTAACCCCGGCCTGGGCCATGGCTTCCTCCACATGTTGGGCCAGGGCCGTGACGTGCCGGTGGGAACCGCCGGAGCAGAGGATGAAGAAGTCCGCAAACGAACAAAATTTGGTCACTTCCAGGAGCACCGGGTCTATGCCCTTGTTGGCCACGATGGTCCCGAAGGCCAGATCTACCAGTGCTGCCGTGGTGAGAAGGGGTGAAGTCGCCGCCGCGCGTTCCTCCTTACAGATAAAGTTTATGATTAATTATATATTCTCGCACGGCCTCCGGCAAGAGGTAGCGGATCGAACGGCCGTGGCGCACCATTTCCCTGATGCCGGTGCCCGAGATGTCCATCAGGGTAGTTTCCTGCAAGAACACTTTATGCCCGGATGGATGCTGAAAGCCTCGCTCCACCCGGAGGGGCCGAACCAGGGGATGGACTTCCCCGAGGAGCACTTCTCCCAGCCGCTGGCGGTCGTACCCGGGCCGATCCAACACCACGAAGTGGCTCACGTTGAACAAGTCTTTATAATCCTTCCAGGTGGCGATTTCCAGGATGGCATCCAGCCCCAGGATAAAATACAGTTCCCACGCAGGCCCCACTTCCTGGCGGATCTGCCGCAGGGTTTCGATGGAGTAAGATCTTCCGGGGCGCCGCCCTTCCAGGTCGGATACCGACATCACCGGGTGGTCTCCCACCGCCAACCGGCTCATCTCCAGACGCGCCGCGAAGGGGGTGATTCCCTGGGCAGTCTTGTGGGGCGGATGACCCGCCGGAATAAACCAGAGGCGAGTCAGAGCCAGGGCGGCGCACACCTCTTCCGCCGACCGGAGGTGGCCGTAGTGCATGGGGTTGAAGGTGCCTCCGAACAGCCCCAGACGCAGGGGAGGCTCAGGTTCTGATTTGCCCGTCGCCATAGACGATAAACTTGGTGGTGGTCAGCTCTTCCAGCCCCATGGGCCCGAAGGCGTGCAGTTTGGAAGTGTTGATGCCGATTTCCGCGCCTAATCCGAGTTCACCCCCGTCATTGAAGCGGGTGGAGGCGTTGACCAGGACCACGGATGAGTCCACCTCCGTTAAAAACCTCTGGGCCCGGGCATAATCCCGGGTGATGATGGCCTCGGTGTGGTTGGAACTGTACCGGGCGATGTGCGACAGGGCCGCATTGAGATCGGGCACCACCTTCACCGCCAAAATCAGGTCCAGAAATTCCGCTCCCCAATCTGCCGCCTGGGCCGGGATCGCCTGGGGATCGATCTCCCGGGTGCGGGGGCAGCCCCGTAATTCCACCCGGGCCTGGCGGAAGCGGGCGGCCATCCGGGGCAAAAACCCCGGCGCCGCCGCGGCATGGACCAGCAGGGTCTCCATGGCGTTGCACACCCCCGGCCGCTGCACCTTGGCATTGAAGCAAACCTCTTCGGCCATGTCCAGGTCGGCGGACTCATCCACGAAGATATGGCACACTCCCTTGTAATGCTTCAACACCGGGATGCGGGAATGCTCCGCCACAAACCGGATCAGCCCTTCGCCGCCCCGGGGGATAATCAGGTCCACCAGCTCGTCCTGCTTCAGCAGTTCCAGGGTGGCTTCCCGGGCCACGCTGGGGATGACCTGCACCGCGGCCTGGGGAGCCCCGGCCTCGGCCAGGGCGTCCTGCATGAGCTGGCCCAGGGCCAGGTTGGAGTTAAGGGCCTCCTTACCTCCCTTGAGGATCACGGCGTTCCCACTTTTTAGGCAAAGGGCGGCGGCGTCCACCGTGACGTTGGGACGGGACTCATAAATAAAGCCGATCACCCCCAACGGAATGCGCTGTCTCCCCACTTTCAGGCCGTTAGGCCGCACCCACATGCCGGTGACGGCCCCCACCGGATCAGGCAGGGCCGCGACTTCCTTGAGCCCCTTGATCATGGAGGCGATTACCTTATCGGAGAGCGTCAGCCGGTCAAGGAAGGCCGCGGCGTGGCCCTGGGCCTGGGCCGCTTCCACATCCAGGCGGTTGGCCGCCTGAATCTGGGTCTGGCGCTCCTTGAGAAGTTCCGCCACCCGGAGGATAACCCGGTCTTTGACTTCCCGGGACAGCGTGCCCAGGCGCCGGGCCGCGCCTTTGGCTTCTTGCGCCATATGACGAACCAATTCTGGGATATTCATGGGTCCACTCCGTCTAACCGGTTGTTCTGATCATAAAATATCATACTCGGGCTGGATTAAATATCCATCAAATTTAATCCCTCCCAAGTTCAGACGATGGTTATCCCCCGGGGGCTGCGGGTCAGCCATTCCACCCCTGCGGGGGTGATGCGGCCGGTATCCTCCTGGCCGATCATGCCGATCTCCGGCAGGAAGAACTTGGGTTCAAAAGCCAGCACCATGCCGGTCTCCAGGGGGAAGGGGAACCGGGCGGTGATGAGGGGGTATTCATCCAGTTCCAGCCCCACCCCGTGGGCCAGGAAACTGACCCGGTCGGTCCCCAGCCCCATGAAGAAGTCCGCCAGGCCCCGGGGCCGGACAGCGTCCCAGAGGAGGTGGAAAATTTCCCCTGGACTGGTTCCAGGTTTGGCCGCCGAGGTAAAGAGCCGGTAGAGTTCCTCCACCGCGTCCCAGGCCTCCCAGGCCCGGGAGGGCAGGGACCCCAGGGCGTACATCCGGGTCATGTCCACCGCGTAGCCGTTGACGCAAGCGGCCAGGTCGATGCTGATGGGTTCGTTAGGGGCCAGTTTTTTCAAGGACGCCCCCTGGGGGAAGGCGGCGCTGAACCCGGCGCCGCCGCTGGGGGTGTCGGTATAGGCCGCCAGCAATCCCGAGACGCCGGAAAGGACGTGGCCATAGAAGACCTCCAGGTCCCAGTTGCGCACCCGCACCAACCCCTGGTGGCCCAGGAGACGCAGGCGGTATTCCAGGGCGGCCGACACCTCCAGTTCGGAGATGCCCGGCTTCAGAAGCGCCGGCGCCTGCTCATGGACCTGGTCCAGGATGGCCGCGGCCCGGTCCAGTTGGGTCAACTCGTAAGCGCTCTTGACCATGCGCTGGATTCGGATGAAAGACGAGAGGTCGACGATGGGGTGGCCGGGAAAGATCTGCTCCTGTATGCGCCTGAACAAGGCGGCAGGAATGACGTCCAGCTCCAGAGCCACCGCGCCCCGGGGATCCAGTCCCGCTTGACCCAGGGTTTGGGGGAGTTCTTTCAAATCCCGGTACAGGACCCGGGGCCAGGGGCCCGGAGTCAAGTGGCCCCGGTGGCGGGGTCGGCGCACCAACAGCGATGGCTGACCCCCGGGGGTCACCGCCAGGAACCCATCCACCAGAGTCCCGGCATAATAGAACAGGTCGGCGGGTTGGCGGATCAGGGCCAGGCCGATGCCGGCCGCCGCCAGCGCTTTTTGCAGGGCCTCGACTCGAAAGAAGATCTCGGCGGCCGGGACCGGCTCCATCAGGCCTCCTCCTGGTACAGGAAAATCTCAAGATTTAGAGGCCCCTGGGCGCCCAGCACCAGCACTTTTTCGATGTCCGCGGTCCGGCTGGGGCCGGTGAGCCAGCTCACCAGGCCCGGTCCCCGGCGCCGGACATATTCCAGGGCCTGGGCCAGGCTCAGGCGGGAACTCTGCCGGGGAAGCAGGACGATCTGTTTCCCGGCCCGAAAGGCCAGGACGGCCCCGGGCCCGGCGCCGGAATCCACCAGGACGCTCCCGGTTTCCGGAATGGCCCCCAGGCCCACGGTTACCGCGGTGCCGGCCTCAGGGGCCCATTCGGCCTGGGCTATACCGTGCTTGACTCCCAGCTTCTTGAGCTCCCCGGCCACTTGCCGCAGCCAGGGATGATCCTCCAGCCATAAGGGTGCTGGCGCCGCCGCCAGCCGCCGGGCCAGATCGGCCGGGCCCTTAACCTCCGTAAGTGAACTGCCGGCTTCCCGAAGCCGTTTCGCCAACCGTGAGTAGGGAGAGTCGTGGTCCAGGTCTTCTTTCCCTGCCAACTGCCCGGCATCACCTCCGTCAGGCGCGGGGCGCCGGGGCGCCTGGCAAGGCGGCGGCAGGGACCTTCCCTGATCCTCGCCACCCATGAGGGTTGCCCGCCCGAGGCCACGCAGCCGCCGATGGAAGCTCTCCGGGGATAGGGCCGAAAGGCCTGGAAGGCCCCAACCCTGGCGGGCGGCGAGCCAGGCCAGCCCCCGCGCGGCCGGCTCCAGGCGCCGGTACCCGCGGGGATGACTGAGCACCATCCCGGCCGCGGCGGTCAAGCCCCGGAGCTGCCGAAAGCGGCGGCTGCCCCGGCGCAGCCGGCGGATGTTATCCGCCAGCCGGATGCCCACCGGGCAAATTTCCTGGCAGGCCCCGCATTGGGTGCAGAGATCGCAGATATCCCCCACCGGGGCCAGGCACGGGGCCAGCAGGATGCCGATGGCCCCGGGATAGACCCGGCCGTACAGGTGGGCGGCGCCCACCTGAAAAATCGGGCAGACATTGAGGCAGGCCCCGCAGCGGAGGCAGTACAGGGCCTCGGCCAACTCCGGGTCCGCAGCCAGGCGGCGCCGGCCATTGTCCAGGATCACCAGGTAAAAGATTTGGTTCCCCTGGGGCTGGACCTTGAGCCCCTGGATAAAGTGGACCAGGGCCGTGAGGCGCTGGCCGGTGGCGCTGGCGGGCAACAGCCGCAGCATGGGCTCCACGTCGGCCAGCCGGGGAATGACTTTTTCCAGGCCCATCAAGGCCAGGTGAACTTTGGGGAGAGTCGCGGTGAAGCGCAGGTTGCTTTCATTTTCCAGGAGGACCAGGGCGCCCTCCGGGGTCGCGAAGTTGACCCCGGTGATGCCCATCTGGGCCTTGAAGAAATGCGGCTTGAGATAGGCTGTCGCCTGCCGGGCCAGGGCCTCGGGCTCCGCCGGGGACCTTCGTCCCAGGTGGGCCGCAAATAGGTCGGCGATCTGGTGACGATTCAGGTGGAGGGCCGGGGCGGTGAGATGCGCCGGGGGGTGGCCGGCCAGTTGGACAATGAACTCCCCCAGGTCCGTCTCCATGACCTGGAGGCCCGCCGCGGCCAGGGCCGGATTGAGGCCGATTTCCTCAGTGGTCATGGACTTGGATTTGACCACCGTCTCGACCCCGTGTTCCCGGGCCACGTTGAGGATAAGCTGGCGGGCCTGGGCGGCGTCCCGGGCCCGAAGCACCCGGCCACCCCAGGCGGTCACGGCCTGCTCCAGTTCTCCCAGGAGTTCATCCAGCCGGGCCACGGCCTCGGTTTTGCTGGCCCGGGCCTGACCGCGCCAGGCTTCCCAGAGGGGGTAGTCGGAAAGCAGCAGGTCCCGGGCGGCCAGGGCGCGGTGCGCCGCGGGCCGGATCGCTGGGGACCTGCCTAAGGAGACTGCGGCACGGTGGGGTTCAGGGTGAGTAGTAATGTCCAACGCCTTGGGAAGGTAAGCCGGGGCTACTTATTACCGGTGACGCTTTTTTCAAGGGCTGCCATCCATTCCGGAAAATGCAAGTCTTCGGGGGATTCGGTGGCAATGCGGAGAAATTCGTTGACCTGTTCCTCCAGCCAGGGATGTTTCTCCAGATCATCCAGGGTTTTTCCCATCACCTCTTTAAAATCGGCGGGCAGGCTTCCATCAGCGGCCAGGCGGCTCTTCATGAACCCTACCATCAGCGAAAGAGAGATCAGCTTCTTTTCCACTCCCAATTGGCGCAAGGCATACTTGATATCGTCCCGCACCCGATCGTTGGCAATCTCACTGAGAAAGTGGAAGGGGTTGACGCCGCTGAACAGAGACCCCATAGAGTAGCGGAGATAGTAAAACCGTTTGCCGGTCTGCCACACTTCCCGCAGGATATCCGGCTTTTTGGGCTCCTGGGTGAGGCCGGCCAGGGCGTCCCGATAGGGCCTTTCCAAGCGGCCCAGGATTAAATGGTAGAGAAAAAATAAATTCACCAGGAACATGCCGAAGACGCTGAGGTTGCGCAAAGACGGCTCGACGGTGCTGGCCCAGATGAACGTAAAATAAGCAAAAATTATGACAATCATAATGGCGCGCACCAAGCGGATGCCGGACGCCATCAGGCGCGGCTCTCGGCGCTGTTTGAAAAAACAGACCAGCAGTAAAGCCAGAATGACTATTTCCACGTAGGCGCTGCTCAAGAAGCCAATCACAGATTGGAACATTTTATCTCCTCTCGATGGCCAGTGCCGGTAAGAAAACTATTCGGATATATTGGCAAACACGTCTTAGAACCCTCAAGTGCCGGCAGTTACTCTATATCCGGTGTTTATTTTATCACATTTTACCCGCTGAATCCGAGACAAATTTCCCCCCGCGACCTGACGCCGGCCCGCCCGCCGGAAAAGAGCGCCTCAGGCCGCTATTGCCCGGGTCCCGGGCCCGTTTCGGGGAGCCGGCTCATCTCAAGGCTGGACAAAAATCTGGATTTTGGCGCGCCGGCGCTCCCCGTCCAACCAGGAGGCGAAGAGGATCTGCTGCTTCTGGTTGAGAAACTGGGCTCGCATCTGGCCTTGCTCTTTTTGAAATTCCTGGGGACCAGGCTCCCGCCGGGCCTTAAAGGCCAGCAGGTAATACTGGTTCTGCCACCACAGGGGCTTCTCGGGATAGGGGTGCTGCCGGGAAAGTTGAAACGCGGCGCCGGTCAGGGAATCGGCCTGTTGCTGCCCCAGAAAACCCTGGAACCGGGTAAAAAAGCCGCTGTCCTTGACGGCCAAGCCGGCGGCCGCCGCCACCTGGGCCCAGGGCTTCCCTTGCCGGAGTTCCCCCAGCAGCCGGGAGGCTTCCTGTTCCGCCTGCTTCCGGGCCAGACTTTTCTTCAACGCCGCCTTTACCTGGTCCTTGATCTGGGCCAGAGGAGGCAGGTGCGCCGCCTGATGTTCCAGGCCCTTAAGGACGGCAAACCCTTCGGGCAGTTCCACCACCTTGCTGATCTCCTGGGGCTTGAGGTTCAGGGCGGCCTGGTTGAAGGCGGGTTGCAGCCCCAACCCCGGGACGGTCCCTGACAGGGCGATGAGTGGGGTTTCCTGGGGGGTTACCCCCACTTTCTGCGCCACCTGGGCCAGGGCGCCCCGGGACAGCTCTTCCCGGGCCTGCTGGGCCGCGTCTTTGGCCAGTTGCCGGGCTTTTTCCTCCTTGAGGCGCGACTCCACCAGCTTGGCGGCGTCGGGGAGGCGCTCTGTTTCCTTGGTTTCCTCCAGCCTGATCAGGTAAATCCCCTTGCTGGTGGCGGCCAAACCCATGGTCCCCGGTTTGAGGCCAAACGCGACCTTATCCCATTCCGGGGGATTCTGGCCCCGGGGAACGAGGCCCAGGTCCCCGCCCTTATCCCGGCTGGCGGCGTCCTGGGAGTGAGCCCGGGCCAGACCGGCGAAATCCTCCCCCGCCCTGGCCTTGCCCAGCAATTCCTGGGCCTTTTGGGCCGCCTGCCGGTGGTCGGCTTCCGTGGCCTTGGGGGGCAGGGTGATCAGGATCTGTTGCGCCCGAATCACCCGGGGCCGGGTGAACTCGTCCTGGTGCTCCTTGAGGTAATCTTCCACGGCCGTCGGGGTGAGAGTGTCCCGGTTGAGGTAATCCTTGGTCCGGAAGACCAGGTAGTTCACCCGGGCCCGGTCCGGCAGGCGAAATTCCGCCTCGTTCTCCTGGTAATAGCGGGCCACCGCATCGTCCGGGGGGTTTTCCCGAGCCAGGAACTTTTCCGGGGACACCGCCAGGTAGTCGACGTTTACCTCCTCCTTGGCCATCCGGAAGAACTCCTGGAGTTCTGCGTCCGAGACCTTGGCAAATGAGGTCACTTCCTCAATGACCTTGCGCAGGAGGAGCTGTTGGCGTTCCTGGGCCTCGAAACTCTGGGGGCTCAGGTGGTGCCGGGATAGCAGCCCGTCATACCGCTTTTTGTCGAACTTGCCGTCTTGCTGGAAGAAGGGGTAGCTCTCAATCCGGCGCCGCAACTCGGCATCGGTTACCTCCAGACCCAGGCGGCGCCCGGCCTGGAGGAGCAGGGCCTCTTCAACGAGTTGGCTCAGGGCCATCTCCTTGAGCCGCAGGGACTTGATCATCTCGGGCGTCACCTCGCCCCCGGTCCGTTCCTGGTAGCGCTTCACCAACTCGTTGTATTGCCTGTTGAATTCGGTCATAGGGATGATGGCGCCGTTGACTTCGGCCGCCTCCTGGTCCCGCGACGCTTTATAAGAGCCCACGCCGAAGAAAATGAACACCAGCACGATGGCCCCGATGGCCAGGTAAATGAACCAGGATCGCGTCGATCTGCGCAGCCACTTTAACATGAGTTTGGGTTACCTCGACTTTTCTGTCGCCAGCCGGCCCGTCTCCCCCGAGGATGCTCCGCCGGGGCAGGGGCAGTTACCGGGTGGCGTCCTTAGGGCTTTCCTTCAACACTTTCTGGGCTTCCTTGGCTTCGGGGCTGTTGGGGTAGGCCTTCACCAATTTTTGTAACGTGTTCCGGTAGGCGCTCATTTGCTGCTGGTTTTTATAGCACAGGGCCTGGCGCAGGAGGCCGGCGGGGGCCAGGATGCTCTTGGGAAACTGGAGCCGGAGCTTGTTGAACTCCACCCCGGCTTCCTGGTACTTGCCCTCCTGGTAGAAGCTGTCCGCCAGGTAGTAGCGGGCTTCCGGGGCCTTGAGGCCCAGGGGCTGATTCTTCAGGTACTGGTGCAGCTGTTGCCGGGCCTCGCCGTATTTCTTGGCGTGATAGAGACGCATGCCCTCGGTATAATGTTTCTCTGCCGCGGCGCTTAAGACCGCAGGCTTGGGGGAACCGGGGGTGGAGGGGGCCGGGACGGCACGCTCCTTGGCAGGCGCCGGGGCTCCCTTGCGGCCTTCCAGGTCAGCCACGCGGCTCTCCAATTGCTGCACCCGGGCCTCCAGGTTTTGCTCCTGCTGGGCCAGGTCCGGGGCGGGAGCCGGGGCCGGGGCCGCCGCCGAACCGGGTGCGGTCTCGGCCGGAGGAGGCGGCATGGACGAGCGCATGCTGGGGAAGTTGGCACAGGCCGCAAGGAGCAGCAGGAGAGCTGCCGCCACCAGATACCGAATCACGCGTGCTTGCCTCATGTCGTGGCCTCCTGGATAGCTGGGGGTAACCGCGCCGACCAGCCCCCTGACGGTTTTTAACTAAATGTTTCATATTATTATCTTGCAGCTCTCCTGTCAAGAAACCCCTGCTCCGGCGAAGCCCGGATTTATCACGCCGGCCTGTGGGGGCTGCGGGAGGGCAAGTATCAAGCCTTGGCTGAAATGGAGATGGGGGGCGCCTCCTGGAGGCCCTCGCCCTGGAAAAGCTCATCACCTCCTTCGCTGTGCCCGGTTCTAACCTGGTGGAGAAGGTGCGTTATGTAATCCCCCCGGCCCCCCTTTAGAAAAGGGGGGAGAAAGAGGGCGGGTTTATATCAATGACCTACAGTATTTTGAAGGCGTGCCCCGGAAGTCCGGGCCTTTCAGGTGGGGGGCTATCAGGTGCTCCACAAATGGCTGAAAGACCGCAAAGGCCGCACCCTCGCCTTTGCCGACCTGCACCATTAACAGAAGGTGGTGGGGGCCCTGGCCGACACCATCCGCCTCATGGCCGAGATCGACGCCGCCATTGACGCCCACGGCGGCTGGCCGGATGCGTTTGCTGACGGCGCTCCAGGCCACAACTGACGGCGGGGCTTAGGCTCAAGTCCACAAGCAGCAGCACGCCAGGCAATGAAACCATGTCGGTCATCATGGACATAGATTTTGGATTACTTGGCGTTTTTCGGGCAGCCGGAGCGCGAGCTTGAAAAAGTTCTGGCGTGGGCCGCGCGGCCTGTGCTGCTAATCTCCAGTTTCTTGTTTTTTTGACAAGATTTTTCCTTAAACCCATTTAACTTAGCTAAGGATTTAGTTCATTTTGTTGTTTGGTTGCGGCCTTTGGCCGCGCCGGGTTTCTCTATCAGAATAAACCGTTATGCCGAGTGGCTTGACGGCCAAAGCGCAGATGTTAGTCAAAACGTTAACAATTGCCTAAAAAATGGGCCGCGGATTTAAGCTATCTGACTATTTTTGTTAGCTATTATGGTATGGCATGAAACTGGATGAAACTGTACTACACGCACATGCTCTCCGGCGTTCACACCGGATACGGCCTTCGTGGCTTAATTACTCGCGGCCCCGTGACTTTCCGTTAATGGCAGCACTTGTGTTCGTGCTGATGGTGCCCGTCTTCGTGGGTGTGCTCGTGGACGTGCGCGCCGGCCTCATGCTGGTGGTCGTGCCCGTCATGGCTGTGGGTAAATGCTTCGTGGCTATGCTCGTGCTCATGCTTGTCTTTGTTGTGGCAGCACATCTGGAATTCACCTCCTTTTCCCTATACTTTTTCAAATAAATATAAACATTAGTCCGGTTGCAGTCAAGGGAGCTCCGCCTCGACCGGCGACGAGAACCAGTCCGCCCCCGGCTTTAATCTGGGATAACGTTCCATGCCCCTGCCCCTCAGCCCATGGGCCCGGGTGGCCCGGGGTCAAACCGGGTGGCACACGGGGCAGCCCTGCAGCCGGAGGGGTTTCTCCAGGTTGCAGGAGGCCAAAAGTTCCTCGTCCTGCATGATCATTCGGGTGGGGCCGTCCGCGGCGATGCGCCCCTCCTTGAGCACCAGGGTGCGGGGGCAGAGATCCAGGACCAGGTCCAGGTCGTGGGTGGCGATAATCAGGGAATGCTCAAAAGTCTTCAAGAGATCGATAAGCTGCCGGCGGGTCTTGGGGTCGAGATTGGAGCTCGGCTCATCCATGACCAGGATGGCCGGGGCCAGCGACAGGACTGCGGCGATGGCCACGGCGCGCTTTTCCCCGCCGGACAGATGGTAAGGCGGGCGGTCCTTCAGGTGAACCGCGCCCACCGCGGCCAGGGCCTGCATCACCTGCCGGTCCACCTCCTCCGGGGTCAGGCCCAGATTTAAGGGACCGAAGGCCACGTCATCATAAACCATCGGCATAAACAGCTGGTCGTCAGGGTCCTGAAAGATCAGGCCCACGGTGCGCCGCACGTGCTTCAGGGTTTTCTTGGTCACGGGCATTTCACCGATGCGCACCCGCCCGGCTTCCGGCAGCAGGCAACCATTGAACTGGAGGAGCAGGGTGGACTTGCCGGCGCCGTTGGCGCCCACCAGGGCCACCTTCTCTCCATGGGTAATCCTGAATGAGATCCCCTTCAAAACCTGGTTGCCGTCCGGGTAGCTATAGTAGAGGTCGTCGATGTCAATGATATGATGGCTCATTTGACCAGCCCCATTACCCAGGTTCCCCACCATTGGGAGATATTATAAAGTCTGAGCAGCACGAACAGACCGGTCCAGCCCAGGAAAAACCCCACATCCCGGCCGTGGAGGCGCAGTGGCCGGAGCAGGCGGATTTCGCCGTCAAACCCCCGGGAGAGCATGGCCAGATGCAGGCGCTGGGCCCGGTCCAGGGTGCGCAACAGCAAGTGGCCCAGCAGGGAACCGTAGGTCCCAAAGCCCAGGCCGCGGCCGTCAAACGAGCGCAACGCCCGGGCCCGCACCATCCGGGCGGCTTCGCCCCCCAGCACGAAAAGATAGCGGTAGAGGAACAGCAGTTGGAGAGCGAAGACCCGGGGCATCCCCAGCCGCTCCAGCGCGGCGCACACCTGGTGAAAGCCGGTGACGGCGATGAGAATCAGGGCGGCGCTCACCGTCAGGACGAACCTGAGCATGATGGAGGCAAACGAGACCCAACCGCCGGAAATGGCCAGGGGACCGAGGTGGACCATGACCTGCCGGTCCAGCAGGGGGTTGAAGATGCCGATGAAAACCGCGAAGGGGGCGGCGATCAAGATTTTCTTCCCCAGATACCCCACGGGCACATTTCCCAGGGCGATGAGCGCCACCGGGTAGAGAATAAAGGGAATCAAGCTGCCGACGGCGTACTTGGGGAAGGAGACCACGGCCACGATGAATACCATGGTGGTGAGCAGTTTAACCCGGGGGTCCAGCCGGTGGATGGGGGTCGCCTGGTAGGACAGCGTCTCCAGATAGCCGATATTATAAAGGGAATTTTCGATGGTGCCCATGCCGGCGCCTCAGAAAGACCGGGGGCGGGATCTGGTTTCGAACCCCGCCCCGGGTGTGCCGCCCCGGGAAAACCCGGGATCAGCCGTGGTGGCCGGCATACTTTTTCAGCCCGAAGCCGATGGCTCCGACCAGGAGCAGGGTGATGACGGCCCCCAGCACCCCCGCCAGGGATTTGCCGGGGTTGACGTCGGGCCAGCTCTCTTCTTTTTTGGCCTCCGGCTCGCCTTCCGGCTTCCTGAAGTCATAGTCCGGCAGGAAGGCGAGCTTCTCCTGAAGCGCCGCCAGCACCCCGTGAGCCCCGGTCTTGGGCGCCTGAACCTCCTCCTTGCCCGTGACCCCCTTGATGGCCCACTCCAGCCCGTCCGGATGGGTGGAGGCGAACCAGGAGAGGAACCCCCCGGTGAACACGGCCAGCGCCACCAGGCCGAGGATGACCGGCTTGAAAGAGCGGGGCGCGCCCGACGCCATAGGCGGCGCCATCTCCAGGATTTCCGGCCGGGCCTTCCAGACGAAGGCCACCACCGTAGCGGTGACGAGGCCTTCCACGACGCCGATGGCCAGGTGGATCGGCTGCATCAAGAGCATGAAGGTGAAGAAGGGCAACTCCGAAATGCCCGAGAACCAAGTTTCCCCCACCACCCCAAACGCGCCCATTTGCAGGCTCAGGATCGCGGCGGCCATGGCTCCCAGCAGAATGCGCCCCTGAGTCGGTCGCTCTCCCACCAGCTTTTTATAAATAAACGGATACGCGATAAAACAGGGGAAAAGGCCGAGATTGAAAATATTGCATCCCAGGGCCAAGAGCCCCCCGTCGGCGAAGAACAGGGCCTGCACCGTGAGGACGGAGGCCATGGTGAGGAACGCGGCATAAGGTCCCAGCAGGATGGCGAGAATCATGCCGCCGCCCAGGTGGCCGCTGGAACCGGTGGCGGGGATGGTGAAGTTGATCATTTGGGCCGCAAACACGAAGGCCCCCAGGACCCCCATGAGGGGGAGCTTGCGGTCGTCCATGTCCTGCTTGAGCTTCCTGGCGCTGTACACGGTGAGCCCGGCGGTGGCGGCCCACATCGCACCGCCCACCGCGGGGGAAATCAAGGCATCCGCCATGTGCATATGCATATCTCCATCAAGATGTAGTTCGGGGGATCTGCCCCCGGCTTCCGAGAGGCCTGGCCAGTTGGCCCGCCGCACCTTGCCCCGGGACCTCGGGCGAAAAAGGCGCAAAAAAAAGCCGCGAACTGCCCGGCGCCTTCAAACGCCTGTGCCTTCGTGGCTTTCTTAAAGTGCTGCTGCGAGTGGCTTCCCGGAGTTCATCCCCGGATTATGATTATTTTACCCCGGATGAGGCGGTTTGTCAAGAATTTTGCCGCGCCATTTTGCCGCCAGAATTTTGCCGCGCCACGGTGACGCCTGCGGCCGGGGAGGATTACCCGCCAAGCTGATATTCCCGGCGGCGCCAGGCTTTCAGGGCTTCCACCAGATTGTAGGTGAGCCTGTCTTGGCAGGGCATGCTCCCCAGGGAGATTTCCGGCTTGTTGAGGCCGTGGTAGTCGGACCCGCCGGTGATCAGGAGGTCAAGCTCCCGGGCCAGCTTCAGGTACAGGGCTTGCTGCTCCGGGGTGTGCTCGGAGTAAAAAACTTCCAGCCCCGCCAACCCCTGGTCTTTCAGCTCGATGACCAGGTTTTTCAGGGCGTAGGCCGAGCCCTGGTTCAGGGTAAACGGGTGGGCCAGGACCGGGATGCCCTTCGCCTCCCGGATCATGGTCAGGGCCTGGTCCGGGGGAAAGCGGAACTTGCTGACGTAGGCGGGCTTGCGCCAGCCCAGGAAGCGGTCGAAAGCCTCTTGCAGGTCTTGGACGCAGCCCGACTCCATCAAGGCCCGGGCGATGTGGGGCCGGCCCACCTGCCCGCCGCCGGAGATTTCCTCCACCCGGGCCATGGTGATGGGGACGCCCAGGGCGTTGAGTTTGGCGATGATCTGGGGGTTGCGGTCGATCCGGGCCTGTTTGAGCACCGCCAGGCGCTCATCCAGCCGGCCGTTGTGGTAGTCCACGAACAGCCCCAGGATGTGCATGGTGCCGCCGGGGAACTGGGCGCTGATCTCCACCCCGGGGATGATCTCCACCCCGAGGCGGTCCCCCGCGGCCACGGCCTCGGGCAGGCCGTCCACGGTGTCGTGGTCGGTCAGGGCCATGGCCATGAGGCCGCCTTCTTTTGCCAGGCGCACCACCTCCGCCGGACGGTAAGAACCGTCCGAGGCGCTGGAGTGTACGTGCAGGTCGATGAGCTTCATTTTAACCTTAATCTTGCGCCAAAGCAGGGGGTTCCCCGCAAAGTTGCGTTCCCAAGCGGGAGCTTGGTAACGAGAAGGAAGGAATTATGGCGGGCAGTGCCCGCCCTACAGGTTAGCCGCAGCGCGCCCATTGCCTTGGCTGATCGCTGACCGCGATTTTATCAATTAATCAGCGCCACCATCTCCCGGACGGCCCGCTCGATCCCCACCAGGATGGCCCGGGCCATGATGCTGTGGCCGATGGAGAACTCGGCGAACTCCTCCCGGCCCTTAAAGGGCTTGATATTCCGGTAGTTCAGGCCGTGGCCGCATTTGACCTTCAAGCCGATGCTCCGGGCGTGCCGGGCGGCGTTGAGCAGTTCCTGAAAGAGCCGGGTGGCTTCGGCCCGGGTAAGGGCGTCGGCGTAAGTGCCGGTGTGAAGCTCCACCCACTCGGCCCCCACTTCCCTGGCCGCGTCGATCTGGGCGGTCCCCGGGTCCACGAACAGGCTGACCCGCAGGCCCACTTCTTTCAGGTCCTGGACGAAATTCGTGAGAAAAGCCTTGTTCCCCGCCACATCCAGGCCCCCCTCGGTGGTGAGCTCCTGCCGTTTTTCCGGCACCAGGGTCACCAAGTCGGGCTTCACCTCCCGGGCGATGGTGAGCATCTCCGGGGTGGCGGCCATCTCCAGGTTGAGGCGGGTCTTAACGGTCTGGCGCAGCAGTTCGAGGTCCCGGTCCTGGATGTGGCGCCGGTCTTCCCTCAGGTGCACGATGATGCCGTCCGCCCCGGCCAGCTCCGCCAGGGCCGCGGCCGTCACCGGGTCCGGCTCATTGGCGAGGCGGGCCTGGCGCAGGGTGGCCACATGATCAATGTTTACTTCCAGTCGCGGCACGCCGTTTCTCCTATGAATATATCGCGTTTGCCAAAAATCCTTCCATTGATGGTTTTTAAATCCCCCTAAATCCCCCTTTGCCAAAGGGGGACTTTCAAAGGAATTCCGTTAAGTTCCCCCCTTTGGAAAAGGGGGGTCAGGGGGATTTTCCGGCTCGGGGGGAGCCGGTTCCAAATCCCACGACCGCCCGGGGTAGAGCACCCCCATCAGCTCCCAGGTTCTGGCGGTCATGCGGGCTTCGGCCGCCGGCGCTCCGTGGTCGTAGCCCAACAGGTGTAATATACCGTGAATCAGAAAAAAGGCGAGGAGTTCCTGCCAGGGCCAGCCAAATTCCTGGGCCTGGCGGCGGGTAGTCTGAAGCGAAATCACCACCTCGCCCAGAAGCGCCGGGGGGCCGCCGGGGGTAGGCGGGTCGTCCAGGGGAAAGGCGATGACGTTGGTGGGGCCGCGCCGCCCGAAGGTTTCCCGGTTCAGGCGCGCCATGGCCCGGTCGCCCACCAGGGTAAGGCTCAGTTCCCGGTCAGACAATCCCAAGGCGTTTAAGATCTTCGCGGCTTTTTCCCTGAGCTTCTGCTGACTTAAGACCGTTGTCCTTTGGCGGTTGTTTATCCAGATCGTCATGGGACTTCTTCTTGTCGATGGCCTGGGGGTATTGGATGCGTTGGTGAAAGATGCCGCTCAAAATCTTGTTGAAGCTTCTGGCAATGTGGTGCAGGTCCTTTAGGGTGAGTTCACACTCATCCAGTTGGCCGTCGGCGAACACGTTGTTGATGATCTTCTGGACCATGCCCTGGATGCGGGCCGGGGTGGGGTCCGTCAGGGTCCGGGAGGCCGCCTCCACCTGGTCCGCCAGGAGCACCAGCCCGGCTTCCTTGGTCTGGGGCCGGGGGCCCGGGTAGCGGTAATCCTCCATATTGACCTGGTTGGGTTTGGCCGCCTGGGTCTTGGCTTTGTGGAAAAAATAGTTGATGAGGTTGGTGCCGTGGTGCTGGCGGATGATATCGGCGATGTTCTCCCCCAACCGGTGTTTCAGGGCCAGGTCCACACCGTCCTTGACATGGGAGATGAGGATCAGGCTGCTCATGGACGGGGCCAGCTTCTCGTGCTTGTTGTCCCCGCCCATCTGGTTTTCCACGAAATAGGCCGGCTTATTGATCTTGCCGATGTCGTGGTAAAAGGCCGCGGCCTTGGCCAGCATGGGATTGGCCCCGATGGTCTCCGCGGCGGCTTCCACCATCTGGCCCACCACCATGGAGTGATGATAGGTCCCCGGGGCGATGAGCATCAGTTGTTTGAGCACGGGTTGATCCAGGTTCAAGAGCTCCAGCAGGCGGATATTGGAGGAGTAGCGGAACAATGACTCCATGATGGGGGTCAGCCCCAGGGCCAGGATGCCGGTGAGCACGCCGCCTCCCAGGGCAAAAGCCTCCGCGATAAGCAGGTCGCTGCCGGTGAAAGGAAACTCCAACAATTTGAAGGTGGCCACCAGGACCATGTTGGCCAGGCTGATGATCAGGCCGGTTTGAATCAAGGCGCTGCGGCGGCGGCAACTTTCCACGCCCCAGACCCCCATCAGACCCGCAATGATAAAGTAGATGAACAGGGGAAAGGGTTTATCCACCATCAGGGCCGCGAAGGTGGCGCCGAGGCAGGCCACCCCCACCCCCATCTCCAGCCCGAGAAACATGGCGGCTAAGATGGCGGCTAATCCCAGGGGCAGGATGTACACCAGGTTGTGGCCCACCAGGGGGAGGGTCCGGGAAACATTGTCCCCCAGCGCCAGGAGCCCTTTGTTCATCAGGGTGCTGGCCAGGAGCAGGGCCGCCACGAAAATCAGGTCCCGCCAGCGGTTGGAAAAGCGCCGCAGGGTAATGCGGGCCAGTTGATAAGAGACCCCCAGGAGCACGGCGAGGCAGAGGAAGAGCCCCAGGAAGACGAGCACCCCCCGGCTGCGAGGGTAGATCTTGGTCTGGGCCTGCAATTTTACCAGGTGCAGGGGCGTAATGCGCTCGCCTTCCCGCACCAGCATCTCGCCCCGCGTTACCTTGAAGTAAACGGGCTTTAATTCCTGCAGGCTGGCCTGCTGGCGCTCATGGGTTTCGGCCCAGTTGGGGGAGACGTTGGGCACCAGCAAAACCTGGGTCAAATCGCACACCAGCCACCGATCGGCGGGAGACACCTCCAGGGCCATGTCCCGGCAATATCCCGCCGCGGATTTCCGCCCCTCTTCCATCTCAATAAAGGCGAAGGGCGGGCGCTCCAGCGCCTCCACGCGGGAGGGCAGGCGCCGCACCAGGATCTCCCGGGGCTCCGGCTTGAGAAGGGCGCGGCTGCTGATCACCCCCTGCCGCAAAAATTGCCCCACCACCTGGCTGACCATGGCTTCCAGGTAGGGGGAAAACTCGGCTTTGGCCAGGAGGTGAAAGGTGGGCTTGGGGACGTTGACCCCCAGAAGGCGGTCGAATTCGAGCTTGTGGTCCAGCAGAACCTTATAGGGCGCCGTGGACTTGGCTTTACCCTTGGCGGCGGTCCCGGCCCGACCCGCCGGGGGAGCCGCCGCCGCTTCCTGGGAGATGCGCCGCATGTAGTCCATGGCTTTGTGGAGCCGCTGTTGCACCTCTTCCCCCAACTGCTCCTGCAAATCAAACACCGGGGGCATCTGCGTCACCAGTTCTTGCTGCTTCTTGCCCGAGGTCTCCACGTCTTCCACCAGGAATTCGCCGATGGCCTTGACGTTCTCCCGGGCCACATCCCCCACCAGGTAGTGGCGCGGCGGCTCCGAGATCCGGGGCGACAACATGAGGGCCAGCAGCAGGCTTAAGGCAAGGAGCAACGCCAGCCTGGCGCCCCGGTCCTGCCAGGGGGACAGAACGACTTTCCGGGACAAGGACTTGGGCAACCTGGAGCGCAGGCTGCGGCCCATGCCAGATATCCGGCTGATGCTTTTGGGCGCGTCTTTTTCAGGCATAAGGGTGCTCCGTGGTCCCGGGCGGCTCGCCCGGGCCTCCCCTTCTTTCAGGCTCACGCCAGAGGTGGTTCCGCCTCATGACCGGCTCGGCGATTCCGGCGGCCTTCGTACGCCCGGATGATGTCCTGCACCAGGGGATGCCGCACCACATCCCGCTCGGTGAAGTGGACAAAGGCGATCCCCTCCACTCCCGTGAGCAGGTCCCGGGCTTCCACCAACCCGGACCGCGCCCCGGGGGCCAGGTCGATCTGGGTCACATCCCCGGTGATCACCGCCTTGGAGCCGAACCCCAGGCGGGTCAGGAACATCATCATCTGCTCGGACGTGGTATTCTGGGCCTCGTCCAGGATGACCAAGGAGTCGTTCAGGGTCCGGCCCCGCATAAAGGCCAGGGGGGCTACCTCGATGGTGCCCCGCTGCATCAGGCGGGTAGCCTTCTCAAAGTCCATCATATCATGGAGCGCATCATAGAGGGGCCGCAAATAGGGGTTCACCTTCTCGGCCAGGTCCCCCGGCAGGAAGCCCAGCTTTTCCCCGGCTTCCACCGCCGGCCGGGCCAGCACGATGCGGATGCAGTCGTTGTTTACCAGGGCGGCCACCGCCATGGCCATGGCCAGGTAGGTTTTGCCGGTGCCCGCGGGGCCGATGCCGAAGACGATGTCGTGGCCCCGGATGGCTTCGATGTAGCGCTTCTGGTTGAGGCTCTTGGGGGAGATGCGCCGCTTCATGGCGGAGATGTACACCGTGTCCAGGAAGATATCCTTGACCGAGACGCTCTCATTGTCCTGGAGAATCTTGATGGTGTACTGCACGTCCTGGGCCAGGACCGGATAGCCCGTTTGCAGCAGCCCGTAAAGTTCCTGGAGCACCCGATTGGCCAGGCGCACCGCCGCCTCGGGCCCCTCCAGGGTCACCTGGTGGCCCCGCACGTGGTGCTTCACCCCCAGGCTGCGGCTGACAATGGCCAGGTGCTTGCCGTGCTCGCCGTAGAGAGCCTGGGCCAGGGAATTGTCCTCAAAAATGAGATGGGCGCTTGCCATGGGGTGAGATTTCGCCGGGGGAGGTTTATCCGTTGGTCGGCCTGGTTCCCATCACCTGCCCCTGGATGTGGCGCGGCCGGGGCCGGTTGTCAAAGTCCAGCAAGACGATCTGCTGCCAGGTGCCCAACAGGAGGCGTCCCCCGGCAATGGGGATGCTGAGGGAGGGCTTCATGAACGCGGCGCGCACGTGGGAGTAGCCGTTGCCGTCGCCCCAACGGCGATCGTGTTCGTAGGGAATGTCTCGGGGGAAGAGGCGGTCGATGGCCTCCCGTAGATCGTTGACCACACCGGACTCAAACTCGATGGTGGTCAAAGCCGCGGTGGAACCGGAGATGAACAGGGTGAGCAGCCCCTCCGTTACCCCGGTTTGCTCAACCTGGACCGCCACCGCCGCCGTAAGGTCCAGGATGTCAGTCCCGGCCGTGGTCTTGACCTCCAGGGTAAAGGTTTCTAAACAAAACATCATTGAAGGCCAATACTACCAAAATCCAGGGCGATCTACAAGTTTTTAACCTCGTTCCCAATCTCCTGCTTAGAAACCAGAAGACAGCTTCCACCTCTTCAGAAAAAACCCGGTTGGCGCGGCCTTCAGGAGATAGGCCCGGCAGGGCCGGTATTAACCCTTGACTAAGGGCCGGGAATAATCTAAAAAATGTAAGTTACGGACCAATTTAGCGGCGCCCGCAATCAGGCTGACACTCCATGGCACAATCCGATACCATCAAGACCCAGCGCCTGCAGAAGCTGGCGGAGCTTAGGGAACAGGGCGTCGAGCCCTTTGCCAACGGTTTTGTTCCCACCCACACTATCGCCCAGATCCTGGGAGAGTTCGGGACCCTGGGCGGTCCCGAGCTGGAGGCATTAGACCAGACCTTCCGCCTGGCCGGCCGCCTCATGCTCCTCCGGGAGTTCGGCAAGGCCACCTTCTGCCATTTCCAGGACGGCACCAGCCGCGTCCAGGCCTACGTCCAGAAACAGGTTATCGGCCCGGAGGCCTTCGCGTTGTTCAAACGCCTGGATCTGGGCGACATCGTGGGGTTTACCGGCACGCTGTTTCGCACCAAAACCGGGGAGCTCACCCTGGCGGTGACCGACTTCGTCCTCCTCACCAAGTCGCTCCTCCCCCTGCCGGAAAAGTACCACGGCCTCACCGACCTGGAGACCCGCTACCGCCAGCGCTACCTGGACCTCATGGTCAACCCCCAGGTGCGGGAGGTTTTCATCAGGCGGGCCGCCATCATAACTCTGATGCGACAGTTTTTCGAGGCCCGGGGCTTCCTGGAGGTGGAGACCCCCATGATGCAGCCCATTCCCGGGGGCGCCACGGCCCGGCCCTTCGTCACCTACCACCAGGCCCTGGACATAACCCTGTATTTACGGATCGCCCCGGAACTCTACCTGAAACGCCTGGTGATCGGCGGCTTCGACCGGGTCTTCGAGATCAACCGGAACTTCCGCAACGAAGGGCTCTCCATCCAGCACAACCCCGAATTCACCATGCTGGAGTTCTACCAGGCCTACGCCACCTATGAGGACCTGATGCCCCTGACCGAGGAACTGATCAGCTTTGTTGCCCGTGAGGTCCTGGGGACTTTGCGGTTCGCCTGCCAGGGCGTCGAGATCGACCTGACCCCGCCCTGGCGCCGCTTGGACCTGAGGGAGTCCCTCACGTCCATCGGCGGCATCCCCGCGGCGGTGGTCCGGGACCATGAGGCCCTGGTGGCCCTGGCCCTTTCGGAGGGGGTCGTCCTGCGTCCCGGCGAAGGCTACGGCCGGGCCCTGACGAAACTCTTCGACCTCAAGGTAGAAGCCCGCCTCCAGCAGCCCACCTTTATCCTGGGCTACCCCCGGGAAACCTCGCCCCTGTCCCGGGGCAGCGAGGCCGACCCGGAGGTGGTGGACCGGTTCGAACTGTTCATCAATGGGCGGGAGATGGCCAACGCCTTCTCCGAGCTCAACGATCCCCTGGACCAGCGGCAGCGCTTCGAACAACAGCTGGCCGCCCACGCCGCCGGCGATGAAGAGATGCCCCACGCCCTGGACGAGGACTTCGTCACGGCCTTGTCGTACGGCATGCCGCCCACCGCAGGTGAAGGCATCGGTATCGACCGGCTGGTGATGCTTCTCACCGATTCCCCCTCGATCCGGGACGTCATTTTATTTCCCCTTCTCAGGCCGGAAAGGTAACCTCCTTGCGTTTCTTCGAGTCTTTCGTAGCCTTGCGGCTGCTCCGGGGCGTCAAGCGCCAGAAAGGTTTTCTGTCGCTCTCCACGTTTATCTCCGTGTCCGGGGTGATGGTCGGGGTCATGGCCCTCATCGTGGTCATCGGGGTGATGACCGGCTTCGACCTGGATCTGAAGAAAAAAATCCTCAGCGTCAACGCCCACGTCATCGTGCTCAAACACGGGGCCAGCCTCACGGACGCCCCGCAGGTGGCCGAGAAAATCCGGAAAATCCCCGGGGTAGTCTCGGTTGAGCCATTCATCTACACTCAAGTGATGTACTCCGCCCCGGGGAGCGTCTCCGGCGGAGTCATCCGGGGCCTGGATCCGGAAACCATCCGGCGGGGAGGCCCCCACGCCCTGACCGTGACCCAGGGGCAGTTCGCCGACCTGGCCGCGGGCGCCCCCGGGGACCCCCCCCGGATCGCCATCGGCAACGAGCTCGCCAAAAACCTCAACCTGACGTTGGGAGACTACCTGAACATCGTCTCCCCGTTGGGCACCCTGACGCCCATGGGGAGGTTGCCCCGGATGAAGGCCTTTCGGGTCACCGCCGTTTTTCACTCCGGCATGTACGAGTTCGACAACTCTCTGGTCTATACCAGCATCCCGTCCCTCCAGGAATTTCTGGGTCTGGGCCAGCGGGTCACCGGCTTGGAGGCGGAAATCAAGGATATCTATGCCGCGGCGGATCTGGCGGAGGTCATCGTCAAACAGCTCGGCCCGCCCTTTTATGCCAAGAACTGGATGGAGATGAACCGCAGCCTGTTCGCCGCCCTGAAGCTTGAGAAGATCGCCATGTTCATCATCCTCACCCTGATCATCCTGGTGGCGGCTTTCGGCATCGCCTCCACTCTGTTCATGATGGTCATGAAAAAGACCCGGGACATCGCCATTCTCAAATCCATGGGGGCCACCCGCCAGAGCATCATGCGGATTTTCATGATCAACGGCCTGGTCATCGGGGGTCTGGGCACGGTTGGCGGCCTGGGGCTGGGCCTGGCGCTCTGCGCCATCCTGAAAAAGTACCAGTTCATCAAGCTGCCCCGGGATGTCTATTATATCTCCACCCTGCCGGTGACGGTCCAATTGCCGGACGTGCTGGCCATCATCGCCGCGGCCATGGCTATCAGCTTTTTCGCCACCCTCTATCCGGCCTGGCAGGCGTCCCGTCTGGACCCGGTGGAGGCCATCCGCTATGAGTAAGGTTTTGGGTTTTGGGGCCGGGTCAGAAGCGGCGGCCCCGGGAACATTAACCGGTTGAGTCAGAAATTGTCCAAAACTTTAGAGGATGAAGCGCCGTGATAAAGGCGTATCAAAACGAAAACCCATTTGACGCTCCCGGGGGAAAGTGATAAGGTGGCTTACCGTTAGGAAAGCAATGAAAGAAAATGTAACCTCTCAGACTCCGGTAAAGATCGAGATCAGAGGGCTGGTCAAAACCTTCAGGCACAACGGCATCCAGGTGGAAGTGCTCGCCGGGGTGGACCTGGACATCCATCAGGGAGAGACCCTGGCGGTGGTGGGGGCCTCGGGGGTGGGAAAATCCACCCTGCTTCACATCTTGGGGACCCTGGAGCGGCCCAGCGCCGGGAAGGTGCAATGGGAGGGCGCAGACGTCTTCGCCCTGGATGACCGGTCCCTGGCGGCTTTTCGCAATCGCAAGGTGGGGTTTGTGTTTCAATTTCACCATTTGCTGGCCGAATTCAATGCCCTGGAAAATGTGATGATGCCGGGGCTCATCGCTCGTCTCCCCCAACCGGTGGCGCGGGAGCAGGCCGAGGCGATTCTGGTCCGGGTGGGGCTTAAAGATCGCTTGACCCACCGCGTCTCCACCCTGTCCGGCGGCGAGCAGCAGCGGGTGGCGGTGGCCCGGGCCTTGATGCTGGAACCGGAAGTGCTCCTGGCTGATGAACCCACCGGCAACCTGGATCCCAAGAGCGGGGCCCGGGTGCAGGAACTTATCCTTGAACTGAACCGCGAACGGGGCCTCACCTCGGTCATCGTCACCCACAACCTGGCGATGGCCCGCAGCCTTGACCGGCAGATTACCCTGCTGGATGGCAAGACAGTAATTTTACAGGGAGAATAAGGTGGCACAACGCCTCATAGCATTATTTCTCCTGGTGTGGTTGGCGGTGGCGGCAGGCGGGCCGGCCCTGGCCCAGGAGCAGGACCTGGCCTTTAAGAAAGTTGCCGTCTTCCCATTTGCCGTCACCAGCAAAGAACCCCTGGGGCATCTGGGGGAAAAGGTCAGCCAGGAAATCCGGGAGCGCTTGAAAACCGACGGCTACACCCCGGTTTCCCAGGAAGACCTGCACAAGGAGCTTTCCCATCTGACGGAACCCGTGAATGACGCCCAGGCTCAAGCAATCGGCCGGAAACTGGGGGCCGATATGGTCATCTGGGGCGCCTTGCTTAAGGTGGGAGACCTCCTCTCCCTGGAAGGCCACGCCCTGGATCTCAGCGGACGGAAAGCGGCCTCCACCCTGAAACTTACGGGGACGGGACTTCAATCCTTATCCGGCCTCAGCCGCCAGATGGCCCAGGAAATGAGCCTCAAAATTATGGGCAAAGAACGGGTGGCCCGTATCGTGATCAAGGGCAACCGCCGCATCGAGAAAGATGCCATCCTGGGAGCGATGCAGACCCGGGAAGGGGAAACCCTGGCGCCGGCCCGCCTGCGGGAGGACTTGAAAGCCGTCTATAAGATGGGCTATTTTACTGACGTCCGGCTGGAGTCCAGCGACACCCCGGAAGGGCGAATCCTGACCGTCCTGGTGCAGGAAAAACCCGCCATCCGCGAGATCATGGTGGAAGGCAACCGTAACTTGAAAAAGGACAAAATCCTGGAGGCCATGAGCCTCAAACCTTTCTCCGTGGCCTCGGAAGGGGCCATCAAGGAAGATATCAACAAAGTCCAGCAGGCGTATCGGGAAAAAGGTTATTACGAGGCCCAAATCTCCTATGAGCTGGCGCCGGTGGGCGAAAACGAAGTCAACCTGATGCTCCGCGTCAATGAAGGCGGCAAACTGGCCGTCAAGTCGATTGACTTCGAGGGCAACAAGGCCTTCAGCTCCAAAGAACTCCGGAAGGTGATGGAAACCAAGGAGCGGGGTTTTTTTGCCCCCGTCGCCTGGATCACCGGCGCGGGCAAGCTGAACCGGGACGTCCTGGAACGGGACCTGGAAAAAGTCGCGGCGTTTTATTACAACCACGGCTATATCAAGGCCAAGATCGGGGACCCCAAGGTCGACATCAAGGGGAATTGGATTTATGTCACCATTCCCGTGCAGGAAGGCCCCGAATATCGCGTGGGCAAGATTGATATGTCGGGAGAGCTACTGGAAGACAAGAACACGCTCATAAAATTGCTGAAGACCCCCAAGGATGAGGTCTACAGCCGGGAGGTCTTGCAGGAGGATCTCACCACCCTGGCCGATTTCTACGCCGACCACGGCTATGCCAATGCCGATATTGTGCCCCTTGTCAAGGAGGACAACGAAAAGATGATAGTGGATGTCACCTTTGACATCCATAAAGGGCAGAAGATCTATTTCGAACGCATCGACATCGGCGGCAATGTCAAAACCCGGGACAAGGTGGTCCGCCGGGAACTCCGGGTCTACGAACAGGATCTCTTCTCCGCCACCAACCTCAAAGAGAGCATCAAGAACCTGAGGCGCCTGGAATATTTTGAAGATGTGAACTTCGCCACCACCCCGGGGAGCGCCCCCGACCGCATGAACCTGAAAATCACCGTCAAGGAGCGCCCCACCGGCACCTTCGGCCTCGGCGCGGGTTACAGCACCCAGGACCGCCTGGTGGGGATGGTGGAGGTCAGCCAGAACAACCTCTTCGGGCGGGGCCAGCAAGTCAAGATCTCGGGGATCATCGGTTCCATTTCCCACCGGCTCCGGGCTTCCTTTACGGAGCCCTACCTCTTCGACCGGCCCCTGGGGCTCGGCATCGACGCCTTTAACTGGGAGAGGCAATACAGCGAATACACCCGGGTCAGCAAGGGCGGCATGTTGCGCCTGAGTCATCCCCTGGCCTGGAAGTACACCCGCCTGTTCTGGATGTATCGCTTTGAGAACGTCAGCCTCAATAACCTGGCCCCTAACGCCCCCCCGCAGCTGGTGCAGGCTTCCCAGATCCATAATACCAGCGCCACCTCCTTCGTGATCCGGCGGGATTCCCGGGACTCCCTGTTTGCCGCCACCAAGGGTTCGGACAACAGCCTCTCCTTTGAAATGGCCGGCCTGGGGGGTGATACGGCCTTTGTGCGCTATCTCGCGGAGACCGGCTGGTATTTCCCCTTTAAATGGAATATCGTCGGGGTGCTGCATGCCCGGGCCGGCGGGATGAACAAGTTGTCTTGGGGGCAGATGCCGGCCTACGAACTGTTCTACCTGGGCGGTATCGACACCATCCGGGGGTTTAAATACGCGGAAATCAGCCCCCGGGACCCGGTCTCCAATGACCGCATCGGTGGGACCCGATTCCTGCAATTTAACAATGAAATCAGGTTCCCGCTTTACAAGAAACTGGGCCTCACGGGGACCGTCTTTTTCGATGCCGGTAACGTCTACGGCCCCAACTATATCGGGCCGTTTTTGCGCACCAGCGTCGGCGCCGGCTTCCGCTGGTTTTCCCCCATGGGCCCCCTCCGGGTGGAATGGGGTTACAATCTTTCGAAGAAAACCTATGAACGATCCAGTGCCTGGGAATTCACCATGGGCGGGTCATTCTAACCTGGATGGGACTATTACAAGATTTTTCCGGCGATGGCTATCCCGCCGGGGAAGTAAGTTTTTATATCGAACAACTCAGGAGGTTTGCATGTCTAAGGTAGGTGTGGGTCTATTGTTAAGCGCCGCTTTGGTTCTGACGCCAATGTTGGGGGCGGCCGCTGACTTCAAAGTCGGCGTCGTGGACGGTATGGACGTGGTTTCCAAATCCAGCGACGGCAGACGGGTCCAGGACTCCATCAAGCGCAAATCCGAGGAACTGGGCCGGCCGTTCGCCCAGAAACGCGCCGACCTGGCCAAGGAGGTCGAGGAATTCCAGAAGCAGGCATCGGTGATGAAAGAAGAGGCCCGCAAGCGCAAAGCGGAAGAGCTGGAAAAGAAGATGCAGGATTTTCAAAGGCAGGGCGGCGACGCCGAAAAGCAACTGCAGCAGTTCCAGGAAAAAGAACTGGCGCCGTTATTCCAGAAACTGGAAAGCGCCGTCAAAACCGTGGCCACGGAAAACAAGCTGGATATGGTTCTGGACAAGCGCAATGCCGGGCTCCTCTTTATGGACCCCAAGCTGGATATCACCGAAAAGGTGCGCAGCAAGTTCTGATCATAAGAACCGCATGAAACACACCCTGGGCGAGCTGGCGGCCTTTCTGGGAGGAGAACTCCAAGGGCCCGCCGATCTTTCCATTGAGGGCCTTGCCCCCATAGACCAAGCCACGCCCCGGGATATCACCTTCATCACCCAGAGGCGGTTCGCCCGCCTGGCGGATCAGAGCCGCGCCGCAGCCTTTATCGTGTCCCCGGAATACGCCCGGCTGGCGCGGCCCCTGATCATCGTGCCCCACCCCTATCTGGCCTACGCCCGGGTGGCGGCCCTCTTTGCCCCCCCGGTGCGGCGCTGGCCCGGTATCAGCGAGCTGGCCTATCTAGGCCCGGAAGTGGCCCTGGGCCAGGAGGTCTCTGTTGCCCCCCTGGTCTTTATCGGCTCCGGCGTGCGCCTGGGCGACCGGGTCACGATCATGCCCGGCTGCGTCATCAATGATGCGGTCCGAATCGGCGCCGACACCCTGATCTATCCCAACGTCACCATCAGGGAGCGCTGCACCGTGGGAGAGCGGTGCATTATCCACAGCGGCACGGTGATCGGCTCCGACGGCTTCGGGTTCGTCCCTCAAGACGCTGGACACGTGAAGATCCCCCAGCTGGGGACGGTGGTCATTGAAGACGACGTGGAGATCGGCGCCAATTGCACCATCGACCGCGGGGCCTTGGGAGCCACCCGGGTGGGCCGGGGCGTTAAGATGGACAACCTGGTGCACCTGGCCCACAATGTGGAAGTGGGGGAATATTCCCTCCTGGTGGCCCAGGTAGGGGTGTCCGGCTCCACCAAACTGGGCAAAAGGGTGACCCTGGCGGGGCAGGTGGGGCTGACCGGCCATATAGAACTGGGCGACGGCGTCCAGGTGGGCGCCCAGTCCGGCGTGCACCGCTCCGTCCCCCCCGGCGAAACGGTGTCCGGCACCCCGGCGCGCCCGCACCGGGAATGGCTCCAGACCATGAGCCATCTCCCCAAACTCCCTGACCTCTACCAAAGGCTGAAACGGCTGGAGCAAGACGTGCGCGCCCTCTCCGCCAGACTGAACCAGGAGAAGGAAATCTCAAAGTTAAAAACTGGAAACCTTGAACCTTGAACCTTGAACTTTGAACCTCAGGAGCCTGAACCATGACCTTACCGCAGACCCTGAGTCTGGAAGAAATTCTCAAAATCCTCCCCCACCGTTATCCTTTTCTCCTGGTGGACCGGATCACCAGTCTGGAGAAGGGCAAACGCGTGGTGGGTCTGAAAAATGTCACCATTAATGAGCCATTTTTTCAAGGGCATTTCCCTGGCCGCCCCATCATGCCCGGCGTCCTCATCGCCGAGGCCATGGCCCAGGTGGGGGGCATCCTGGCCCTCTTGTCCCTCCCGGAGCACCTGGGCAACTCCTCCCTCTTCCTCCTGGGCATAGACAAGATGCGCTTCCGCCAGCCGGTGGTCCCGGGAGATCAACTGCGGATCATCGTTGAATCCCTGCGCGGCGGCAAAAAATTCTGGAAAATGAAGGCCCAGGCCTTTGTCAACCAGACCCTGGTGGCCGAAGGGGAGCTCATGGCCGCGGTGGGTCAAGGGGAGGCATGAGTATGGTCCAAATCCACCCCACCGCTCTGGTGGATAAAACCGTCGAACTGGGTGAGGGCGTCACCGTTGGGCCTTACAGCATTATCCAAGGCCGGGTGCGGATCGGCCACGACACCCACATCGGCTCCCACGTGGTGATTAAGGACTTCACTACCATCGGCAACAAGTGCGAGATTTTCCAGTTCGCGGTCATCGGCGAAATTCCCCAGGACTTGAAATTCCAGGGCGAGGAAACCCAACTGATCATCGGCGACGGCAACATCATCCGGGAGTTTGCCACCCTCCACCGGGGCACCGCCGGCGGCGGCGGCGTCACCCGCATCGGCCACGGCAACCTGTTCATGGCCTACACCCACGTGGCCCACGACTGTCAGGTGGGCAACGGCGTCATCATGTCCAACGCCGCGACCCTGGGCGGGCACATCACCCTGGAGGACTACGCCATTTTGGGAGGCCTCTCCGCGGTCCACCAGTTTTGCCATATCGGCTGCCACGCCTTTGTGGGCGGGTGTTCGGCGGTGCATCGGGACGTCCCCCCGTACGCCATGGCCGTGGGCAACCGGGCCAAGCTGGTGGGGCTCAATCTGGTGGGGTTGAAACGGCACGGCTTTACGGACTCCTCCCTCCAGCCCTTGAAACGGGCCTACGAGCTCCTGTTCCTCTCGGAGTTGAACCAGAAAGAGGCCATCACCAGGATCAAAAACGAATTGCCCCCGACTCCCGAGGTCGGCCACCTCCTGACGTTTCTGGAGACTTCGGAGCGGGGCCTACTCCCGGCGGATGTCCGAGAACATCGGCTTAATCGCGGGTAAGGGGCAGTTCCCCCTCCTGTTCGCCCAGGCCGCCCGGCAGCAGGGGGCCGCGGTCGTCGCGGTGGCCCATCAGGGGGAGACTGACCCGGCCCTGGCCTCCTTCGTGGCCGAACTCCACTGGATTCACGTAGGCCAGCTGGGCAAAATCATCCGCATTTTCAAGGCCGCCGGGGTCCGGCAGGCGGTAATGGCCGGCGGCATCAGCCGGGGCCGCCTTTTCCGGGAGTTTCGCCCCGACTGGCGGGCCTTGAGCGTCATCCGCCGGGCCGGCGCCGGCCAGGACGACCGCCTCCTCCGGGCCGTAGCCGACGAGTTGGAGGCCGAAGGCATTACCATCGCCCCCTCCACCCTCTTCCTCCATGACCTCCTGGCCACCCCGGGCCCCCTCAGCCGCCGTCCTCCCACCCCGACCGAGCTGGCCGACATCAACCTGGGAGTGCAAACGGCCAGGGAGCTGGGCCGTCTGGACCTCGGCCAGTGCGCGGTGGTGCGGCGCCAGGTGGTGGTGGCCCTGGAGACCATCGAAGGCACCGACGCGGCCATCCGCCGGGGCGGCGCCCTGGCCGGTCCCGGCGCCGTGGTGGTCAAGATGAGCAAGCCCGGCCAGGACCTTCGCTTCGACGTGCCCGCCGTGGGCCTGGACACCATCGCCACCATGCGGGAGGTTAAGGCCGCGGCGCTGGCCATCGAGGCCGGCAAGACCCTGATCTTCGACCGTGCGGAAATGCTTAAGGTGGCGGACCAGGCCGGGATTGCGGTCTGGGGAATCTTGTAATGTAATGCCAGGGTTAAACGCTACCAATCTATGGGCCTCCTTGCTGTCGAGTTCCCATTCCTGTACAACAATCTAAAACTTCATGGAGCCTGAGAGAGAATGGAATTTATTGATCTGGCCAGCCAACAAACGCGCCTCAAACAGAAACTTGATGACAACATCCAACGGGTGCTGGCGCATGGAAAATACGTCATGGGCCCCGAGGTGCTGGAGCTGGAAAAGCAGCTCGCCGGCTATGTAGGCGCCAGGCATGCGATAGGGTGTGCCTCGGGCACCGATGCCCTGCTGCTCGCTCTCCTGTCATACGGCGTTGGGTCGGGTGATGCCATTTTCACTACACCCTTTACGTTTATTGCTACTGCCGAAGTCATCTCCCTCCTGGGAGCGGCGCCAATCTTTGTTGATATCGAATCCTCCACTTTCAACCTGGACCCGACAAAGCTTAAACTGGCTGTCCAGGCGGTTCAATCCAACGATCCTTCGGTTTACCCGCTCCCTTATTGTCGCCCAGGCGGCCGCGGCGCGCTTCCGCCGCTCCGACCGAGAGGGGTAATTACCGTTGACTTGTTCGGTCTCCCGGCCGACTATGATCGCCTCAACGCGATATCATCCGAAAATGATCTCTTTGTCATTGAAGATGCGGCCCAATCTTTCGGGGCTGAATACAAGGGTAACAAAGCCTGTGCCCTGGGCCATATTGGGTGCACTTCCTTCTTTCCCGCCAAGCCATTGGGTTGTTATGGAGATGGCGGCATGTGCTTTACGGCGGATGACAGCCTCAACGAGACGATCCGTTCGCTTCGGGTCCATGGCCAGGGCCACCACAAATATGACCATGTCAGAATCGGCATCAACGGGCGGCTCGACACCTTGCAAGCGGCCATTCTGCTGGCCAAATTTGAGATCTTTCCGGAAGAAGTGGAACTTCGGCAACAGGTCGCGCAACGCTACTCTGAACTGCTGGCCCCATGCTCTGGAATCCATACTCCCTCCATACCGGCAGGATACTTGAGCGTCTGGGCCCAGTATTCGCTTCTTGCAGAAAGCGAAACCCACCGCACCGCTTTGCAGCAGAAGTTGAAAGAGGCGGGGATTCCAACCGCGATCTACTATCCCAAGCCGTTACATCTGCAGACCGCGTTTGCGGCCTTAGGCTACCAGAAAGGGGATTTCCCCATAAGTGAGGATTACGCCACCCGCATTTTCAGTGTGCCGATGCACCCATACCTGCAAGCGGCACAGCAGGAGAGCATCGCGGCGATTCTGCGCCGGGTATAAGGTGCATTGCGAGCCTGCCACGGCAAGAAATCTCTGAAAGTTAAGCCCGCAGAGATCAACTTTACAGACCTTTCAGGTTAGGGGTTGACCAGTGCGGGCTTTTTTTCAGCCAAGGAGAGAACGATGACTCTGAAACTGAGTCAGCGCCATGAATGGGTGGCACAGTCTGAAATACGGAACATGTCCATTGAATGCGACCGCGTACAGGGGATCAACCTGTCCCAGGGAGTGTGCGATCTGGAGGTTCCGGCCGCGGTGCGACAGGGCGCCAAAGAGGCAATGGACGCGGGCGTCAATACCTATACCCGCTATGACGGCCTGGCTGAACTGAGACAGGCCATCGCCCACAAACAAAAACTCTTCACCGGCATGGAGGCGGATCCTGAAACCGAAATAATCGTCAGTGCGGGAGCTACCGGCGCCTTTTATTGCGCCTGCCTGGCGCTCCTCGACCCGGGAGATGAGGTCATCCTGTTTGAACCATACTATGGCTATCATGTCAGCACCCTGGTGGCGACGCAAGCGGTCCCGGTTTATGTGAGGATGGCTCCCCCTCAGTGGACCTTTGACGAACCAGACCTGGCAAGAGCGCTGAGCCCGAAAACCCGAGGGATTATGATCAATACTCCAGCCAATCCTTCGGGCAAGGTTTTCACCTACGAAGAATTGGCGCGCCTGGCCGCCTTCGCCAAAAGATACGACTTGTTCGTGTTTACCGACGAGATCTACGAACACTTTGTGTACGACGGCAATCAACATATTCCGCCCGCGACCATGCCGGGGATGAGAGAACGCACCATCACCATCTCCGGACTTTCCAAGACCTTCAGCATTACCGGCTGGCGGGTGGGATACTGTATCAGTGATGCCAGGTGGGCTCGGACGATAGGCTATTTCAATGATCTGGTTTATGTGTGCGCCCCGGCGCCGTTGCAAATGGGGGTGGCAAGCGGGCTGCGGCAATTGGGGACGGATTATTACGAAAAACTTGCCAGAGAATACCTGAACAAACGGGACAAAATCTGCGCCGCGCTCCTTCAAGCAGGCCTAGCGCCCTACGCGCCCCAGGGGGCCTACTATGTTTTGGCCGATATCTCCCGGGTTCCGGGAGACAGCAGCAAGGAGAAAGCTCTGCACCTGCTCAGGCAATCGGGGGTTGCCTGCGTCCCAGGTGAGGCGTTCTACCATGATGAGGCGGGGGAAAATCTGGCGAGATTTTGCTTTGCCAAAGAAGATGCCGTGATCGATGAGGCCTGCAGAAAGATCGCCGCCTTACGGTTTGCTCCCTAAAAATTGTTAACCCAGGGAAAATTGAGGCTCATTTGCCGGAAACCGGCGGCAGGCAGGGCGGAGGGTTGACTCTGACTCAGCCGTCTGTCCACCTGCCCCGGCGCCGGTGGTGACCTGGGGATGGCCCGGGGGCCTTGGGGAGGGAATTTTACCGGCTGTATTTCCTGGAGAGCTCTTGCACCCGGCTTAGGGCCTCCGGCGCCTGGGCAAACCGGCTGGGGAATCTGGCCGCCACCTGCTGGGCGATCTCCCCTAAAGAACTTTGGCCGTCCATGTGCTCCAGGATGAAGCGATCGATCTGGCCTGCCTCGTTGAGCTCCGGAAGGTGACTTTGGCTCCTTTGCTCTAATATGGCCGGGGACAGTGGAACCCCAAAGAAGGTGGATTGACGAAAATCTGCCTTGGGACGCTCCGACTTGCCCTGTTCCAGGATGCGGGTGTTCCAATTCCCGATATAATCTTCTCCCACCAGGTGGGCAGCCAGAGACGCCGCCACCAGATCGCCCCGCGCCAGAGCGACAGGTTGCGGCCAGGGGAAAAAAGTTTGACCATAGATGAGTTTCGGGGCCCCGGGGGCGTTAGAAAAGCCGATGCCCGGCGCCAGTTCCGCATCGAACCAGAGGAGGAGGCCATGGGCCGTCCCGGGACGGTCCATTTCCCAGGTGACTTTTCCTGTCAGGTTCGGGCTTTTCATCGTGGCATAGTCCAGTCTTCCCCAGCATTGAGGGGGACCCAGCAGCTTGTCGGGCCCCAGGTGGCACCGCTGCCGGGTGTTAATGGCCAGGTCTCGCGCGGCTGCCTGGTTGAGGCCAAATTTCCTGCCCTCCCAGACTCCCAGATGGCGACGGTAAAGGCTAGGGGCTGCCACGACGGCGACCCACAGAGTGTCACACCGGGGAATCAACCTGCCGCCGGGGGACAAAAACCTCCGGCGGGCATCGATGATCGCCGGTAAGGCCCGATTATAAAAGGGAAGGCTGCCCCGGAGGTCGCTAATAATGACATCGGCGCGCTCCGGTAAGTTGACCTGGGTGGACAGGGCCTGGAAAAACCCGATCCGGTCGGCATAGCCATTGGCGGCGGCCAGGTCCCGAGCCACCTGGATGACGTCGCCGGGCTCGATGGCATAAACCCGGCGCGCCCCCATTTGACAGGCCAGCAGGGCAAAAATGCCGGTGCCGGCGCCCAGGTCCAGGACCACGGCATCGGGCTGGACTGCCCCCTGCAACGCCTGCCGGTAGGCGTTCATCCGCACCTTATTGGCCATAAAGGCGCCGTAGTCAAAGAGGCTGTACATTAAATCATCCCAATGGGGTTTTTTGTCTGAAGGCAGGAGTGTTCAGACCACGAAAGTCTTCCAGAATCGCCTCACAGAGACCGGACAGACGGGCCGGATCGTCGGGAGGGGTCACCCGGCGCAAGGGGACCTGGGCTGCCAGCCGCGCTAAGGTTGCGAACTCCCGGGCCCGCAGGTCTTTGTTCAGCAACTCGGTGCGGTAGGAGTTGGCCACCAGCATCATCAAGCCCTCCCCAGGGGATATGGCCTCCACCCTGAAATCGGCCGCTGCCTGCCTTTCCCCCAGAAAGTAAATGACGCCCAAGGGGGGCGCTTTCCGGAAAAATTGCGGATTGACCTTGGCTAAGTCCAGCCAGCGTTTGTCCCAGGTGGGGTCCAGGGCATAATCCGGAGTCAGGCGGGGCAGGGCCTCGGGAGAACCGTAAAGGTGACCCACGGCATCAGGCCACAGGCAAAGGCGGGGAATGCCCGGCCCAGCCAGAAAATGTCCATCCGCTTCTCGTAGGGGTAAGACGTCGTCGGCTAAAACCGGGCAGCCGGAAAGGGCGAAGGCCGCGGCGAGAGTGGATTTGCCGGCCCCGGCGGGACCCGGAAAGGCCAGGGCCCAGGTATCCGCCATTACCGCGCTGGCGTGCAGGCAGGTGATCCCCCGCAAGCGCAACACAAACCCCAGGACGGGGCCCAGGAGATAAACGTCCAGGTCCTCCGGGGTCGCCCCCGCGGACCCGCTGGCCCAGACCCGGGCGCCCCGTCGATCCACCCCAAACTCAACGCCATCGCTGTATCGGAAACGGAAAGAGCCATCGTTCTCAACCCGCCAGACCTGGAGGACAGGTTCGCCCCGCGCATCCCGGTTGGAACTGACATGCCACAAAGTTGCAGAAGGCTCACGGCAACGGCCAGAGCAGGTGGACCCTCCCTCCAGGCTGACCTTAACGTCAAAGGCCCGCAGGCCATTAACCGGGATCAGGCCGGGAATAGGCCGGTCGGCCACCAGACCCAAGCCATAGACGTAATAAGACCAGGTCATGCGTTGACATATATTCTTGCAGATTGTACATCAGACTACAGGCCCAGATAGCCTCTTTTCGGCCTCCAGCCGCAATAATTTCTCAATTGAAAGCGCTTCTTAAGTTTTTTGGGCAGCTATACCGTCCATCTGGCTGCCCACAGCTGCCCCCTCGGTAAGGTTGCTGATCGTGCCGTAATCTTTTATCTCGGGGCGGTGGTAGGCTTTTTTCATCGCCGGCTTTTGAGGTGTATTCATCATCTCCCTCCTGTTCCAGGAATGGTGGCAGGGTAATTCTGGCTCTATTTCCCATCATGCCCCTGCCCCAGCCAATAATTGAGGCTGACTGGACGAATATTCACCGATAACGTATCAGGATCGACCTCACAAGTCAAGAGCGGAATTGCCTTTCGGTCCACATACTCGTCCAGCCGGGGGACCGGCACAAACCTGTCTAACCATCGGGTTTCCGGGCGCCGGATCAACTCCAGCCAGGGGTCTCCCGCCAGGGGAGTTTTGGGACGCCGCCGAATCGGCTCCGGCAGCAAGTCCTTGCCGGCTTCCCGCAGCAATAACTTATCCACGCACCAGGGCAGGGGCGGCAAAGCCAGGGCAAAGTTAATGAGCCGCACGTCGAAGCAGGGGTGGCAAAATTCCAGGGGCAAGCGCGTGGCCCCGGGATCATAGAAATTCTCAAAGGAATGTTGCCAAGCAGGGGACTGAAGCCTCTGGTAGATTTCTTCACGCAGGAGGCGGGGCGGCTCAAGTTCGCCGGCCCGGCGCGCCCACCGATCCCGCAACCCGGCTTTGGCTTCAAAGGCGGGGTTTAGCCAGACGGGGTACAGAGACCGACCCCGGTCCAGGGAGAGCCGGCGCCTCAACCCGGTCCGTAATCCCAACCGGGGGACCCGCCCATAATGGCAGAGGCAGCGCCCCAATTCGGTGGTTAGCTGTGCCAGGCGGAAGCCTTTGACCATTTTCAGGAGGTAGGTTGGGGAGGGAAACAAGATGGCGTCTCCGGCTTCCCCGGTGAGCATAACGCGGCACCGGCCGGCGGCGGCGCGGGATAAATCCGCCCAGCAGGCCAGCAAGGGGTGGTGCATCGGTTGCGGCGGCAGGAAATCCCCTGACTCAAACCCCTCATACAACCGGTAGTCGTCGCCTGGCAGGTGGTGAATCGGGATGTTTAAAGCCCTGGCCACCAGACCGGAATAATGGCGCTCTTCATCGGGGATCAGCCGGTCAAAAACAATGGTGTAGCTCTGCAGGTCGAAGGGGACGGCTTGCCGGCTCAGCAGATTCCTGGCCAGAGCCGCCACGGTGGAGGAATCCAGGCCGCCGCTCATCGGCGCCCCCACCCGGCGGGTCCGCAGCCGGTCTGCCACCGCCTGGGTCAGCAAGGCCTTGAAGTGCTCCACGTAATCCTGGGGGCGGGAGTATCGGAGGGGGCGGTCAATCAGGGGGAGGCTCCAGTAGCGCGTCAGGCGCAGGGTCCCCTGATGCCAGGTGAGATAATGCGCCGGCGCCAGGCGCCGGATGTCGGCAAAGGTGGTGGTGGACTGGTCCTGGTTGAATTCAAAGAGGAGGAAATCGCCTATGGCCAGATCGTCCAGTCTGTCGGACACCTGGGGATGGAGCCGGACGCAATCCAGGGTGTTGCTGAAAACCAGCCGGTTCCCTACCTGAGCGTAGTAAAAGGGTTTTATGCCAAAATGGTCCCGGGCGCAGAACAACCGCTGCTGCCGTCCGTCCCAGATGGCGAAGGCAAAGTCGCCCAGCAGATGCTTGACGCACTTTTCTCCCCATATCAGGTAAGAGTGGAGAATCAGCTCGGCGTCCGGGGCCTCCTCCAGGTCATGGCAGCCGCGGCTGCTTAACTGTTGGCGCAGTTCGGCCCGGCCATCGATGCGGGCGTCGGCGGCGATCCACACCTGGCCGTCCAGGGATAAGGGCTGGGTATCGGACCGGGTATCTTCCGCCGTGCGCAGCCAGGCGCGCCCCAGGCCCACCGGTCCTTGACTCCAGGTTTCCTGGGCCTCCGGGCCCCGGAAAGTCAGGTAATCGGTGAGCCGCGCCAGTAAGCTGCGGTCAACCGGAGAGCCGTCTAAGTTCAGGATGCCGACAATGCCGCTCATATACGTCCCGTTAGACCTTCCCGGAAAAGTGCCTCAAGGGACAATTGCCTGGCCAAAGGCGCTGAAGTGCTGGTGCACATCCGGGACCTCGTTGAGGGGCTGCCCCTGAAGTTCCACCCAGGCATGGGCCGCAAGCCCTGTATCGACGAGTTTTACCCCAATTTGCAGGTTGGCTTCCATCCCATGACATCTCAGGAGCCACCAGAGCGCCAGTGACCGGGGAAGACAGGTGGCGCGGTACAGGCCGTGCCGGGCTGCGGCCTCTACGCAGCGGGCCTGGCTTTGGGCGACCGGAAAAATCTTTTCTTCCAAGGCGCCGCCCGGTTTCTTTAACGGCCAATGAGACAGCAGGGCTTGCAAGCGCCTCAACCCCAGCAGCCGTAACCCCAAGCCCATGAGGGGCAGCACCAGGAAAGCCTGAACCAGCCACCACTGCTCCCACCTGGGCAGCCCCATAAATTTCTGCCAGTTAGCCGGCCACAAGTTCCACCATCCCCCGCTGACCCAATGTTTCCAGAAAATCGTCCAGGTCTTGCCGCAGCTGCGCCGGTTCTACCTGGTATTCGGAGAGTAAGGCCTCAAAGGCCTCCTGAATACTGGCGGAGCTGGTAAGGGCCGTCCACATCCTGGTGCCCACGTCATCCAACCCGTGGTAAGATTCGGTGTTCAGGTTCAAGATGACGGATTCGTTTTCAAAGACCCGGACCAGAACGTGGCCGGGAACGGCGATCTTCATTGCATAGTTGATGCCCATGGACGTATCTTCCTCATGGCAGGTCAGCATGGTAGGGGAGGTGACGTTGGGCCGCCCGCATCCATCCCCTTTTTTCCTGGCAATGTTTGATTATACCATTCCCTCAAGTGAGTAGGTAGTTTCAAAAAACCGGGGCCGGAGGGTTTTCAAGGCTCTATCCGCCTCCGTGCGGTCCGGTTAACGGGTTTGCCGGGGGAAATCCCTCAAGGCTGCCGGGGGTTGGCTCCCCCAAAACTTGCCCCGCCCCACACGCCTCGGCTGGGGGATCTCATACCGATTAGCTCTCAATGGACAATTTTTGTCGGGGGGGACCTGGTGATTGATTGCGTTAATCTAACGCCTATTAAAGATGGGGGAAAATTCCCCCCTTTTCTAAAGGGGGGTAAGGGGGGATTAAATAACCGCTTGATAATCCCCCTAAATCCAATGCTGTTCACTTAGCACCCGAGCTTTCAAAAAATCCGGGAACGCATTTATCAACGACAGGGTGAAAGTGATTAATTCT
>Ga0194126_10000280_pt1 | contig 83109 bp, 82 predicted proteins | sample TA2KigC150mmetaG_FD_148641 | JGI IMG/M metagenome (GOLD analysis project Ga0194126, IMG submission 148641) | Freshwater microbial communities from Lake Tanganyika, Tanzania - TA2015035 Kigoma Deep Cast 150m | ecosystem: Environmental > Aquatic > Freshwater > Lake | place: Tanzania: Lake...
GTTACTCTAACCGATCATGAGCGACTAACCTATGCCACAGCTGAGCAGGAAGATAAGTATCGTACCTGTTCAACAACGGCAACTAAGAAAAATGTAGTTTTAGCTCTAGCCAAACAGCATGAAGATGATCAGGTTTTGATCATCGGTCAATACATCTCACAAATCGATGAAATCGCGGCAGAACTTGCTGTGCCGATAATTAAAGGTGATACTCCAGTAAGAGAGCGAGTGGAGTTGTATGCCAAATTTCGAAGCGGTGAGATCAAGTGCTTGGTGGTATCAAAGGTCGCCAACTTCTCCATCGATTTGCCTGAAGCCTCAATTGCCATACAAGTCTCAGGCACTTTTGGCTCCCGACAAGAGGAGGCCCAGCGTTTAGGCAGGATACTAAGACCAAAATCTGACGGTGGTGGAGCGCGTTTCTACTCGTTAGTAGCCCGGGACACTATTGACCAGGATTTCGCGCAAAATAGACAGAGGTTCCTAACCGAGCAAGGGTATTCCTACAGAATCATTGATGCTGACGAAGTATTGCCTCGCTGAATCGCTTCTTATCAACTCTAAAATAATCATGCTTTGTGCCATTAATCATGGTGACGGGCACTTCTTCGCCATATAGTCCTTCTAGCTCTTTATCGCCATCGACATAAATTATCTCTAATCTAAAGTCTAAATCTTGGAGTACTTGCCTAACTACACCTTCAGCTTCTTGGCAGAAATGACAATTCTGCCTGGAATAGATTTGAACTAGTGGCTCTTTATTTGAATTGAGTGGAATAACCATAGAGGCAAGATTACCTCTACGCTTTGCACCTGCGTCAGGTCCCCCTAACTTCACTCGTGAATGAGTGGAGTTTTCAAGCCCAGAAAACCCAAATGAGATTTTCAGGTGCGACCTGATTTGGCTAACTCCCTATTGGAACTGCACATTTGGAGAAGGCTGCAAGGGCATTGGTAAAGACCTAGCAGAGTACGGTTGGCACAGCGAAAGTGCTTCCTATCATGACAAGGCAGATGAGGCGCGTGTTGCCTCTGCCACTAAGCGTCTTCCTAAAAATCTATGGCAAAATGTTGATGTAGCAAGAAAGAACGGCAAGTCAATATCACAGAGCTAAGCTTAGACAAGGACCGAGAGAACAAGAAGAGTCAATAAGACCTGTATCTTCTTTAATGAATCTGATTTCAGTCAAGAATCCTTTGGTTGTGCTCTTCAGCATCTTACAAACATTGAAGGTAAGCACTTTGTTGCGACGAAGCCAGACAGTTGCTGGCAGTTACGACTTCGCGGATCTTGGGCGAGTAGAAATATTGGCGATAAAGAATTATGGAGTGATTGTTATTGGTGAACATGCGCGTGAAGCTTGGGACGAAGGAGGGGCTGATACGAATTGGTGCTGCTCCTCAAATGGCGAGGCAAGAAATGGTGCCGGGCCAGTTCATGCTTCCCATAAAACAGAATTGACAAAGCTATTGAGTAAGCCATCTTATGAAAAACTAGCTGAGTTATGCCAAGTTAGAATTCAAGAGCAAAAAAGTAGAAAAGTAAAACACCTACCTCTCTACATGATTCATCCGACTACTCAAGAGGCAAGGAAGTAATCCGCTATCTTCTCTTCTTTGATGTAGGCGGCAGAATACGATCAAGAAGTTCTTGAGCAACCAGGGTTACATCTGCCTTGCTCCTAGATAGATTTGCTTCAAAACCCTTCAGAATCTCGGTGATTGTTGGTTCGCTAAGCGATCCGACAAGGGGTCCGTATCTATCTTCAAAGAGGCTATGGAGTATTCGACTCATAACCCTTGCTAACTCAGTTCTTGCTTCATCTATTGTGACCTCGACTCTCTGCCCAGTATCGATCCCAAGGGAAGGACGCTCTCTTGCTGCACGAAGATAGGCATCCTTAAGGATTACTGAGTCCATGACCCCCCATCCTTCCAGACCACTAGCATTTGCGCTTATGAAGCAAAGGGCCTTGATGATTGGCGCCCTTGTAGTGACTTTCTCACTTTCTCTCTCTCTTCTAACTCCAGTTTCAGCCCCAGCGCTCGGTTTTAAGACCATCCCTGCAACTAAGTGGGGCCACTTATTTGGCTCAGGGGAAAATACAAACCTAAATTCTTCGCCGAGGGCACAAAGGGCTGAAGTTGGTCCACCTCGCTCGAAATGGAACATTAAATACGTAGGAGTGCCAGAGGATGCAAGGGTGGCGTTCAAATATGCGGTCGATATCTGGGCCTCTTATTTTGAGGCAACGGTCCCTATTGAACTTGAAGCACATTGGGGGCCTTCAAATACAAATGGAGTCTTGGGATCGGCTCGTCCGGGTGATTACTTCAATGCCTTTGATGGAGCACCTGATATCGATCTCTGGTATCCATCGATATTGGCAGATCGCTTAGCCAAGAAAGATCTGGCTCCAGGAAAGCCAGATATCGTTCTGCGCTTTAATTCAAATGCGCCATGGCATATAGCAACTGATGGCAATCCTGGAAGATCTAGTTATGACTTATCTAGCACTGTTTTGCATGAGATAGGCCATGGCATTGGGTTTCTCTCAAATGCCGAATATGACAAGTTCTTCGGCACCGGTTATTTGATACAACCCTCTCCTTATGATGCATACGTTCAACTACCTGACGGTCGTCTATTTACTGACTTCTGTGCTCGCTCAGTTGAGTTAGGTAAAGCTATGACCTCCCCGCTCTATTGGAGTGGGCCCTTGGCTACTGCTGCAAATAATGGCGTGAAACCTAAGTTGTATACACCCAGGCCCTACGAAGATGGCTCTTCAATCACCCATCTTGATGAAGCAACATTTGCAACCTCTGGTGCAAATTCCATAATGACGCCGGTTCTTGACTCTGGAGAAGTCTTTAGAACCCCAGGAAGTATCGCACTAGCCATGATCGAAGACATGTTGCTCAAGCCTCCAAAGAATAAACCCCAAGGCCTTCCTGCAAAACCAATTGATGTTAGGGCCTTGGTCGGCGATAGATATGCCTTGCTGACTTTTGACTCGCCTAGTTGTCGCCGAGTTGACCGGGTCACTGGATATAGCGTCACTATTAGCCCTGGTGGCCAAGAGCGAACATTTACCTCAAGCCCTGCCAAAATAAGTGGTCTAACCAATGGAAGTAGCTACTCATTTACCATTAAAGCTGTGAACGATCGTGGGCAATCTGATGCGGTTACTAGTAATGAGGTAATCCCTCAGGCCACATCAAAAGTGAAGATAATTGATAAGAAGGCAGATGTTAAATACCTTGCATCTGGATCATTTAAGAAGAGTCAAGTAATTGCATACTCTGACGCCATTTCTGGGAATCTAAAACTTGCAACCTTGATGGGCAGTGCTTGGAAAACTTCAATTATCGATGGAAATTCAACTGCAGGTAACAGGTCAGATAGGAATCTAGCGGGGCCGGTCTCACTCTGTGTCGTAGAGACAAAAACTAGTGAAAAGCTCCATATTTTCTACACCGATACTGAAAATAAGGATCTGCGCCATGCCTCCTATGATGGAAAGAAATGGCGATATGAGACCCTTGATGGTGATGGCGAAGATATCCAAAATTATCAAGAGAGCGCTAGGCGAAAAACTGCAAGTGATGTAAGTGTTTCCAATGCTTGCGCAGTTACTCCTGCTGGGCTTCAAGTTTTCTATAGAGATGAATCTCAAGGAATAATCCTCGGTGCAGCTCTTACTAAAACTGGGTGGATCTATGAAATTGTCGATGGGGATCGACAGAGTGATGGCAGAACCACAGGAGACGTTGGGTTTTCTCTCAGTGCGATAGCAAGCGGTAAGAGTGTTTACGTTCTCTATGACTCAGTCCTTACGCTCTCATCAAGCAATGTTGCTACCCAAGGAGAAGTTAGGTTAGCCAAGCGCAATTCCATCTATCCTGAAGATTGGAGATATAGCACTCTTGATGGCCCTGATAATGGTGTTGCTATGGCCGGTTATGATGTTTCGATAAGTAATTCTGGAAATAGAATTGCCGCCGCTTGGCTGGCTGCAAGTGGCCTTCGTCTACCTAGCGCTGATGAAGTTCGCTACCTAATAATTGATGAGGAAGACTATCCCAGTCGGTTATCTCCTGAAAAACATGGAACACCTAGTTATCCACTCCTAATAGATAGCAAAGGATTAGTCTTTGGTTGCCAAGATCGCCTATGTTCGGTTGGTTCTTATAGCTCAACGCCTAGGTTAAACAATGGCGCCACCCTCAATAATGTCAAGGATGGCGCCATTGTCACAATTAATAAGGTCCGCTACGCGGTTACCTCGATCTCCAAGAAGTTAGTTCTGGTAAGATTGTGATCTTACTTCTTGTTTCTGCGCTGAATACGAGTCTTCTTAAGAAGTTTCTTATGCTTCTTCTTAGCCATGCGCTTGCGGCGCTTTTTGACTACTGAACCCATGCTCTCAACTCCTTTTCGGTGTTGTCTAAGGATATCTGAAAGTTCATGAGAGTTCTTGAGATCTATTGCGAGCAGCAAGCATTGCTCTCTTCACTACCCCAACAAGATCCTCTCTTTCAAATACTTCAAGAGCGGCAAAGGTTGTCCCGTTTGGACTAGTTACATTCTCGCGTAGAACTTTGGGTGAGGCCCCCTCTTGCTTTAACATCTCGGCAGCTCCCGAAATAGTTTGTATCACTAAAGTTCTAGCATCACTCGTTGTTAGCCCTAGGTCTTCAGCCGCCGAAATCATGGCTTCAACAAACCTGAAGAAATAAGCTGGCCCTGATCCGCTAGTGGCAGTTACTGCATCTTGTAATTTCTCCTCCACGCAAATAGTTTTTCCAGAGGCCTTAAGGAATTCTTCGATTGCCTTAATATCACCTTCTGAAGCAGAGTTTCCTTTTGAGATGGCCAAGGCTCCCACTCCAACAGACACCGGGGTATTAGGCATTACTCTAAGGACTGGCACAGAATTCAAGAGGAAACTCTGAATGTGTGAAGTCTTCTTACCTGCAATAAATGAAACCAATCTCTGATTTGTCGAGACTTTAGAACCTATTAACTTCATTAGCGCATCTAGATCTTGAGGCTTTACTACCAGGAAAATGTTCTCCGCCTTTAAAGATATCTCCTCTGGCAAACCTACATCGCAGCCATATTTAACTGCTAACTCAGTTGTTCTCTCTAGTCTCTTATCTGAAATTACAACCCTTTTATTTACAACGCCTGCTTTAAGAATTGTTGCCAGCAAAGCTTCGCCCATGACACCAGAGCCAATAATTCCAATCGAATAAGCATAGGTTTCTGCCATAAGGCAAGGTTAGCGAATATCTCAATTAGTTGAGCCGCCCGCGGGAATCGAACCCGCGACCTTCGCTTTACGAGAGCGACGCTCTACCGACTGAGCTAGGGCGGCGATGCTTTGAATCTTTGAATTATTAGAATTAATCCAAGCGTACAACGCCGCTAGGCGTTGCTAGGTGAACTGCCACAAGCCCAGTCGCGCCATCATTTGATGTAGGGTCAACCCAACCGATCTCTACGCCATCAAAGGCCTTTGAGAGATCAGAGCCAAGCCACTCTTCAATTGTCTTCTCATCACCTGAGATTTCAATCTTTACAATTTCAGCAACCGCTTTGCCATCATTTGATGGATGGTCTTTTGACATCCATTGGATGAAGAAAGGGAGTTGGGAATCGCTTAAGGTTCCAAGAACTCCAAGCTGTTTCCACTTCAACTCACTTCCATCAGGGCGCTTTCTTGAACCATCCACTGCTTGACGACCAAGCCGGCTTTCAATTGGTGAGAGATCATCGGTTGAGACCACCCAAGTAAGCCATCCACCACCCTCATTAGCGCGTTGCGAAACAACGCGACCAAATGCTGAGGTATCAGCTGCAGGATGATCAAGCGGGCAGACAACTTCAAGATAGTGACCGTTCTTAAGGGCAAGTGTGAAGTTACGAGTCCCAAATCTTGGGTGGATCCCGCCATCGGTAAAGGCTGAGCCGATTCGAGATCCAATCCTTTGAACTACATCTACTAGTTGATCGTGAGTTGCTACATAGGAGATATGGTCTAGGCGCATGTGCCGATAATGCCGAAAGCTACTTCAAAGCGCAAAACAGAGCCTCAAGGGTTGAAAGGGGGGCCGAGTTACGCCCTAGGTTCATACGAGCCTCAAGTAGCGCTTCAATGCGCTCAATACTGCGTTTTGGCGAGGATGTCTTGGCAAATTCATTGACCTCAGTTCTTAGATCTATATTGAGAATCTCTTCGCCTCCGCTTTGAATGACCAGAACATCTCGATAAAAGGTGGCAATATCTAGAAGAGCACTATCTATGTTGTCGCGTACCGAGCGAGTTGTGCTAGATCTCTGTCCCCTCTCGAGATCTTTAATGGCTCTTGCGCCACCTGAGATTAGTGAGCGCCCAGTCCCTTGATAGGCATCCTGTAGTTGTTTCATCTGCTGGCTATCTCTTTCTGAGTTTTCACTCTCAGCCTGGTTTTGAGCAATATCTAATATCTTTGAAGCTGCTTTAAAACAAGAGTCGATATCCGTGAGCGAAAAGGCAAGTGATAGCACTTCCTCTCTCCTGGATCGAGCTTCTTGGTTTGTTGCAATGAATCTAGCTCTACCAATATGGCCCTGAGATACTCGAGCAGCGAATGCTGCAGTCTTCGAATCTATGCTGGTATTTGAAAGTAGAAACTCTTCAATACTTGCTGTCGAGGGAGTCCGTAATTGTAGGTGCCTGCATCTGGAGCGTATAGTTACTGAAACATCACCAAGGGTTGGAGCGCATAACAACCAGAGCGTGTGCGTCTCTGGTTCTTCAATAGTTCTTAAGAGAGCATTAGCCGCACTCTCAGTCAATCTATCGGCATCTTCGATAATGACAATTCGCCAACCGCCGACAGATGGCGACCAAGCAGACCTTGCTATGAGTTCTCTGACTTCTTCTGCTTTAATCGATAAGCCAGTGGGGTTAAATCTCTCAACATCTATATGTGTCCCAGAGAGAACAGTCTGGCAATCTCGACACTTTCCACAGCCACTTTCACTGCAGAGCAGAGAAGCAGCAAAGGCTACGGCGGCATTTGATCGACCAGACCCAGCGGGGCCGACAAGAAGCCAGGAATTGGCCATCTTTTGGCTACTACTTCCACCCTTGGCAGAACTGATTGCAGACTTTAGTCTTTCAACCACTTCACTTTGGCCAACCAGCGAGTCAAAGACGCTCATCATTTCTTCCTTGATATGTCAGTAATTCGAGCAGTGATCTCTTGATGAATTTCAATAATCGGCCTTCTGGCATCAATCACCAAGTAACGCTCGGGATCGACTGCAGCTAGTTGGAGAAATTCCTGTCGCACTCTGTCGTGAAATTCGACTGACTCGCTCTCTAGCCTATCGGCGCTCTTGATCCTTGAAAGGCCAACGTCAGCAGGTTGATCCAGAATGATTGTCAGTGTAGGGAAAAGAGATTCGGTTGCCCAACGGTTAATGCGAGCAACTTCATTGGGCGACAAGATACGACCGGCTCCCTGGTAGGCAATGGATGAGTCAAAATATCGGTCGGTAATGACAACATCGCCGCGCTTTAAGGCTGGGCGAATAAGTGAGTAGACATGGTGAGCTCTATCTGCAGCATAGAGAAGAGCTTCAGATCTTGGAGAAATGTCACCAGTGGCATTATCAAGAAGGATTTGTCTTAGACTCTTACCGAGCTCAGTTCCACCGGGCTCCCTGCTTACAACTACAGATTTGCCTTCGTTCTCAAACCACTCTTTCAATAATCTTGCCTGAGTTGATTTCCCAGAACCCTCACCTCCTTCAAAAGAGATGAATAGCCCTTCGACTCTTGGAGAAGTAATCCCACCAAGCTCCCCTCTTAAGGCGTTTACCACATCGCTCCATAATGAAACTCCTGTACGATCTTTCATGTGTTGATAAGAGAGGATTCCAACCGCCGTTGCAACAATTCCTCCACCAAGCATGGTGAATGCAGCTCCGTTATAGGTGAGTTGCACTTCGCCAAGAATAAAGACATGCTCGCCGATCGCAGCTGCAATTATCGGTGAAATTGCCAGAACCCCAACTAGGGAGATCCGGACCAAGGATTGGGTAAAAGCAAATGCTCGGCCTCGTAGCTCGTCAGAAACCTCCGCTCCAAGCATCGTAAACCCGGTAACCCATGAGACTCCTGAAAATGAGCCAAGCAAGACCACAACGAAGACTGCCAGAACTAGGTTTTGTAGCAGCGAGAGCACAATCAATAAGAATCCAGCAACGCTTAGCGATGCTCCAAATAGACGGCGTCTTGAAAATTGTGAAAATACCTTAGGACCAAATGCAATTCCGATAGCAAGGCCGGTAAAGACGGCGCTAAATAAAATTCCATATGCAGCATCACCGCCTGCCAGATCGCCTACAAATGTTCTGGCAAGGCCAATCACCGCACCTGCGGCAATAAATGCTCCTAGTAGGCCAAATGTTAAGCCTCTGATTACTTTAGATGAGGATAGAAATTTCCCCCCATCTAAGAAAAATGCAACTATTGAACTGGAGACCTCACCTGTCTTTAAATGCTCTTTGGGAATATCCATCTGACTTATTGTAAAAGCGCTAAAAAGAAAAGATAGAGCATTTACGAATAAGGCTAGGTCAACAGCTGAGTTTGAACCAAGATCAAAAGCTGCGCTGATTCCCGTAATAAAAATTGTTAGGAGCGTGAATGTAAGGGCTGCAAATGGAGCGCTCCCATAGGATGCAAGGAGTGTCATTTGATTGGCGCTCTCAAGTTTATTCCTTGGGACTAGATTTGGCATGGTGGCATCTTTTGCAGGGCTCCAGAAGAGAGTAATGCACTCAATTAGAACAGTTGCGGTATAGAGCCAGAGATAATTTCCTACAATAGGTATGGTGATAAACAAAATAGCACGTAAAATATCTCCTATAACCATTACTTTCTTACGATCAAACTTGTCAGCAATCACTCCTGCAAGAGGCCCGAGAATTACCGATGGCAAGAGTCGAGCGATGAAAACACCTGCAATAGCAATATTTGCAGTTGCGTAATCTCCACCAGCCAATTGTTGAGCCAGCGCAGTTGTAGCAAGAAGTCCTAGCCAATCACCAAAGGATGAAAAAGCCATGGCATTCCAGAGTTTGCGAAAGACGGGTATGGCCATAACGTTATTTCGCATACCTGCTGCTGGTGATAGCGGGCCTGGATTTGAGTTACCCATAGATGCAAGCCTATTACTTATCTTTTTTTGACTTACCGCTGGCTGACTTCTTCGCTTTTGGCTTGGAGCCAACCCCCTTGATGGTTCTTTTGGTAAGTGTAGGCGCGCTCTTTTTCGCACGTTTAGGCTTCTTACTCACTCCGCCGTTTTCGATCTCCCAGGCGCGCCGTCCTGCCAGAAGTTCTAAAGCTCGCTCTATCGTCATAGCTTCAACTGTGTCTCCACGGCGCAGCGTGGCATTTGTTTCTCCATCAGTAACATACATTCCAAAGCGACCATCTTTAATGATAACTGCCTTCTTTGTCTCTGGATCTACGCCCACTTCTCTCAGTGGTGGTTTGGCAACACCACGTCGCTTCATCTTTGGCTGTTTATAAATGGCTTCAGCCTGATCTAGATTAATTGAAAATATCTCTTCGTCAGAAGTCAAGGCTCTTGAATCTCTTCCACGCTTCAAATAAGGACCATAGCGGCCATTTTGAACTGTGATCTCCTCACCGCTCTGGCTATCGAATCCAAGGCTTCTAGGCAGCGAAAGAAGTTTTAGGGCTTCATCAATAGTGATGGTATCTAGACTCATTGTCGAGAGAAGTGATGCCGTCTTCGGCGTTGGTGCAGCTTTGGTTTCTCTAGGCTTCTTCCCATCTTCGCTCGTGCCTTCAGGAAATACCTCTGTTACGTAAGGCCCGAAGCGTCCAGACTTGGCAATCACTCGAAGTCCGGTGCTTGGATCAATTCCGAGTTCTCGCTCACCTGATGGAGCTGCTAGAAGTTCGATAGCTCTTTGAAGTGTTAATTCATCGGGAGCAAGGCCTTCTGGAATATTGGCAAACTTTCGATCATCACCAGCACCTTCCTGAAGGTATGCTCCATATCGACCAACTCGTATCTCAATGTTTTCACCCATCTTCATAGTATTAATCTGTTGCGCATCAATTGCGCCAAGGTCTGCCGCAAGATCTAGCAGGCCAGGCTGACCATCATGGCCAAAGAAGAATTTAGTCAACCAGTTAAGTCTTTCCTCCTCACCATTTGCAATTCTGTCTAAGTCTTCCTCCATCGAAGCGGTGAATTCATAATCAACTAACTTGGCAAAGTGCTGCTCAAGCAGGCCAGTTACTGAGAAAGCCAAAAAGGTCGGCACCAAAGCTCTTCCCCTCCTCACCACATACCCACGATCTTGGATGGTTTGAGTGATGGAGGCAAAGGTCGAAGGGCGTCCTATGCCTAACTCCTCTAATTTCCTAACCAAGGTTGGCTCGGTATATCGAGCAGGTGGCTTGGTTTCATGGCCCTCACATAGGTATTCCGTGGCAACGATATCTTGCCCTACCTTCATAGGTGGAAGGCGCTTATCACTCTCTTCATCACTTTTCTCATCGCCAACATCCTCATAGGCTGCCAGAAACCCTGGAAACATTATGACGCTTCCATTTGCTCTAAATACACAAGGCTTCCCTTCAGAGGTCAGTACATCAAAATCCACTCTTGCCTGTAACTTCTTGGCATCAGCCATCTGTGAGGCCACAGTGCGCTTCCAAATTAAGTCATAGAGAGAAAGTTGATCGCGAGTTAATTCAGGAGCAAGCTCGCCTGGAGTCTTAAAAGAATCTCCGGCAGGATGAATTGCTTCATGAGCCTCTTGAGCGTTCTTGGTCTTGCCTTCATAGAATCTAGGACTCTCTGGAACATGATCCTTGCCATAAAGAGCTTGAGCAGAGTCTCTAGCTGCGTTAATAGCGCTCTGCGAGAGATTGACTGAGTCAGTTCGCATATAAGTGATGTATCCACCTTCATAAAGGCTCTGGGCAATGCGCATAGTTAACTGCGCACCCCATCCAAGGCGAAAGCCGGCATCCTGCTGCATTGTTGAAGTAGTAAAGGGTGGTTTTGGTCTTTCTGTTCTTGGTGAGTCTTCAATTGATTTAACTGTTAATTTCTTACCTGTGAGCGAGTTTCTCAGCCTCTCAGCTGAGCTTTGATCAAGCAAGATCATATTCGATGCACTTTTCTCTTTTAAGGCTCCTCTTGAATCAAAATCATTGGTTGTGGCAAGGCGCTTATCTTCAAAAGAGATTAGTCTGGCAGTGAAATTTTGCTCAGTCTGGGCAGTTAGATCCCACCAAGCTGAGGCGATAAAAGCTATTCTTTCGCGCTCTTTTTCCACAATCAACTTAGTAGCTACCGATTGAACTCGTCCCGCAGAAATTCTTGGCATCACCTTCTTCCAAAGCACTGGAGAGAGGCGATACCCGAAGAGGCGATCTAAAACTCGCCTGGTCTCTTGAGCGTCAACTAAACGCTGATCGATATCCCTAGTTTCATTCACTGCTTTAAGAATTGACTCCTTAGTAATTTCATTAAAGACCATCCGTCTTACCGGAATTTTTGGTTTCAATACTTCGATTAGGTGCCAGGCGATTGCTTCACCCTCGCGGTCTTCATCGGTGGCAAGGATTAACTCTTCTGACTCTTTTAAGAGATCCTTTAGCTCTGCGACTTTTCCTCTCTTATCTGGGTTAATTACATAGAGAGGGGCAAAACCATTTTCAATATCAATGCCTTCGCGTGACCAGGCAAACCTCTTTACTTCCTTAGGGATGTCAGCAGCGCGCTGCGGCAAATCTCTGATATGGCCGATGGAGGCCTCAACGATGTATTCGTCGCCGAGATACCCGCCTATCTTTCTTGCCTTTGCTGGTGATTCAACAACCACTAGCTTCTTTAGATTCTTGGCCAAATGATTTAGCCAATCATCGTTGAGGAGCGACGGCTACGAACTAGAGCCGCAATAATTATCGCTGCAGCAATCGCTGCAATAATCCGGCTGATTCTCTCATTGCCATCAAGTGCGAAGATCACAATTGCTGGAGTTACAAGAAGACCAACTAAGTTCATCACTTTGATGAGAGGATTAATTGCAGGCCCTGCGGTATCTTTGAAAGGATCTCCAACAGTATCGCCGATGACTGTTGCAGCGTGAGCATCAGATCCTTTGCCGCCATAGTTTCCATCTTCGACCATCTTCTTAGCGTTATCCCAAGCGCCACCGGAGTTAGCTAGAAATACCGCCATCAAGGTTCCGGTGCCAATTGCGCCCGCCAAATAGGCGCCAAGTGCTCCAACTCCTAGACCAAAGCCAACAGCGATTGGAGCAAAGACCGCAAGGAGGCCCGGGGTTGCAAGTTCACGAAGTGAATCACGGGTACAGATATCAACGACACGGCCATACTCTGGTTTCTCTCCTCCGCTCATGATTCCCGGGTGGAGTTTGAATTGATTCCTTACCTCCATCACCACCGCACCTGCTGCTCGTGAGACCGCATTGATGGCAAGACCTGAGAAGAGAAACACCACGGATGCGCCAATGATTAACCCGACTAAGTTTCTAGGATCTGCAACATCAAGTACTCCTTGGAATTGGGATGCTTGATCTGCAACTACCTTGCCAGCATCAAGAACCGAGGTCTTGATCGCATCAGTAAATGCACCAAAGAGCGCAGTTGCGGCAAGAACGGCGGTGGCAATTGCAATTCCTTTAGTGATTGCCTTGGTGCTATTGCCAACAGCGTCAAGGGAAGTGAGGATCTTTGCGCCCTCACCTTTAACATCTCCTGACATCTCAGCGATGCCTTGAGCATTATCAGAAATCGGACCGAATGTATCCATCGCCACAATGACTCCAACGGTGGTTAGGAGACCACAGCCAGCAAGGGCCACGGCAAATAATGAAAGTACAATTACTCCACCACCTAACAGATATGCTCCAAATACGCCAGCAGCAACTAGCAACGCTGAAAAGACCGCTGATTCAAAACCAACTGATACTCCAGCAAGAATTACTGTTGCTGCTCCAGTCTTTGAAGAAGCCGCTACGTCGTTAACTGGACGCTTACCCACTTCAGTAAAGAAGCCAGTTAGCATCTGGATTGCGGTGGCTAAGACAATTCCAATAACAACTGCGCCAAATGCAAAGGTTCTAGGGTTTATCGAAGCCTCAGATTGGAATGCGGCATCAAGGCCAGTAAGGGCTGCAAATGTGCTTGGTAGGTAGGTATAAGTAGCAAAGCCAACTAGGGTTGCTGAAATAAGTGCAGATAGATAGAAAGAGCGACTAATTGCGCTCATTGCGCTCTTATCTGAACTACGTAGGCGAGTTAGGAAGATTCCTAGGATCGCAGTCAGGATACCGATCGCAGGAACGATTAGCGGATAGACCAGACCCATGTCTCCGAAGCCAGCCTTACCAAGAATCAAAGCTGCAACTAGCGTCACAGCATATGACTCAAAGAGATCAGCAGCCATACCGGCGCAATCACCTACGTTATCTCCCACGTTATCGGCGATAGTTGCGGCATTTCTTGGATCATCTTCAGGGATATTTCTTTCAACTTTACCAACTAGATCTGCCCCAACATCAGCAGCCTTGGTAAAGATTCCACCACCAACGCGCATGAACATCGCAAGCATCGCTGCGCCAAACCCAAATCCCTCTAGCACCGCTGGGGCATCTGCTTGATAGAGAACCACCACAAGCGATGCGCCGAAAAGTCCTAGACCAACGGTGAGCATTCCAACAACTCCCCCGGTTCTAAAAGCAATCTGCACTGCATTTACTGCAGAGCCTTGACGAGCAGCTTCTGCAACTCTGGTATTTGCTCTCACTGCAAGCCACATTCCCTGATATCCCACAGTGGCTGAGAATGCTGCGCCGATTATGAAGAATATCGATCTACCAATCTTTACATCCATATCTCCTGGCAGAGCGAAGAGAAGCACAAAGACGATAACTACAAAGTAGGAGAGGGTCTTAAATTGACGGGCTAGATATGCCGCAGCTCCTTCTTGCACCGCTGCTGCGATCTCTTGCATCTTTGGCGTTCCGCTAGATGCTGCTAGGACCTGTGAGCGAAGCGCCCAGGCGATAGCTAAGGCCACTAGAGAAACTGATAGAACTAGATAGACGAGTTCGAGATTGCTACCCGTGACCTGCACGAGTGAGTTGGTCGCTGAAAGGGCTCTCATTTTTCTCCGTTGGGTTGCTCAGGTCAGCGCCCCCTGCCTCGGCGCTGTGCACAATGGGGCGCAGTTTAGGCACAAAACCCCTTGCCAAACCTAATTTGAGCGTGGGTGAGGCCAGAAAAGGAGAAGCTCAAAACCAGCCTTTAGGGTGAGGCTGTGAATCCCTTAGATGCCAAGGATATAGTCGCCACTTTGGGAACCCTTGGGGTCTTGGCAACTCTATTTATTGAAACAGGGCTTCTTGTTGGCTTGTTCCTTCCTGGAGATTCTCTGCTATTTGTGGCAGGTATTGCAGCATCCGGAACAGCAAAGGAGATATTTGGTAATCAGCTCAGTTACACGCAGTTGATGATCTGGGCGCCGATTGCTGCAACGGCCGGTTCTCAGTGTGGCCATTGGTTAGGGGCCAAGTATGGAAGGCCCTTCTTTGATCGCCCTAATACCAGATTCTTTAATCAAGAACGAGTGGCTCAGACTGAACGTTGGTTGATGAAGTATGGCTTAGGGAAAGCTTTGATTCTTTCTCGTTTTATTCCACTTGTGAGGACGATAATTAATCCACTCTGTGGAATTATTGGAGTTTCGGCAAGAAAATTCTTTATCTGGAACATTATTGGTAGCTATATCTGGACTGTTAGCCTAATCAGCACCGGGTATCTGCTCGGTGAGCAACTAGAGGGATTTGTTGATAAGTATCTGCTTCCAATAGTTGCATTAATCATTGCCCTAAGTCTTGCTCCAATTACAATTGAATACTTAAGAGATAGAAAGAGGAGAAGTACTACAGGCCAAGATCACTAAGTTGATAGGCCGCTAGATATTTAAGACCTGCTGACTCAACTCTCTCTCTAGCTCCACGCTCAACGATTACTGCCACGCTAACAACGATTGCTCCAGCTTCTCGGAGCGCTTCTACTGCTGTTACTACTGACCCTCCAGTTGTCGAGGTGTCTTCAACCGCTAGGACTCTTCTGCCCTTGACCTCTGGGCCCTCAATACGCCTTTGTAGGCCATGAGCTTTTTCGGCTTTTCTAACCACAAAAGCATCTATTTTTCGCCCCTTTTGAGCAGCCACATGCATCATCGCTGTAGCCACAGGATCTGCGCCCAGGGTTAATCCACCAACTGCGTCAAAATCTAAATCTTTGGTTAGTTCCAGCATTACCTCACCAACTAGTGGCGCACCAGCAGAATCTAATGTCACACGACGAAGATCAACGTAACAATCAGCTTCTATGCCCGAGGAGAGAAAAACTTTCCCATGGACTACAGCCTTACTTAGTATCTCTGATCTAAGTTCTTCCCACGCGCTCACAAGTCAAACCTAAAGACTCTTGCGCGAATTGTAAATAATCAACTCTGTTCGGCGTCTAGCAACTAGAGCTTTCTCTGGATTTGACTCTAACAGCGCATCTACTTCGATTCTAAGTTTGGCGACCTCTATCGCCATATTTGACATCGCAGATTCAAGTTCAATTATTCGTTTGATTCCAGCTAAGTTAATTCCCTCACTAACCATTCGTGAAACGTTCCTTAGAAGTGCAATATCACGAAGTGAATAACGCCGACCTCTGCCTTGGGCTCTAGATGGAGAGACTAAGCCCATTCGATCGTATTGGCGAAGGGTCTGCGGGTGGAGACCAGATAACTGAGCAGCTACTGAAATCACATAGAGCGCTAGTTCTTCATCGCCCCTCTCTGAATTCATACTCTGGCTCTTTGCATGAACTCAGACCTTAAATTCTCATTCCTTGTCGCTTGAGCGAACTCCTCGAGCGCTCTCTTAGCCTTGCCATCGATTCTCTGTGGTACTTGAACATCAATGGTGACTAAGAGATCACCGACATTTACTCCCTTCCTCACTCCACGGCCCTTTACTCGCAAGACTTTTCCATTCGGTGTACCAGGTGAAATTCTTACCTTTACGTCATCGCCGTTGATCGTAGGAAGTGAAATATCAGCGCCTAGGGCCGCTTCTGTGAAAGAAACCGGGAGAGTTAAGAGGAGATTATCTCCCTTTCGTGAGAATACTGGATGGGCAATTACGTTAACCAAGACATATAGATCTCCAGGCCCAGCTTCACCTGGCGCACCTCTTCCCTTGATTCGAACCTTCGACCCATCAGAGACGCCTGCTGGTATTCGAATGGTGATTGACCCAGCGCCCACATTTGCTGAAGAGAGTTTTAGATCCATTTCTTTACCAAATAAAGCATCGCGAAAAGAGATAGCGATTTCAGTTTCGATATCTTGGCCCTTGCGTGGGCCGCGTCTGCCGGTAAAGATTTGAGAGAAAATGTCTCCGCCTCCACCAAATAGGTCACTAAAGTCACCAGAGAATTGCTTGCCCTGGCTATATGCTCCGGATTGAAAAGCTTGTCGAGCTTGATCGTATTCGGCACGCTTCTTATCATCACTTAAGATCTCATAGGCCTCTGATACTTCTTTGAAGCGATCCTCTAACTTCTTATCTCCTCTAGTCTTATCAGGATGGAGTTCGCGGGCTAGGGAGCGATAGGTCTTTTTGATTGTGGCAGCATTAGCCTTCTTATCAACACCAAGAATGGCGTAATAATCTTTCTCGTATAGATCTTTAGTTGCCATAGTTATTGTGGGTCGGCCACCACTACTCGAGCAGGTCTTAAGATTCGCTCTTTGTATTTATACCCTGGCTGCAAGATCTTTGTCACAGTTGTTTCTTTAACGTCACTTGAGGTTTCATGAAGTAGCGCCTCATGGATATTGGGGTTGAAAAGATCTGGGGCTTGTCCGTATCTCTCTAAACCAAGTCTGGTGGTGGTCGCTATGATTTGCTCAGCAACCGCTCTAAACCCCCCACTTAGCTCACCGTGAGACTCAGCTCGATCTAGATCATCAAGAATGGCTAAGAACTCAAATAGGACGCTTGAAGCAACTACTTCACTGGCTAGCGCCCTATCGCGCTCAATCCTTTTGCGGTAGTTAGCGAACTCAGCCTGCAACCTCTGAAGATCTTGCGTTAAGGCAGTAACTGGGTCGATTACCTCAGTTACCGCCTCATCTGCTACTGCTTCAGTGTTTATCTCCTCGCTCATTACTTGCTTTCATCAATGATCTCAGCATCTTCTACGCCATCATCACCTTTTGGCGCTTCAGTCTTTGCGGCATTGGCTGCGTAGAGGACTGCTCCTAATTGCTGGCTAACCTCAGATAGCTTTGTGGTTGCGCTCTTGATGCTTGCATAATCTGCGCCTTCAAGAAGTTTCTTTAGCTCTGCCATCGCACTCTCAACTTCGGTTTTCTTGGTAGCAGCTTCACCTTCATTGAGTCTCTCAGAGTTATCTTTTAGGAACTTCTCAGTCTGATAGACCAGAGAATCACCAGTGTTGCGAGTCTCTGCCTCATCACGGCGCTGCTTATCTTCATCAGCGTGTGATTCAGCATCGCGCATCATCCGCTCAATCTCTTCTTTGGGAAGAGCAGAGCCACCCGAGATAGTCATGCTCTGGGCCTTTCCGGTTCCAAGATCCTTGGCGGAGACATGAACAATTCCGTTGGCATCGATATCAAAGGTCACCTCGATCTGAGGAATCCCACGTGGCGCTGGAGCAATTCCGGTTAGTTCGAACATCCCTAAGCGCTTGTTGTAAGCAGCCATCTCACGCTCGCCTTGGAAGACTTGAATCTGTACTGCTGGCTGATTGTCATCAGCGGTAGTAAAGATCTCAGAGCGCTTAGTTGGAATCGTGGTGTTACGTTCAATCAACTTGGTCATGATCCCACCCTTGGTTTCGATGCCAAGGGAGAGCGGGGTTACATCAAGAAGAAGGACATCCTTAACTTCTCCCTTGATAACACCGGCTTGAAGGCTGGCACCAACGGCGACGACCTCATCAGGGTTTACGCCTTTATTTGGCTCTTTCCCGTCGGTTAGCTCTTTAACTAGATCAACTACAGCTGGCATACGAGTCGAGCCACCGACTAGAACTACATGATGAATATTGGCGATTGGAACGCCCGCGTCTTTTAGAACTAATTGGAACGGGCGACGGCAACGATCAAGAAGATCTGCGGTCATTGCTTGGAATTGAGCTCTAGTAATTGTTTCATCTAGAAACAAGGGATTCTTCTCAGCGTCTACTGTGATGTATGGAAGGTTGATTGAAGTCTGCTGTGAAGATGAAAGTTCAATCTTGGCCTTCTCGGCAGCCTCTCTCACACGCTGCATCGCCATCTTATCTTTTGCTAGATCGACGCCATTCTTGGCGGCAAAGGTCTTGACTAAGAAATCAACTAGTGCTTGATCCCAGTCATCTCCACCAAGGTGGTTATCGCCATTAGTTGCCTTGACTTCTACTACCCCGTCGCCGATTTCAAGAAGTGAGACATCGAATGTTCCACCACCTAGGTCAAAGACTAAAATTGTCTGCTCTTTGTCACCTTTATCTAAACCATAGGCAAGAGCTGCGGAGGTTGGCTCGTTGATGATACGAAGGACATTAAGTCCTGCAATCTCGCCAGCTTCTTTAGTTGCCTGGCGTTGAGCATCACTAAAATATGCTGGGACCGTAATAACCGCATCAGTTACGGTATCACCCAGATAAGCTTCGGCATCTCGCTTTAATTTCTGCAAGATACGAGCGGAGATTTCTTGGGCCGTGTATTTCTTGCCATCAATGCTGGTATTCCAGTTTGTTCCCATATGGCGCTTGACTGAGCGGATGGTGCGATCAACGTTGGTGACTGCTTGACGCTTGGCGACCTCTCCGACCAACACTTCGCCATTTTTTGCAAAAGCCACGATTGAAGGGGTGGTTCTTGCTCCTTCAGCGTTTGCAATAACGGTGGGTTCGCCACCTTCAAGTACGGATACGCAGCTATTGGTCGTACCCAGATCGATTCCGACTGCTCTTGCCATCTCTTTCTACTCCTTCAAATATCTATTGGATTTCAAGGGGGTAACCCTCCAACATTGAGCCCCCTATGGTCAAAAGATTGAGTCAAGGCGGCTCAATATTGCTCTAGCCAGAACCCATATAGACCCCTTTCTATTCCCGTACATAAGTGTGGGCCTAAATTCGCCCCTTTAACCCAGCTACTTCTCAGGAAGTTCTAAAGTAAGCCTTAGAGGATGGGCGCCGAGGTGATTAGAGATGAATTCAACAGTTCTAGCCAAGAAAGAGCCTTCTATGTCCGCCGGTAATGAAGCTAAGGCCCAAAAGGTCCTAGTCGTTGATGATGAAAAGAGCATCAGTGAGCTCATAACTACCAGCCTGCGCTTTGTAGGTTTTGAAGTTCGTATTGCCGCAAGCGGTGCTGAAGCTTTGCGAGTTGCTAAGGAGTTTAAGCCCCACGCACTCATCCTTGATGTGATGCTTCCAGATCTAGATGGTTTTGAGGTATGTAAGAAACTGCGCGCAGAAGGACAAGATGTAGGTGTCCTATTCTTAACTGCTAAGGACACAACGGAAGACAAAATCAAAGGATTGACTCTTGGTGGCGATGACTATGTCACAAAGCCATTTAGCCTTGAGGAGCTCGTGGCCCGCCTGCGTGCTCTTTTGCGCAGAACCGGAGTTATTGAAACATCAATTAATGCCGGGCTTATTTCCTTTGCCGATCTAGAATTAAATGAGGCAACCCATGAAGTTCGTCGCGCTGGCAACCTGATTGACCTCTCTCCAACAGAGTTTATCCTTCTTAGATACTTGATGATTAATGCCGACCGCGTGGTTTCAAAGTCCCAGATTCTTGATCATGTCTGGCAGTATGACTTCCGTGGCGATGCAGGAATTGTGGAGACCTATATCTCTTATCTTCGTAAGAAAATCGACCAGATTGAGCCACCCCTTATCCACACCGTTCGTGGAGTTGGCTATCGCTTGAGGTTGCCGGCAACGAATTAATGAAACAACCATTTCGCAGATACAAATCAACGCCTGGTCAATGGAGTTTGCGGAATAGGTTGGTCATCGGCGTTGTGGCTCTTGGGGCATTTGCCATTACTGTCTCAGATTTCGCAGCACAAGTTGCCTTTAGAACTTTCTTGATTGCACAAGTAGATGCCCAGCTAGAAAGCGTTGCTGGGGGCTCAGTTTTAAGGCTAGATCGTGCAGGTATTGCCACAGAACCAAAGGAGAAATCCTCGAGTGAGCCCCTTTTCCAACCCTTTGAACCACTGCGTGATGTGCCATCAGAAGTAAGCGTCACACTCCTTGATGCCTCCGGCAACATCTTAGGAACAGTAGGTGATATTCAAAGTCCCCAGAGAATCCAAGCTTTAGTATCTGGGATGACGCCAGATGAGGTAATCCAATATGACGATCATCCTTTTACTTTAGATGCTGGCGGTAGGGGTAATGATTATCGAGTTCTAGCGCGCTTGCTTCCCTCAAATCTCGGAAGTGTTATCTGTGCAATCTCTCTAAACGGTGTTGAGAAAGCGATTAATCAATTACGTTTTCTCTTTCTGGCTGTGGGGTTTATTGTGCTAATCTTCTTAGTCCTAATCGCCCGACGAATAATTGATATCTCGCTTCGTCCATTGACCTCAGTTGAGGAAACTGCTGAAGCTTTTGCTAAAGGTGACTTCTCAGCCCGTCTTGACGAATCTCGAATAGATACTGAAGTTGGTCGATTAACATCAGCGCTTAACCAGATGCTTGCTCGCGTTGAAGAAGCATTTGCTGCCAAGGTGGCAAGCGAAGATAAGTTGCGTCGCTTTGTTGCTGATGCCTCTCACGAACTGCGAACTCCATTGACTGCCATGAGAGGATTTGCTGAGCTTTACCGTCAAGGAGCTATTAAGGGTGAAGAGGAAGCCGGTGAACTAATTCGCCGAATCGAGGATGAATCAGTGAGAATGTCATCCTTAGTTGAGGACCTACTCCTCCTTGCTCGCCTTGACCAATCACCCGAAATTTTGATGGAGCCAGTTGACATCAATAGATTGATTATTGAGGCGGCGGAATCAGCAAGAGCGGCAGGGCCTAACCATGAGATTCTTGTAGAGCTTGAAAATGAAGATCTATTTGTGCTGGGAGATTCGCTTCGAATCCATCAAGTCATAGCTAATCTTCTTGCAAATGCCCGGATTCATACCCCGCCTGGTAGCAAAATAGATGTGAGCGCGAGTCAAGATAATTCAGGGACCCATATCTCTGTTAGAGATAATGGCCCCGGGCTTTCGATTCAATCTCAGGAGAAAATTTTTGAGCGCTTCTATCGAGCAGATCCTTCACGAGTGCGAAATGGGGTTGAGGGGACAGGGCTTGGTTTGTCAATCGTTGATGCGGTGATGAAAGCCCATGGTGGCTCTGTTAAGGTCGATTCAGAGTTAGGTAAGGGCGCACGTTTCACCCTGACTTTCCCAATAAAGGATTTATAGGGCTGTGACTAATAGGATTTACTAATGCGCAGTTCGCTTGAGATTCTTGAATCTCTAGAAAATGAGTCCATTGAGATAATTAGAGAGACCGCAGCTAGTTTTAGGAATCCAGTATTCTTGTATTCCGTTGGTAAAGACTCATCAGTCGTTCTTCACTTAATTAGAAAGGCATTCTTTCCCGCTGGGGTTCCCCTCCCAATGCTGCATGTTGATACTACCTGGAAATTTCGCGAGATGATCGAATTTAGAGATCAGATGGCTGACAAGTATCAAATAGAGTTAATAACCCATACCAATCAAGACGGGATCCGTGATGGTGTAACTCCCTTCTCAACCACTGCATCTGAATACACCAGGGTTATGAAAACAGTAGCGCTGCGTCAAGCTTTAGATTCCTATGGTTTCGATGCTGCCATTGGTGGCTCACGCCGCGATGAAGAAAAAAGTAGAGCGAAGGAAAGATTATTCAGCGTTCGCGAAGCTGGCCATCGCTGGGATCCCAGAGCACAGAGGCCGGAGTTGTGGAGAACCTATAACCCAAGAATTAGGCCCGATCAGAGCATGCGCATCTTCCCCATTTCAGATTGGACCGAACTTGACATCTGGAGCTATATCCAACTTCATAAAATCCCCGTAAATCCGCTGTATTTCGCTAAAGAACGCCCAGTGGTTATGCGCGGCGAGCAATTAATCATGGTCGATGATGATCGATATCCCTTAGCTAAGAATGAAGAACCGAAGATTAGAAAGATTCGCTTTAGGACTCTGGGCTGCTACCCACTTACCGCTGGGGTCGAATCAGATGCAGTCACGCTAGAGGAGGTAGTTGCTGAAGTTATGGCTGTGAAATTAAGCGAGAGAGCCACTCGGTTGATTGATGGCGATAAAGAGGATTCCATGGAGAAGAAAAAGAAGGAGGGTTACTTCTAATGTCCTCCTCTATTTCTTCAAAACCCGTAGTCCGCCTTCTTGCCTGTGGCAGCGTCGATGATGGAAAGAGCACCTTAATTGGTCGACTATTGGTTGAAACAGATTCTATTCCCCATGACTCTGTCTCATCTGCTAGAAGTACAAGAAGAACAGGATCAATCATACCTGCAGGTGAAATTGACTTTAGTCTATTAACAGATGGCCTTGAGGCTGAACGTGAGCAAGGAATCACAATTGATGTGGCATACCGCTCTATGTCACTTCTTGATGGACGTCGATTAATAATTGCCGATGCTCCAGGCCATGAGCAATACACCAGAAACATGGCCGTTGCTGCATCTAGGGCTGACATTGCGCTGGTACTTGTAGATGCAACAAGGGGTGTTAGGCCACAAACTCTCCGACATCTAACTATTTGTGCCCTCATGGGTGTTGAAAGAGTAATAGTTGTCATTAACAAATTGGATGCTGGTAATTTTGATAGAAAGATTTACGATGCCTTAGTTCTAGAGTTAACGCCTACTATTAGACGCTTAGCTATTGAGGATGCTTGTTTCATTCCAGTTAGCGCACTTGAGGGCGATAATGTGGTATATCAGACTGCAAGAACCAGTTGGTATGAAAGTGGATCACTCTTGGATGAGATCCAAAATTGGCGCGAAAAGCCCTCAAAAAATGAGCATAAGCGGATGGGGGTGCAGTTAATCTCACGATCTGAAAATTTCCGTGGACTTGCAGGAACTGTTAGCCAAGGAGAATTTAGAGTAGGAGATGAGGTAATAATTCTTCCAAGCGCTAAGAAAGCCCAGATCTCAAGACTTGCCACCTTCGATGGCGATATCCAAAGCGCTCCAAGCGGTAAGGCGGTAACTATGGTCTTAGCCCCTGAGGTTGATGCAACTCGGGGCGACTTCATTGAGGGAGCGGATAATTTCACCACCCCTGCAGATCGCTTCAGCGCAAACTTAGTCTGGTTGGGTGAGGAAGAGTTGATTCACTCTCGCTCTTATTACCTAATAAATGGCTCCTCTATGGTTCCGGCAACAATTACAACTATCCGTCACCGAATCGACATCAATAACGGCGAGCATGTTTCTGCTAGAACTCTCGCTATCAATGAGATTGGCTTAGTTGAAATCGCTACCGATTCTCCAATTGCGCTCACTAGATACTCTGCAAATCGCCTATCAGGTAATTTTGTTATCGTTGATCGAGTAACCCTCAACACTGTAGGCGCTGGAATGGTGGTTCATGCCCTGCGCAGAGCATCAAATATCGCTAAATATGATTATGAAGTTGATAAGCCCGCGCGCTCTAAGCAGAAGGGCCAGAGAGCTAGATTGATTTGGATGACTGGGCTATCAGGCTCCGGAAAATCAACTATCGCTGATGCTCTCGAAAAACAATTGCTTATTTCGGGGATTCATAGCTATGTTCTAGATGGCGATAATCTCCGTCTTGGGCTAAATAAGGATCTTGGTTTCACAAAGGAAGATCGAGCAGAGAATGTCCGCCGTGTTGCAGAAGTTGGCAAGTTAATGGTCGATGCCGGCCTTGTGGTGATTGTGGCCCTAGTTAGTCCATTTAAAGTAGATAGGGATTGCGCTAGAGAGATCTTTGATCCTGGTGAATTTGTCGAAGTCTGGGTGAAGACTCCTGCTGAAATATGCGCTCAGAGAGACCCAAAGGGGTTATATAAGAAGGCTAGGGAAGGCAACCTGCCTAATCTAACTGGAGTGGGCCAAGATTATCAGGCGCCAACATCAGCAGAAATGATCCTTGATGGCACGGCAGATATCGCCTCTAATGTGGAAAAACTACTAAAGGAAGTTCTGTGAACTGGCTCTTTTTTGCACTCGCTGGATCTATCGCACAGTTAATTGATGGGGCACTTGGTATGGGCTTTGGCCTTACCAGCTCAACCCTTCTTTTAACTCTTGGCACATCAGCAGCTGTGGCATCAGCAGCAGTCCATGCGGCAGAGATTGGAACTACTCTGGCATCAGGTGTTTCACATTGGCACCGTGAGAACGTTGATTTTCAAATATTACAGCGCTTAGCAATTCCTGGAGGAATTGGGGCATTTGCTGGAGCTACTTTCCTATCCTCTATCGATCTAAGCGGAGGAAAGATATTTATCTCAACAATTCTTCTACTTCTTGGATTTGTTCTTCTATACCGAAACATTTTTCAAACAAGCATTAAGCCAAACATAGCAGAGATCAATAACCCTAGATATCTAAAATTCCTCGGAGCAAGCGGTGGTTTTGTTGATGCCTCAGGTGGTGGCGGCTGGGGGCCAATCGTTACCCCAACGCTCCTTGCAACCACTGAGCATGAACCAAGAAAAATAATCGGAACTGTAAGCGCCGCTGAATTCATTGTGGCGCTTTGTGCCAGCATTGGTTTTCTTGTAAATATCTCTCGTCTTGACATCGATTGGTCGGCAGTTGGAGGCCTCGCCTTAGGCGGAGTTCTAATGGCTCCTATCGCCGCTAAGTTGGTTTCCGTGGTTCCAAGAAGGCCTCTTGCAATAGCTGTGGCCACTGCAATTATCGTTATTAATGGAGTTCGCTTAGTTACTTCCTAGGGGATTGGCTTCCATCCTTCGCAGGGTTTCAATGCGCTCCTGAATTGGAGGGTGTGTGGCAAAGAGCTTAGAGGCGGCTGAGGCATCAAGTGGGGATTCAATGTAGATATGAGCTACAGCGCTAGATCGTGCCTCAACTACCGTGTTATCACGAGCCAATACCTCAAGTGCTGATCTAAGACCGGCAGGGTTCCTGGTGAATGAAACAGCTGTGGCATCAGCAAGTGATTCTCTGCGCCGAGAGATGGCTGCCTTCAATAGAGTCGCCGCAATTGGAGCAAGGATCAAAGGAATGATGGCTAGAAATATCGGCATCTGGTTTTGATGACTTCTGCTTCGCCCTCCGCCGAACCAGAGCATTCGCATCAAGATATCGGAAATTAGCGCCACCACCCCAGCAGTAGTTGCAGCAACTGCTGAAACTAGAGTATCTCGATTAGCAACATGGGCCATCTCATGGGCAGTCACCCCTTGCAATTCATCTCGATCCATCGATCCTAGAAGCCCTGTTGTAAAAGCAATGAGTGCATGCTCGGGGTTTCTTCCTGTTGCAAATGCATTGGGAGCTGGGTCATTGACTATTGCCACCTTAGGCATAGGAAGGCCAGAAGCAATAACTACCTCACTAACTACATTGAATAGATTTGGGTTGTCTTCATATCTAATAACTTTCGCTCTGGTCATTCTTAAGACTAATTTATCTGAAGCATAATAAGATCCCCAGACTGAGACCAAAGTTATCAAGACCGCAAGAGGTATTACCCCGGCCCCAGATCCTCCAAAGGCAGAGATTGCCAGATAAGAGATACTCCAGACCAAAACTGCCATAAAGAAAAGCAGGAAGAAGGTCTTTCGCTTATTGACTGATTCAAGTGCTCGAAAATCTGCCATTTACCTAAAACTTGACGTTTGGAGCGTTGCGCACTGCTGAATCATCAACTTCATAGAACTCCCGCTCGCCTACCTTGGCAAGGCCTACAAATAACGATGAAGGAATAGTCTTAACTGCAGTATTGAGGCTTCTGACCGTGTCGTTATAGAACTGGCGAGCAAATGAGACTTTATTCTCTGTAGTTGCTAACTCTTCTTGTAGTTGTAGAAAGTTGGTAGAGGACTTCAAATCTGGATATGCCTCGGCAACGGCTAATAATCCTCGCAGGGCGTTGGTTAGAGCCCCATCTGCTGCGGCAATTGCTGGAAGGGTAGAGGCAGTAGTTGATGCCGCTCGTGCCTGAACTACTCGCTCAAATACTTCACGCTCTTGGGTGGCATATCCCCTTACAGCCTCTACTAGATTAGGGATTAGATCAGCTCTCCGCTTTAACTGCACCTCGATTTGAGAGAATCCCTCATCGACTTGGATATTAAGACGGATCAATTTGTTGTATTGAATGATGGCAAAGACAGCAAGAAACAAGATGAGCGCAAGCGCGATGATGGATATATCCACGGCTCTAATCTACTTAATTTTCTAGAGCCTTGCTTGCATAGCTACTTGATCTCAGACTTATGGAAGTTGAGCCAAGACTTGCTGGGAGTCGGTCCACGCTGGCCTTGATACCTAGAGCCATAGACAGCAGAACCATAGGGATACTCGGCGGCAGATGAGAGTTTGATGAGACATAACTGGCCGATTTTCATCCCGGGATACAACTTAACTGGAAGATTTGCCACATTAGAAAGCTCAAGTGTGATGTGGCCAGTGAATCCAGGATCAATAAAGCCAGCTGTTGAGTGGGTGAGTAAACCTAAGCGTCCTAAAGATGACTTGCCTTCAAGTCTTCCTGCGATGTCATTGGGGAGAGTGATTACTTCATATGTTGAGGCTAAGACAAATTCTCCTGGATGGAGGATAAAGAAGTCATCAGGGGCAACGGCAACCTCGCGGGTGAGCTCTGATTGCTCAAGGGATGGGTCGATAACCTCATACCTATGGTTCTCAAATACCCTGAAGAATCGATCAAGGCGAACATCAACGCTTGATGGTTGGATCATCTTGGCCTCAAAGGGCTCAACCGTGACCCGGCCCGCCTTAATCTCAGATGCAATATCGCGATCACTTAGTAGCATGGGCTCAATGCTATTGCCGCGGGCGTAGTGAAATGGCATCACGCCAGCTTCCCAAGCTGGCAGCGCGGGTTCGATTCCCGTCGCCCGCTCGTCGGATTGCGTAAGTTACTCACCAGTAGCATCATTAGGCCATGGGCCATTACATAGCCAATCTGCGAGACATTGAGTTCTGCCTCTTTGACCTTCTAGATCGTGAATCAATTCTTGGCCAAGGCCTCTACTCAGATCTTGATCGGCCAACCGTTATGGGAATGCTCGAGGAAGTTAGGCGCCTCTGTGAAGTTGATTTAGCTGAATCATTTATTGAAGGCGACCGCAAGGGAACAGAGTTTGATAAAGCAACAGGTGATGTGAAACTTCCTGAAAGTTTTAAAAAATCTTATCGCGCCTATGTTGATGGTGGTTGGGGATTAATCGATGTGCCAACAGAATTAGGTGGGACTCAAATTCCTCCATCAATTCGTTGGGCCATTGCTGAGATGGTTCTAGGGTCAAATCCTGCAGTTCACCTTTATGCATCTGGCTTCGCTTTCGCGCATGTTGCCCATGTATTAGGTGACCAGCGCCAGAAGAAACTTGCCAAACACATGGTCGAAAAAGAATGGGGCGCAACCATGATGCTCACAGAACCTGATGCTGGCTCTGATGTTGGAGCAGGAAGATCAAAGGCGGTTAGACAAGCAGATGGCACTTGGCATATAACGGGCACAAAAAGATTTATCACCTCAGGTGATGCTGATATTTTTGACAATATCATCCACTTTGTCCTTGCACGCCCAGAGGGCGCTGGCCCTGGGACAAAGGGTCTATCACTCTTCTTAATTCCAAAATTCATCTTTGATTTCGAGACTGGAGCACTGGGTAAGCGCAACGGTGTTTATGTCACAAATGTGGAACACAAGATGGGGCTTAATGTTTCATCAACCTGTGAGATGAACCTAGGTGAGAGGGAGCCAGCAGTGGGATATCTGCTTGGCGAAGTTCATGATGGGATCGCTCAGATGTTTAAGATCATTGAGTTTGCTCGCATGATGGTGGGGACCAAGGCGATTTCAACTCTTTCTGCTGGTTATCAGCAGGCCTTGGCCTATGCCAAGACTAGAGTCCAGGGTGGAGATATGAAAGATATGGCTAACAAAGCTAGCCCCCGAGTCACTGTCATCCATCACCCTGATGTTAGAAGATCCCTTATGACCCAGAAGGCCTATGCCGAGGGAATGCGCGCGCTACTTCTCTATACCGCAACTATTCAGGATGAAGTTCTGCTTGCTAAGGCAAATGGGAAATCAGAGGATGAAATCAAGGACCTAGAGCAACTAAATGATCTCCTGCTTCCAATTGTCAAGGGCTATGGATCTGAGAGAGCTTGGTCGCTACTTGGGACAGAATCTCTGCAAACATTTGGTGGTTCCGGCTTTACCCAAGATTGGCCGCTAGAACAATATGTCAGAGATGCCAAGATTGATACTCTCTATGAAGGAACGACGGCAATTCAAGGTTTGGACTTCTTCTTCCGCAAAATCATTAGAGACAACGGACGAGCGTTGACGAGACTTGCTAAAGAGATTGATAAGGTTGCTGCAAGTGGTGGCAGTAATGCTGAGCAGAAGGCCTCGCTTGGAAAAGCGTTAGAAGATATGCAAGCAATTACTGGCCGGCTTGTTTCACATGCAATGGCTAGCCAGGAAAAACCTGATGAGATCTATAAGTGCGGACTTAATACCTCGCGGCTACTGATGGCCGTCGGGGATGTAATTATTTCTTGGCTCTTGCTTCGCCAGGCGGATATTGCAGCATCAAAGATCTCATCTGCTAGCGGTAAAGAGAAGGATTTCTATGAAGGAAAGATCGCAGCCTCTAGATACTTCATCCATAACTTCTTGCCGATTATTGGCGCAACAAGAGCTATCGTTGAGCGTGAAGATGGCGAGATCATGACAATTTCAGAAGGAGCCTTTTAGGCCTGTAAAGTACTCGAGTGCTAGCAAAGCTTCGCGGTGAGATATATCTGTTCTCTGGGGCTCTTTTATTCGCCTTCAATGGAATCATCTCAAAGATAGTTTTAGTAGATGGGCTCTCAGCCTGGCGCTTAACCCAGATTAGAACTGGAGGAGCCTTTGTAATCCTCTTTGCTATCTTTTTCACCTTTAGAAGAGCCGAGCTCAAGAGCACAAGAGCTGAACTTCCCTGGCTAATTGCCTTTGGGGCTGTGGGAGTTGCCCTAGTACAAGCCTTCTATTTCGTCGCTATTGAAAGACTCTATGTTGGCGTTGCGCTTCTAATTGAATTTACTGCCCCTATTTGGATTCTCTTATTCCTACGTTTCATCTTGAAGAAGCATGTGCCAAATTCTCTCTGGTATGCAATCTTGCTTAGTTTTACCGGGCTCCTGCTTATTACCCAGATCTGGTCTGGGCTTTCGCTAGATGAAATCGGATTGATCGCTGCTCTACTTGATGCCTTAGCGCTTGCTGGCTATTTCCTTATTGGAGACCGTCTAGGGAAAACTAAAACTAGCGCAGCTATTTCAATCTGGGGCTTTGGTGTGGCAAGCGCCCTACTCCTCTGTGCCCTTCCTGCTTGGCAATTTCCAGTAGAGGTATTTGGCAAAGATATGCAGCTCCTTGGCCGTTTTAGCCAATACGTTCTTCCCGGCTGGGTATTGATTTTATGGATAGTAGTTATGGGGACTATTGCGCCATATCTCCTGATGGTTAGCGGTCTCAAGATTCTTTCAGCATCAACGGCAAGTATCTTTGGAATGATTGAGCCTGTGTTGGCGGGAATGTTCGCTTGGTGGTGGCTAAGTGAGAGCTTAAGCGGCATTCAATTGATCGGCTGCGTGGTGGTACTAATCGGAATATTTATCGCAGATAGAGCCCGGGTAAAGGCAGACGTTCATTGAGTGGTGAATTTGATGTGGTATTTGCTGCAAATCGCGAGTATGCGAAGGGCTATGAATCAAGCGTTTTGACGGGGCGAGCAGCCCGGGGCCTTGCCATTGTTACCTGCATGGATTCAAGAATTGATCCTTTGAGAATTGTTGGGATGAGGGTCGGCGATGCAAAAATCTTGCGTAATGCAGGCGCCCGAGTAACCGATGACACGCTTCGCGCTCTGCTTCTTGCCACATATCTTCTTGAAGTAAAGAGAGTTCTAGTGATGCCTCATACCGATTGCCGAATGGCAGGTGGAACCGAGGAGCAGATTCACCAAGCAATCTTTGATGCCTCTGGTATCGATACTCGATCTACCGAAATCAGGATTGCGACAGACCAAATAGCAGCGCTTAGAGACGATGTGGCAAGCATTAAGAGCTATTCGCTACTTCCAGAAGATTTGGAAGTTGTGGGAGCAATTCTTGATGTCAAAAGTGGAGAGTTAAGAAGAATTATCTAGTTATCTTTGACAAATTTTTCAGGAACCGCATATTTCGGCGCAATATCGCCAAACTTGGCAAAGTGAAGTAGTGAGGCCACAGTAATTGTCCTAGTTGGTCCATTTCGGTGCTTTGCCACAATTAGATCAGCTTCGCCGGAGCGATTCTGAGAATCATAGAGATCATCACGATGAAGCAAGATAACTACATCAGCATCCTGCTCGATAGAACCTGATTCACGAAGATCCGAAAGGAGCGGCTTCTTATCAGAGCGTTGCTCTGGAGAGCGGTTCAGCTGAGAGATAGCAACGACTGGAACATTGAGTTCTTTCGCAAGTAGCTTCAATTGACGAGAGAACTCAGAGACTTCTTGTTGGCGATTCTCCACTCGCTTTCCTGAAGTCATCAACTGGAGGTAATCAATGACAACAAGCTTTAAATCATGACGCTGCTTAAGTCTTCGAGCCTTTGCTCTAATTTCCATCATTGAAAGATTAGGTGAATCGTCGATAAATAGCGGTGCTTCATTGATTTCACCCATTCTTCTAGCCAGGCGAGACCACTCCTCGTCACTTAAGGCCCCTGAGCGAATATTGTTGAGAGCAACTCGGGCTTCAGCCGAGAGCATGCGCATGGTAATTTCAGAACGGCTCATTTCTAGAGAGAAGATAACCGAGCAACCACCATTTGTGATCGAAGTATGCCTTGCAATATCAAGACCAAGAGTTGATTTACCAACAGCAGGGCGGGCTGCAATAACAATCATGTTGCCGGGATGAAAACCATTGGTTAGGGCATCTAGATCTTTGAATCCAGTTTTGATCCCCTCTGCAAGCTCGCCTGATTGCAGCTTCTCAATCTGATCAAGCGCTGCGGGAATTAGGGAGCTTAACTGCACAAAGTCTTCACCAGCGCGCCTCTCAGTTACTTGATAAACCTCTTGCTCGGCGATATCAACGATCGAGTCGACATCACCTTCTGCGGCATAACCTAATTGGACAATCTTCGTTCCTGCTTCAACAAGTCTCCTAGCTATTGCTCGCTCTCTAACAATCTTTGCATAATAACCAGCGTTGGCAGCGGTTGGAACTGCGGAGATAAGAGTGTGGAGATATGGTGCTCCCCCAGCCCTTGTGATCTCACCACGTTTAGTTAATTCAGCGGCGACCGTCACCGCATCTGCTGGTTCTCCTCTGCCATATAAATCAATAACGACTTTAAAGATCAATTCATGTGCTGGTCTATAAAAATCACGATGCTTCATCACTTCAACAACTTCGCCGATGGCATCTTTTGACAAAAGCATCCCACCAAGAACAGATTGCTCAGCGACTAGATCTTGCGGAGGGGTGCGATCGAATTCAGGTGCATTTAATCTATGTTCATCAAAATTTGGGACCTCGGCCAGGCTCATGTGCGTATCTTCTTACCCAGCACTGACAGCCCCTAATTCCTTGGTTTTTGCTGTTTATTGGCCTGTGGGTAAGGACTTTGAGCCTGTGGGTAAGTGGCCGCAAACCTGTGCGGAGCTTGCGGAGAGATTGTGGGTAACTTATCAGTTCTCAACATATACGCAGGTGAAAGCGTTATTAGCCTGTGGGTAAAGATTTATTTCTAATTCTCAATAGTTGAGATTCCTGCCTGAAAGTATCGAGATGAATAGATGACGGCTCGCCCTCAGCGAGCCGTCTTTTGCGAGAGTCAATTACTCAACAACATTGATGGTGATATTTGCTGCCACTCCAGCCATTAGAGAAACCCTGGCTGAATGCTTCCCAAGGTTCTTCACGTGCTTAACTAGTTTGATCTTATGGCGATCGATATCAAGCCCAGTTGCGCTCTTGATAATAAGCGCAATGTCTTTCTCTGTGACCGAACCAAAGAGACGGCCAGTTGCTCCGACCTTAGCTTTGATTTCAAGGTTCGCCTCTTCAAGCTGTGCTTTGATTTCATTGGCATGGTCTCTATCGCGAATCTCACGGTTCTGGCGGGCTTTGCGAATTCCTTCAACCTGGCTCTCGCCACCTTTCGACCAAGCAATGGCTGATCCTCTAGGAAGGAGAAAGTTCCTGGCATAACCATCTTTAACATTGACAACATCGCCTGGATTACCAAGGCCAGCGACTTGGCGGGTAAGGATTAGTTTCATTTCTTTCAACTCTCCTTATCGCGCTGTCGAGGTGTAGGGAAGTAGGGCTACTTCACGGCTGTTTTTGACCGCATCAGAGATCTGGCGTTGGTGTTGAGTGCAAGCACCAGTGATTCGTCTAGCACGGATCTTCCCACGATCGGTGATGTATTTACGCAAGGTGGCTACATCTTTATAGTCGATATAGTTGACCTTATCTCTGCAGAAGCTGCAGGGCTTCTTCTTAAACTTCTTATTTAGCGCTGGCGAGACCTTTGGCTTCTGCTTCAGCGTCCGGTTGGAACGTGCTCCCATTGTGGTGCTCCTTCTTCTAGGGCCCGCCTGATTAAGGGCGGAATGGTTGGTTTATGCTAAAAAGGTGGCTGTTCATCAGCGGTGGTGGATGTCCATCCTCCGCCACTAACACTGGCAGGTGATGACCAAGGATCATCGCTTGATCCAGTTGGTGCGCTAAAGCCGGTGTTATTACCGCCTTGGCGAGTGGTTTTTGTGACCTTAGCGGTGGCGCTACGAAGAGATGGACCGACTTCATCGACCTCAACTTCATAGACCGTGCGCTTTTCGCCCTCTTTAGTTTCATAGGAACGCTGCTTCAAGCGACCAGAGACAATTACGCGCATACCGCGAGTAAGTGACTCGGCAACATTTTCTGCTGCTTGACGCCAGATCTGACAGTTAAGAAAGAGGGTATCCCCGTCTTTCCATTCATTTGTCTGGCGGTCCATATAACGTGGTGTTGATGCCACGGTGAACTTTGCAACTGCAGCACCTGATGGCGTGAAGCGCAGTTCTGGATCGCTAGTTAGATTACCGACGAGTGTGATTTGTGTATCTCCGGCTGCCATTTCTTATCCTCTATCTACCTTATGTGGTCTCTACTTATCTGCGGATTTACTCTGGACGGACAACTTTTGTACGAAGCACTGCTTCATTCAGGTTGAGTTGACGATCCAGCTCTTTTATTGCTGCTGGCTCACAATGCATATCAACAACGGCATAGATTCCCTCGCTCTTTTTTGCGATTTCAAATGCCATTCTTCTCTTGCCCCAGATATCAAGTTTGTCTACGCGACCACCTGATTTCTTTATGATCTTAAGATACGTCTCAAGGCTTGGTGCCACTGTGCGCTCTTCTAGATCGGGATCTAGGATCACCATTAATTCATAGTGACGCATGCGTTGAACCCACCTCCTTCGGACTCATTCGGTCACGGTCTCTCCGCGACAGGAGGGTTACTTACATTCCTTATCCTCGTTCTTTTAAGCCGCGTAAAGAAGGCCTTGAAAGAGGAGAAGGAGGGCGAGCCTAGCCGTAGGTACTGTCAGGGAGAAATTCCAAGGGGTTTTTCTGTGCATTACCCAGGTTTGGGCAGCGATCTGCCAGAGCGACCCTGATTAGAGCCGCTGCGAAATAGGCGAGTCCTGCAATACGGATCAGGATAGCAAGGGCGTAGAGATCTTCGCTAAGGCCAAACTTAGCCCCGTTGTAGGAAGCTAAGTACTGCCAGATAGCAAAGTGATAGATCCCCTCTGTCCCCTGCCAAACCCAGAACGCTAGACGCTGGCTATCTCTACTTAAGGCAAGAACAGCTAAAGGGGTTAGCCAGAGAATGTACTGCGGGGAGTAGACCTTACTAATGGTCACAAAAGCTGCCAGAGTTAGAAAGGCAACAGTGCTTAGATTCGCAATATCACTCCTAGAGGGCGCAGTTGCAAAGAAGAAGATAGCAATGGCGCCAAGGACAATTAGAAAGACAATAGTAGTCAAGTTATTAATATTGCCGCCATGAAAACCAAGTAGATTTACTGCATACCAAATAGAGCCAAGATCGATGTCGCGTTCTAGATTAAATTTAAAGAAGCGAACCCAACCGGTAAAACTACCCAGGGCTACGGGAAGATTGATTGCTAACCAAGCAAGAAATGTAATTGCCAGATACCTAAGCAGCGCTAGCCGTTTTCCCTGACTCCATAGAAGCAGCGCAATAGCAAAGAGGATAATTCCCGGGTAGAACTTGGTTGAAATCGCCACTCCTAAGAAAAGTGACGATAGATCGGGTTTGCTTTCATAGAAATAGATAGCAATAAGTGCAAATAGCACCGCCCAGATATCCCAATTGATAAGTAGTGAACCAAATACCGCCGGGGCTATTGGGAAAAGCGGCGTGTATTTGGGAGCTAGACGCCAGAGTATAAAGACCGAGGAAAAGAGCAAGAGCACAATCAATAAGGCATTGAGATCAAAATATGCCCGATATCCGTTGGGATCATCAATCAGTAGACCGGCTAAATAAGTGATCACCCCAGTAAGCACTGGATACTCCATTGAATTATCTGCTGATTGATAGGGCCATCTGTCGGTATTTATCTCCCTTGCCCCATAAAGAGCTGAAATATCGGAGTAGCACATATGGATATAGACATCAGGGCTTGCCCAATTAGTGCTGCGACAATGATTGAATTTGGCGAAAGAAAGCAGCGCCGCAATCAGGGTTACCATCAGAGCAATCAGCAGGCTCTTGTTTTTTGACACTTTATGGATTGCGCTCTGGCGTTGGGATAGGGATAGGAACTAGGTACTTCTTCAAAGCCTTAACGCAGAACTCCTTTAGATCTTTCATGGCTCCTTCAAGATCTGCGCTTAGACACCAATTGGCAGCATCTGATGGAGCGATCGTGGCAACAGGATCTGGAATAGGAAATGGATCGACTCCACCGATGAGTGTAGGAGCGGAGAAATCCAATTTTGGCTGACCCTTTAGCGCCACCTTCATATAGGCGTTCCAAATTCGAGCAGGAAAACTTCCACCTGTCACAGAATTTAAGCCACCAATGCCATTCAAAGATTCGGTGGCATCATCTCTAAAGAAAGCGATCGAGGTGGCAAGCTGTGGGGTATATCCAGTAAACCAAGCAGAGGCATTAGATTGCGAGGTTCCGGTCTTCCCAGCAGCTGGCCTTCTAAATCCCTTAAGGGCTGAGGAGGCGGTACCTGCTCTAACTACTTCGCCGAGTGCATAATTCAAATCTGCCATAACGCTCTCATCAAATACCTGCTCAGTTTCAATACGAGCTTCATACAGAATGCCTTTGTTTGAACCTAATACCTCTTTGACTAGAAACGGTTTTGATTTGATGCCATTTGCAGCAAAGGTGGCAAAGGAGTTAGCAACATCAATAACCTTAGGGCTGGCAACTCCCAGTACTACTGAAGGCGTTGGTACCATGACGACGCCCTCTGGAATGCCTGCTCGCCTTGCAGCATCAATTACTTTATCAACGCCAACTTTTATGCCTAGTGGGACATAGACGGTATTAACCGAAACTGCGCTGGCCCTAAGTAGTGAGACATCGCCAAAGGACTTATCGCCATAATTTGAAACCTCATAGGGGCGGCCTAAGAAGTCATCATAGATCTTTGGTCCATCACCATTCCAAACACTTGCCAGGGACACCCCTTGTTCTAGGGCAGCAACAAGTGCAAAAGGTTTAAATGTCGATCCTGCTTGGGTAATTCCCTGGGTGGCATCATTTAGCTGTCGCTCTAGATAATCTTTTCCGCCAAACATCGCCACGATCTCGCCAGTTCCAGGTCTTATGGAAACTAGGCCGATATGCAGATCGTCTGGGGCATTTTTTGGAGCTTTCTCGAAGACTGCAGATTCGGCGGCAGTTTGTGCATTTCTCTCTAGAGTTGTTCGAACTACTAATCCGCCAATCATTAGCTCTTCTTCGCTAAAGCCAAGAGAGTTGAGTTCTTTTTTGACCGCTTCGATTAAGTGGCCTTTATTGCCGGCCAATTGCCCAGTACTAAGGCGTGGACGGATCTCAGGGACTTTCTTTAAATACTTATCAGCTGTTTCCCGCTCGAGCCAACCTTCGCCCACCATATTGTTTAGAACATATTTATATCGAGCCTCAAGGCGCTCCTTATTGCCTTCTCTATATTCCGGATCGTAATAACCAGGGGAGCGCAAAATCGCTGCTAGAACTGCGGTTTGCGCGATAGTTAATTGGTCTGCGCTCTTGCCGAAATAGACCTTTGCGCCAGTTTCTACCCCATATGCCCCGCGGCCGAAATAGATAGTATTTAGGTAGTTTTCAAAGATTTGGTCCTTTGACAATTGATTCTCAAGCTTTATCGCAACAATTAATTCCACAATCTTTCTTTGAATCGTTCTATCAGGGGCGAGAAAAGCGGTCTTGGCATATTGCTGAGTAATTGTTGAGCCACCTTGCAGACCTCTACCGAGTGCGGTATTTATCGCCCCTCTTAGTATGGCTAGAGGATTGAAAGCGCCCTGAGAATAAAAGCCTTTATCTTCTGCCGCCAATACTGCGCGCCTTAGATCTTGTGGAACGCCAGCTAGAGGGATGATGGTGCGATTTTGCGCGCCAATTCTTCCTATTTCATCGCCATCAGCATATTGAATTATTGTTGCTTGAGAATTTACGTAATCGTTTGGGTCTGGAATGTCAGTCGTAAAGTAAGCGATGGTAAAGGCAGTAGCTCCGATGAGAAATAAGAAACCTGAGATTCGAACTCCCAGCTTAACCCAAGACTTTTTCAACCATTCCATGTCCTTAGCCTAACCAAGTGAAAGCTACTAGAGAGTCCTTGCCTTTCGTGGTGGTTTACGCTCTTCTCCATCACCTAAGAGAAATGAGGCCGTTAGGTGATTCCAACCGCAGTCTAAACAGACTTCCACAACATAGACACGGAATTCTCCAAATTCACTCTGCATTTCATCTAATTCTGAATCGTTCTTAATACGCCCTGAGTATTGACCGAGTTGATTACCGAAGGTGAATTGCAGTTCGTGGACCTTATCTTTGCGACACATTGGGCAATCTCTCTGGGTTAAAAGGCCATGATGTTTAGCGGCCATCCTCAAATATGGATGGGCATCACAGGCATCAGAGGTGGCGTTAAGACCACGGTAGGTGGCAGCAATTGTCGCCCGTTTTCTTAGGGTGAAATCAACATAGGCTCGCTTAGACCACACCGGAGAAGGATAAAGCTAAAAACCTAACTACGCTTGAGATGTGAGTCTCTGGAAGGCTATCCGAAAAACGGCTGTGGCAAGGCTTCTCACCCTTCGTTGGATGGGGCAATTCACAGATGGAGTATTCCAATCAGCCCTAGCATCGTTTGTATTATTCTCACCCGAGCGCCAACCTGATGCAAAGTCCGCAGCAGCTGCCTTTGCTGTCGTACTCCTTCCTTACTCGCTCATTGGTCCTTTTGTTGGGACAATTCTAGATCGCCTATCAAGACAGCGCGTTATCTTCTTTGCCAATTTGTTTAGGGCTTTGACATTAATTTTCATTGCGGGACTGGTTAGAAATGGTGCAACTGGGATTGAGCTAACAATATTTGTCCTTCTGGCATTTGGAGTTAACCGATTAATCCTTGCTGGTCTGTCGGCAGGACTTCCATTGCTTCTAGACCTTAATGGAGTCGAGGGAAGAAACACTTTGGTTTCAGTTAATGCCACCGCCGTTACCGGCGGGACTGTCTTTGTAGTGATTGGCGGAGGGGTGGGAATTGGACTTCGTGGACTATTAGAGGGTGAGCTAGATGCTAATCAGGCAGATGCCAGCTTAATTATCTTCGCCTCCCTCTGTTTTCTTGCTGCAGCTCTTCTATCGCTTCGTCTAAGAAAAACGCAGTTAGGCCCCTTGCCTCATGAGGTGAGAAGGCAGAGTGCTGCTGCGGCCTATAAGGAGATGGTTGAGGGATATAGATTCCTACGAAAGGTTCGTGATTGCTTCTCAGGAATTGCCGCCACTGCTGTACAGCGTGGTGGTTTAACAGCGCTGACCTTGATGGCGCTCTTGTTGAACCGAAACACTTTCAATGACCCAACAGATCCTGATGCAGGACTTGCTGGCTTTGCTTTTGCAATTACTGTGGCAGGCATTGGAATCACAATAGGCGCGATTGTTGCTCCATTCGGGGTTAGGAAGTATGGAAGGCATGCCTGGATTAGGTACTCACTCTTTGCAAGTGGGTTGCTTCCAATCGCTCTGGCGTTTAACCAAGGAGAGTTCTTTCTAGTTGTCACAGGCTTCTTTGCCGGCATGTCAGGTCAAAGTGTTAAAGTTACAAACGACGCGCTAGTTCAATCTAGAATTGTTGATACCTACCGTGGCCGAGTCTTCGCAGTTTATGATGTAGTGGTCAATGGCGGAATTGTCTCTGGTGCAATAGTGGCAGCCCTCATACTTCCCCCTTCCGGAGAATCTGCCATATTGCCCATGCTAATTGCCCTTACTTACTTTGTAGTTGCCACTTTACTCTTGAGAAAATCGCGCTTTAATTCTGATTTCTAGACTTCCACCAATTCATTAGCTCTTCTTTGGCTCTTTCTTTGCCAAGTGGACCGTGCTCTAGGCGCAGCTCCAAGAGATGTTCGTAGGCTCTGCCAACAGTTGGACCTGCACCAATATCTAGCAGTTTCATAATCTCATTGCCATCTATATCGGGCCTGATTTTCATTAACTCCTCTCGCTCCATCAAGGCAGCGATGCGCTCCTCTAGATGATCGTAGTGGCGCGCTAGGTTCTCGGCTTTCCTTTTATTTCTAGTCGTGCAGTCAGCTCTAGTTAAAACATGAAGGTGAGTTAGAAGTTCGCCTGCATCTCTGACATATCGTCGCACCGCAGAATCGCTCCAAGCCCCATCTCCATAGCCGTGAAAACGCAGGTGCAGAAAGGTCAATTCGGCAACGGCGGCAACTACATCCCTATCAAAACGGAGCTTCTTTAAGCGCTCTCTAACCATGCGAGCCCCAACTGCTTCATGGTGATGAAATGTGACTCCACCTCCTTCGACAAGGGCCTTTGTTTTAGGTTTTCCAATGTCATGTAGAAGGGCAGCGAGCCTGACTATTAGATTTGGTCCACCTAAACGCTCCTCAAGTACCATTGTTTGTTCTAGAACAGTAAGGGTATGTTCATAAACATCCTTGTGATGGTGGTGTTCATCAACCTCTAGCCTTAATCTTGAAATCTCGGGAATGAACTTATCGCAGAGCCCGCTTTCAACAAGGATATTGATTCCAAGACGTGGGTCGTTAGACATCACAATCTTCATAAACTCATCTCTAATCCGCTCGGCCGAAACTATCTCTAAGCGATCTCTCATCTCACTCATGGCCTTCATCGCCGCAGGGTCAATATCGAAACCTAATTGCGAGGCCAAGCGCGCGGCCCGAAGCATTCTTAAGGGGTCATCAGAGAATGAGATCTCAGGAGTTGTCGGGGTTCGAAGTACTTTCCTCAATAAGTCAGTTACTCCGCCATAAGGATCAATGAACTCTGGGGCATCTGTGGTTAATTCAATAGCCATGGAATTAACAGTGAAATCTCGCCGGCGCAAATCATCTTCGATCTTCTGGCCAAATTGAACTTCAGGCTTTCTAGTACCTTGCTCGTAGTGATCAACTCTGTAGGTGGTAACTTCGAAAGTGATGTCTTTACGCCTTGCTCCAATGGTTCCAAACTTGAGTCCAACGTCCCAAGTATCATCGGCGAATTTTGCTAATATCTTCTTGCCTTCTTCAGGTTTTGCATTAGTTGTGAAATCTAGATCATTTCCAAGGCGATTAAGCAGCACATCTCGGACCGTGCCGCCAACTAGCGCTAGGTGAAAACCGGCAGCCTTAAAAGCCCCAGCTAATTCAAAGGCCGCCGGGGCGCGCTCTTTGAGCGTTGCCATTGCGATCTGGCTCGCTGCTGTAAGTGGAGTTTCCATTGTGTCTAAGGTTACCGATGCGGGCTTGCCTTCCCATCTTGGCTATGGCGGGTAGTCTTGAGCCATGACCCCGGCACCTAGTGCGGGCGGCGAAGAAGTTAAGAAGAAACGAAAGCGGAAACGCTCTCCCTCTAAATCTTCAAGACGCTCACACCCTAATAATCCTGATAACAAGAGCCCTAATCGGGGCATGAATCAGCGAGCCAGGCGCGCCCCTTATGCAAAACGTGTTGATGAGGTCAGCGCTGGTGGGCTAGTGATCGACGAAAGTAGAACTCAAGGCCTATTAATTGGTCGCTTGGATGCGAAAGACCCAAATCGTGAACGACTCCTCTGGTCACTTCCTAAGGGCCACATAGAAGAAGGAGAAAGTGCTCAGGCGGCAGCTCTTCGCGAAATTCGCGAAGAGACAGGGATTGAAAGTGAGATTGACAAGTCACTTGGCGTGATTGATTTCTGGTTTATGGCTGGGGGAAAGAGAATTCACAAGACAGTTCATCACTTCTTATTTAAGGAAGTAGGGGGCAAGATTGCCCCACAGGTAAGCGAGGTAGATGATGTTCGTTGGTTTCCTTTAGATGAAATCGTCACTAAGTTGGCCTATCCCGATGAGAAGAAATTGATCTCTCGCTCTAAGGATCTGCTCTCTTGAAGCGTATCCTGCTTGCCTTATTGATGATCTTCCTTCCAATGGCGCCTGCTCATAGCTCAACTCTGGTCACATTGAGTGCACCAACAAACAAACTCGCCGATGGACGCTTTATTAATAATGAGCTTGCAATCTCTATTTCGCCTGGCGGTGATTTAGGAAAGGCCCTGGAGATAAAGCCTTCTAGCAATCGAACCTGGTTGATTGACCCAGGCTTAATTGAAGAGATAGTTGAGTTAACAGACGGCTATGTATATTTAGATCAGGAGGGAGATGATGTTGAGGTTGCCCCTTTCGAACTAGCAAACACTTGGCTAGAAAAACTCAAATCTTTGATCGGAAACAATCGAGTGGTTGCTCTGACTTATGGCGCCCCTTCTCAATCATTTCTAGATCGCGCCGCCCCTGGTGAGCTTTCGATATATAACGCTCTTTCAAAGCTTCGTCTAGAGGCCCTGATAAATAGAGAGGTTTCCGCGCCAGGAAAGTCAGAGGTTAAAGGTGAGCCTGTATTGATTGCTAGAAACTCCTACGCCAGCCTTCGTAAATCAATCAAGATTACCAATTCTCTAATCACGTCAGAGGAGGTTGAAGATTTAAGGTTGGGCCTTGCAAAGACCTTAAACCCAGCGCTATCTAAAGAAAATGCATTTCTGATTTCCAAGAGTTACAGCGTAGCTATAAAAGACGCAAACAATAAACTACGCATCTCGCCTGGTAACTACACTATTACTGCTAAGAATTATGATCTCCCAGTCACTGTTATTAATGATTTCACAGAACAAGTCACGCTAGATTTAGTTGTCACTACAACTAATAGTCGTGTGCTGGCTGAACAAGTCCCAAGAATTACCATTGATGGACAATCACAGATTCAAATAATGGTGCCGCTTGAGGTAATTGCATCCGGTGATACCGCACTTCGCCTCCAACTACTTACCCTTAAAGGGGATCCGATTGGTCTTCAGAAGAGAATCCCGCTTCGACTCGCGGTTATTCCCCCCATTACTACCTGGCTGACCACTGGGATGGCGATAATTCTTTTACTGGCGGCAATTGTGCAGAGTGTAAGAAGAGTTAAGAGCAGGAGAGGTAAATGAGTGAAGATGCCAATTTAATTAGATCTTCCTCGCTTATGGGCCTTGGAACCATAGTCTCTAGGGCTACTGGGTTAATTAGAAACCTTCTTCTTGTTGCAGCTCTTGGCACTGGTCTCCTCGGTGATGCCTTCAATGTTGCAAATACCACGCCAAATATCATCTATAACCTTCTTATAGGCGGAGCTCTCTCTGCAGTATTTGTTCCTCTAATAGTTCAATCATTTAGGCAGGAGGATGGTGGCAGCGCCCATATAAGTCGCCTAATTTCACTAATTGCATCATCGCTTTTATTTATAACGATTGCAGCGATGCTACTGGCCCCACTATTAATCTCTCTATACGCGCCGACTTTTTCAGGACGTTCTAGGGATGTCACATTAGCCTTCGCTCTTTACTGTTTGCCCCAGATTCTCTTCTACGGCCTCTATGGAATCTTGGGCCAGGTTGCCAATGCTAAAGAGCAATTTGGGCCAATGATGTGGGCTCCAATAGCAAATAATTTGTTGGTTATTGCCCTCTTTTCCTATTTCATATCAGTGACAGATGAGATCTCACTTGAAACTATAAGCGGATCGCAAATGGCTCTACTCGGGTTAGGAAGCACTCTAGGGATTGTTTTGCAAGCTCTTATTCTCTTTCCCACTTTAAGGAAGTCTGGGTTGAAATTGACTTTTCGTAGCGATTGGCGAGGAGTTGGTCTTGATAAAGCTATGAGGCTTGCTAGTTGGGCCTTTATGTTTGTCTTAATATCACAAATTGGTTTCCTTATCACTGTAAATCTTGCCACCAGGGCTGCTGTCTTAGCGCAAGATGCAGGCATCCCGTACGGGGTGGGCTACACCCCATATGCCAATGCCTACCTAGTGATGTTGCTGCCACATTCGATCGTCACCATTTCTATTGTCACCGCCTTACTTCCTGGGCTATCCAAGTTAGCATTCGATAGGAAGTTGTCTGAAGTTAGAGACCAAATAAGTAAGGCTCTTCGCCTTACCGCCATATCGACTATCCCTGCAGCGCTCTTTTTCTTCTTCTTTGCCGAAGAGATAGCTACTGCAATATTCTTTGGCATCTCCGAGCAAGCCGCGGCATACGTTGGACGAGTACTTGCTGCCATGTCTTTGGGATTAGTTCCGCTTTCAATCAATCTAGTCTTGATTAGAGGTTTAAATGCTTTTGAAAATACTAAATATCAGGTAATCTCTAATTTGGTTATCAATCTAGTTGCTTTAGCCATAAGTGCTTGGGCTTTCTTTAATCTAGCTGTAGCTGATATCACTGTTGGGCTCGGGGCAGCTCTTGCAATCAGCTATTGGGTAGGGATCATTTGCACTTACTTCTTGCTGCGTAGATATTCTGGGCCGCTTAAAATCGCTTCTCTGCTCCTGTTTCATAGCAAGATTGCCTTTATTGCGCTGCTTTCTTGCGGCCCTATCTCCTACGCTTCATCAAGACTTGATTGGCAGGGGAATCTTTTCTCATTACTTATTGTTCTCTCCAGCACCTTCGCGCTCTTTCTCGCGCTGGGGCGAGTGATGAGGGTCTCTGAGGTAAGTGCGGTATTAAGAGTTCTATTGCGAAGGTAGGGTGCGCAGGTGAGCGTTGATTACAAGAAAGTGCATGAGTTAGTAATTGTAGGTTCAGGCCCTGCTGGCTATACCGCAGGGGTTTATGCCGCCCGTGCCCAATTGAACCCAATCCTCTATGAAGGATCAGTAACTGCAGGTGGGGCTCTAATGACCACCACAGAGGTAGAAAATTTTCCTGGATTTAGGGATGGAATCATGGGGCCTGATCTTATGGATCAAATGAGAAAGCAAGCTTCTCGCTTTGGAGCTCAATTGGTTACCGATGACATCACAGAGATGAAATTGGGCTCAGATGTAAAAGTATTAGCCGATGGCTCCGGGAATGTTATTAAGTCTCGCGCGGTGATTCTTGCCATGGGTTCTGCCTATAAGGAAATTGGCCTGGAGAATGAAAAGCGCCTATCGGGCCGTGGTGTTTCTTGGTGTGCCACCTGCGATGGTTTCTTCTTTAAAGAACAAGTCATTGCAGTTGTTGGTGGTGGAGATTCAGCGATGGAGGAAGCTATTTTCTTGACTAAGTTTGCTAAGAAAGTAGTTTTGATTCATCGCAGAGATCAGCTTCGCGCATCCAAAATCATGGCAGAGCGTGCCAAGGCAAATCCTAAAATAGAATTCTTATTCAACACCGAAGTCATAGATGTATTAGGTGAAGACAAAGTTACTGGCCTTAAGTTGAGAAATACCGTGACAGGTGAGGAAAGCGTTGGAGACTTCACTGGATTATTCGTAGCCGTCGGACATCTTCCAAGAAGCGAGTTAGTGCTTGGCCAGGTAAAGACAAATCAAGAGGGCTATGTTTTGGTTGAGTCTGGATCTACTAGAACCAACTTATCCGGGGTCTTCGCCTCAGGCGATCTAGTTGATTTCACCTATCGCCAAGCGGTAACTGCGGCGGGCTCTGGCTGTCAGGCTGCTTTAGATGCTGAACGATTCCTGGTGGGGCATTAGCGAGAAACGAAATACTTTTGATAAAGCGATAAAGTTCTCAAATCACCGCCATATAGAGAGAGGCTAGAGAAGATGGCAACAGAGAAGGTAACTGCAGAAAATTTTGATGCAATGGTCCTAAAGAGTACAACCCCAGTATTAGTTGATTTCTGGGCTGAGTGGTGTGGGCCATGTAGAGCGGTTGGACCAATCCTTGAGGAAATCTCCAATGAATACGGTGGCAAAATCAAGATTGTTAAGCTCAACACTGATGAAGAGGGGTCAATTGCTATGAAATATGGCATCAACTCCATCCCAACAATGAACGTATTTGTTGGCGGCCAAGTTGTTAAGAGCATTGTTGGAGCTCGTCCCAAGCCAATGATTCTCAAAGAGCTCTCCCAGTACATCAATTAAAGAGCGATGATTAAGCCCGGCGATCACGGTGATGTTGTAACTGATGTTACAAACACCCTCCATCGCCTTGGTTTCATCGCCAAAGCCACTGATTCCTTCTCTGATGAAGTGGGCCAGGCGGTTCGCGCTTTTCAACAAGAGCGTGGCTTAACCGTTACTGGTCTCATTGATGAAACTACATGGCTTGCTATTAACGAGGCGCGCTGGAAGCTCGGTGACCGCTCACTTAGATTATCCTCCCCTCTCATGCGTGGCGATGATGTGGCAGCTCTGCAGAGCCGTTTAGTTGAGATGGGATTTAATCCAGGCAGAGTTGACGGAATATATGGAAGCCAGAGTGAAGTTGCAGTTAAAGAATTCCAAAAATCAGTTGGTGTAAAGATTGATGGAATCTGTGGGGCCGCAACGGTGATTGCGCTTATGCGCCTGTCGCGCACAGTTACCGGTGGAGCGCCGACTATCCTTCGTGATCAATTAAGTAGGGAAAAGCGTGGCCCAGCCCTTGCCGATAAAGTGGTTGTTTTAGACCCCAGCTCAAGAGCTGACATTGCAGAATTGACCTTTGATCTAGCCCATAGGATTGAAGGAAGACTTATTGCCCTTGGGGTCTCTGTATTCCTAACAAGAGGCTCGCGCACATCACCAACTGAGAATGAGAGGATATCTTTTGCAAACAACACTGCAGCTGATCTTTTGATCTCACTTAGCGTTGATCGCCATACCAACGATGCGGCAAACGGCCTTGCGACCTATTTCTATGGCAGTGAGGCCCATGGAATTCATTCAATCGTTGGAGAGAAATTCGCAACTATTGTGCAGCGTGAATTGATCGCAAGAACTGATTTATTGAACAATAGAACTCATGCTAAGACATGGGATCTGCTCCGCTTAACAAAGGCTCCCGCGGTGTTGCTAGAGATTGGCTATATTTCAAGTCCAAAGGATTCTGCGCGGTTAGCAGACCCAAATTTTCGAGATGTTATCGCCGAAGGTTTGGTGGTTGCTATCCAAAGAATGTATCTATCTGCCGAGAAAGATGCAAAAACTGGGACCTTGCGTCTAGAAGATCTACGTAAGGCCATAATAAGAGAGTAAATCCGCGCCAAGTAAGCTGATGGTTATGGCAGACTTCGCCAATGAATTCCTCCTCTGATGATCTAGAGCGTTACCAAACGCACGAACCGGAGAACCTGCAAGAGCGTTATGCCCATCGGGCCGCGCATATGAAGCCTAGCGAAATCAGAGCTTTATTTGCTGTGGCCTCACGCCCTGAAATTGTTTCACTGGCTGGAGGAATGCCAAACCTAAGTGCTATCCCAATGGAGATGATGGCCGGAATTGTTGAAAGGTTAGTTAGAGAACATGGCCAAGAAGCTCTCCAATATGGCAGTGGGCAGGGACACCCACTTCTTCGCGAGCAGATCTGTGATGTGATGGCACTTGAGGGGATTAAAGCCAACCTCAATGATGTGTTAATTACTACCGGATCGCAGCAAGCCTTGGATCTAATCTCAAGAATCTTCATTGATCCAGGTGACGTGGTCTTAGTTGAAGCACCCTCATATGTGGGGGCTCTTGGCACCTTTGCGCAATATGAGGCGGGTGTGGTTCATGTGGAGATGGATCAAAATGGACTAATCCCAGATGCCCTGCGCCAAGCGATTAAGTCCCTGCGCTATCAGGGCAGAAAGATTAAGTTCCTATATCTAATTCCTAATTATCAGAACCCCGCTGGAGTATTACTGCCTGCAGATCGCAGAGCTGAGATACTTGATATCTGCCGATCTGAAAAGGTTTTCATTGTTGAAGATAACCCCTACGGTCTTTTGGGTTTTAATCGTCCCTCGCCAAATGCCATGCGGGCTGAAGATTCAGAAAATGTGATCTATCTTGGCACTTTTTCAAAGACGATAGTCCCTGGGTTTAGGATTGGTTGGACGCTAGTTCCCCAATCTTTGAAAGAAAAACTGGTTATCGCATCAGAGTCTTCGATTCTCTGCCCATCAAACTTCTCTCAAATGGCGATTGCCGGCTATCTAGCCAACCAACCTTGGCGCGAGCAGATCGCCTCTTTTTGCAGCCTTTATAAAGTTAGGCGAGATGCCATGCTTTCAGCACTAGATGCCCACTTTCCTAGAGCTGCTACTTGGACAAGACCGGAAGGTGGTTTCTATATCTGGGTCACCCTGCCACCTGAGATAGATACCAAAGCTATGGTGCCAAGGGCTATCGCTGCCAAAGTTGCCTATGTCCCAGGGACCGCCTTCTATGCTGATGGATTTGGTAGTTGGTCGCTGCGTCTTTCTTACTGCTACCCAACCCCTGAGCGAATTACCCAAGGGGTCATGGCTCTAAGTAAAGTAGTGGAACAAGAGATGTCAAGCCGTGGAATAACAGGCTAGCTGATAACCCCAACAATTCTCTGTAAGTCCTGACCGTCTGCATACTCGATCAGAATCTTGCCGCCATCCTTACCCACAGCAATCCTAACTCTGGTATCTAGAGCGCTTTCCAGCCTCTCAATTAGTTCAGCATACTTTCCATCACTTGTTTTGGATCTACTCTTCTTCGACTTCTTCTGCTCCGGGTTGCTTAGAGAGATTAGTTCCTCAATTGCCCTGACGCTCAAACCCTCGCTAACAATCTTGTTTGCCAATCGCTCCATTTCCTCCGATGAGTTAAGACCAAGAAGCGCCCTGGCATGTCCTGCGCTTATAGTTCCCGCTGCTAATCTTCTTTGTACTGACGGTGGCAGGTTCAACAACCTTAAGGTGTTGGTAATTACCGGACGCGATTTCCCGAGCCGCTCTGCTAGTTCATCATGAGTAAAACCAAAGTCACTCAACATCTGGTTGTAGGCAGCGGCTTCCTCTAGTGAATTAAGGTTACTGCGATGAATGTTCTCTACTAGGGCTTCACGCAATAACTCGTTATCGCTTGTTTGACGGACAATCACCGGAATGTCCACTAAACCTGCAAGCTTAGCTGCTCGATAACGCCGCTCTCCCACTATCAATTCATATTGATTTTCGCTAATCTCCCGTACAACCGGTGGTTGAAGGATGCCAATCTCTTTAATCGATGCAGCGAGTTCCCCAAGGGAAGCGTTGTCAAAGACAGTTCTTGGCTGTCTGGGATTTGGTTTGATCCAAGCCAGTGGGATCTCACTTCGTTGTCCGATAACTTCGTTACTCCCAATACGATTGATTGGAGTTGGGATGAGTGAATCAAGATTTCTTCCGAGGCCTCTTCTTTTTTTACTCATTAACCAACACTTTTCTTGCTGTCTAAATTGAATGAGGGAGCACCTCGTCTTGCAATCTCTCTGGCAACAAGTCCATATGCTTCAGCACCTATTGAGGCTGGATCGTAGGTCATCACCGTTTGACCATAAGAGGGAGCTTCTGAAATACGAACAGCTCTAGGAATGGGAATGTCTATTAACTCAGCGCTGTAATGTTTTCTCACCTCTGCTGCCACATCATTAGCTAACCTGGTTCTGCCATCAAACATCGTCAATAAGATTGTGGTTAGTTTGATGTTGGGATTTAGATGCTCTTGAATCAATGAAACGGTGTGAAGTAGAAGTGTTAGGCCCTCTAGAGAATAGTATTCACATTGAATTGGTATCAATAATTCTTGGCCTGCAACCAGTGCATTGATTGTCAATAGACCCAAACTTGGTGGGCAATCAATAATTACATAATCAAATCTCTGGCCTTTATCGGCAGCATCGGATAGATAGTTGTTTAGAGATTTCCTTAGTCTCATCTCTCTTGCAACCATTGGCACTAACTCAACTTCGGCATTTGCTAGCGACTGTGTGGCAGGAATTACTTCAAGGTTTGGATAGCCTGGGATTTTTAGGGCTGCAGAGCGCATAGGTAAATCCTTGATAATCACTTCATACATCCCATCTACTTCATCGCGTGAAATCCCAAATGCCGTACTGGCATTTCCTTGTGGATCTAGGTCGATGACTAGGGTCTTTAGCCCCCCCATAGCCAGAGCTGCCGCTACATTGACCGCTGAGGTGGTCTTACCGACCCCGCCTTTCTGGTTGGTAACAGTAAGGACCCGAGTGGCTATGGGTTTAGCCATAGGCTCTCGGAAGCGCTTGGTTCCGATCACCTGCCTTGGGGCCATTGTTTCACGTGAATCACTCACGCCACCTAGTTAACCAGCCCTCACCGCCTCAATGATGCGCCCGGTCGGCAAGTCATCAAGATTTATCTCATGAAGCCGGTGGGATTTGAATCTCTTAAGCTCGGAAGCGAGCATCTCCCGGGCTACCGACTCCCCTTTTAGGGCAAGAAGTGACCCCCCGGGGGCTATGAGATGCCATGTGCTCTCAATCAGGCGAGGAAGGGGGGCAACCGCTCTTGCTAGAACGTAGTTATAGCTGCCTTTTACCGATTCGGCCCTTGCCCTAATTACCTCGACATTTTCCAGTTCTAGCTCCTCAATCGCCTCATATAAGAAATCCACTCGCCTCTGAAGGGGTTCAATTAAGCTCATTCTTAGCTCGGGACGAGCCAGGGCCACAACGATTCCAGGAAGGCCAGCGCCAGAACCTACATCTGCCACTTTACTCTTGCTCATTGGTAGCAGGGTGGTGACCGGGAGGCAGTTTTCAATATGGCGCTGCCAGATCTTCTCCCCTTCGCCTGGGCCGATCAGCCCCCGTTCCATAGCGGTAGTTGCTAGGAGTCTTTCGAAAGCTAAGGCTTTTTCGGCCTTCTCAGGGAAATACCGTCTAGCCCGAGTTTCACGTGAATCAATCAGGCTGGCATCACCACAACGCAGCGATCTGGGTCCTCCCCTTCAGATTCGCTACTTAGGCCAGTCTTCTGAATGGTGTCATGGATGACTTTGCGCTCAAAAGCATTCATTGGGGAGAGCTTTATTGGCTTGCCCTTAGATTTGACCTCATCTGCTATCTCTTCAGCCAACTTTGTCAGGGCGCTTCTCTTATCAGCCCGATACCCCTCGATATCCAACATCAAGCGCGAGCGCTCACCGGTTGTGGTTTGAACCGCAAGGCGGGTTAGCTCCTGAATAGCCTCAAGAACTTCCCCGTTCTTACCCACAAGATGAGCAAGGTCGCCACCTTCAATAACCAGCGCTGCACGCTCATTTTCGACACCGATTTCAATATCGCCATCGAGATCTGCGATATCAAGTAAACCCTCCAGATAATCAGCGGCGATATCGCCCTCTTCTTCAAGGCGCTGAACTGCGGTTTTCTCTTCACTCATCCTCTCTCCTCCATGTTCTGCCCGATCTAAAGGCTTTTAATGCTATTTGCGGCGTTTCTTCTTTTTCTTCCTTGGTTGCTCCCTCTGCCCTGTTGGCTTTGGTTCCTCGGTGGCTACAGGTCCTCCACCGTTATTTTCAGCCTCTGGATCTTGCCCCAACTTTCTAGCTCTTCTTGCTTGGAGCTCCTCCCAGGCCGGTGAACCTGGCGTGGGATTTCTCTTAATTACATAGAACTGCTGGCCCCAGGTCCAGAAGTTGGTTGTAGACCAATAGATCAAAACCCCTATTGGAAAATTAACCCCGGAAACAGCAAAAATGACCGGGAATAAATAAAGCATTATCTTCTGCTGTTGCAACATCATGTTGTTTGAGGAATCAAGTTTTGGCATTCCCTTAACCATCAACTGGCGCTGAGTGGTAAATGTGGTTAATGACATTAAGAATATTAGAAACACCGTGACAATTTTCACCGTCCCATTAGACGTCCCAAGAAATGTCTGCGAGATTGGAGCCCCAAAAAATTCAGCTTTTGCCATTTGGGCTGCAACCTCATTAGTGAGCAGTCCGCGAGCCTGTGGAGGGTTCTTGCCGATTCCGTTAAGTACGGTAAATAGCGCGAAGAAGATCGGAGCTTGGGCCAGGATCGGAAAACATGGAGCCATCGGATTGGTTTTACGGGTCTTATAGAGCTTCATCAGTTCTTCTGATTGCTTCTGCCGATCATCCTTATATTTCTGTTGAATCTTCTTCATCTCGGGGGCTAAGGCTGTTAGAGCTCTCTGCGATTTGATTTGCTTCACAAAGAGTGGAATCAGAATAATTCGAATTAATACCACAAGGCCCATGATGGAAAGGGTCCATGTGATCCCACTTGCCCCGCCAAATACTGGTGAAAGCGCGCTATGTATTGCCACCATAACACCTGAAACAACCCAATATAGAGGGTCCAATATTCCACCCATCTAGCGCACCACGCTTTCTATTTCCTTGTTTGATAGCATAAAGGGCCCTATTTTCAACGTTTTTGGAGGGTAGTCCACGCCTCCATGGCTCAATGGATTACACCTAATGATTCTCCAAGCACCTAAGGCCAGACCAAAAAAATGAAAATGTTCTATTGACTCATAGGTGTATTGAGAACAGGAAGGATGATATTTACATCTCGGAGTAAGTCCTGGTGCGATGAATCTTTGCCAAACCTTAATTAAGAGCAAGAAGGGAAGCATTGCAGCGTTCAGCATATTTCTTATCATCGCTGCGCCTTTTCCTTTAGGGCGGCAAATAACCTTGGAATTTCATTATGCACATTCTGCTCAGCTTTGGTTGCTCTAATTACCACCATTGATTGAGTAGGAAGAATGTGAAGGCTGCTCCTTGAGGCGTGTCTTAACTGCCTAGTGACTCGATGTCGGATTACTGAGCCACCGATTGTCTTGGAAACAACAAAGCCAACTTTTGGGGATGAGAGTTCTGGTTCCGTACTTAAATAGCCAACAAGGCTCTTTGTTGTTGATCTAATGGGTGATCGAGTAACCCGCGCGAAATCCTCGCGGGATGTTAAGCGATTTATGGCTGCTAGCACGCCGGATATCACAACTTAGGCTGATATACGAGCACGGCCCTTAGCGCGACGGGCAGAGAGAACTGCGCGTCCACCACGAGTTGCCATACGAGAACGAAAACCATGCTTCTTGGCGCGCCGACGATTGTTCGGCTGGAAAGTCCGCTTCATCTTTTCTCTCACTCCTCTAAACACGGCTCTTATAGGAGCAGTTGGGATAAGTCAGGTCTTGCGGTAATCACTTAGCTGCGATTGGGGGCCACAAGAGCAGGGGGCAACGGTATCTCTTGACCTGGTGATTTGGAAAACCATGGATGTCTGGGTATGGCAGGAGATTGGGGCAAAAGAGTGCAGGCCAACAGGGCTAAAGCCCTAAATCAGCCCAATCGCCCCGTAATCCGCGTGGATTTACGATTTTGCAGCCCGCCCCACGGCGACGGGAATCGGCGGGCCCCCAACCGAACCTCACTTCGGCAACAGCGGCAGCACCAAGTCAGATACGCGATCTAAGACGCATGCAATCGGCGCCTAAGCGAAGGCATCGCTTCTTGCGGATAGCGAGCCGAAGCTTTGTGTCAATGAGAATACTATTTTGCGTAAATGAGTCCGCCGGAAACCCTCCCGAACAGACGGGAACTGGCTCTCGCCAGAGCACCTGGATATATCTTGGAAGCATTGGGGGCCTTTGAGAGGATTTTGTGGATAACCACTTGCTTTTATTCGGTAAAGGGCATATTTTCCGCCTCTATCCACAGGGTAGAAGGTTTCTAAGCTCTTTTCCCCCGAGATTAAGCCTAAAGTCGAAGTATAGACCACAGCCTGTGGATAACTTTGTTGATATTGATTGAGATGAGGGGTCATGTCTATCGCTGAACCAGGCTCTCTTGAAGCCAAAGATGTTGAGGAAGAACTACTAGAGCTCTGGAAGGGAATTGTTGACTTGATTGCTAAAGAGTCCCCGCAGAACCGCGCCTTTCTCACCCTGACCAAACCGCTGGGATTGCTAAAGAGTGAAGGGGGATCAAACCTTCTCCTTGCTGCTCCTAGCGTCTTTGCTAAAGATGTCTTAGAGAGCCGGTTAAAGACTCTATTGAACGATGCCTTAACCGCCAAGTTGGGCGAGAAGATCAATATTGCTGTCACTGTAAATGAATCTTTAGATACGGCTGTTTCAAAGCCTGAAGATCTCGACGGTGAAGCTGAATCTCTAAGGGTTGGAACTGGCCGCCAGGAAGTTCGACTAAAAGACCCAGAGCAGACACAGTTAAACCCTCGATACATTTTCGAAACTTTTGTTATTGGCGCATCAAACCGTTTTGCTCACGCAGCTGCCGTTGCTGTAGCTGAAGCGCCGGCAAAGGCTTATAACCCGCTTTTTATCTATGGAGAATCCGGCCTTGGGAAGACCCATTTATTGCATGCAATCGGGGCTTATGCCAAAGAGTTGTATGGTGGGGTTAGGGTTCGCTATGTTTCATCTGAGGAGTTTACAAACGACTTTATTAACTCGATTCGTGATGACAAATCTTCCAATTTCCAACGCCGTTATCGCGATCTTGATGTTATCCTTGTTGATGATATTCAATTCTTAGAAAACAAGGAGAGAACCCAGGAGGAGTTCTTCCATACTTTTAATACTTTGTACAACGCTAACAAGCAGATTGTTATCTCAAGTGACCGTCCGCCAAAACAATTGACCACTTTGGAAGGTCGTCTGCGCTCTCGTTTTGAGTGGGGGCTAATTACTGATATCCAACCACCAGAACTAGAGACACGAATTGCTATCTTAAGAAGGAAAGCAGTACAAGATAAACTAAATGCACCTGATGATGTTTTGGAATATATTGCTTCGAAAATCTCCACAAACATCCGCGAGCTTGAGGGTGCTTTGATTCGCGTTACTGCTTTTGCTTCATTAAACCGTCAATCAGTTGATATGACTTTGGCAGAGGTGGTTCTTAAGGATTTGATTCCTGATGATTCCTCACCTGAAATCACCCCTAATTTGATCATGGCCCAAACTGCCGCTTACTTCAGTCTGACCTTGGATGACCTATGCGGCACCTCTCGCTCAAGGGTTTTGGTTAACGCTCGCCAGATCGCTATGTACCTCTGCCGTGAGATGACTGAGCTATCCCTTCCTAAGATTGGTCAGACCTTTGGCGGCCGTGATCACACCACTGTGATGCATGCCGAGCGTAAGATTCGCCAGTTGATGTCTGAGCGGCGGTCGGTCTTTAACCAGGTGTCGGAGCTGACAAACCGGATAAAACTACAGGCCAAGGCCTAATCTCTGAGTTATCAAAAGTTGGGGATAACTTGTGGATATTTGTGGATAACCTGTTGGTAAAGGTGGGGTTTAAGTGACCCCCTCTTTCCTTAAGAGGCAGATTTAGGACTTACGCACATTTTTTGCACAGAAAAGAGGTAGTTAGGTGAAGAGTAAAACAGCTTTGAACTGGACTTTTCTTTCTTTCCCACAATTAAACCGTTTGGTTACTACTACTAACTTGATGGATAAGAAAACTCACCAAAGAGAACTGTTTTATATGGATACTTTCAAAACAATCCAACTATCTAAAACAAAAATAAAAGAGTTAGGCTGAAGATCATGAAGTTTACAGTAGATAGCGCAGTTTTAGCCGATAGCGTTAATTGGGTCTCTAGAAGCCTGTCAACTAGGCCAATTATGACGGCGCTTCTTGGGATTCTAATCGAGGCTGGAAGCGATATCACCTTAAACGCCTCAGACCTAGAAACTTCAGCCAAATCCTCGTTTATAGCTGAGATAAAAGAAAAAGGAAGGGCGTTGGTTCCCGGAAGGCTGCTAGCAGAGATATCAAAAACACTACCGAACAAACCGGTCTCGTTTAATCTAGAGGGTAGCCGGGTCTTAGTGACAGTTGGATCTGCAAAATACACCCTACCCACACTTCCAATAAATGAATATCCAAACCTACCAGTAATGCCAGATACTTCAGGAAGTATCGCTAGCGATCTGTTTGCAACAGCAGTTAATCAAGTAGCAGTTGCTGCAGGGCGCGACGACTCACTGCCAACCTTGACCGGAATCCATATTGATATCAACAAAGAAGTCATAACTTTTGCTGCAACTGATCGATATCGCTTAGCGGTTAGAGAAATAAACTGGACTCCGAATAACCCAGAGGAGGCCACCACAGCGCTCCTTAGAGCTAGAACACTCGCAGACGCAGCCAAAATAATTTCGTCTAGTAGGAACATTTCATTCTCAGTAGCCCCAAACCCATCTAATGAGCGGTTAATAGGCTTTACAACTGAGCAAAAATCAATGACTTCTCGACAACTAGATGGCACCTTCCCTCCTTACCGCCACCTACTACCTAGTGAAAGTATCGCAACTGCAGTGATCGAGGTTGCCACACTATTAGATTCAGTGCGCCGGGTGGCTTTAGTGACCGATAAAACAGTGCCGCTACGTCTAAAGTTTTCAGGTAACTCACTCCATCTAGAGGCAGGGGCCGGAGATGAGGCGACCGCAACTGAGGAGTTACAAATCTCCTATGCTGGTGAGGTAATAAGTATCGCGTTTAACCCGACATTTCTAACAGATGGGTTAAGCGCCCTTGGAACAACCTATGTAAATATTGCTTTTACTGGATCTAATAAACCAGCGATTCTATCCGGGAAGAACAAAATAGATGGCGAAATAGATAGCTCATATCGTTACCTCTTAATGCCTATGCGTTACGCCTCTTAATAAACAATACTTAAAGATGTTTATTTCACACCTTTCTCTAAAAGACTTTCGCTCTTATGAAAACTTAGAGCTGTTCCTGAAGAAAGGTAAAAACATTTTTATCGGCGAAAACGGGGACGGGAAAACTAATATCATCGAAGCTTTGATGTATTTGACACTTCTCTCTTCACACCGTATATCAACTGATCAACCACTCATCAAATTAGGTTGTGAGCGAGCTTATATCCGTACCAAGATCGAATCTGATGATAGAGCGACGTTTGTGGATCTGGAGATAAATACTGGAAAAGCCAATCGAGTTAAGATTAACCAGAATCCTATTAGCAACCAGAAAGAGCTACTTGGTTTAGTAAAAAGCGTTTGTTTCGCCCCTGAGGATCTAGACCTAGTTCGGGGAGACCCAAGCGCGCGTAGATCTTTTCTAGATCAACTACTGATTCAACAAAGCCCACGCCTAGCTGGGGTAATTAGTGATTATGAAAGAGCTATGAAACAGCGTAATTCACTACTTAGAAGCCAGGCCCCTGAGTCATTACTGCGTTCATGGAGCGAACACCTTGCTAATTTCGGCGGGGAGCTAATGGCGGCGCGAATAAGACTAATTAACGAGATAGGGCCTTTGTTCCAAAGTGCCTATAGGAGCCTCTCTGAAAAGAAAATAGCTAAATTAGGTTATAAATCAAGTATTCCAAACCCAACCGTTGACAAAGACGGAAATATCGACGCGATATTGAAAGCTATGAAGGAAGTTAGGATACAAGAGATAGAGCGCGGAATATCTTTAGTGGGCCCTCATCGCGATGACCTTCTTCTAACCTTAGGAGGTCACCCAATAAAAGGCTATGCCAGTCACGGAGAATCTTGGTCAATTGCACTTTCACTTAGGTTGGCAAGCTATCAACTTTTTATTGACGAGGGCGCAAGACCCATATTAATACTGGACGATGTTTTCTCCGAGCTTGATGAAGGGAGACGGCAGAATTTACTAGAGATTGCAAATAGCGCAGAACAGACATTTATTACAGTTGCCGTAGAAGGCAATCTCCCAAAAGCAATTCAAGGAGCTAGATTTAGAGTTGAACTAGGAAAGGTTGTGGCTTTATGAAGCGAGATATCGCTAGAGAGCTATACCGTTCATATAGAATTGGTTTCAAGAAGAGTAAGGAAGGAGGTTACCAAGAGCGCAGCGCCTCTGGCGAGCCAGAAATAATCTCAAATTTAATAAGGGAGCTAGTGGAAACTAAGCAGTGGCGGCAAGGCATTGCTGAAGGAAACCTATTTAGTCTTTGGGCGCAAATCGTTGGTGTTGAAGTTGCAGAACATGCCACACCAATCACACTCTTTGAAGGAAAATTGACGATTCAGGCCTCATCAACTGCTTGGAGCACTCAACTACGTCTAATTCAAAACGAGTTGCTAAAGTCAATTCGTAAAGGCGCCCCAGAAGCCTTGGTTGATGAACTGGCGATCATGGGCCCTCACGCCCCTTCATGGAAGCGTGGTCTAAGAACGATCCGCGGGGCTAAGGGGACCAGGGATACTTTTGGGTGATATTCAAGTCTCAACATACCGCTAAAAACACGCTTAATCGACCAATAGCGCCCTTTTTCGGCTATCTCTAACTTGATTTGCCACTAGGATTTACTGGTGCCTAGCCCAAAAACGGGGCGAGAATTACCTCTGGCAGGTTCAACCTATAGATAGATGAGGGGCTTATTGTGGCTGAGAAGAGGGTCGGGCGGGCTTATGACGCTAGCGCAATCACCGTTCTAGAGGGCCTCGATGCTGTACGAAAGCGCCCTGGAATGTATATCGGCTCAACTGGTGAGCGTGGACTTCATCATCTAGTTTATGAAGTCGTTGATAACTCAGTAGATGAGGCTTTAGCTGGTCATTGCACCCGTATCAGCGTTACCTTGCGAAAAGATGGCGGAGTTAGGGTTAGCGATAATGGTCGTGGAATTCCGGTAGATATCCACCCAGTAGAAAAAAAGCCAGCCCTAGAAGTTGTTATGACCATGCTCCATGCTGGAGGAAAATTCGGCGATGGCGGTTACACAGTCTCTGGCGGTTTACATGGCGTTGGGGTATCAGTAGTTAATGCTTTAAGCAGGCATCTAAGCGTAGTAGTTCAAAGGGATGGATTTTTCTGGGAGCAGAGTTACAAACTAGGGGCACCTAACTCCCCTATCGAAAAAGGCGTTGCTACAAAAGAAACCGGGACAGAAGTCACCTTCTGGCCTTCTGAGGAGATATTTGAAACTACTGATTTCTCTTTTGAAATATTGTCAACCAGGTTTAGAGAGATGGCTTTCTTAAATAAAGGATTAACAATCTCCCTTCGTGATGAACGAGCAGGGCATGTTGACGAAAAAGGCGAAGCTTTAGAAGTTAAATATTGCTACGCTGGAGGAATCGTAGATTTTGTAAGACACTTGAATACCACAAAAGGCGTTTCTCATAAGTCAATTATCGCTTTTGAAACTCAAGATCCAAAACAGAAGATGTCGCTAGAGGTGGCGATGCAGTGGAATACCAGTTTTTCAGAGTCGGTATATACCTTTGCTAATACCATCAACACCCAAGAGGGCGGTACCCACGAAGAAGGTTTCAGAACCTCGCTTACCTCACTTGTCAATAAGTTTGCTGAAGAGTGGGGCTATATTAGAAGAAAAGAAGATCGATTAACCGGAGATGATGTCCGCGAGGGGTTAACTGCAATTATTTCCATCAAAGTAAATGAGCCACAATTTGAGGGTCAAACCAAGACAAAGCTTGGAAATACCGAGGCAAAGTCCTTTACCCAAAAAGCTCTAAATGATGCTGTTGGCGCTTGGTTCGAGAAGAATCCGTCCGAAGGCAAAGAGATTGTTAGAAAAGCTATAGATGCTGCTACTGCTCGCATTGCAGCGAGGAAAGCCAGGGATCTCTCTCGCAGCAGAAAGGGCCTTCTTGAAGGTCGCGGCATGCCTGGAAAGTTGGCTGATTGCCAATGGACCGAGCCAGAAAAATGCGAGCTCTACATAGTAGAGGGAGACTCCGCCGGAGGTTCTACAAAAGGGGGAAGAGATTCTCGTTATCAAGCAGTGCTTCCTATTAGAGGGAAAATACTGAATGTCGAAAAAGCCCGAATCGATCGAGTTCTACAAAATAACGAAGTCCAAGCTTTAATTACCGCACTTGGCACAGGGATTCATGACGAATTCGATATCGCCAAACTTAGATATCACAAAATAATTCTCATGGCAGACGCAGATGTTGATGGTCAACATATTAGAACCTTGCTATTAACCCTTCTATTTAGGTTCATGCGCCCACTAATTGAAAGGGGCTTTGTTTATTTAGCTCAACCACCGCTATATAAAATCAAGTGGGGTGGGAAGGAACCAGTACAATATGCCTTCTCGGATAAAGAGCGAGATGGCCTAATACAACTAGGCCTAGAGGCATCGAAACGCCTACCAAAAGAAGATGGGATTCAGCGCTTCAAAGGCCTTGGCGAGATGCCGGCTAAAGAACTTTGGGATACCACAATGGACCCAACCCACCGCATACTTATGCAAGTCACCTTAGATGATGCAGCTGCAGCCGATGATCTCTTCTCGGTTCTTATGGGCGAAGATGTTGAGCAGAGGAGACAATTTATTCAACGAAACGCTAAAGATGTAAGGTTCTTGGATATCTAATGGAGAATCTTGATGACAATAAAGTAGATCGCATTGAAGCTGTCGATCTTCAAGTTGAGATGGCTCGTTCATATCTTGATTATGCAATGTCAGTTATCGTGGGACGAGCACTACCTGATATTAGAGATGGGTTAAAGCCAGTACATCGAAGAGTCTTATATGCGATGTATGACGCGGGGTATCGCCCAGATAAGGGGTACTACAAATCATCACGCATCGTCGGTGACGTTATGGGTAATTACCACCCACATGGCGATGGCGCTATCTACGACACCTTGGTTCGCCTAGCTCAACATTGGTCACTTAGATACCCCCTAGTTGATGGCAATGGGAACTTTGGCTCTCCTGGTAACGATCCAGCAGCTGCAATGCGTTATACCGAGGCACGTATGGCTCCGCTTGCCATGGAAATCATGCGAGATATCGATGAAGAGACTGTAGATTTCCTTCCCAATTACGATGGTCGAAGCCAAGAGCCCTTAGTACTTCCTTCAAGATTTCCAAACCTATTGGTTAATGGATCTGCTGGTATTGCCGTCGGGATGGCGACAAATATTCCACCACACAATCTGCGCGAGATTGCCGCAGCCGTTCAATGGGCTCTCGATAATCCGGATGCATCAAATGAAGAGACACTAAACGCCTTGCTTGGAATCGTTAAAGGCCCTGATTTTCCAACTAAGGGAATTATCGTCGGGCGCCAAGGGGTAGAAGAGGCTTATCGCACCGGGCGCGGATCAATCCAGATGCGCGCAGTTGTTGAAGTTGAAGAGATCAACAAACGCACATGCCTAGTTGTTACCGAGCTTCCTTATCAAGTAAATCCTGACAACCTAGCTTTGAAAATTGCCGAGTTGGTAAAAGATGGGAAAATCAAAGGGATCGCTGATGTTCGAGATGAGGGTAACGAAAGGCTTGGTCAACGCCTAGTCATCGTCTTGAGAAATGACGCAACTCCAAAAATTGTCTTAAATAACCTCTATAAACAGACTCAACTACAAGAGTCTTTCGGAGCAAACATGTTGGCCCTAGTTGATAATGTTCCAAGGACTTTAAGACTTGATGAATTTGTTAGACATTACATCACCCACCAAGTGGAAGTTATTATCAATCGCACGAGATTTAGATTAAGTGAGAAGGAAAAACGTGCTCACATTTTAGGCGGTTACTTAAGTGCCCTCGATGCCCTAGATGCAGTAATCGCATTGATCAGAGCTAGCGCAACCTCAGACCAAGCGCGTGAAGGCCTAATGAAACTTCTCGAAGTTGATGAACTTCAAGCAAATGCGATATTGGACATGCAGTTGCGCCGCCTTGCAGCACTTGAACGTCAAAGAATTATTGATGAACATGAAACTTTAATGGTTGAAATGAGGGAATTGAAAGTAATCCTTAAAGATCCTGCTGCTCAAAGGTCAATAATCAAAGAAGAACTCAAAGAGATCGCAGATAAGTATGGAGACGACAGGCGGACCCAAATTGCGGCTGGGGGTACCGACTTATCAATAGAGGACCTTATCCCAAACCAAGATGTAGTGGTCACCATTACTAGAGGCGGATACGCCAAGCGAACTAAGGCCGACCTATATAGATCCCAAAGACGTGGCGGGAAAGGTGTTAAGGGAGCGGCACTTAAACAAGATGACATTGTTGAACATTTCTTTACCGCTTCAACTCATGATTGGCTTCTATTTCTAACCAATCAAGGCAGGGTGTATCGAACAAGAGTCCATGAACTACCAGATGCCGGCCGCGATGCTAGAGGTCAACACGTTGCCAACTTGTTGGCATTTAAACCAAATGAGGTGATCGCATCTGTTATTGCAATTAATGATTACTCGTCACTTCCTTATTTGGTGATTGCTACAAAAGGTGGAATTGTTAAAAAGAGTCCTCTTAGTGATTACGACTCTCCGCGAACCGGCGGTTTAATCGCTATCTCGTTAAAAGAGGGAGATGAAGTAGTGGCAGCATCTGCAATAACTGCGAGCGATGAGCTATTACTAATTTCAAAGAAGGGAATGTCGCTGCGCTTTACAGCTGATGATGAATCATTGCGTCCTATGGGCCGATCCACAACCGGAGTTATTGGCATGAAATTTAGAAGTGGTGATGAGTTATTGAATATGGCAACGGTTAGAAGCGGTGATGATAAGAGTTTTGTTATGACAGCAACCGATGGTGGCTTTGCCAAGAGGACAGATCTTGGTGAGTATCGCTTGCAGTCCCGTGGTGGAATTGGAGTAAAGGCTGCCAAGGTCGATGAAGGCGCACGCGGCGGTTTAGTCGGAGCTCTTATTGTGAACGAAAGCAATGAGATATTGGTGATTACCTCAGGAGGAGTTGTTATGCGCACTCCAGTTAGAGAAGTTCGACAGACTGGACGCGATACCCTGGGAGTTCGTCTAGTGATTCTTGAGCAAGACACCTATGTAGTCTCATTGGCTAAAGCCAATGATGAGGATTAGAAGATCAAAGAACAAGCGGTAGAAAAAGTGCTATTTTTGCGCCCGCCCGCAGGTCAGGTAGCCTTGCGCTTTCCATTTTGCGGGCCTATAGCTCAGCCTGGTTAGAGCGCTTCCCTGATAAGGAAGAGGTCAGTGGTTCAAGTCCACTTAGGCCCACCATATCAACGCTCTTTTCCGCTGCGATATGGGGACTTAGCTCAATTGGTAGAGCACCTGCTTTGCAAGCAGGGGGTTAGGGGTTCGATTCCCCTAGTCTCCACATGGTTGATGATTCAATGCCGCCAATTACTCAAGCGACCCTACACACCTCAATGGGCGATATTGTTATTGAGTTACTTCCAAATCACGCACCAAAGACGGTTGCAAACTTTGTTGAGCTAGCTGCTGGAATGCGCGAATGGGTCAATCCTAACACTGGCGAGAAAACCAACCGACCACTCTATGACGGAACAGTATTTCACCGGGTGATAAAAGGCTTCATGATTCAAGGTGGAGATCCACTCGGAACTGGGATTGGGGGACCCGGGTATCGCTTTGCTGATGAGTTTCATCCAGAGCTATCTTTTGATAGACCATATTTGCTAGCGATGGCTAATGCCGGTCCTGGAACAAATGGTTCACAATTCTTTATTACCGTTGCTCCAACTACTTGGCTAAACCGCAAACATAGTATTTTCGGCCAAGTTAGAAGTGAGGCTAGTCAGAAGATAGTTCAAGCAATCTCAGAGGTTAAAGTTGGCGGAGCAGATCGCCCAATTCAAGCGGTAAAGATAACTTCAGTATCGCTGGCATGAAATTAATGCGCCGCACAATTACTGGCTCATTACTCCTAATAATTGCTACCTCTTATCTTTTACAGATAGCCACTGTTGGGTATGAAGATAGATTTCTACTTAATCGCTTCTATATAGAAAATGGGGAGTATCACCGCCTATTTACTGTTGCCCTAGTGCACGGTGGGCTATGGCATCTAGCCTTCAATCTAATCGCACTCTACGCCTTAGGAACACCTCTAGAGAATTACTTTGGTAGGACCAAGTATCTATTGATTCTAACCGTTTCCCTATTCTGTGGATCAACACTTTCGGTATTACTCAATCCCTCCTATGTTTATTCAATAGGAGCTTCTGGAATGATCTTCGGGCTCTTCGGAGCGCTGGCCTTAGTTGGCGAAAAAGCAGGTGTCCAATGGCGCTCAATATTGATAATTATTGGCCTTAATTTTGTCTTCGGTTTTGCTTTAGGTGGAGTTGATTGGCGCGGGCATTTAGGCGGGCTAATCGGCGGGGCTTTGATGGCTCTCGTTCTTAACCGAGCGAAGTAATACTTGAGCAACGTCAATAACCTTAGTATCTGAACCCTTTGCAACTACCCCATCACTAACCATGACTCTACAGAATGGACAGGCCACAGCCACTTCTTTAGTCCCGGCATTGATAGCTTCTTCAACACGATTCATGTTGATGCGCGTGCCTAATTTCTCCTCCATCCACATTCTTCCCCCGCCAGCGCCACAGCAGAATGATCTTTCTCGATTTCTTGGCAATTCAATCAAACCGACACCAGTTGATTCCAAGAGCTCTCTTGGTGCTTCATAAACTTGGTTATGCCTGCCTAAGTAACAAGGATCGTGATAAGTAAGTGAGTTACTTTTTTGGGCTACCGGCGTTAATCTCCCTGCTTTAACTAAGGTATTTAGTAGCTGGGTATGGTGCAACATCTCTAATTCAAAACCTTGTTGCCTATAGTCTCGACCAATTGTTGTGAAGCAATGTGGGCAGGTAACGACAACCTTCTTCTTACCTTTGTAATTGGCGTAAACCTCATTAAAAGTCTCTATGTTTTCCCTGGAGAGAATCTGATAGAGGAATTCATTCCCAGCCCTACGCGCAGGATCTCCGGTGCAGGTCTCCCTACTCCCAAGGACAGCAAACCTAACCCCTGAGATATGAAGCAGCTCAGCTACTGCTTTAGTGGTCTTTTTTGCTCGCTCTTCAAACGCGCCAGCGCACCCAACCCAGAAGAGATATTCCACCTCATCAGGAAGGATGCCGGTAATTACCTCAACGGGGAAATCGCACTCTGTGATCCAAGCATTTCTATCAGCTCTATTCGCTCCCCAAGGATTGCCGGCTTTTTCAAGATTTCTAAATGTTCCACCAAGTTCTGCTGGAAACTCAGATTCAACCAATACTTGAAAGCGGCGCATGTTGACTATGTGATCAATGTGTTCGATATCAACCGGGCACTCATTCACGCATGCCCCGCAGGTGGTGCAGGACCACAGAACGTCTGGGGAAATTGTTTCACCAACAACATTTCCTTCTTTAGCAATGTTTGCAAGGGCATGATCTCGAAGAGCCATAATCAATAGTTTTGGTGACAGCGGTTTATCGGTATGCCAAGCCGGGCATTGTGATTGGCATCTGCCGCACTCAGTGCAGCTTGCCATATCCAACAAACCCTTCCAGGAGATGGAGGCAGCATCACTAATTCCAAAGAGGTCATCATCTCCAGGGTTTTCAAAGTCAATTACTTTTCCTTTTGAGAGCATCTCAGGGAGAGCGCCCAGGGCGGGTTTTGCTGAGACTTCGCGCTTAAAGAAAATATTGAATGGCGCTAAGAATCGATGCCAAGCAACACCCATAGTCAAATTCGCAGCGATAACGATGAACCAGAGCATCGAAACAATGATCTTTAAGGACGCAACAATCACTATCCAATTCTCAATACTTTCCTTGTCAAGATCTGCAAAGGCATTAACTGCTGGCTTTGCAAGCGCAAAATCCCAAGGATTGCCGCTATATCCAATTAAGGCGCCCTCAAGCCCGCGAAGTGTTATTACACAGAAAACAATTGCAAGAATTGTGCCTTCAACATAATAAGCTTTCCAAGAACCAGAGGCGTAGAAACGGGAAGCGCGACCTTTGTTGGTGAAGCGAGTCACTTGACGAATCGCGATTAATACAACAATAGAAATTCCGGTAAGCCAAGCAAATCCTTCAGTGAATAAGTTATAGAAAATCCAGCGTCCAATTAATGGAAGAGCAAATTCAGGGTCGATTACCTGTCCATAGGCAGTTAACAGAGTCCCGAGAAGTGCAAAAAAACCCAGCATCACAAACCAATGCGCAACTCCAGATGCGGTGAACTTCAACATCTTGGCATGGGTTAAAACCTCTTTAGCCATGAGTGCAAATCGTTGAGCTTTTTGATTACCTCTTGTTGGATCTGGCTGACCAGCCTTGATGCGGTGGTATAGCTCTAGTGAGCGAATAGTTATAGCCACGAGCGCAATTACTGTGATCAGGTAGGCGCTAAGGCAAGAAACGGTTCGCATCATGCGCCTTAGGGTAGGTGGGCAGGGGCCAATCCGCAGGTAAGGTCCCTATACACGGGGGTGGATAACCTGTGGAGAATTACATTTGTGTAATTAAAGGAGGTATTAGCGCCAGCGAGTAGCTAGTGAGAATCCCACTCCAATGAAGGCAAAGCCCACAACCATGTTCCAAGCCCCGATATTAGGTATTGGGTATCGGGTCTGGGAGACATAGAAAACTACTATCCAGAATAGACCTATTAGGAACGTGCCAATCATTATTGGGGCGAGCCAGCTAGGGCTCTCCATTTCAACAGGGTCTCGCTCAGCGATAAGCATCTCTGGGCGGTTATCTTTCTTCTTCTTACGCACTCTGGATTTAGGCATAAGGGGCAGGATACAGGAGAGGATAAGGCCATGGGGACGAGGATCTTGGTAGTTGACAACTATGACTCCTTTGTCTTTAACCTCGTTCAATACCTCCAGCATCTAGGTGCGCAGTGCACGGTGGTAAGAAATGATGAAGTTAGCGCAGAGATCGCCGAGCGATATGACGGGGTCTTAATCTCCCCAGGGCCAGGAACGCCAGAAGAAGCGGGGGTCTCAATTGAGATGATCAAACACGCAGCTCAGATCGAGAAACCACTTCTTGGCGTTTGTTTGGGGCATCAAGGTATTGGTGTGGCTTATGGGGCGACAGTAAATCGCGCTCCAGAACTTCTTCATGGAAAGACATCAGTAATAACTCATAACAACTCTGGGGTACTTAAAGATATTCCAAATAGCTTCACTGCAACTCGCTATCACTCACTTGCAATCAGTGAAGAGAGCTTGCCTGATGAAATCGAAATAACTGCGCGAAGCGAGAGCGGTTTAGTAATGGCTATTCGACATAAGTCACTTCCGATTCATGGAGTGCAGTTTCATCCAGAATCAGTTCTAACCGAACATGGCTATCAAATGTTAGGTAATTGGTTGGTCGAATGTGGAGATATTGGTGCTAGAGCGAGATCTGAAGGACTTTCTCCGATAGTCGCGCGCTAGCCTTGAGTTTTATTGATAGTTATTGTCACTGAGGAGCCGATCAATTTTACTTCTCCGGCACTTGGCGCCTGTGCTAAAACGCTACCAATCACTTGATTAGCATCATATGCCTCAACGATCTTTACCAAGAAGCCAGCTTGAATAAGAATTGTTCTAGCCTCAATTTCATTAAGTCCGACTAGGGATGGCACCGAGATATTTCCGCTAGCAATCTCTAGAACCACTCCGGTTCCGGCCTCGACAGTGCTTCCTGGCTCAGGGGTTACTTTTAGAACAATCCCCGGCTCTTGCTCTGAGTCGATAGCGATGGTCCTACCAACTCTTAAGCCTGCAGCAGCAAGGGCAGCTCTAACTTCCTCTAATGGTTTGCCTAGTAAGCCGGTTGGCACAATCGCATCCCCTGGCCCATCAGAGATCGTTAAAGTCACAGCTGACCCATCTGAAACTAGAGTGGTGGCAAGAGGCAATTGTCCTGAAATGCGATCTCTTGGAATTCTGGGATCTGGCGCTCTTTGAATAGTGATTGTTAACCCTGATAACTCTTGGCGCGCTTGCGCCTCTGTCAAGCCAACAACATTCGGTAGAACCCTAGTAACTGCGCTCTGATTTGGGGTAAAGATGAAATAACTAACACCGCCAACAAGAAGCACTAGGGCTATAGATAGCGCGGCGATCCGGCTACGCGCCCTCTCTTTTCTTACTTGCTTTGGGATCTGTGTAGTAATTTCTTCACCCTTAATCAACTTCTTCAAATCCTTAAGCATCGCGTTAGCACTCTGATATCGCTCATCAGCGTCTTTAGCAAGGGCAATGCTAAAGAAAGCATCTAAGACAGGATTAAGACCCTTTTGAATTTCAGTAATTGGTGTAAGCGGCGCCGAGACATGTTGATAGGCAATAGCAACTGGGGTCTCACCAGTAAAGGGAGGTCTTCCAGCTAATAGCTCATAGAGTAGGCAACCAACAGAGTAGAGGTCACTTCTAGCATCTGCTTGAGCCCCAGTTGCTTGCTCCGGTGAGAGATATTGTGCAGTTCCAAAGATGTTCCAAGCGCTAGTCATGGTAGCTCCGGCATCAGTAAGAGCCCTTGCAATGCCAAAATCCATCACCTTCACATCACCGCTATCAGTAATCATGATGTTCCCTGGCTTTATATCGCGATGAATGATTCCATTCTTGTGCGAGTATTGCAGCGCAACTAAGATTCCCTCAACTAGTTCAACAGCGCGATTCAACCCAAGATCCTCACCTTCATTGACAATCTGGCGCAGCGTCTTGCCCTCTACATACTCCATAACTATGTATGGCATAGCCCCGCTAGGGCTATCTTGCTTACCCGAGTCATAGACAGAGACGATTCCTGGGTGATTTAGAGCGGCAACAGATAGCGCCTCTTTGTTAAATCTTGTGACAAATGAAGGATCTCTGGCCAAATCACTTCTTAATATCTTGATAGCAACTTGGCGATTAAGTCTTTTGTCTTGCGCTAAGTAAACATCAGCCATTCCACCGGTGCCAATCATCGCCCCAAGTTCATAGCGACCCCCTAGTATCTTTTTCATGAGGCCGCTCCAAAGCCTTGAGTTCTAACGTTTGCCTTACCTTCGCCAACCTCTGCTGCTATCACCGTGACGTTATCTGGGGCTCCAGCTTTATAGGTGAGCTCAATTAGAGAATTTACAGCACTTGCTAAGTCTTGCTGGAGCGTTTTGGCAATTTTGGCCTCATCAAGAACTGCAGTTAACCCGTCAGTACAAAGCAGGTATCTATCACCCTTTAATACTGGATAAGCAAGAAGAACGGGAGAGAGATTCTCCTTACCCATAAGCCCTTGAGTTAGAAAAGATCTTTGCGGATGATCAGCAATCTCATCAGGGCTAAGCCTTCCTTGGTCTACTAGCTCCTGAACCACGGTGTGGTCATGGCTTAACTGCTCTATTTTCTTGCCGCGTAGGCGATAAGCCCGCGAATCTCCTAAGTGGAGCAAAAGTAAGTGGCTATCAAAGAGCGCTAGGGATGTAAGCGTGGTTCCCATGCCAATTAGCTCAGGGCGCGCGGCTCCAATTTCAGCAATGGCCGCATCCATACTCTCAACCGATGAACGCAAAAGATCTTCTCTGGATTCATTGTCTAACTCTGGGCTTTCAAGAGTTGGCAGGAGTCGGATTAACTTTTCAATTACAGTTCTTGATGCGATCTCTCCGCCAACATATCCACCCATGCCATCTGCTACTGCAAGAAGTGAGGCAGAGACCAGAGCTGAATCTTCATTGCCTTGGCGTCGCAGGCCAACTTCAGATCGCCAGGCGATATCAGAGAAGTTCAGTTTTGCCGCCATAATAATGCGAAGCCTAACGCGCAAATCGCTATTGATAAAAGAGTATGCGGGCAAGATGGCCCTACGAGTATCCTTACGCAGTGACAAGATACGCATATTTAGGGCCAACTGGAACTTTCACAGAAGAGGCGCTACGCACTATCGCACAAGCAAGCGATGAGTTGCACCCTTATGCCAATGTCACCGCCGCCCTAAATGCTGTTAGAAATTCTCAAGCAGATCGCGCCCTGGTCCCTATTGAAAATTCGGTAGAGGGAGTTGTCGCCAGGACTCTCGATGAGTTGGCGATAGGCGAGCCTCTGGTTATCTATAAAGAAATCACTCTTCCGGTTTCATTCTCACTTCTTGTGGTTAAAGGGAAAGAGAGTTCCCCCATTCATAAAATCGCCACCCATCCCCATGCCGAGGCGCAGTGCCGCAATTTCATCGCTGACAATTATCCAGATTCCGAGATTGTTCCCGCCTCATCAACAGCGGCTGCAGCGGCAGATTTAGCAAATAGCGGTTTTGATGCTGCAATCGCAAGCCCTGCGGCGGCAAAAGAGTATGGACTTAGCGCTGTTGCCAACGATATAGGTGATAACAATGGAGCAGTTACCCGTTTTGTGTTGGTAGGAAAACCCGGTTTAGTCCCCGCTCTATCCGGCCATGATCGAACATCGCTTGTGGCATTTATTGGAGCAGATCACGCTGGAGCACTTCTTGAGGTTCTAACCGAGTTCTCAATGCGAGGGGTTAATCTCACCTTCATTCAATCTCGCCCAACAGGCAAAGAGCTGGGCAGCTATCACTTCATTATTGATGTGGAAGGCCATATAAATGAAGAGCGCGTAGGCGATGCGCTAACCGGGCTTAGAAGAATATGTGAAGACCTACGATATCTAGGTTCCTACCCAAGAGCAGATAAAGTTACTCCTACCACCACTGCAACTACTGCCGATAACTCTTTCAAGCGGGCAAATGCTTGGCTAGCGGCAGTGCGCGCCGGAGAGAAGATATAGATGATTGATATAAAGGTATTGCGTGAGAATCCGCAGTTAGTTAAGGAATCTCAAGTCGCCCGCGGAGAGGATCCAGCGCTTGTTGAGCGGGTAATTGCCGCAGATGAACTTCGCCGAAGTGCGATTGTGGAATTTGAATCACTCAGGGCTGAGCAGAACGCGCTTTCAAGGAGTGTGGGAGCGTCAGAAGGTGAGGAAAAGGCAGCTCTCTTAGAGAAAGCCAGGGTCTTATCAGATGCCGTAAAGGCTGCTGATATTAAGAAGAGTGCGACCGAGGCAGAGTTCAAAAGGATTGCGATGTCACTATCAAACATTGTTGACAAAGCAGCACCTGTTGGCGGGGAGGAAGACTTCAAGGTATTGGAAGAAGTTGGTAGGCCAAGGGATTTTGATTTCACGCCAAAGGATCATGTTGAGCTGGGTAAAGCATTGGGAGCGATTGATGTGGAGCGAGCCGCCAAAGTTTCTGGGACTCGCTTCTACTATCTGACTGGAGTCGGGGCACTTTTGGAGCTAGCTCTAGTTAATTACGCCATGACTAGCGCGAGTAAAGCAGGCTTCATCCCAGTGATTCCTCCAGTTCTAGTGAAACCTGCAGCGATGGAGGGCACGGGCTTTCTTGGCCAGGCTGCCGAAAACGTATTTCATCTAAAGGATGAGGACTTCTATTTGGTTGGAACCAGCGAAGTTGCTCTAGCAGCTTTCCATATGGATGAGATATTAGATGCCAAGTCACTTCCAATTCGTTATGCCGGATACTCCCCATGTTTTCGCAAAGAGGCAGGGTCTTACGGGAAAGACACTAGGGGGATTATTCGTGTTCATCAATTTGATAAAGTCGAAATGTTCTCATTCTGCGCCATGCAGGATGCAGCAGCAGAACATGAGAGACTATTGAATTGGGAGAAGTATTTCCTAAATGCCATGGAGATCCCCTACCGAGTCATTGACGTCGCAACTAGGGATCTTGGCTCTAGCGCTAATCGCAAATTCGATTGTGAAGCATGGATTCCTACCCAGAGCGCTTATAGAGAAGTAACTAGCACCTCTAATTGCAGTGACTTCCAAGCAAGAAGGCTCAATATCCGCACCAAGGGAGAGTCGGCAACCACGCCAGTAGCAACTCTCAATGGAACATTGGTTGCCATCTCAAGAATGATCGTTGCAATACTGGAGAACCACCAACAAAGCGATGGTTCGGTAGTACTCCCCAAGGCTCTTCAAGGCCTTCTTGGTATGGAACGTTTGACGCCGGTGGCTAATTGAGCGCACTTACTCGCCGCCCTAAATTGATTGCAACAGATCTTGATGGCACCATAGTTGCTCATTACGGAATGATTTCGGAGCGCACCAAGGCCGCCCTTAATGCAGCCCATCAATTAGGTATCGAGATCTTTTATGCCACAGGACGGCCGCCGAGATGGATGCCAGAGATTGCCAAAGCTCTTACTTTTGGCCATAGCATTTGTGCTAATGGCGCGCTGCTCTATGACATACATAATGAGCGAGTATTGGAGGAGTGGGCGATGCCTGTGCAAAATCAGATAGAGACAGTAAATCGCCTGCGTCGCAAAATCCCTGAGATCTCATTTGCCGTTGAATGGCATGACTATTTCCTCCGTGAGAAGAAATATCTGCCTCGCTGGGATGTTGGTCAGGACAATGTTGGAGTTGATGACATCAGAGAGATTATCGATAGCCCTGCAATAAAAATAATGGCCCGATGCTCAGACCAAGCGCTCACCTCAGATCAGATGTTGAGAATTGCTAAAATAGAACTAGAGGGGATTGCCACAGTTACTCATTCAAACCCTCATGATTCGCTTCTTGAGATTAACGCCCATGGAATTTCAAAGGGAGAAACACTTGCAAGGATCGCTGCCAGATATGGCATAAGCGCAGATGAAACTGTGGCATTTGGCGACAATCCTAATGACTTTACTATGCTGGCCTGGGCTTCACGTTCTTGGGCTATGGCAGACGGGCATCCTGATGCTATTAATCATGCGAAGTTTGTCGCAGAGCCTCATGAAGAAGATGGCGTAGCAAAGGAGATAGAGAAACTTTTGGAGCTGCCAGAATGATCAATATTCCCATCTGGCTAGATTTATCGACGGTATTCATAGGCGCTCTTCAAGGAGCGCTCTTTGCTATTTTCTATAAGCGCTTTGATCTAGTTGGAGTGATTTCGGTTGCAATACTAACTGGGCTTGGTGGTGGTATTTTGCGAGACCTATTACTTGCAGTCGGCAGACCTGCGGCGATGCAAGATAGATATATTCTCACCGCTGTTGCCTCTTGTCTGGTAGCAATTCTTATCGGGCGTTGGTATAAGAAGGCAAGTGGCGCTGTAGTTTTCCTAGATTCCGCGGCAATGTCACTATTTGCAATTGCTGGGACCTACAAGGCAATTGTTCATGGAACTTCAGAGTTGGTTGCAATCTTGCTTGGAGTATTAACTGCTGTTGGTGGTGGGGTTCTACGTGATGTGGTTTGCAGAATAACTCCACAGATATTTACCGGTGGCCCACTCTATGCGACAGCATCTGGGGTTGGAGCTGCGCTATTTGTATTACTTGAGAAGAGCGCACTTGATTTGAATATCGCTCTCGGAGTTTCAGCAGTATCCATTGTGGCAATTCAGATGGCATCACTGCGCTTTCGAATTCATCTAAAACCCGTTCTGGATTCTTTGGATTTTGAAGACCCCTCCAGGTAAAGGTAAGTTTCCCCACGGAGGGCTCGCATAGTGGCCTAGTGCACCGGTCTTGAAAACCGGCAAGGGAAACCTTCGTGGGTTCAAATCCCACGCCCTCCGCCAGCTCCTTGGCCCAGTCCTTAACTTCTTGTGGGCGAATTCATAAGGCTTTCTCTGGCGGGATCTAGCTATCACTAGGAAAATAAGGAGGTATTCCCCTACCAGTTTTGCAAGGAGGTATCGAGTGGCGATAGGCGTTTTTTCTGCAACTCGGGCCACAATAGAGCAACGGACTCTTAGAACTGATCGTTGGTGGCTGCAACCCTTAATTACTGTCGCTGTTTTGGTTCTATTTATTATCTATGCAACATTTCGTGCTTTGGAAAATGAGTATTACTTTGCAGGGCCATTACTATCACCCTTCTACTCCCCATGTCTTTCAACGATATGCATTGAGGGGGCAGCTCATTTCGGGGCACCTATCGGTTCAGTAACAATATTTGGATTACTGATTTCGCCAGCGCTATTCATTTTGCTTTTTCCACTGGGTTTTCGCTTAACTTGCTATTACTACCGCAAGGCTTATTACCGTTCATTCTGGATGTCACCACCGGCATGCGCAGTTGCTGAGCCTCACTCTAAATACACTGGCGAAACCAGAGCTCCGCTTATCTTGCAGAATGGGCACCGATGGTTCTTTTATGCCGGTCTAGTCCTTAATGTGATTCTGACCTATGACGCCATTATTGCCTTTAAGAACCCAGAGGGCGAATGGGGGCATATGAGCGTTGGCACATTAGTTCTATGGCTAAATGCCACCATGCTCTGGCTATATTCGGCATCGTGCCATACCTGTCGGCACACCATTGGTGGCAGGCTACGTAATTTCTCCAAACATCCCATTCGATACAAAATGTGGAGTTGGGTCTCAGTACTAAATCACCGCCATCCAACGTTTGCTTGGATCTCGCTATTTGTCGTGGCCTTTACCGACTTTTATGTCCGCCTGGTGGCCTCTGGCTCCATAAACAATTTATACTTCTTCTAGGCCGGCGATGAATAACGATATTAAATTCAGTCGCTATAACTTTGATGTAGTTGTTATTGGCGCAGGAGGGGCAGGGCTTCGCGCTGCAGTTGAAGCGCGCCAAGCAGGCCTTCGTGTAGCAATCATCTGTAAATCACTATTTGGCAAGGCCCACACCGTTATGGCTGAGGGTGGGGCTGCTGCTGCCATGGGCAATGTCAACGATAACGATGGCTGGGAAGTTCACTTTAGAGACACCATGCGTGGTGGAAAGTTCCTAAATAACTGGAGAATGGCCGAGCTGCACGCCAAAGAATCCCCAGATCGCATTTGGGAGCTAGAGACTTGGGGCGCCCTCTTTGATAGGACAAAAGACGGGCGTATTTCGCAGAGGAATTTTGGTGGGCATGAATATCCCCGCCTAGCCCACGTTGGTGATAGAACTGGTCTTGAGTTGATTAGAACTATGCAACAAAAGATTGTTGCTATGCAACAAGCCGATGCTAAAGAACATGGTGATGCTGAGAAATATCTAAAGGTTTTTGCAGAGCTCACCGTTACTGAGATATTAAAAGATGGGGAGAAAGTCTCTGGTTGCTATGGATATTGGAGAGAGAGTGGAGATGAAGTTCTATTTGAAGCACCTGCTGTAGTTCTAGCAACAGGCGGCATCGGTAAGTCATTTAAGATCACTTCCAATTCCTGGGAAGGAACTGGCGATGGTCACGCTCTAGCGCTAAGGGCAGGATCTGCTCTAGTTGATATGGAGTTTGTGCAATTTCATCCGACCGGCATGGTCTGGCCGCCATCTGTTAGAGGAATCTTAGTCACCGAATCTGTCCGTGGCGATGGCGGGGTTCTTACCAATAGCGAAGGCAAGCGTTTCATGTTCAATTACATTCCTGAGGTATTTAAGGATAAGTATGCAGAGAATGAAGCAGAGGCCGATCGTTGGTATGAAGACCAGAACAACAATCGTCGCCCACCAGAGTTATTGCCTCGAGATGAGGTAGCCCGCGCCATTAACTCTGAAGTCAAAGCAGGACGTGGTTCACCACGCGGTGGGGTTTATCTTGATGTCTCAAAGCGCCTACCCGCTGATGAGATCAAACGCCGCTTGCCTTCGATGTGGCATCAATTTAAGGAGCTAGCTGATGTTGACATTACCGAGCAACCAATGGAAGTTGGCCCAACCTGTCACTATGTAATGGGTGGAGTGAAGGTAGACCCTGATACTGCTGCGGCTTATGAAGTTCCAGGGTTATTTGCCGCAGGTGAAGTAGCAGGTGGGATGCATGGCTCCAATCGTCTTGGCGGTAATTCACTTTCAGATCTTTTGGTCTTTGGAAGACGTGCTGGGGTAGGAGCTGCGGAGTATGTAAGGAAGCATTCAAGTATCAGGCCATCTGTAAGCGATAAAGAAATTGCAAGAGCACACAATCACTTGAATGAACCTTTCACTCGCAATGGTAGTGAGAACCCTTATGCCCTCCATGACGAACTTCAGAATGTGACTCAGGATCTAGTGGGGATCATTCGAAACGAAAGAGAGCTATCTACTGCTTTAGTAAGACTAGATTCAATTCGCAATAGAGCTGCCCAAGTCAAGGCATCTGGTGGCAGGGCATTTAATCCAGGTTTTCACCTAGCTTTGGACTTAGAAAATATGTTATTGGTCTCGGAATCGATTGCCCGCTCAGCCCTTGCTCGAAAAGAATCTAGAGGTGGTCATACCCGCGATGATTTCCCTAAGATGGATCCTAATTGGCGCCACACCAATCATCTAAGTAAGTGGAGCGGTAGTCAGATAGAAGTTGAGGCTGACAAATCAGAGATGCTTCCGAGTGAGTTGATTGAAGTATTTGAGATGGATGAGCTAAAGAAGTATTACACTGAAGCAGAACTTGCGAAGGATGGCAATTAATGTCTCGCAAAGTGAACTTACGTATCTGGCGCGGCGATGCCAAAGAGGGCAAGCTAGAAGACGTCAGCGTTGAGGCCAATGAAGGCGAAGTGGTTCTGGATGTGATCCATCGCGTGCAGGGCACTCAGATGCCAGATCTAGCGGTTAGATGGAACTGTAAGGCTGGAAAATGCGGTTCCTGCTCTGTGGAAATTAACGGCAAGCCTCGTCTTGCCTGCATGACACGTATGAATACTTTTGCAGATGATGAGACGATAACTGTCACTCCACTGCGGGCATTTCCGGTGATTCGAGACTTAGTCGCTGATGTCTCCTTTAATTACAGAAAGGCTATGGAAGTTCCCTCTTTTGCTCCCCCTGAGGATTTGAAGCCTGGGGAATACCGCATGGCTCAAGTCGATGTCGAAAGAAGCCAAGAGTTTCGCAAATGCATTGAATGCTTCCTCTGCCAGGACACCTGCCATGTCATTCGCGATCATGAAGAAAACAAGAGGTCTTTTGCTGGCCCTCGCTTCTTTATCCGTATCGCAGAGCTAGATATGCATCCGCTAGATCGATTACGTAATCGCAAACAGAAGGCCCAAGAAGAGCACGGCCTTGGGATGTGCAACATCACTAAGTGCTGCACTGAAGTCTGCCCAGAACATATCCAGATCACTGATAACGCCATTATTCCAATGAAAGAGCGAGTAGTTGATGTAAAATACGATCCTATTCAGTGGCTTGGCTCAAGGATTAGAAAGCGGGAAGGGATAAGTTAATGAGCATAGTTAAGCGCTGGGCAATTTTGGCGCTTGCCTTCTGGCTAACAACTTTCATAGTTTCAGGTATACAGATCCGAGATGGTGCATGGAACTACTTCTGGGTGGCAGCTTTATTCGGAGTCATCAACACTTTTCTTGGAGGGGCCTTAAAGCTATTTACCCTACCTGCTGTCATACTGACTTTCGGGCTATTTATCTTTGTGATTAATGCTGCGATGTTGACCTTAGTTGATCGCTGGAGTGATGTACTGACGATAGACAGATTCACCTCGGCCCTAATAGGTGCTCTGATTATCAGTCTAATTTCAGGTCTTACCAACAAATTAGTCAATAAAGCCTAACCAAAGCCAAGTTGAGACGCTTATTGGCAGTTGCCATCGGGGGAACTCTCGGTTCACTGCTTCGCTATCTTACTGTCTCAGAAGGCGATGAAAAAGCTTTGTTCCTAGTCAATATGTTTGGCGTGGCAGTAGCAGGCTTTATTGCACTTCGTCTAACAACATCAGAGCTAATTCGCCTAACTTTAATCCCGGGTTTTGCTGCGGGTCTAACCACCTTTTCATCAGTTGCGGTTATCCACGTGCAAGAAAATACAGTAAGAGATGTAGCGTATTTCTTCAGTAGCGTCTTGGTGAGCCTGATGATTCTCTTTGCCATAAAGCCAAAGGTGAAATCATGAGGCTGAGCTACTTTCTATTTGGAGCGTTCATTGGAGCTCCAGTCAGGTATGTGATTGTGGAGTATCTAAGAAGCTATCTCAAGTTTCCTCTAGGGATATTGTTAGTAAACGTGTCAGGCTCTTTTCTTCTTGGATTAATCCTTGAGTCAGAGACCAACACCGCCTTTGCCTTGATGGGCTTCTCAGGAGCGCTTACTACCTGGTCAGCCTTTGCTATGGATCTATTTGAAGAGGCAAGAAGGCGTGAGCAGTTGGTCCTTCTATTAAATCTCTTTGGGAACTACACCTTAGCTCTACTTGCTGCAGGTCTAGGCATCCAGATTGCGCAACAATATTGATATGAAGAAGGGTGCGACACTTCTAATTTCTGCCATATTACTAACATCTTGTGGTGGCCGAGAAGAAATAGCTGCTCCAAAACTTCCCTCGGTTCCTAGTAATTGCGCAGAGACTAAAGTCTTAGAATCTGTCTTGCCAAGAATTGTTGGGGCTAAATACATTGAGACCGAATGGGAGCCAGCAGAGGGAACGGAGTTATATGCCGCCTATAACGCCGGGGGGATTGCTTGCACTTATGGACTGCAAGAAGCTGAGGCAGGGGCGACGATTCTATGGGCACCAGATAATAAGACTCTCTTCACCGAGCTATCTCAAGGCTGGAATAGTGCTGGGCAGAAAGAAATCGATTTACCTGAGATAGGGGAGGAAGCGGCCTATTACCTAAGCGAAGGTGCTCAAGGTCAAGGCGAGTATCACATCCGGTCGGTCAATTTATTGATCAATGGCTCATGGATTCAGGTTGGAGCGACCTTCTTTGATTCACTAGAGGATGCAATCCCAGTCATAAAAGCGGCTATCGACTCGCTTCGAACACCAGAGCAGGCAAATAGCGAGAAGATCACTGGTTGTTATATGGCAGAGCTACCTGAAGATCTCTATGTATTTAATGTTCATTATCATGATAACAACACTATCTCGGCTGACTTTTATTCGAAGAATGTCAATGGCGAACCATCAAAAGGTCTATTTCTTGGCAGCTACACCAATGGCGTAGCCCGTGGTTTTTATAGCCTGCCATCAGAAAATGGAACAAAAGAGCGGGAACTCTTCTTAAGAGGCGATAAGAGTGGTTTTGTAACTGCTATCGCTAAGCTAGAAGAAGTTGGCAATGTTGAAAGATACGTCAGACCTTTGGGGATAACCTGGAATCAGGAATATAGATTTATCCCAGCGCGAGATTGCGAACCTCTACTTAGAGGTTAATTCTGCCATCCACGCCTCGATCTCGTCAGGGTGAGTTGGCATAGCGCTACTTAGATTCTCGCAACCATCTTTAGTGACCAAAACGTCATCTTCGATTCTCACTCCAATTCCTTGGTATTCTGCGGGGAATAAAGTGTCATCAGGTTGGATATATAGGCCTGGCTCAACAGTTAGGATCATCCCTTCTTTCAAGACACCTTCAGTATGAGCTTCTTTTCGAGCCTTTGCGCAATCATGAACATCCATGCCCAACATATGCCCCGTTCCATGCACAGTCCAGCGACGGTGTAGCCCCACATCAGGCTTTAGAGATTCCTCAGCTGAAATTGGCAGCACTCCCATTTCCTCAAGGCCTCTGGCGAGAACTCCGCTCGCCGCTATGTGAAAGTCACGAAACTTCGCCCCGGGTTTTACTGCCTTCATCCCAGCTTTCTGTGCTTCATAAACCAACATATAGATCCTGCGTTGTGCTGGGCTAAACCTGCCGTTTATAGGGAAAGTTCTAGTGATATCAGCCGTGAATAGAGAATCCCTTTCAACGCCAGCATCAATTAGAAGCAGCTCCCCATCTCGCAGTTGCCCATCATTTCGAATCCAATGCAGGATGCAAGCGTGAGAGCCTGCCGCCACGATGCTGTCATAGCCCAGATCATTTCCTTCAAATCTGGCTCTAGTGAAAAAGGCGCCCTCAATCAATCTCTCTCCACGCTTCTTGCCAATCGCGCTAGGAATTGCCCTAATCATATCTTCGAAACCACGATGGGTTGAATCAATCGCCTTGCGCATTTCGGCTATTTCATATTCATCCTTAACTAATCGCGCCTCAGAAACCCATGAAGAGAGTTCTGCATCGCCGCCATTTTCTTTGACTCTGGAATCAATATAACTATCCTCGTCACGGATAATGAGAGTTTCCTTTTCAATCGACAGAAAGTCATCTAGTGAATCGATATGGCGCACGGTAATGCCATAGGCAAACCCATTTTCCTCTAAAGTCATTCTTCTACCAATCCAGAATTCTCCATGCCTTGGGTTTCTATAGAACTCATCATTCTTTTCTCTGTCAGATCTAGGATGAATAAATAACAGACTCTCATGGCTGGAGCCATTAGGTTCTAGAGCCAGGATTGAATCAGGGACCGCATCACTTCCACCAATTCCGGTGAGCCAAGAAAAAGCGGTGTGAGGTCTGAAGCGATAGTCGGTATCGTTGCTACGGACCTTAAATGTTCCAGCAGGAATAACTAGCCTCTTTCCTGGGAACGCTTTCGATAAGAGATCTCTGCGTTTGGCAGCAAAACCTGCAGCGCTAATCCGTTTTAGGTCTTTTAGAGGCGAGGCAGCCCAACCTTGCTCCATGAACTTCATCAATGGCTCAGGAGTTGGAATATCGTGAGGGCGTGAGGGAAGCTTTCTTCTCGCCTCTTTATCGAATGTGCTCATAAAGCAAGAGCGTACAGGCTGAATTCCAAGCTTTCATTAGGAGTGGGTAAACTTGTCTGAAACTGGAGACGTGGCATAGCCCTATCTCCTATGGAAATCCCTACTATCGAACCGATCGGTACTCGCCTAAGCGGCTCTCCTTCCGAAGGACGACTTGGAAGAGTTGAAGCCTTCGCGCCCGGAAGCCGGCCGCGCTGGCGAGCAAGTAGTACTCCCACATCCGCCGAAACCTCCGGTCATAATGAGGAATCTCTTCCCAACGAGCGGAGATATTGGATTTCCATGCCATCAATGTCGGGTCGTAATTCGGGCCGAAATTGTGAACGTCCTCGATGATCAACTCTTTCTCGACGGCGCGTGATATCTGTCCTAACGAGGGCAGGACGCCTCCGGGGAATATGTACTTGTCAAAGAAGGGGTCTGTAACATTCTTTGAGAAGGTAGAACCAATCGTGTGATGCAGCATCACTCCATCTGATGTCAGCAAGTCGCTGCACTTGATGAAGAAAGCCTTGAGGTTCTTCGGCCCGACATGTTCCATCATGCCCACCGACACCACTCGGTCGAATCTACCCGTTATCTCTCGATAGTCCTTCTGTTGGAAATCTATGCCGAGGCCGGCAGAGAGTTCTCGGGCAAGTAGGTTCTGTTGATCTGCCGGGGAGATCCCAACTCCATGAACTCCATAATTTCGCACTGCATGGCGTAAGAAACCACCCCAACCACTACCGATATCCAAAACTTTCATGCCAGGTTCGAGCTTCAATTTCCTGCAGATGAGATCCAATTTATTCGTTTGTGCTTCATCAAGAGTTCGAGCGTTCTGCCAATAAGCGCAGCTGTAGACCATCTCCCTGCCAAGCATCCGCTGATAAAGGTCATTTCCGATGTTGTAATGAAACTTGGCATTGCGCGCTGCTTGCCCAAAACGTTGTCGATTAACTAGCGTGGAGCGCAATAAGGAGAGCACGAGTGCAGGATTTGGCTTGAGCACAGTCTTGAGGTCGACAGCCAATAATCTGGTGAGCATCTCATCTATGGCCGCGCATTCCCACCAACCATCCATGTAAGCCTCACCCAGGCCAAGTTGCTTCTGGCTCATCACTCGTTGCCAGAGCCGCTCATCCTTAACATGCAGACTCCACGGTTCATCGGCGTTTAACCGAACACCAGCTACCTCTAGGAGCTCGTGGATTGCTCGCTTTGCTTGGTTCATATCTACTCCAGCGCGTCCAGGACCAGCGAGAAGACTACGCCCGTCAGCCGCAGGTGAAAAGGGTTATCTGGTGCTAGACCCTGCCGTTACTAGGCTCTATATATCGCATCGGACTTCTCGGATCTTGCAGCGGCAAACCGAGAGTTTGCCGCAAACTCCGTCCCAGTGGGTCTTAAGTGGCAGGGCGGTACGGGGGTTTTGGCAATCGTTACATGTATGGATTCACGGATCGCAGCGCTTGCGATTACTGGTATGAAGCCAGGGGATGTGAAGATTCTTCTTCATTTCAATATTCTCGTTTGACTTATCGAAGGTCGTGCGCCGAGGGTACTGCCACCGCCAAGCTGTTGGCGAGATAGAAGCTGGTTCAGCAGTCAAAACCTTCCGTCACCATTCCACTGGTTCTTCATGGATCTTCTGGGGCAAATGACTCAGAGACCCAAGCGGTAATGAGGGCGGGAATGAAGAAGATGAATATCGCAACGCACCTTAATCATCCATTTACTGATGCAGTTAGGGAGAGTCTTGCCACTGACGTAAAGACGGCTGACCCACGAAAATACTTCACAAACGCCCGAGAAGTTGTTGCTACTGAGACTACGCCTCTTATCGAGGTGCTCGCGCTCGACTAAGGGTCTAGTAGCCTTACTGCTAATGAGGTTTTCCCGAAAGGGAATCGGAGGTTCAAATCCTCTCGTCTCCGCCACCCGATCGCTGGGTTTAATCAGAATTGGATAAATTTACTCTCACCATTTTTGCGATTATTTCTTCAAATGTCGTGGTTGCTTTCCAGCCTAGTAGATCCTCTGCAAGTTTTGGATTCCCCCAAGTACGTTCAATATCCAAGGGTCTTGTGAGAGAAGGATCTATCTTCACTATAGAGTTCGTATCGCCCTCAAGGCCGAGAATTTTGCATGTCTTTTCGATAAGGCTTCTCAAGGAATTCAATCTACCGGTGGCAATTACATGTTCGCGTGGGAGGTCACTTTTTAGAGATCTACACATGGCGTCTACATAATCACCTGCATAACCCCAATCACGGTATATTTCTAAATTACCTAGTTCGAGAAATTGCTTCTTCCCCTGACTAATCTCTACCAATGATCTGATTACTTTTTGAACGACAAAGTGTTGTGGACGCAATTCACTTTCATGATTAAAGAGGATCCCAGCGGAAACCCAAATCCCAAACTCCTCACGATATTGGCGGCACACTTCATGGGCTAGAACCTTAGAGATCCCATAAGGAGATCTAGGGGAAAAAGGCGAAGTTTCGCTAAGTTGTAATTCAGAAGGTCCAAACATGTCAGAACTCGAGGCTTGAAAGATGCGGACGCGTTCGTGCAACCCTAGCTCCCTAACTGCATTTAATAGGTTTAAAACCCCTAGAGTGTTGGAACTGACGGTGTTTACAGGATTGGAGAAAGATTTTGCAACGGATGATTCTCCTGAGAGATTATAAATTTCATTAGGCACGAATGCTTCGATGATGCTGAACAGATCCGAATATTTGGCTATATCAACAGCTCTATGCTCTGGTCTCAATAAGCGCAAAGGATTATTCTTCCAATTTGGTAGATTACGAGAAACGCCTAAGACTGAATAATTTGAATGCAATAATTGGTTAGCAAGGAATTGTCCATCTTGGCCAGTTACACCAAGTATCAAAGCTCGTTGCACTCCTCTAGTGTAGCCTTTATCTTTGTGATGAAGAGAGTGCTGATTTTTACTCCAACCTACAACGAGATTGATAACATCGAACAATGGTTGAAGGAAGTATGCTCACATACTTCTGCGGACATACTCGTGGTTGATGATTCTTCGCGCGATGGAACGACCGAACTATTAACCTCAAAAACTCGAGAAATTAAGCAACTAGAAGTAATAATTCGAAGTTCTAAGAGTGGAATTGGTTCAGCACACCTACTTGCTTTGAATGTAGCCTTTGAAAAAGGCTATGACTGCCTAATTACACTTGATGCTGACTTGTCACACAATCCTCGAGACATTTCCCGATTTCTTGAAGCTGCTTTGTCGGCAAATTACGTAGTGGGCACAAGAAGTCGAGGAGGCCGCACTGATCTGTCGGGAGTTAGATTAGTTTTATCGAAGGGAGCAAATCTCGTTTGTCGGATCATGTTGCCTACAGGGCTATCGGAGTACACGACCGCTTTTCGTAGTTACGACCGAGAGGCGATGCAATCATTGATTTCAAATTCTCCAAAAGACGAGGGGTACTCTTTCTTCATAGAAGTAACAGAAATTCTCTACAAGAGCGGCCTAAAAATCTCAGAGATTCCGATAATATTTAGTGATCGCAAGAAAGGCGAGTCCAAGATACCAAGTCTCCAAGTTTTTCGAAGCGGAGTGAAGATTATCACGTTGACTCTGAGTAGAATTAGATGGCGTTTATCAGGAGGTCGAAGATGAAGGTCCTAACACAAGTGTTCCTTAAGCATAGCAATTTGGTTGCATACGTTTGTGTTTGCTTAGCATTATTGCTCTTAGCCT
>Ga0194126_10000282_pt1 | contig 82550 bp, 61 predicted proteins | sample TA2KigC150mmetaG_FD_148641 | JGI IMG/M metagenome (GOLD analysis project Ga0194126, IMG submission 148641) | Freshwater microbial communities from Lake Tanganyika, Tanzania - TA2015035 Kigoma Deep Cast 150m | ecosystem: Environmental > Aquatic > Freshwater > Lake | place: Tanzania: Lake...
CGCCTGGGTCCAATGCGCTTCAGGTGGCCGACGAAGTCCGAAAAAAAATGGACGAACTGAAGACGGATTTTCCGGCAGATGTCGATTACAAGGTCGTCTACGACATATCGGACTTTGTGCGCACCTCCATCCACGAGGTGGTCAAAACCCTCTTCGAAGCTTTTATCCTCGTCTTCCTTGTGGTCTTTATCTTCCTGCAAGATTGGCGGGCCACCCTGATCCCGGCGGTCACCATACCCGTATCGCTCATCGGCACGTTCGCGGTCATGTCTCTGATGGGCTTCTCCATCAACATGGTGACGCTGTTCGGCATGGTGCTTGCCATTGGAATTGTCGTGGATGACGCAATCGTGGTGGTGGAAAATGTCGAACGCAACATGACCCAGTTCGGGCTGAGTCCCAAGGACGCGGCGCTTCGAGCCATGGATGAAATCACCGGCGCGATCGTCGGCATTACGCTCGTCCTCATGGCCGTTTTTGTGCCCGCAGCCTTCCTGGGCGGAATCACGGGGCAGTTATACAGGCAGTTTTCCTTGACCATCGCGTTCACGACCCTCTTTAGCGCGATCAATGCTCTGACGTTGAGCCCCGCTTTGTGCGCGCTCCTGCTGAGGCCGCATCACGGTGAAAAAAACGTATTCTTCCGCGCCTTCAACAGCGCCTTCGAACGTCTTTCTGAGAGATACACCAGCCTGGTGACGTACGGGCTCCGCAAGCTCACGGTCACGCTGATTATCTTCGCGGCCGTGGTCGCGCTAACCTATGTCGGTTTCGTCAGGATTCCTATAGGTTTCTTGCCGGACGAGGACGACGGCCTGATCATGATCAACGCCCAATTGCCGGATGGCGCGTCCCTAGAGCGGACCGTGAATGTGTTGAACCAGGTGGGAGAGATCCTTAGGACCACCAAGGGCATGGGTGACTACACAGTGCTTCCGGGCTTCTCAATCATCGACAATGCGGGCGCTAATCTCGGCGGTGGCTTTGCCGCGCTCAAACCTTGGGACGAGCGCCTCAAGGAAGGGCGCTCCAAAGAAGTGATTATGCGGGAACTCTTCTCTCGCTTCTCAAGAATTCAGGATGCGATTATTTTCCCCTTTTCTTTGCCGCCAATCGTGGGTGTTGGCCAGAGCGGCGGCTTTGAGATAATGGTTCAAGACAAAGGCGCGGTGGGTGTGAATGCGTTGGCGCAGGCCGCGGGCGAATTGGCTCTCGCCGCCAATGCGGAAGGGGAAGTCCATGAGGTGAACTCAACGTTCAGGGCTTCGGTTCCGACCCTTTTTGCGGATGTGGACCGTGTAAAGACCATGAACATGAAAGTGCCCCTCCAATGGGTGTTTGACACCATGCAAGCGTATCTCGGCTCGGCTTATGTGAATGACTTCAACAAATTCGGACGGACCTGGCAGGTGAAGGTCCAGGCGGACAGCAAGCACCGCGCCAGGCCGGAAGATATTACCAAGCTACAAGTGCGATCGCTTGAAAACAAAATGGTCCCGTTGGGAACCCTCGTCAAAGTAGAGGAATCTGTAGGCCCGCAACGGATAAACCGTTACAACATGTTCCCTTCCGCGCGTGTCGCAGGGGAGCCGGCGCCCGGGATTAGCTCCGGTCAGGCGATCCAAGTCATGGAGAACCTTGCGCGAGAGAAACTCCCGCCCGGCATGGGGTATGAATGGACGGGCATGGCGTTTCAAGAGAAACGAGCGGGCGGACAGATCGTTATTGTGTTCGGCCTGGCCGTCTTGGTCGTTTTGCTGCTGCTCTCGGCCCAGTATGAGAGCTGGATCGACCCGTTGGCGGTGGTTCTGGTGGTTCCCCTTGCGGTCCTGGGGGCTGCTCTGGGTTTGCTCATCAGGCATTTGGACAATAATCTGTACACCCAGGTGGGCCTGGTATTGTTGGTGGGGCTCTCAGCCAAGAATGCGATCCTGATAGTGGAATTTGCCCGTGCGATCATGGCCCAGGGCAAGAGCGCGTTCGAAGCGGCCGTGGAAGGCGCTCGATTGCGCTTCAGACCCATACTCATGACCTCCTTCGCGTTCATCATCGGTGTGCTGCCTCTCGTGGTAGCCGGCGGCGCGGGCGCTGCGAGCCGGCAGTCGCTTGGCACGGCAGTCTTTGCCGGAATGCTGGGCGTAACCTGCCTTGGCGTCATCTTTACCCCCCCGCTTTACGTGGCTATGCAAAAGGTCCGCGAGGCGCTTCGGAACAAGGTCCGGACAGGAAAAGATCGGTCAGCGGCAGCTTAGAAGTGGAGAGCCGCCATGATTCCTATTGAATTCGACCATACAGTCCTTGAATCACTGCCGCTGCCCAGCGAAAGTGAGGCAAAGAGGGTCGTCGAAATCCTCAAGATTATTCTTGCCAGACGTGTATTGCCCCATTTCCGGCGCCACAGAGGGACCGATCCCATCGTGATCAGACAGGTGAGCGACAATCTGAAAATCACACGCATGGAAGACAGCGACAACCGGGTCCGCGCAGTGTGCCTCCTGGCCCGAAAAGACGCCTCCTGGGAGATCCTGATACATGAGCGGATTTTCGACTTTCTCGCATTTGTTGTTCCCGGACAACCGGAAGCAAGAATCGGCGACGGCACGCCCGGCGAACGCAAGATGGTCGCGTTTGCGGAGTTCATGCTGCGTCACCAGGTGGAGCATATGCTCTATCCGGGAGCCTGCGAACGTGACGTAATACAATCGGACGTCGACTTTGCTATGCAGAAGCGGACGGACGATCCCACGTTCTACAGGGCCTTAAGACACTCTCTCACCGATGAATTGAACGGTCTGAAAGGACAGCCGTACATTTCACTCTTCGACTGCATAGAAGAGGGCAAATCCTGCGACGCGTTGATACGACGCATTTTGAGCGCATTTGTTTTTGTGCTGGCCGACATGCCCGAACGGCTCGTCCGGGGGGTTTTTTCGGCCTTCTGCGCGGAGACCAAGACCAAGGTGCTTGGCGTTTGCTATCGTCGCAGTCAGGACATGTACTATCCCCTACTCCGAAGAACAGCATATTTCGAGGAACTGTTGAGGCTTTTCATTCTTCAGCTCGAACTGGACGAAAAGGAAGCGCGGGCCGTTTTTGATTCGTTCACAGAGAATTGGGGCGTGGTTTACATATTTCAGGAACTGGGCTTACCTGAGGCGATACTCGATGACAAAAGCCCGGACGATATTTTCGATGATTTCAAACGACGCCTCATGGAGTTCGCTGAAGAGTTGGGAGAGCTTCCGCCGCTCCTTCGCGCGCCTTCCGTGGAACCTGTGGCGCCGGTTGCCAAGGAGCCTACAAAGAGCCTGAAGGACCGCATAGAGGAAGTTCGCGGCGACCCGACGTTTCCTCGCCAGGTCACGGAGGTCATCGACAAGAACAAACTGAACATCGCGGGTGTCAGCGGATACAAATACAGCGAGCTTATTGAGACGCTCCTGGCAATCAATTGGGGCAAAATCCAAAAGATTACCGTGACGCCCGAAGCATTTGAGGAAGGCCTTAACAGAAGTCATTACGGATTGGAAAAGCCCAAACAGATCATCTGCGATTTCTTCACGAATCTCATCTGGCGTTATCGGCAATTTGACGAGAAGGACGCGGCGTCATGGAAGCGAAACGGCAGCGCCTTTCTGTTCGTGGGCCCCGCGGGTGTGGGGAAGACCTCTCTTGCCATTTCAATAGCAAACAACCTTGGAATACCGTTCCACAAACTATCTCTCGGCGGCATGAAGGACGAGGCGGATCTGCGGGGTCACGGATTCACCTATGAAGGCTCCAAGCCGGGCGCGATCGTCCAGGGCATTATCAAGATGGGCGTCATGAACGGAATGTTTATCATGGACGAGGCGGACAAAACCGACAAGGTGGCTATTGCCACGCTCCTTGAGATACTCGATCCCGAACAGAATCATCTTTTCCACGACAAGTATACACAAACCACTATCGACATCGATCTCTCCAACTTTCATTTCATCCTCACCGCCAATACGCTGGAAACCGTCCCCCCTCCTGTGGCGAACCGCTGCGAAGTAGTGATGCTGGACCATTACAGCATCGAGGAGAAAATAGCTATCGCGCAGGAACATCTCATCGATCGGGTGCGCAAGCGATACCTGATCAGCGCGGACCAGATCTTCATCGATCCTGAAGACGAGGCGCCGCTCTTGCGCCACCTCATCTCAACATACACCCATGAAGCCGGCGTGCGCGAACTGGAGAGGATCATCCGGCAACTCTTCCTAAGAGTGTTCCGAAAGGAAATCCTCACCGGCGCGGAAACGTCGGTTCGCATTACCAGGGGTTCGCTCAAACGCTATCTGGAAGCCCCCACGAAGCCCCGCATGATCAATAATGACGACCGAATAGGAGAAATGATGGCCCTCGGGGTCAATGTGGAGCGGGGTATCGGTTCGGTGATTCCCGTGCAAGCCACTCTCATTGAAACGGGCGTGGAACGCGGAGACCGGCATGGGTATGTAAGTATGGTGCATGCCACGGGAAATATCGAGCGAGTGATGGACGAGAGCCGGAGGGTGGCCACCACGGCGATTTTGCATTGGGCCGATCAGTTGGGAATAGATCTGGAGCAGGCGCGGCAGCCGATTCATTTGCATTTTATGGGAGGGTCCACCCCGAAAGACGGGCCTTCGGCCGGAGGCGCGATTGCCCTGGCCCTTGCTTCGGCGCTTTCAGGGCGTGTGATTCGGAGAGACGTTGCGATGAGCGGCGAAATCGACACCCACGGACGCATTACCGCGATCGGCGCCCTGGTCGCCAAGCTGGAAACCGCCAGAGACGCGGGGTGCCGAACCGTCATCATCCCGAAGGAGAACGCGGAAGGTCAGGAAGGCATAGATCGATTGCCCGACGCGCTCAAACGGGAACTCCAAATTCTCACGTACGAAGAATGGGAGGCACCTCACCAGCCATTTGATTATGGACATCAAGTGCTTCAGATCGTTCTGGTGGACCATGTCCTGCAAGCCGCAAAGGTGACCTTCATTTACGAAGAAGAACTGAAACAAATCGAAGACGTGTTTACATCCCATGCTCTGTCGCTCGTACAAAGAGGAACTTGGACGCGTGGAACGCGTGACGGAAACTTATGTCTCATTTATGCGAAGAGCTGGGGCGAGCTTGCTCTTGAGGGTCTGAAAGATACGTTTTGGAATGATCATGAATCGAGTTTCCTGGTATTGCATGAGGCCGAAAAGGAGTTGAGAGAAGCCTTTCCTCATCTGCAAGCAGACGGTCGATTTCATGATTTCGATCCCTCAACCGCGCATATACCTTCTCTGCTGGAGTCCATCACACGGTCGTGGAAGCAACTTTGCCCTTCCACTATGCGCCTGTCACTTGTCGCGCCGTTCTTCGCAATAAAACGAGATCGCGATCTCTTGGAGCAATTTTCGAGCGCCCATGCGATTGAGCAACTGATGCTCTTTGCCAACAACTATACGGCCCAGAGTTTTAAGGTAAAGAGCCTGAAAGCGATCCTCAACCGGGCATATTGGTGGCTTTCCCAGTTGGACCATGAGGAATTGGCGTCCTGTCCTTTTCTTGCCCAAAAGGATGGAGTTTATATGGTGGATTGTTCTCTCATACCGGAAAAATATCGTCTCGATGTTGCGCGGGCGGCGGATTTGCTAAATTGGGGTTTGGTGAAGTGGCTGAACATAGTAGAAACGCAAGCGACCGCTCAGCCTGTCCGATAATTTAAAAAAGGTGGCCGATTCGACGTTGAAAAGTCCCCCAGTAGGACATCGGAGAATATGCTGTTTCTCGGCGCGGCTGAGACATAGTCTCCCGCGCTCTCACCGCTGAAGGAAGGGAGTTTGTCATGGATAAGCCACTGTATCGAGTAGCCCGGATCGTGAACGAACAAACACGCGTTGGACAAGGCGGATCTGCTCCGGCTCCCGGCGCAATCGCAAAGATTATCGGCCAGAACTTGTTTGTGGGGATTCTCGCGATCTCGTTGGTCATTGGGGTCTACCAGCTCCAGGCGCAGGCGCATTCACCTAAGGTATCGAAAGAAGACGTTCGCAAACTGGAGCAAGCGTGGGCAGACGCCGTGTTCAAGGGTGACGTTGAGGCGCTTGAAAAGCTTCTCGCGGACAATATCAACTATATTCACGGTACCGGCCTGGTGGAAACCAAAGCGCAGTTTATCGAACAACTCCGGTCGGGTAACAGGAAATTCCTTGCTCCGATTGTGCCGGAAGAGATCAATGTGCGCACCTTTGGAGACACCGCGATTGTTACGGGTAAGTTCACTCTGAAGGTTTTATCCCGAGGGAAGGAAATAACAGGCGTAAACCGCTTCACGCATGTGTTTGCCAAGGTCGGCAAAGAATGGCAGCTCGTGGCTCATCACGCGACGCTCCTGCCTGCCGAGAAGTGAACGCGCGAGCCTGGCGCCACCCCACCGCCGGTGAGTAAGTGAGGGCCTGAACCAAAGGGCTTGCCCGGCGGCTCTTTTCAAGAGCTCACTTTTGAACGGACTGTGCGTCCATATCGAGGCCCAAGGCGCCTCCAGGATTCATAATGTTGTTCGGGTCGAAATGATTCTTCAACGCGCGGAGCACGTTCATCTGTGCGGACCCCATATGCCGTTCCATCCAAGGAGCCATCAATCTGCCCACGCCGTGGTGGTGGCTTAGCGACCCCCCGCGCCGTTCGATATGATCTATGATGCCGGCGTGAAACTTTCTGTATTCCTTCAAATCCTGCGCCCGCGTGATAAAGATAAAATAAAGATTCGTCCCTTGAGGATAAAAGTGAGACGCGTGCGTCATACAGATGGTATCAGGCCGGCTCTTGACAAACGCCCTCACGCCTTGATGGACCTTGTGGATGGTTTCCCAGGTGACTGCGGTTTCGAGGGTATCGATGAGTATGCCGTAATCGTTAAGGTCCTCGCGCATGTACGGGTCGGTGTATCGCCCGTGTTCCCAACGACGCACAGGGTAGCCGGTGAGATACATGCCTCCAAAGCGCCGACATATTTTTGTGACATTACGTTTCACATTCTTCGCGAAACTTCGTTCGCCTTGGCTGCGACCAATGAAAAGACACCGTTCAGACGGCCGAAAGCCACGTAGGCGCAAGAATTTGTCTATGATCGACCCTTCGATGCCGTATAGTCTTAACGCCACGTCGGTCTCTTCCGCGTCGGAGATCCTGAATACGGAAGGCATACCGAATTCACCCTGGCTGATCTCCCGCGATGCGGCCACGGCAGCTTCCCAACCAGGGAACATGAATGCAAAGTTTTGATCGTTTTGGGGACAATACCTGAATACTTTCAGCGTCGCGCTCACCAGAACACCGAATGCGCCTTCGCTGCCTTTCATAATGTCGTTGATCTTCGGTCCGGTGGCGGTAGCGGGAAAATCCGCGGTTTTGAAGCAGCCTGCCGGGGTCACATATTCCTGACTTACGACAAGATCGTATACATCACCATAGTAAGACGATTCCTGGCCTGAGCCAAGGGTGACAATCCAGCCACCCACGGTGGAATACTCGAAAGATTGGGGAAAATGACCGCAGGTGTATCGTCGTTCGGCCTTGTAAAGCTCAGGGGCCCGGTTGAGGGCTCGTTCGTAATCCGGGCCCATGATCCCCGGCTCAACTGTGATAGTCTGATTGATTTCACTGAAGTTGAGCACGCGATTCATATGTGTGCTCATGACTAAAGTGACGCCGCCCTTAGTCGGCCTCAGGCCCAATGTTACCGAAGAACCTCCCCCGTACACATAGATAGGAATCCTTTGTTGATCGCAGTATTCCACCACTTTGAGCACATCTTCTTTGTCGCGCGGATGCAGAACCAGATCAGCTACCGGGCCTACGACGCCTTCCCGCAGCATCATCGCCTCTTCGGTTGTTTTCCCCGTCGCGAATCGGACCCGTGAGTAATCGTCCGTATCAACATTTTCGGCTCCCACCAGGTCACGAAATGTATCGATCCGCGCGTTGGAAAGGCGCACTGATTGGGCGATCCGAACTTCGGCATTCCCCGTCTGTCGCTTGTGTTTGAAATCGTCGTCCGTCAGGTGTAATTTCTCTTTCAACAGCGCATACAGTTTGCGGTTCGGGTGCTTGAAACCGTGAGGGTCTCCCCACTTGAATATGGAACGATAAGATTTTTCTTTTGGCGGCTCGTTGGTCCAGTCGGGATAGAAAGCGCCGTCTTGTTTCATCTACACTCTGCTCCTAGGTTCCTCAGTTCTTTCAGGGTACCCCGTGATTTCACGGATCTCTTCGTACAAGGGCCTGAGCGCGGCGTATATTTTATGATACACGCGCTCGTACAACTCCCGATAGATAGTGACATTTTGAGGATTGGGCTCGAAGGTCCTCTGATATTTCACCATCTCCTTTATGGCCGAATCGAAGGACGGGTGGATACCAAGCCCTACCGAGGTTACGATTGCCGCTCCCAAGCCGGATGTTTCGTATGTGGCGCCTCTCACCAGGGGCAGATTAAAGATGTCTGCGGTAATAGCGCATATTTCATCGCTCTGAGACGCGCCGCCGGAAACCGCAACTCTTTCGGTCCGATGTTTGCCCGCCTTCTCGATGCGGCGCAGACCTTCCAGGAGCGCATAGCCCAGCCCTTCTATTACTGCGCGATACACATGAGGCTTTCGGTGCACATCGCCAAAACCGATCATTGCGCCCTTTGCTTCAGGATGTTTCAAGCCGGGCCCCCAGTACGGTTGCACGAGCAGACCCATCGAACCCGCGGGAACCTCTCGGAGCAGCTCGTCAAGCGCCTGTTCCACCGGCACGCCTCGTTGTTGCGCTTCAAGCGCTTCTTTGTGAGCAAACTCGTTCTTGAACCACGTAATCATCCAGTAGCCGCGGAATATTTCCACCTCCGCGTTGTAATGACCCGGAATGGGCGCGGGATATGGCGGCATGAACCGTAGGGGCTCAAAATATCGTCTGGTGGTGGTCTGCGCTGTGGCGGTGGTGCCGAAGCTAAGGCTTGCCGATTTTTCATTCACCACGCCCATCCCGATGGTCTCGCAACCCTTGTCCGATCCGCAGGCTATCACCGGAGTTCCCGCCGAGATGCCGGTTTCGTCCGCGGCCCGCTGCGAGACCACACCGATCCGTTCCCCGGGCGTAATAACCTCAGGCAGCTTACTCCGTTCGATGGGGAAGAGCTTGCTGGTCAGTTCACGTTTTGACGCCCATTGCATCCTTTTGTAGTCAAAAGGGATGTGTCCGATTTGAGATGCGATGGAGTCTTTGAACTCCCCGGTCAATCGGTAGTTCAGGAAGCCGGACACCTGAAGGTATTTGTGCGTTCTTTCCCAAATTTCAGACTGGTATTGTCTGATCCAATTGCACTTTCCGTCGGTCTGCCCCTTGCTGATCGCCTCATACATTCCGACCGCTCGGAAAGCCAGCCTCATCAGTCGCCCCGGAACATAAACACTCTGGGCCTTTCGCTGATCAAGCCAGGTGATAACGGGTCGCAGGGGCGCGCCGTCCGCGTCCACGTTGACCATACTGTCTCTCTGAGAGGTTACCCCGACTCCGACAATTCGCTCGAAAAGGGCTGGGTTGCGCTCTTTAATAGTCCGGCAGGTTTCGCACACACCTCGCCAGAATATCTCCGGATCCTGTTCCGCCCATCCGGGTCTTGCGCTGAAATAGGGCTCGTACTGTGATTGAGCCTTATCGAGTAGCTCTCCGGCGGAGGAAAAGAGTAAGGAACGCAAACTCTGCGTGCCGCAATCGATGGAGAGAATCACGTCCTTCACAGGCCACCCCCTTTCCGGCTTCTTGGACCCATGCAACGCGGTGGAGAGAAGTGAGGCAGACATAGCACAAAGACCATCCTTAATCCACGATTAGGCTTCGAGCCTTTGCACATTGGTTTGGAAATTCTCAAGACGCGCTGTACAATGCGGGCCATGAGCACTCAAAACGAAAATCAGAAGAGCCTCAAGGACATAGACCAGCATTGGGATCTCATCGTGATCGGCGGGGGCATAACCGGCGCGGGCGTTCTGCGGGAAGCCGGCCGGATGGGCCTGAAAACGCTGCTTGTGGAGCAGAAGGATTTTGCCTGGGGCACGTCGAGCAGGTCCGCGAAGCTGGCGCACGGCGGCCTCCGATACTTGAAGGAGGGCAAATTCTTGCTGACCCGCGAATCGGTCATCGGTCGGGAACGCCTGCTCAAAGAGGCTCCAGGACTGGTGGAACCGTTGGAGTTCCTCATGCCCTTGTACTCGGGTCGTGGACCCGGCAAATGGGCCATGAGAATCGGGCTCACCGTGTACGACCTTATGGCGGGCAAGAAACGCCACAACTTCCGGTCGGCCGAGCAAGTCACGGCGCTGGTTCCGGGAATCAAGAAAGATGGTCTTATCGGGGGCTTTCGTTTCGTGGACGCGCAGGTGGATGATGCGCGGCTCGTGTTGCGGCTCATACGCGAATCAATCAGATCGGGCGCGTGTGCGCTGAATTACACATCCGTGGCGCAGGTTATGCGCGACGCTCGAAATCGGGTGGTCGGCGCAGTCCTGGAGGACACGGAGACGCATGAGACCAGGGAGGTCTCAGCTCGCGCGGTGATCAACGCCACAGGCGCGTGGGCCGAGCGCTTACACTCTTCACCGGAACCGGGGAAACATTTGCGGCCGCTGCGCGGGAGCCATCTTGTCTTTCCTGCAGCCGTCTTGCCGTTTGACCGAGCTGTCGCTTTGACGCATCCCACGGACAGGAGGCCCGTATATGTGCTGCCGTGGGAAGGCGCGGTCCTTTTCGGCACCACGGATGTGGATCACTCCCAGGATATCTCCCACGAGCCTGCCATAACCTCGGAGGAAGCCGCGTATCTGATGCACGCGCTGGAGGTCTTTTTCCCTTCGCTTCGGATCTCATTGGCTGACTGTCTATCCACATTTGCGGGAATAAGAGCGGTGCTCAGCGAAGGCAAACGCGCCCCTTCCCAGGAATCGCGTGAGCACGTGGTTTGGGTGGACAATGGGCTCGTGACGATCACGGGCGGTAAACTCACGACATTTTATCGGTTGGCCTGGGACGCGCTCGCGGCTGCCAAGCCGTTCCTTAGAGACGCGTCTGCCGAACCGTCAAAAGGACCTCTGTTCATGCCTGCGCCCGAAACGATTCCTGGCTCGGAAGGACTTCCCCGACAAATCAAAACTCGGCTCTTCGGCCGCTACGGGATGGACACCCTGGAGCTCCTTCAGATAGCCCATCCCAATGACCTGCAACCGATACCAGGGACCCATACCTTGTGGGCCGAATTGCCCTTTGCCGCGAGATTTGAGCAGGTTCGACACCTCTCCGACCTGCTGCTCCGCCGCGTGCGTATCGGTCTGCTCACGCCTCACGGCGGCAGAGACATCCTGGAACGAATCCGAGCGCTCTGCGAGCCGGCGCTTCCGTGGGTCACAACCCAGTGGGAACAAGAGTCAAAAGATTACCAGGAACACTGGGACAGAGCCTACGGGGCGCCGCCCGAGACTGAGCGGTGAAGACCCCGAATGGCCTTCACTCAAGCAAGCGAGGAGGTTCCATGATCAACCAAGCGTTGTTGGCGCCATGCGGCCTTTACTGTGGTGTGTGCGGGATTTACGTAGCGCACCGTGAGGGAAACGAGAAATTCAAAGAGAAGCTCGCTCCGGTTTATGGGTGCGGTCCTGAGGAGATCGCCTGCGAGGGTTGCCTTGGAACGGTGCGATTCAAGTATTGCCGGACTTGCCCGATAAGGTCGTGCGCGGAGGGAAAGAGCTACGAAGGCTGTCACCAATGTGGCGATTTCCCATGCCAGTTCATCGAAACCTTCCCCATTGAGGTAGGCAAACAGGTGATCATGCGGGCCGTTCCTTTCCGCCGATCCTTCGGAACTGACAGGTGGGTCGAGGAAGAAGAGAAACGGTACAATTGCCCTGAATGCGGAAACAACCTCTTTCGGGGCGCCAAGCGGTGTCGTTCCTGCAAGACCCCTGTCAATCCGGATTGAGCCGATAGCAAATTCTTGAGTAGGATGTCGTGAGTCCCGCGTTCCGCGCGGGACGAACCGCATCTGTCGCGGCTTTACACGTTGTCCACGGCAAGATGCGATGACCCAAATGTTCCGGGGGGGCCGCATCCGAGAGCAAGGAGGCCTCCACCGATGCGGTTCATTTCATTCACCGCATCCTACGTTGCTGTGTCCATGTCGCAGCCGTTGCTTTACACTTCCAGCCTGCTCGCGTAGTATTCAGGAACCACTGCATACACCTGAGAATTTGTACGTCTGTCGGAGGTGCGCCATGAAGAGGCCCAGAAAGCTGGGACGAGGGGTAGCGCTCGTCGGGGTCGGCATGTCGAAGTTCGGCATGTTCCGGGACAGGGATTCCAAGGATCTCTTTGCGGAAGCCTTCCGGAACATGATTGCATCGGTGGACAAGGGAGCAGACCCTCAGGACATCGATGCCCTTTACGTCGGCAATTTCTCCAATGACTTTTTCATCCATCAGGCGCACTGGGGCCCGATTGTATCCGATTTGATCGGGCACGTGCCCAAGCCCGCCACTCGCACGGAAGGCGCGTGCGCGTCGAGCGCGCTTGCCCTGCGTGAGGGCATCTTTGCGATCGCATCCGGCTTCTACGACATGGTCCTGGTGGGCGGGGTCGAGGAGATGTCCAAGCGCTCCACCGAGGAAGTAGCTGAAGGTTTGGCTTTAGCCACGGCGCCCTACGAAGGGAGGGCGGCCTTCACCTTTCCCGGGGTGTTCGGAGCGGTTGCCACGGCTTATTTTGACCGTTACGGGGCCTCCCGTGAGCACTTGATGAACGTCACCATCAAGAGCCACAACAATGCCGCGCTCAATCCTCGGGCTCAAATTAAAGCCACCATTCGATCCATGATGGAATCCAAACGTCGCCGCGCAAGTGAAAAGGGCCTTCCAGAACCTACTTGGCAAGACGAAAAAGAGTTCCTGCGGGATCAGGATGCCAATCCGGTCGTTGCGTGGCCCATGCATCTTTTTGATTGTTGCCCTATCAGCGACGGCGCAAGTTGCGCTCTATTGGTCGGGGAAGAATTGGCCCGGCGCTTCACCGATGCTCCGCTCTACGTGGTCGGCATGGGGCAGGGGAGCGGCAGCGGCTTCCATGCGGCGGACGATCTGACCACATTCCAGGCGACCAAATACGCGGCTGAGGAAGCCTATTCCATGTCAGGGTTGAAGCCTGAGGACGTCCAGTTTTCTGAAGTGCATGATTGTTTCTCCATAGCCGAGCTGATCCACATGGAGGATCTGGGCTTCTTCAAGCCGGGCCAGGCCTACAAGGCCGTGGAAGAGGGCGCGACGAGGCGGGATGGTTCCAAACCGATCAATACATCGGGGGGTCTTAAGTGCAAAGGGCACCCGGTCGGCGCCACAGGCGTGGCACAGCTCATGGAGGTTTGGGAACAGTTGCGGGGTGAAGCCGGCGAGCGGCAATTGCCCATCAAGGGCCTGCGCATCGGGGCCGCGCACAACCTGGGCGGCACAGGCGGCACGTGCACGTTCACGATCTTCGAGCGGAGGTGAGGATCATGGAAAAGAAACCCTTCAACGATATTTCGTATGAGGCGTTCCTCCGAGAAGAGAAGCTGATGGGTTCAAAATGCCGCTCCTGTGGGGAGCTTTTTGTGCCGCCCCGTCCGATCTGCGTAAAATGCGGCGCGTCTGAAATGGAATGGGTCGAGATGAAAGGCGTGGGTAAGCTCAGCGCGTTCACGTGTATCGCCGTGGGACCGCCGTTCATGAAACAGGAGGGCTATACCCGCGATCATCCGTACTGCACGGGGGTGATACAGCTCGATGAGGGCCCGCGGGTGACGGCCCGCATCGAGGATGTGGATACAAAAAAACCCGAGGAGATTAAAGTGGGCGCGGCCATGAAGGTCAAATATCTTCACAGAGGGGAAGGCGACCGAGGCGCCACCTTCCTGGCATTCAAGCCTGTTTAGATTCGCTCCCGCGAGGTGACCATGCTCAAGCCCTCAAAAACACATGACGAATGTCGCCAGGCGTTTCGTTGGGAGGTGCCGCGGTCATACAATATTGGCGTGGATATCTGCGACAAATGGGCCTCTGACCGATCGCGCGTCGCCCTGATCTCGGAAGTCCCCGGCGAGGGCGTGGAGCGGTACACCTTCTGGGACTTCAGGAATTTCTCGAACAAGCTGGCAAACGGCCTCACGGCTCACGGCATCCAGCGCGGCGACCGCATCGGGATTTTGCTTGGTCAGAGCCCTGAAACAGCGATCGGTCATATTGCGGCGTACAAGATCGGCGCGGTTGCGATTCCTCTGTTCACGCTATTCGGCGTGGACGCGCTCCAGTATCGGCTGTCAAACAGCGGAGCCAAGGTCGTTATCACCGATCGGGCGAATTACTCCAAGATCGAGGAAATAAGGGCTTCCCTACCCAATTTGAAAGCGGTCATCGTAGTCGGCGGCGAAAAAGGCTCCGACGCTTTCATCGACTTCCGGGGCCTTGTAGAAAAGGGTTCCAGCCAATTTGAGCCTGTGCAGACCGACGCGGAAGATCCCGCGCTCATCATCTACACGTCCGGCACCACGGGGCCGCCCAAGGGCGCGCTGCACGCCCACAGGGTGCTGTTGGGGCATCTCCCCGGAGTGGAATTTCCCCATAATTTCTTCCCCAGAGAAGGTGACCTCTTTTGGACCCCGGCGGACTGGGCATGGATCGGGGGGCTGATCGACGTGCTCCTTCCGAGCTGGCATCACGGCGTGCCGGTCGTCGCATACCGAGCCAAGAAGTTCGATCCGGAAGAAGCTTTCCAACTGATTGCGAAACACAACATCAAGAACGCGTTCATTCCGCCCACCGCGCTTAAACTCATGCGTCAGGTTTCCCATCCGCGGGAACGCTACTCGTACCAGATGCGCACAATCGGCTCCGGCGGAGAGACACTGGGCGAAGAGCTACTCGAATGGGGCAAGGAAACCTTCGGGTTCACCATAAACGAGTTCTACGGCCAGACCGAGTGCAACCTCGTGGTGGGAAATTGCTGGGAGGTCATGGACATAAGGCCGGGGTCAATGGGCAAGGCTGTCCCAGGGCATACGGTCGCGCCTGTGGACGAAGCGGGCGAGCCTGTGCCGCCCGGAACCGTGGGTGAAGTGGCTATCAAGCGCCCTGACCCGGTGATGTTCCTCGAATATTGGGGTAACCCGGACGCCACACGGGAAAAATTCGTCAATGACTGGCTCCTGACGGGAGACCTAGGCCGGCAGGATGACCAGGGTTATCTCTGGTTCGTTGGACGAAAGGACGACGTGATCACCAGCGCGGGATACCGCATCGGCCCTGCGGAGATCGAAGACTGCATCCTCAAGTATCCGGGTGTGAGCATGGTTGCGGTGATCGGCAAGCCGGACGAGGTAAGAACCGAGATCGTGAAAGCCTTCATAGTTCTCAAACCGGGGACCGAGCCTTCAACCAAGCTGGGAGAAGAGATCAAGAAGTTCGTCAAGACCAAACTTGCCGCTCACGAATACCCCCGCGAAGTGGAGTTCGTGAGCGAACTGCCGCTCACGGCCACGGGCAAGATCATGCGCCGGGAACTGAGAAAGCTTGAGGAACAGAGACTGGCTAAGAAAAAGAGCGAGTAGACATCTTCTTAATTTCGGCCATTGACACACAGTGGGTGCTCGCGACGCGAATAACGTCTCGAGGCTGAAATGACAATGTTCCTGCCCGAAGCTGCATTGCGGATAGTTGCTTCCGCGCCATCCAACGTTGACCGGCCACTCTACTTCGATCCAAGCGATCCGACAATAACTGTCGGTTTGATACTAGGGGGACTCATTCCATATTTGATGCTGGCAACCCTTGCCACAGTCACCAAGTCGCTGATTCTTCGGCTAATACTGCACAAAGAAGCTCGACCGACCGTGCGACGATTAGTCGCGGTGGCAGTGATTGAGGTAACTTATGCCTTCGTGGGAACAGCCTCGCGGGTGTCGGTCGCGATAGAGGCACTCTCACCCTTTCCCATGTCATTAGTGCCTCTTCTCGTATTAGGCATGCTTTGCAACCTGCCTCTTCTCCCGGGGAGGAATCAGCCTACCGGCGCGGCTTACACGCTATGGAAGAGGGCCCTTCTTGCGTTCGGTTTGGGTCTCATCTACTGGGGCTACTTGGTTGTCATAGCCGTTTCGGTTCATCTGGCTTTGCACTGAGTAATTGACTGACGGAAAGCCGCCGGCAAGGCGCTGATACTGATGCGCATTCAAAGAGGCAAGATCGAGGAAATCTTCTTTGTGAGAGAGGTACTCCACGGCTCAGGCAAGAAATTCCCACGGTTTTCGGAATGCTCATTTCCTCGCAGGAGAAATGAGCATTCCGAAAAATGGTGGAAGTTCTTGGGGAGGGGGTCGGGGAGGACCTTCTTACAAGAAGGTCCTCCCCGATGCTTACCTCTCTGAAAGCGAAGAGGGATCACGGTATTATTGATACTGTTGCCCGGTGCGGCCTTCTGCGAAGGGGTCGAAGAGGGTTATATCCCGCATCGCGCCGAAGGGACATGCCAGGCCGCACATGCCGCAGGCCACGCACTTGGTCACGTCGAAGGCCACCCGCATATTAGGTGAGGTGATGCTAAGAGCGTGAGTGGGACAGAGCCCTGTGCACGCGCCGCAATGAACGCAGCGATCTTCCTCCCGCCAGACTTTGTCCGCAAGACGCTCGACCACGACCTCGTGTTCCTCCAGAAACTTGATCCCCTGATCGATCTGGCCCTGGTCGCCTCTGAGCTCCAGAAGTATCCTTCCTTCACGACGCGGGAGTATCTTGGCTTCCAGTATGTTAAAAATCAGATCGAAGTCCCTGGCCAAGCGATAGATCACCGGCTTGTACATAATATTGGACTTAAATATGAGAAGCACATTGTCTGACTTCATTTGCTCATCTCCTTGTCCTGCGTGGAAAGATCAACCAGCTCCACGTTACCTTGCGCCGCGATACGGTCGCGGATAATTGCCAGCGCGCCGTCCACTCCAGGGACGCTCACTGCCCATTCCACCGCCCTTTGCAGATCGGAAGGCTTCTTCACTTGATTTCCAAGAGCGGTAGCCACCGCGTCGGCCAGCGGCGTGTCTCGTGAAATCACCGTTGCGGCATCGGCCTTGCCCAGGCTGAGGGAGTGCCCCACACTCGCAGACGATGTGCAGAGACCCAAGCCCAACAACGTCGGCTCGATGCGCAACCCGATCCGATTGGTAAATGGTGATGTTCCTGCAAAGATGCCCGCCACCATAGGCTCGTCCACCTTGAGGAAGATATCGCCCCCATTCTCGACGATCACTTCCGGAGACCATTGCATGAGGCCCTGGCCGACAAAATCGGCCACCGCGCCTGCCACCGCGGCCATGGGGCCCGTTCCTGCCTTCTTCCCCGCTTGAACCATGCGCGCGGCCACAGGGCCGTCCCGCGGATCCTCGTCAAGAGGAATGAGACTCGTCAGGAAGTCTTTCCGTCGGGCAATAGCGTCTTCCACCTGAGCCCGACATTCACAGAGGAGTTGGTAAGTCTCCTTTTCCAGCTTCCGGTGAGCCTTTACGTACAAGTCGGATTGTTCCACGACCACGCGGAAAGCCTCAAAACGGCCGCTCTTGCCAAAGTCCCGATAAGTTTTCGGTTCAAAGAAAGTGATTCCCGTCACGCTCAATCAGTCCTGCTTTGGGCCGGTCTTGCTCCGTAGGATCAGGCGCAACCCCGGTGCGCGGGAGAACCGTAGACCGGCAGGGACGCCGGCGCTACCGTCCTCGGGCGCGCTCGCGGCACGGGGGGGAACCGTCCCGCGATACGCGGGACTCCAGGTCTTTTCCGGAGCCATAACGTTCGCTGCGGTCACGGTATCCTACCCGATTTGCCCCCTCGGAGCTGGAACAATTTATTGAAGCGCCGGCAAGTCCAGCGCGATCGCCACGATGTCACCGAGGAACCGACGGGAGTGTCTCTTGCGGCTCGCCAAGGAGGAAGCTCCCGGACTTTATCCAGCTCTTCAGTGTTTCGCAAATCTCCAGCGCGACCGCATAACTCGAAAGGGGCGCTGTGGTGACTTTGCGGCCGTCAACCTCTATTTCCCCTGACCGGAGTTGACCGTAGGTCACATACGTAATCGGCGATCCACCGCCGTCAGGATAATCCAAACCGTACTCCACAACCGGGACCTGAATCTCGTCGTCCGAGACGCCCGTGCGCCGGGCCAACTCTTCGTTGAGGATCGGAATGGGGATGCCGATTCCCACGTTCATGGAGGTTCCGTACCCGGTCATGGAAGCCCCGCGCAGGTATTTCGCGGACATGCCGTTCAAATCGCCGCGCACCGCTATGGTCCCGGCCCCTCCCATGACCACGCCGTTCTCCGATCTCCTGACCCCCGGATTGTGTTGGGTCCCTGCCCCGATCACGTATCCTACGCCTCCACCAAGGAAAATCCGGGTCCCAATGCCGATGGTCTGGTAATAGGGATCGTTCAGCAGCGGACTCAATTGGCCGGAGGTGGAATAATTGGCGTTCATGCAATCCGGCCTGAGTATGCCCATGTACGTGTAGATGGTCTTTTTCGAGAAGTTTACCGCACAATTATAGTTCTGATACGCGTTCCGAGGATTGAGCAGCCACGCGTTGGGAAAGTCTTTCAACGTCATGGTTACCTCGTAAGAACGCCGCGGGTAACAGTCTGTGCCGTAGGATTTGGCCGTCACTTGGATTTCTCGGCCTGCCACCAGATCCTCGATTACGTGGCCTCCGCCATACCGGAAGCGACCGGGGAAAACCTTGTTCAGGGGATCGTCTTCGCGGGTCTGTGTCACGCCGATGTAGCAATCCACCGCCGCCACTCCGGCATAGGCCTCCACGCCGTTCAGGAAGACTTTGCTGGCTCGAATGCGTGGTTTTGTATGCCCGAAGTTCAGAAAAGCTCCGGAAGAGCACATGATTCCGAACGTCCCCGTGGTGACCACATCAACCTTGCGCGCTGCTTCCACAGGGCCCACTTCTCTGGCGATGCCGATCATTTCTTCCGCGGTGACCACAACGGCCTCGCCGTCCTTAATCTTTTGGTTGATCTCGGCAATCGTTTTGTTAACCTGGAAATCGGCCATGCTGAACCTCCGGCGCGGGGTATTCCCGTATTGCGGCATGGAGAAAAAGCTTACTCTTTCTTAGTCGATCGGTCAAGAATATCAACTTATACAAACAACTGTATTCGCCCGGCATATGCGCCGTAACATGCCGTGAGCAGAGGAGGCCGACCAATGGAGGGGCGACTCTTACGGTTCGATGACATCCGTCAGGCCACAGTAGCCATTGACGAGGTTGGCTCGGGGAACAGCGCTTTCATGGCGACGCGCGCGGTTTACATGAACGTGTTGATTCGTAACGTGCCCGGAGAGAAGGCTCGGTCCCTGAAACGGGTTTACAACGATATCGGCGCGGAGGTCGCTATCAGCAGCGACGCATACCAGGAACGGGAAGGCGCCGTCACAGACTTGATCGTCATGGGCGCGCTGTATCACCATCGGGAAGCGCGGCGCATCCTGGCCGGCCATTCTGAGACACTCCCCTTGGTGCATTTGATTGAGTCGATCACCGAGAACGCGCCGGAAATCGTGTAGAAGTCCGTGCAAAGTGAACGAGCTTCCCCACCCTCCGCTTGCCTCCAATGAGTTCCCCCGCGCTCCGCGGGGTCGCCAAATTCCACGGGATTACAGTACACTGCCTCCTGGGGGCCTTCCGGGAGGATGGATCTGCCTCATGGGATCCTGCGGCGCGCGGGGAGCTTCCCGTTGCGAAGGTCTCTCGCCGAAACCTCGCGGGGTCGCGTTTTGCGGCGCGTGCTTGCCTGCCATGATTGCTTCAGCAGACTTCTTGACCGCGTTTATGGGTATGGCGAACCCGATGCCGAGGAACCCCCTGCTGTCATTGTCGGTGACGATGGCCGTATTCATACCGATCACATGCCCATCGATGTTGACCAATGGCCCTCCGGAGTTACCCCGATTTATGGCCGCGTCCGTCTGAATGAAATCCTCCTCTTCCAAGATGCCCATTTTGGATCGGCCCTTCGCGCTGACGATCCCTGCGGTGACGGTTTTTTCCAAGCCAAAGGGATTGCCGATGGCGAGCACCCAGTCGCCCACTTCAAGCGCGGTGGAATTGCCCAGCTTTGCGGAGGGAAGGTTCTGACCGTCAATCTTCAGGACCGCCACATCGGTCTTCGGGTCCGCGCCGATGACCCGAGCGTTGTACTTCTTGTCTCCTGCAAGGGTGACTATTATCTGATCCGCTCCTCTAATCACATGCCGATTTGTCAGAATGTATCCGCGGGGATCAAAAATGAAGCCTGACCCCAGCCCTTGTTGTCGAAACTCACGGGGCTGTGTCCGCAACTGAAAGAACCGCCGAAGGAGCTCGTCCTGGAAGAAATGCCTGAAGAACGGGTCATTCATGAAAAAAGGGTCTTCTTCCACACCGGACCCGCGCGTTGTGATGGTTCGAACCGCGGAAATATTGACCACGGCCGGCTTGACCCCGCGTGAGATCTGGCGGAAAGAATCTTGGAGACTCCGAAGCCCTCCAACAGGGCCGGCTTGCCCGAACGCATCGGCAGCCTGCAAGGCCAGTCCGACTGCGAAAACGGCGCTGAACAGCCACACTGCGCCGATTACTGTGGGTCTGTTTTGAATGAGATGGTTCGTGGTAACTCGGTGTGCGATCAAAGCCATTCGTTCACCTTCTCCATAGAGACTTACTTCGTATTACTCGCCGTTGTTCCGCCTCACGCGCGGGCAGCCTCACCGATCTCTCTGACTATAGACAGCGAACCTCTTGGTTTGGATCTTCCGCCCTTCAATCACGTTCCGGCATACCAACCCGATCTCTCCCCGAATAGTGTCGGGGAGAATCTTTCATTTCGTTGACCAAGATAGATCCGCTCGGCTTCTGGGGAGAAACAGGCCGCCACATGCGGGTGGCAGGTGAAAAAGAGGATCTGAACTCCTGTGCGCTGGGAGAATGCTTCCAGTTCAATGACAGAACGCTTCACGCGCTCGGGATCGAAATTGACGAGCACGTCGTCCATCACCAAAGGCGCAGGGGCTTCACCCACTCCGTAGACTTCGATATGCGCCAGTCTGAGGGCAAGATAGAGCTGTTCGAGAGCGCCACGACTCAGGCATTCTTCCGGAACGATTGTTCCGTCGGCTCGTTCCGCGGTCACGCCACTTCCATCAAACGAAAAAAGTATCCGGTCAAATGAATCGCCGGTAATCGCTCTGAATATTTCCGAACCTCGCTCCAGAATTCGAGGGCGTCTCTCCGCCTCGTAGATCGACACGGTCTTGCTCAACAGACGCTCAGCGAGCCTCAGCACTATCCATTCCCGCGCCACGTCATTGAGCCGCGCCCGAAGCCGCTCTCTTTCAGCCAGCAACCTATCGGTGTCGTCACCGGATTCCAGAGCGTTCATTTCCCCGATCACCCGACCCCGCTCTTCAAGGAGCCCCCCAAGCTCTTCCTTGAGGAGAGCAATTCGCTGCTCAAGTTGCCCAGCCTCAGCCCTGGATTCGGCCCAGTGTATCGAGGTCGCCCAATGGAGCGGGTCTTCCTCCGCCGGTCCGCAGCGCTTCAGCTTTTCAACCAAGAAAGCTCTCTCCTGCTCCAGCGCCCTGAGCCGATCGTGTCGAACCGCTTGCTTTCTGAACGAATCTTCATCTTCCACTCCGCCCGCCTTCAGCAGAGACGTCATACGAGCTTCCAGGTCGGCGATCATCCGCTGCTCACCACGCGCAAGCAGGTCATGCTCGGTCCGAAGTTCGGTGATTCTCCTTAGATCCTTCTTGAGACCCATCAGATGGCGATTCAGTTCCGCGGCTTCTTCCGGCTCCAAGTCCTCATCGATCCCTTTCTCACGCAGGAACCGGTGCCATTGGGCTTCTAATTGGACACCCTCATCCATGCGCCGGTCCAATGTCCTCTTCTGGGCCGCCATACGAATTCGTTCGGCGTCCAATTGCGCTTTGGTCTGTCTCAATGATTCCTCAACGCCCTTTCTTTTCCTGACCGCATCTTCTGCGATTACAGATCGCTGAACGGCAGCCGTGATTTCCTGCGCGCGTGCGGAAGGATTTCCAAGAACGGTCCCAGCGATCGCCGCCATTCGCGCTCTAGACTCTTTCCATTTTCGAAGCGTCTCCTTTTGGAGTCGCCGCACGGCTCTCATTTCCTTGGATACCCCGGCAATGCGGTGCTTCGCCTTTTCTTGTTGGCGCGAGACTCGTCGTTGTTGGGCTCGCCTGTTACCGAGGGTCGCGAAAGCGCCCGCGGGGCCCGCAATGGCCATGAAGAGCCCCACAGCGCGGAAGAGCCAGTTGTAGGACTCCGACCAAGAATCGGCCACGAGGACGAGCAATAAGCCCCCTGCAGTGGTAACAAACAATAGGATGGCGACTAGAATCCATGCCCATCCAGCTCCGCGGTCATGGGCAAGCGCTTCAAGCATCTCTGTGAGCCGCTTTGCCTCGTCGTCAAGTCTTGCCATCGCAGCCTTGCCCTCCGAAAACCGAAGAGCCCGATGCCTCGCGGTGGCCTGGTGATCTTTCCATTCGGAGACCAACGCACGCTGTTCAGGCGTCAGGAAATCGCGACAGGATTCACTCAGTTCGCGAGCAGCGTTCTCCCGGGCATCAATCGTAGCCGCTAATTGCTTGCATTTCTCTTGAGCCGCCGCCACCTCCCGATTCGCCCGGCTCAATGCTTCGCGGCAAGTAACCCGTTGTTGACTGAATCGGTGGAGATCCTGGTCCGGAACAAGGGATGGGTCAAATGCTTCCAACCGTTCCCGAGTCCAGGCGGGCCCAAGCTGGGCCAGCTCATCATCAAGGCCCTTCAGCGCCTGCGCTATGCCCGTGGACCGATTCCTAGCGCCCTGCGCTGCTTTCCTGGCTTCGTCGAGCCTCTCGATGAGCTGTTCCAGCTTGACCAGACCCTGGGCAGGGAAAGCCCGAGCGTCCGACAGCGCTGAAATCTCCCTGTCTACGGCAGTTAGTCGAGCGCATTCCTCTTCGTGGCGGAGCACATCGCACAGGGACCGAAGCTTCGCTTCCGCGTCCTCAATCTGATCGGAAAGCTCTTCCGCGCTGCGCGCGAGCTTCTCAAGGCGATTGACAAGTTCGTTGTGCCTCTTCGGTCTTTGGCAGCGGACCTTCATTTCTCGCTCCACCTCGCTCAGGCGAGTCATAACTGAAGCGACGGGACCGAGATCGCCGCTCGGTCGCGCGGTCAACGCCTTCATGCTGAGGCGGATCCGTCTCACGATCTCCAACGGATTCACCTTGGAGAAGCCCAAGGAAGTCCCCACGATCCTGCCCCGGAGCGTGGCACGGTCGAGATCTCGCAAGCCATCCAAATCGAATGCGAAAAGACGTTCGTCATTCGCGTTGGTTTCGTCTAATGAAATAGTCGAACTCAACGCGGAGGCCGCCGGGACCCCATATTCGTCCCAAACGGTGAGAACGCCTTCTCGACGCTTCGGGGCCTCTTTTCTTTCGATGCGGAATCGACGACCGTCGCTTGCGCAGGCAGTGAGCCAGCCCGATCGAGGAAGCCCATCGGAACTCTCGTACACGTTGCTCGCTGCGTTTCGACGGCGGAAACCAAAGAGCACGCCGCGCGCGAACTCAGCCACCGTGCTCTTGCCGGCCTCGTTGGGGCCCACGATGACATTGGTCCCCGGTCCAAAGCCGTCTACGGTCAGATCTCGGCACGCGCCGAAACGTTCTATGTGGATCCCTTCAATCCACGCCACCTAAAGCCTCTCACCACTGGATTTCGTCCACGCATAATCGGCATTTTGCCTCACGAAGCCTCGTCTAGGAACATGCGGGCGGCTACTCGTTGCGTCTCGACAAGGATCTCCTCGAAAGCATGGGGATCATCGCGCCAGCGTTGGGGATCCAAGTCCGGAGCAAGGTGGCGTTTCCACTGCCTCTTGGAAAGCTCCACTTCCAGATCGCGGAGCAGATCCTCCGCCAGATCCGGGTCTGACACTGCGCTACCGCTCAATCTGAGGAAACGCCCTAGCGCTCCCTTTTCCTCGGCCAGCCCATCCAGATCCAGGGCCATCCGCGTCCGGTCACGGAGAGACTCCAAGAAGACCGGCCGCGAGAGCTTTTCCAGACGTTCTGAGAGGGCCTGGCCGAACTCTTCCATCTCGTCCGGCGAGGAATATTTCCGGGAATCTCGTTGGCCCACGAGGTTGATCCTTACCACGAGCGCCTCCGCGTGCTCGTGATCATTGAGAAGGCCGATACATGCTTGTTCCGCGTTGCGAACCAGATCTACATCAGTTTCCAAGTCGCTCGCGTCCAATTCAAGCCTGTCCCACACCACCGGCGCGACAGCCGCGAATCGTTCCACGGGCTGACTGTTCGGCTCAATGGAAACCACGGAGCAACCTCCCATGCCGGCCTCGTTCACGCTCGCGGGTTGACTGGCCCCCGCGTAAAGCGCCAAAGGGTCCCGGCAAAGAACCCCGTGTCTGTGCACATGCCCCAGACACCATACATCCATGCCCGCAGCCCGAAGATCGTGGAGCGAACAGGGCGCATAATCATCGTGGCCGGTCATTCCCGAAACGTTTGCGTGCAGAAGACCGATTGCCAGGGTCACTCCCGGCTCCCTTCGAAAGCTCCGTGCCAGGTTCACTTTCACCACGGGCGTGGGAAAGCTGGCGCCGTAGACCTTCACTGTCCCTCGGAGACCGGGTCGGTCCGGAGACACTCCGGAAGGCTCCGGGCCGAAAATGTGCAGCCCCGGCGCCTGTCGGAGATTCTCCGGAAAGGAGTCCAAAGGATCGTGATTCCCCAGAGCCATAAACATCGGTATTCCCGCCTCTTGAAGCGCTTCGACCCCTTCTTTGAACGCGAGCCGGGCCCTGAGAGGCGGGTTCGGACCGTGGAACACATCCCCACCCAAAGTGACGAAATCTGCCCGTTCATCGATCGCAATCCTCACAATCCTTTGCCACGCGACATATCCCGCCCGCAGACAGAGATCTCCCAGGGCCGGGCGAGAAGTCCGCAAACCGCTGAAGGGTCTACCAAGGTGAATATCGGCGGCATGAATGAATTTGATTGGAGACATGGTCATTGAAAGACGGGCATTTTCAGAAATAGAGCCACTGCAGGGCGACCGCGCTCAGTCGGACATCCTCTTTGACGGGGGAAGTTGTATCCTTCCACGTTGAGCTTGTCCAGAGGTGAAAATCGTATTAGGCTCAGGACCACCCAAACTTCATCCTTTGCTTGGAGGCGCAGTGGCCAGGTTTGTTACCCTATTGGCCGGCCTTTTCATAGCCTGCGGGCTGTGCGTGGCTATGGGTCAAGAGTTCGAATTCGCCAGAGCCGTTCCCGGTCGAACTCTGATCTTTCCTCAAGATCACGGGAAGCATCCCGATTTCCAGACTGAATGGTGGTATTTCACGGGCAATCTTGTGTCAAGTGAAGGTCGACGCTGGGGCTTCCAGCTCACATTCTTCAGGCGAAGCATGTTCATCGACACGAGACAGCGGCAATCCCGCTGGGCGGTTCGAGACGTTTATCCGGCCCATTTTGCCGTTTCCGATTTGACCAACAGCCAATACTTCCACACGGAAATAATCTCGCGGGAAGGTCCGAACCTTGCCGGCGCGGCCCCGGATAGGCTGCAGGTCCGAGTCAGGGGATGGAGCGCGGAAGAAAAGGATGAAAAGATCCAACTCAGGGCGTTGGAAGCGGGTCATGGCGTTAATTTGACTCTTGTTCCGGTCAAACCGCCGGTTCTTCACGGACAGGGAGGTTACAGCAAGAAGGCTGATCGAGAGGGCCAGGCGTCGCACTACTATTCACTCACGCGGCTGGCAGCCACGGGATCGATCCTGTTCAGGGGTACCGCGTATAAGGTGGAGGGTTTGGCCTGGATGGACCACGAATTCGGGTCCGGTTTGCTCCAGCCGGACCAAGTCGGCTGGGATTGGTTCAGCCTGCAACTGGATGACGGAACCGAGCTCATGATCTTCTACCTGAGGAGGAAAGACGGCGCCCGCGAGCCCGTGTTCGGCACCTTTGTAGAAACGGACGGTCAGTCGCTGGACCTGCAAGGGCGTGAGATCGTGGTGACTTCTACCGGCGCATGGCAGAGCCCCCACACCCGCGCGACCTATCCATCGGGGTGGCGAATCCGGATTCCGAGTCTCGAACTGAGCCTCGATGTCGATCCCGCGCTCAAAGATCAGGAGTTCTCCGGCGAGCAAACTACAGAAGTCTCTTATTGGGAAGGCGCAGTCACAGTACGTGGCGCTCGTGCGGGAAAGGCAATTGGAGGAAGAGGTTACACGGAGCTGACCGGGTACGCCAAGCCGATGGCCGGTCAGCTCTGATGCAGGCCATGAAAGCGGCTTCAAAGCGTGGGAGTTTTAGTCGGAGTTTCCAAGGAGGGCCCTTTTTGCAAGAAGGGCCCTTCCCAGATCCCTCCCCCAAGAACTCCCACCTTATGTAAGCGCTCCCAGCGCCTGCGAGACAGGACATCAGGAGCAACCCTCAGATTACTTAACGCAATCCCGAAAAAGACCGTATGTCCGAATAACTGGTGTCCGAGATGGGCGATGCATCCCACCCCAGACAGATGGGCCTGCTTCACTTGCCGCGCTCCGATTGGATCGTTCTACTTACATGTGTGCTGACAATAAGGGCGCCGTTTTGGATCTGGGCGCGATCCGCGCCGTTCACCAACGATGAACATGGCTACTGGTCGATCGCGCAGTCATTCCTTGAGACCGGAGAGTTCGATATCTCGTGGCCTCCGATCACCAGCGCCTTGTTGGCAGCCATATCAAGCTGTGGCGGGAGTCTCCATGATGCGCGTCTGATCTGGACTTTCATTGACGCGGCCAATATCGGTCTGCTCTATACCCTGCTGTCTCGTTTCCTTGAGCGGCCGGCTCCCCTAATCGCAAGCCTTCTCTACACCATATACGTGCCTGCGATTTCGTTTGCCTCCTTTGCCACCAGCGAGATGCCCGCGATGCTCCTTTTTCTTGCGAGCGCATGTTTGATGATCGATCCGAGACGGTCGATCGGTTTCGGGCGCATTCTAGTAGGCGCCATAATGATCGGGCTTCTGGTCCTTACCCGGTCGTCTCTCGCCGTATTGGCGGTCTGGATCGCGTTCATGGCATCGCCGGCGTCAGTCGGCGCAGGCAAGAAGCCCAGCCGCGCGTTATCAGTTTGTGTGGCCTTAGTATTGGGCGCGGGTGTGGTCGGCCTCTGGGTGACGCGGAATTATTTGGCGCACGGGGAATTCATCATTGCCGAGAACGTTGCGTACAATCTATACCTTGGCAATCAGCCTCATTATTCTGAAGATTTGAACTTGTTCCATCCCTTTCCGACGCAAGAACAAATTCAAGATCGAAAAGAGTTGCTCAAAGAAGAAGTGGTCAGGGACCGGGAATTTCTTTCCGACCACGAGATGCGGTCCCGCGCCGTAGCATTTATTGCGGAAAACCCTTTCTTGTTTGCGAGGCGTGCCCTGGGCAGGCTCGCTCGGGTCTTCGCACCCAAGACCGCTCAGCTCCAGGCGCTCGGGAGCGAACGCGACAATCCTTGGTTCACGGCTCCCAGCCTCGCTCTCCTAATCTCTGCCAATCTACTTTACGGTTTGGCTCTCTTCGGAGGATGGGCGGGAATCATCTTGTGTGGACCGTCCGACCGGGAAAAGAAATTCCGTTTGATTGCCCTGGGTGTTTTGGTCGGAACGTCCGCGCTCTGCACGGTTGCGATTGCTAAGCCGCGGTACTCCTTCCCCAGCGACCCCATACTCATCGCGGGCCTGGCATGGTTGCTGGTCAATACCCGGCAGGCCGCGCTTCGGGTGAACAAGAAAACGGTCGCAGCCATCATGGGAGGATGGGTGTTCTTGGCCTGGAGCTGGGCGGCTTGGTTGATCTGGTCGTTCATGACGCGGGCAGCGGTCTATGCGGGCAATGTCGGCTGATTCCGACATGGCGCCGCTCCTCGTTCAAACATGAATACGCGCTAGTGCGCTTTATATTCCAGGTCGGAGAGGAACCGCGCGATTTCATGGTCCGGAAGCATCCTTTCCACTGGGCCTTTTTCGAGGACTGCGAGGGGCATGGAAGGATCGAGGCAGTTGTTCACAGCCTGAATAACCGTGGTTCCGCCTGCGTTCCGGATGGAGTGAATACCGTCCGCGCCGTCACACCCTGCGCCGGACAGGACCACCCCCACGCTCCGGCCGCCGAGGGTTTCCGCTAGGGATCTAAACATGAGATCGACGCTGCCCTCCCGTCCAGGATCATTCCCGGCCGGGCTAACACGCAGAGCTGTCACGCCGCTGTTGTTCTTGGCAAAGCTCACGCGGTCATCGGCGGAACAGAGGTAACATACGCCTCTGTGAGGAATCTCATCCTCTCTAAGGAACGTGACGGGGATTGAGGCGTGCTCCGCGAGGTACGTTGCGAAGAAGTCCAGATACTTGGGTGTGAGCAATACCACAGCAACCAGCGCATGCCTGAAATCAGGAGGCAAGCCGGGCACGATTCTAAGCAGAGAATAATACCCGCCTATTCCCGCGGCTACGCCGATGAGACGAGACGAGGAGTCTAACGGGCCCCTGTCCGTATTGGCAGGAACAGCCCGATCGGGCATTCTGACGTATCGGGCCTTTCCGATCCTGATGACCGCGGCTCGCTTGACTCTCGCAATTATGTCGTCCTTTTGCGCTTCGAGGCTCTCATCCGCTCGACGAGAAGGCTTTGCTATCACGTCAACCGCGCCGTACTTGAGAGCGTCGAAAGTGATTCTGGCGCCTTCCGTGGTCAGCGCGCTGATCATGACCGTGGGAATGCCGTATTTAACCATGATATGCTTAAGCGCGGTGATGCCGTTCATTCGGGGCATTTCCACGTCTAAGGTTATAACGTCGGGTTTGAGTTGCTCGACCTTCGCCAGCGCTTGTTCGCCGTCCAGAGCGTGGCCCACCACCTGCACGCCGTCCGCTTCTCGCAGGAAAGCGGTGATTTGGCGAACCATGAGAGGCGAATCATCGACCACGAGGACTCGGATGTCGTGATTACTTGGCGGGTGGTTCATTGAGGCGATCTCTGAAGGTGGGCTCCTCCGGTGAGAATTTCTTTCGCTAACCGAATGTAGGCTTTGGCCCCGGGCGATTCAAGTTCGTAGGCCAGGATGGGTTCCCCGCGTTTGGGGACTTCAGCCAAATAAGGATCACGCGGTATGACGGTCTTGAAGACGCGTTCTTTTAGGTACTGGCGCACTTCCTCAATGATTTTGATGGTGAACGACGCCCGCTTGTCCGCCATAGTAATCAGGAAGCCGTAGATCCCCAACAATGGATTGATCCTTCGTTTGACTTCCAGCGCCGCGCGCAGCACTCTTCCCACCGTTGCCATAGCCGCGTATTCGCATTGAATAGGCACCAAATAGAAGTCCGAGGCCACCAGCGCGGTGGTGGTGGGGTAGTCCAACCGCGGAGGGCAGTCGATAAATATGTAGTCATAGCCCGTTGCAAGCTGGTCCAAGGTCTCGGTGAACAGATCTCGCCGTTCTCGGAGCAAGCCGACGAAAACCGCCTCATCCGCCGACGACTGGACGTTTGCCGGGATCACGTCCAGGTTGGGCAATCGTCGGTGACTGAGATAAACCACTTCCGAGGGCGCGGCCCCGTCTCTGAGGAGATCGAGAAGCCCAAACTGGACATGGGGCGCGTCCAGGTGAAAACAACGCGCAAGGCCACACTGGGGATCAAGCTCCAACAGGAGCACTTTCTGCTTCATGGCCGAGAGGCACGCTCCCAGATTCGCGGCGGTCGAGGTTTTTCCCACGCCGCCTTTCTGGCTCACTATGGATATCACTTGGCCCATTGAGCGTCAGCGCCTTTCAGTCATGGGTTCTTTGGCGACTTCCGGCCACCGGCTTCATGCGTGTGATTCTTGGCTTGGCCGGCCTGTCGCTGCCTCGCCACGATCTCTTCTACGAGCTCACCCACATCCATCACCAGCGCAATCGTGCCATCGCCAAGGATTGTGGAGCCTGCCAGCCCTCGACCTCGAAACACGTGCTCGGCCAGCGGCTTTATGACCACGTTCTGCTCTCCGATAAGCTCTTCGACTAACAGCCCGACTGTGCGCGCTCCGCTCGTGGCCAGCACAGCGAACGTGGGTTCACGCCCGCCGGGTCTCCGGGGCAAATTCATGATTTCCCGCAGGCGGAGGATCGCGATAGTCTCATCACGGAATTTTATCACTTCAAAGCCTTCAATGGTGGAGATCTCCTCGGGAGCAATCTGAATAATTTCCCGCACCGCCACCAAAGGTACGGCAAAAATATGTGTCCCGGCCCGGATCAAGAGCGTCTGAATGATCGCCAGGGTCAGCGGGATCTTGATCGTTATTCTGGTTCCCTCATCTTTCCACGACTCCAGTTCGATTTGGCCGTTTATCTTTTCCACGTCCTTCTTAACGACATCCATACCCACGCCACGTCCCGACGTGCGAGTAACCCGTTTGCTGGTGGAGAAGCCCGGGATAAAGAGGAATGAGTGGATCTCTTCCGCGCTCAGGCTGCGCGCCTCCTCAGATTCCACCAGACGGCTTTCCACGGCTTTCCGCAGGACCGCATCCGTGTCGATCCCTCTTCCGTCGTCCTCGACCTCTATTATGACCTGGCTGCCTTGAGAATACGCGCTGAGACGGATGACGCCTTCAGGATTCTTGCCGAGCCGCTTCCTGGTTTCCGGATCTTCGATACCGTGATCCACAGCGTTTCGAACCATATGGACCATGGGATTGTAGATCTGTTCTATTACCCGCTTATCTACTTCGGTATCCCCTCCCTCAACTTCCAGATTGACGATTTTCCCTACTCTGTGCGAGAGATCCCTGACCAGGCGCGGCATCCGGTTAAAGAGCTGGCCCACCGGGAGCATGCGCAGCTTCATGACTCCTTCCTGGAGGTCCGATGCCACTCGACCCAGAGAAACACTCGCTTCGGCAATTTTTAGATTAATGCTCTTAACCGACTGGAGTTCTTTTTTGCCGAGCCGACCGACGGCGGCGAGGTCTCTCTGGAGGTTCCGTAATTGCGTGGAGAGCTGTTCCACGTATGAACGGTTGACTACAAGTTCCCCCACCTGATTTAGGAGCGTATCCACCTTGAGCGCATCCACCCGCATGGTGCGGACCACCGGCCCTACCTGGTGCGGTTCACCGGCGAGATCTCCCTCGGCGGTCGCGCGTCGAGTGGCTGAACCTTCCATCGGAGCCGCCTTTTCCGGTGGCGGGATTTGAGCCGGAGGCACGGGAGGGATTGGCTCAGGGCGCTCCGCCACGTGTGGGATAGGACCGGTCTCAGGGCGTCGTGGGGGCCTCTCAGGCGGCGCAGCGGCCGCCGGTTTCATCACGGGCGGCTTAGCCGGACGAGGGGGCGCTTGCGCATCCTTGAGGGCTGGTATCTCGCCGGGTAGCTGAGCCTCGACTTCCTCCTTCCCGGCCGGCTGGACTCGGCCCACGGCAGCGCGCCTGCGCACGGTCGCGTCAAGCATCTTGAGGAATTCCTCAAATCGCCGCGTGCGCTGCCCCATGAAGGCGAGATCCTCCGCCCCCAGCGAGTTCAGCCGTTGCGCCGCCCACGCTGTCTGCTCATGCCACTCGTCCAGAAATGTGGCAAGCTTCTGGTAATCCATATACGTCGAGGAGGCGCGAACAGCCTTAATCGATTCAGCGCACTGTTCCAAATCTTTGCGGTCTGCGCTGCCTTCGCGTAGCTTGCTCAGCACTGGTTTGATCCGGTCCAGGATCTCCCATCCGTACGACACGAAAATCTCCACAAGCTCCGCGTCGGTCTCTTCAGCAACCTCTTCCAGGTCTTGCAGGAGGTCGGTTTCCATCGCGGATACTGCGATTGGGACTTCGACCGGCGTTGCCACCTCCTCCAGGAGAATCTCGTCCCCGAAGATCCCCTCGAACTCGCTGAGCAGCTCGTCGTCCACGTCGGCGAGAAGCGATTTCTCCCTTGCCGGATGCGGTTTAGGCGGCGGAGGTTGCTTGGTCGGCGCAGGCGGCGGCGCCTGCGCAGCTTTGAGGATCGCATCGGCAATGCTAGGGGTCAGGCCGGAAATTGACTTGAGTGTCACGGCGTCCGCGCGCAGAAGGTCGTCCAGCGAGAAAAAGCCTGCCTGATAGATGGCGTCAATGACCTGTCGGCTCATCCCGGGAACGTCCCTCAGAACCTCGGCCAGCGCCAGTTTCTCCCGGGGTGTTTCGTCGACGGGTGTAGGCTCGGGCTCGGGCAGCGTAGGCTCCTCCAGAGGGAAGGTGTCAGGAGGATAGAGGTCCTGTACGCTGCGTAAGACAGAACGGAGGTCGCGGATGTCGTAGAACGGAACCCGTCCTTCGCCACTGAGTAGAGACTCAAGCTGTGTCCGCATTTGCTCGAGTCTTTCAACTCCTTCGCTGATCCCAATGTACTCAAGGGATCGTGCGATATTGCCGATAGTCTCCAGGAGAGCGGGCCGGACCATGTCAACGCTCACCCCGTCTTCCAGATCGTCCAAATAGAGGGATATGCTGAGCACATGAGGCGCCGTCTCTTCGAGAGTGGAACCTGCAATCAGCTCTTCTCCCGTAGTGGCGGTGGTCTCGGGTGCAATCACGCCGGTTGGCTCAGCCGGAGGAGTGACCGGTTCAAGTTCGGACTCTATGGCCTCACTCTCTTCTTCTCCTGAATCCGCCGCCGGCATCGACGGTGGCTCCGAGGCTTGAGCAGCTTGTGGATAAGGGGCTTGCCCAAGAACTCCTTCCAGTTCCTTCATCAGATCGACAATGTCTGAGGTCTCCATTTGATCTGTCGAGACCTCTTGTATGAGCTTGGCCAGGCGGTCCTTTGAGCGGAAAAGCAGTTCGACGATGGGGCGTTCCAACTGGATTACCCCTTCTCTCAGACAATCCAGAAGGGTTTCCAGTCGGTGGGTGAGCGAGCTCGATTGTTCCAGCCCGATATACTCGGCAGAGCCTTTAATGCAATGCACCGAACGGAAGAGATCATTGAAAAGCTCCGGTGATCCACCTTCCTTTTCCAGCCGCATCAAGCTCGCGTCCATCTCTTCAAGAAGCTCTCGAGCTTCGATGCCGTAATCTAGAAGGATATCGCTATCTACCATATCCATTCCCCTTGGACGCCCTGTGGTCCCGGAATGGCCCACCCGCGCCGCAAGGCGAAGATGGGGCGGAAAGTCCGCGGCCCGCTATCGGTCCTTCGAACGGGCCGTTCGAACCACTTTCCTTCCATCGAAATGCGCTTGAAAGAAGCGAAATTCCCGAACCAGCTCCGAAAGGAGATCGAGATTGTACCGAAGGATGTGGATCTCATCCCGGAGGTCGGGATCAGATCCCGCCGCGGATGCCTGGTCAACTTTGGCCTGGATCCTATCCACCGCCTCAAGCGACGCCCCGACCCTGGCGCCGGTAACCAATATGAATTCCTGATAATTCGCAGCGATGTCATTTAATGTGTGGCTCAACTTTCCAACCGATCCATCGGCCGCGGTCTGCGCCGAAACGCTGAGGTTGCCCCTGGAGATCTCGTTCGCAGTTTGAGCCACAATGTCCAGAGGTCTCAAGACTCTCGTGATGGTAAGGCGAAGCATCATGCCTAAGCACAAGGCCAGCAGACCGATTGTCACGACGGCGCGAGCCCCCAAGCCCGGGAACGCCTCAAGAAGACCGCGGCTCGGTGTCGAGGCGTTGGATGACGACTGCTCGGCCGGCTTTTCCGGGCTTTGGCGGCTTGAAGCGCCGGCGGTCAAATCCAGCGCCAGAAACACGCCCAGAGCTATCGCCGCCACCGCGAGCAAAACCAAAGTTGTGGTTATGTGCTTACCTACCATGTTCCTCATGAGCGCCGCGACCGTCTCTGAAAAAGAGCCGATCTTTCTCTCCCCGGGGCGGCGCGGCCCGAGCTAAGCTCTCTTCACTTCCGCTGTTCCATTCCACGAATCATATCGGCAATGGAGACCGGGCCGGCCTTGTTGAAAAACCCGACTGCCCCCAGCCTTTCGGCTTCAGCCTTGTACTTGTCCTCCTTCAGTATGGTCAGGAAGATAATCTTGGCGTTGGGGTCCTCGTTGAGTATCTCTTTTGCCGCAGTGATCCCGTCCATGTCCCTCATGGTGATATCCATGGTAACCACGTCGGGCTTGAACTTTCGGTACATGCGGACCGCTTCTCCACCGCTCTTGGCCTCTCCGACCACCGTATGACCTTCACCCTGGAGTTCCTGCACTATCCTCTTGCGCATGAATCCAGAGTCATCAACCACAAGGACCCGTAATGTCATGCCGTACCTCTCAACACGCTATGGGTTCCTGATTTGACGGGCCCAACCTGAAGCCCCGATCTCAGGCCCCGATCTTAAACTGCTGGACCAGCGCGCCAAGCTGATGCTGCATCTGATCCAGCTCTCCCACCGTCGCGGACGCCGTGCGGGCCGCATCCGCGTTCCTGGTGGCAACATCCGCCATCTCTTGCATGATCTGTTGAAGGGCCGCGGATCTTTCCCTTTGAAGGGCCGTCAACTTGGTGACGTTGTCGGCCCGTGCGATCACCTCACTCATTTGCGTGGTGGCCTCCGCGGAAACCTGCACCTCTGAGCCGGCTCTCTCGAGGATCAGACGACTCAGCTCTCGGAGCTGCCCCATAATACCGGCCGCGAGGGTTCGCCGTTCGGCCTGCTGGGCGGTGAGGCCGATAATCTGTTGCGCATCTGCGGTCAAGCGCTCCATAGCTTCCTGCACGGAACGCGCTTCCTGGGTCTGACGAACGGTTCCTTCCGAGATCGCGGCGATGAGCTGGTTGGTTCGAGCCACCGCGTCCTGAATCTGGACGAGAGCTTCTCGACTCGTCGCAGCCAGCTTTTCTCCTTCGTCCACCCTTTTGTTACTTTCTTTGATCAAGTCACCGATTTCGTTGGTGGACTCGGCCGTTCGCTCGGCGAGCTTCCGCACTTCGTCCGCGACCACCGCGAAACCCTTACCGTGTTCGCCTGCTCTCGCTGCCTCAATGGCAGCGTTGAGAGCCAGAAGGTTCGTCTGCTCCGCGATGGATGAGATCACGACCATGATTTCGTTGATCTGCTCGGAGCTGTCGGCGATGGCCCGCATACCTTGCACCACCTTTTCAACCGCTTCGCGCCCCTCTCTGGCGAATCGGTCCGAAATCTCGGACTGGCGGGTGGCCTCTCGTGAACCTTCAGCCACTTGCTCGATGTCTTTCGCCATACGTTCAACCGCCTGGCTCACGAGCTGCGCATCGGAGAACTGTTCGTCGGCTCTCCCGGAAACCGTCCTGGCCGTCTCACCCATAGCATCGACGATCTTATTGCCCTCTTCGGACTGTCTGTCCTGGTCCTGTGCGCTCTTGGCCATGTTCTGAAGGTCTTCCGCCATGCGCTGCAGATAACCGGAAGTGAGCTCCGCGGAGGTGTGCGTTTCGGCAACGTTCTGAGAAACTTCTCCGGCCGTCGCGCCCATCGCAGCAACTCTGTCGAGCACCGCGCGTGCCCGTTCAGCCTGAGCGGTGGCGTTTACCACAATGTTGCGCGTGAGTTCATCCACCTGAACAGAAGACGCGCGGAGGGTTTCCGTAGCCGATCGAACCGAGACCATAACCTCTTCAACCCGTTCCAGCGTGGTATTGAACTCCTGGGCCGCAGTTCCGGTCTCGTCCCTGGTGGTCACCGGGGCCCGCACGGTCAAGTCAAGGTTTTCACCGACCTGGGTAATGGCTTGGGAGAGATGCACGATGGGTCGCACAATGGAACGTGTCACCAAGATAGCTGCGATTATAACCGCCAACATAACGATCAAACCGATGATCGTCTGCTCGAGCACCACTTCGTCCACATAACCCATGAGTTCGGGCTTGTCCGCCCCTGCTCCAACGACCCATCCCAAGCCTGGGAAGTTGCCAAAGCCTTTGGGATAGACGATCCCGACGATCTTATGATCCAACTTGCCTGTCTTCACATTCTTGAACTCGTAGATACTGAACGATTTGCGAGCTTTGATATCCGTGTCCAGACTGGGCAGGTTGATAGCGGGCCCACTCACAGTTTGATTATAGAGCGCAGGGTTGGGATGAATGACGACGTGCCGGTCTTTGTTCGTCACCCACACGTAGCCCGTCTTGCCAACCGGCACCGCGTTCATAAGGTCCTGGATAGGTTGCCATCGCAAGAAGGAGATGAGCACGCCCGAAATCCTGTCGCCTATCTTTATCGGGGCGGCAAGAGCCGACGACCACCCCTTGGAGGGGGGATCGATTCGTTCAACAATCTTGGAAAAAGAGGGGTCCGTGACCTGTAGTTTGCCCGCGAGAGCCCCTTTGAAGGCCGGAAGATCAGAGAGGTCGGCGCCGGATAAGCCCGGCCAACTTGCCGCCAGCACCTTGCCGGCTGTATCGGTGAGGGCGACGGCATGGTACGCGCCGTACGCCCTGACGAACTCCTTCAGGGTAGCAGCGGTGTCTTCACGGATTTCGGCGATTTCGACACCTTCCTTGATGACCCGCAGCTCTGACCAAGCCAATTGGTCACTCGCGCGTTCGTTAAAGAACTCGTTGACCGTATCAGAGGCCGATTTGGCGATAGCCGTCATCTCTCGTACGGCCGATTCCTGGGCTGAGGCGACGATCGTCCTGTAGGCGAAGTATGCCGTTATCCCAAGGGGAACAATGGCGATCGCGAGGAAGTAGAAGATCATCTTGTTCCTCATGCGTCGGCCCAATGCCAGTCTTTCGAAGATTCTCATAACCCTGCCTCCTGCGAAGATGGGTGGTTATCCGTATCGGTGTTGCATCCGCGCATATCCGTCAGTTGTTCCCTGATTGCCGGGACCCGCCCGGACAATCGGCGCTGAGTTCACCCTTGCCCGGTGAGGCTGTTAGATCTCCACAGCTTCCGTCTCTTCCGGCAGCTCTCGGGCAGCCCTATCCAGGCGGTCCTTCTCGTCCAAAGTCAAAACTTTCTTAAAATCGAGCACCACCATAATGCGCTCGTCCAGATGCACGACGCCGCTGATGTACTGGCTCTGAATTCCGGCCACCAAGATGTCCGGGGGAGGCATGATCTTAGAAGCGGGCAATGTGAGAACGCGGGATACCCCATCAACAATGAATCCCGTCACATTCTCGTCAATCTCCACAACCAGTATCCGCGCGTTGGATTTGGGCGCGTTAGCGAGGGGTCGCCCGCGAATCCTCAATCTCTTGCGAAGGTCCAACACAGGAATAATATTCCCCCGCAGATTGATGACGCCCTCCACGAACTCCGGCGCGTTCGGGATGGGCGTGATATCGGACATCATAATGATTTCCTGGACGGCCAGAATGCTCACTCCGAATTGCTCAGATCCGATTGAAAAGCTGATCATCTGAGCCACTTCTTCGGATTCGACTGTCGGTTTCCTCGGCTGTCCCCTACGGTTCATGAGCGTGCTCCTCTTCGGGATGTCGAGGCTAGGCCTCCCATCAATGTCATTTGATCAGCGTCTGAAGAGTTCCGGCCATTTGGCCCGCTTGATGGGTCTGATCCACCAAACCTGCTTTCAACGCAGCCTCCGCGAATCGCGGGTCCAGGCTCCAGGCCGGATCTTGAGCCAGCACCATTCCTCCTGCCTGCTTGACGGCCCTCAATCCCGCCAACCCCTGTCCGTGGTCTCCGGAGAGAATGGCGGCCACAAGCCTGTCTCTCAAGCAAGCTGAGGCCGAAATGAGGAAACGGTCTGAAGGGTCTCTCGACGACGTCCTCGATGGCAGCGCAAAAACGAATTGAGTTCCTCGACGTTGCAGTTCCATCGGGATAGCGCTCGGATGGAGATAGCAGACCCCGTCCGTGAGCACGGTTCCGGGTTGCGGAGCGCCCACGCCGACTGAACTCCTCGCGTTCAGATATTCCGCCAGAGGCTCCAGGGCCTCCCTTTGCATATTGTGAAGACAGACAACCGCGGCAGAAATGGTGTCGGGAAGCTCGGGAATGATGCGCATAAGATCCGCGCTACCGCCCGTGGAAGATATAAGGACGATCAGGGAGCGACTGGGTTGCGGAGAACGCCCTTTCGATGCAGTCTCCGTTATGATCGCCGGAATTCTGACCCGGCGCACCCGTTCCAGCTTGATTTGGCACGCTTTTTTGATACGCATGATCATGTCTTCAGCACGGCCGTCTCGGCGCCAGTTGCTCTGGGGCTTTCGCATGAAGTCCGCCGCCCCAAGGCATATCAAGTCAAAGGGGTTCGCGCCCACACCGCCCACAAACCCGCTCAATATGACGACCGGGCATGGGCTCTTGATCATGATGTGCATCAGAGCAGTGCTCCCCTTCATCACAGGCATGTCCCAATCAAGGAGGATGAGATCCGGTTTGAGCTCGTCGATCTTCGCAAGCGCTTCCTGGCCGTTTGACGCGTATCCCACCACCGTGAGTTCAGGGTCTCCCTGAACGATCTCATGGACTATCTTGCGAATAAAACGGGAGTCGTCCACGATCATGATTCTTTTCTGAACCGGGGACTGATCCCGCTGGTCGGTGAAAGTTTCGCTCCCGGGCTGTTGCAAAGGCTCCCCAAAAGATGTGGCCAAGGGCGCAGGGCCCAGGGCGTGCCGAATCTCGTCCCGGTCCCGCAATCCTTCGATCAGCAGGCTCTGCCAGTCCATAAAGATCGTCTGTTGGGGGAGAGCGAGCACCATCTGGGAGTGAAATTCGCCGTCAGGCCAGCTCATGATCTCGTAGAACGCTTCGACCCCGGAGAGCGCTCCGACCTCGGCGTGCACGATCTCCCCGTTGTGGATATAGATAGATCCCCGCGTTCCATTCTTGGCGATGGACACGAGCGTGCTGTCTCTGCGGTAGCAAAGCATCTGGATTACATCTTCCAGCCTCATGCCGACAAGGCGGCCGCTGAAGCCGTGATCGGGTCGTAGCATCTTTGCGACGAATTCACACAGCTTCTCCACCGAGAAGGGTCGCGTCAAGAAACTGTCGCATCCGAGGGAGAGCGCCTCAAATCGCTGATTCTCCATGCCGCGATCGGCGACTATCACCACCTGAGCGGGCAGGTCCGATCCCTTGACGCTACGCAAGAACGCGAGACCGTCCCACGCGCCCGGACCGCGATGTTCCACAATCGCCACCTGCACGTCGGGCCGTGCGGCCATCCTGGCTCCATCCGCCATGGAGCCTATCCAGAAAACCTCGCACGAGGAGTAGACGCGTGCCAAATACACCTTGACGGACTCCGCCAAGCTGTTGGTTTCACCAATGACCAGTATGCCTGCCGGCCTCAAAAACTACTCCTCTGCGCTTGCCCGTGCGCCGCTCCGGCCTCTCCTTGATCGATGGTCCGCGCCCGCGTGTGGGATACGCGTGTATGATAATCTTTCACGGCGAATCGAGTCCCGCGGTCGGAGGGTATTGACCCTGTCATTCTGAGACGCCCGACGCCGGTTCTTAATCTCCCGATCTCACCACGCAGAAAGCGCGGCTTCACTTCGACACGCCCAGCATTTCAAGAAGCACCTCGGTAGGGATGCGGATGTTCTTTTCCGGGACGTCGGTCTGAGGAGCGTCGGTATGGACCGCGTTCTCCCACGAAAGAATGGCGAAGAACCCTTCGTCACCCAAACCTTCTGAGGTCTCCGCGCAATAGATCTCTCCCCCTTTGATGTAAATCGACCCTTGGCGAGAGCCTTTGCGCACGTCAATCCGCCTCGACTCTCCTGCTGAAACGATCAGGTGTATGGTCGTGGGCAAGTCGTACCTGGAATAATCCATGACCTCCGCCAAGTCCTCAGGGGACTCTTGTTCGGAAGATGGATGTAACGTTTGAGAGGTCATACCGATACCCACCACAAGGGATCTCTTCCGGGCAAAGACATTTTGGGCGCGGAGAGTCCGCATCCCGACATGATAAGCCTTTTCTCTCCCGGAAGTAACCCGCTACCCGCGCCCAACGGGGAACCCGGATGGCTCATGGCAAACACCCGCTCGCGACCCGTGCGGTGAAAGCCGAGAAAAGCTCAGTTAACTACCGATTTCGCGTCTAGCTGTTATGGACTGAGTCTAAATCTAAGTTACCATATCACGTACAACGAGCCGAAATCAAGATCAATTAAATTGAATTGTGGGCTTGGGGTACGACTCAGCCGCGTCCACTCAGGAGAGGCTCGGCGAGACGCGGCTGCGGCAGAAAAGAAGAGTCTCGCAAAACAAGACAACCCATTGTAATCAAAATGAAGCTGTATTTCCAGACGCGCGGAAGACTAGAATTTGGCGCCTCTCAGGAAACGCGCCCCTCTCCCGAGAAACAGCAGCGGGGTAGTCACACGTTCCAGTCGCACGCAGCGGATAAAATACGCGGCCGCTGCCACAAAGATAGCGGGAGGCGCCATCAATATGGGTTCAGGCTGAACTAGGCCGGATCGGGCCAATCGTTCCGTGGCAAGAGCCAGCGCGTAATAAACGAAAATCGCGACGAGTCCTAGGGCAACATTGTTGAGTCGGCTCTTGCCCATGCCAAGCGTCCCAAGAGGAAAAGCCATGAGCGCGAGCGCCATGCAGGCCAGTGGATGTGTGAAACGCTGAGTGAGGAAGATGCGGCCCAACCGTTCCTCTCGTTGGTAGAGCTCGCGCTCCTGGCCCGTTGTGGTCTGCTGTTTCAGCCGGGCCGATCTTACCCGTTGAACGATCTCGGAAACCGAGTTCTCTTCCAAGCTCTTGCGAGTCGCTCCGAGACCTGTATCAGGCAGGGGATAACGGAAGACGTAGTTCTTGAATTCAATAGCAGGCTTTGAATCTCCCAAACGATCTTCCCTCAGGATGGCGCCGTCGCTCAAGTTCAGCACCAGGTCCTTCCCCTGCGGATCCGGGGCAACCTTTCCTTGCCGGGCCAGAATAGTCTTCACATCGTCCGGATCGGAGGATTCCTGAATGAAGACATTCTTCATGATCCCCGTGCCCGGCTCGATTTTCTCCACATAGAGGATGAGGTCTTTGAAGTTGTCGTGAAAGGTTCGCTCCTCAATCCCGGCATGCGGACGCGCGGTGAGCGCCTCGCGCATCAGCTCATGTCCACGGGATATCCCGGCCGGAATTAAGACCAGTGTGCACGCGAGGCTCAGGGCAAAACCGACGAACCCGAGTAACATCACCGGTGGAAGCAAACGGACCACCGAGATTCCGGCGGATTTCAACGCCGCGATCTCGTTGTCCGCGGACATCCGACCCAAGCCGAGCAGAATGCCGATCGTAATGGAAAGCGGCAGCACCGACACCAGCGTGCTGGGTAAGGCATTAATCAACACCTGGAATAGGATCATGGTGAGGGTGAGACCGTGTTCTATGCCCTTCTGTAAAAGAGGTAAGAAACCGGCGATGAGCCCTGTGATAAGAAAGATCGCCAGACAAAAAAAGAAGGATGCCGCCAACTCCCGAAACACGTAACGATCGATTATGCTCAAACGCATCACGTGGACCGCAACCTCCGCTCCTTAATGGACAAACGGGTGAAAAGACCATGCCGCTATTACTCCCGGCGCGCGCATGAGTCAAGCGGTCGGGAGGAAAGACCAAACAAGCATAGCATCGGTAAGCCGCAAATGAGAAGAGCGGCTCGGTTTCAACCGCTCTTGATTCTTCACCGGGCAATGCGCATTAGAAAACGGTAGAAGACACTTCTTTGTCCGGCGCCTGCAAAAGGAGAAGCATATGACGTCGTGCTCGATGACAAGTTCCCAAGAGGCCGCACAGTGGCCCGAAGGAATTATCTCAGCGAAGATAACAATGAATCCCTATCTTTTCGCTTACGCGGAGGACCAATCGTATCGGCTCGGCATGAAGCCGTGGGAATTCGTCAATGTGGCGCTATGGGAAAAGCTGGGGAAACCTGACAGTCGAACTCTAACGGAATTCGCCGCGAACCTCGAACTGGACGAAGAGGACCCCAAGTGGAAGAAGCGTCTCAAGATCACCGCGCGCCACGAGCTGGCAATCGACGCGGCCAAGAAAGAGCGGCTGGGCGCATCCCCGCCCGCGGATGGGGACGGGACTTAACAGTGGGCCGGGTCACAAGGAAACAGCCATGCCTATACTGAAATACCGATGCAGCGTCTGTGAAAAGGAATTCGCGAAGATCTTCTTTAGGCCGGAAGCAGCCCCCCGCGCGTGCCCTGTTTGCGGAGCGAAAGATCCGATCGAGATGGGGCCAGCCTTCGATTCCGGCGAACAATCGATAGCGAGAGCCATGTGCGGGTCGTGCGACGCCTGCGGAGGCGACGACGCCTCGTGCGACCACGGCGCAGGGAGCGCCTGATAAGAATCTGGCGGAGAGGTCTTTCTCCGTTGACTCTTCAAAAGCGGTCCGGGCTGGGTTACCATTGGCCGCGCCCTCGGTGACCGCAGCGCCGGCTGCGAACACTTCATTTGCCGAGCCTGGTCTTTATCATGCGATCCACGTGGCTCATCCCGGCCGCAGTTATCCTCTTGATCACACCGGCGCTCCTTGTGTTTCCGGATGAGCGCGTAACTGCGCCCGACTTTCAGGCTCAGTTCGAACTGCCCCAAGATCCGGACATAGCGCTCAAAGAGGTCCTGGAACGCTCCGAATTTCGAGAAAAGCCGGAAGTTCCTTTGCTTACGAGCCTCCGGGAGTGGCTGAACGAGGCGATCAAGCGGCTGCTCATCTGGCTCCTGGAACGCTCCCCTCGGCCTCGTGCCATAAAAGGTCCTCCCGATCGAGCAATCGCGGTGGTGAAAATCGTACTTGTCGCTCTGGCCGCGGCTGTTTTTGTTGCGCTTGCGATTTGGTTTGCTTACCTGTTCCGGGGAATGTCGTTCAGATCGCGGTGGGGATCAGTTCCCGAACCGGAAACAATCGCGGCCGGGAATGATGCCCGCGGCCTGTGGGCAGAGGCCACGCGACGCGCAGAAAGCGGGGAGTATGCCTTCGCGCTGATTCTGCTGTTTCGGTCCGTGCTCGCTCAATTGGATGAGAGAGGCGACCTGGTGTTGCTCCCTGAAAGAACCAATCGGGAAATCCTGGAACAAGTCCGTTCTGAAGGGCATCTTCGACGCATTCTGGGAGACATGGTTCGATCATTCAATCGGGTGCGCTATGGCCGGGGTGACTGCTCCCGCGCCGAGTACGAGGACTTCTTGTCGCTCTGCCGAAGGGCAACCCGGGTGACGTGATGTCCATAACGAGACGAGGCTGGATCGCTGTTGCGTGTGGAGCGCTCTTCGTGGCTGTGACGGCGGTCTCCACGCTCGTGAGCGGCTCGTGGGCGGCGAGAGATACGGCGGCTTCCACGTACTCGGCGGAAAGCGCGGGCTGTAAAGCGCTCTACCTGGCGCTGGAGCAACTGAAGCTTCCGGTGAAGCGCTTCCGACGATCGTTCAGTGAGCTGCGGCGCCACGAGGGGGTCCTCCTGGCGATTCAGCCGCGCCGGGTGGAGTTTTCCGAGCGCGAGGCGGCGAGATTGAAGGAATGGGTTCGCGACGGAAACCGCTTGATTATCGCGGAAGGCCTGCCACCCGTTCCGCCCCCGAAAAGCCTGGACGAGGAGCTTATGAAACGGTTTCCCGCTCTGAAACTCGACAATGGAAAGACCGCGCTGGCCGGCCGCTTCGGGCTCCGCTTGAAAAGGGGCGCGTCGGAAGGCAGGCGAACCATACGACTTACCGATATGGCGGTTCCGCACGTCCGACAGATAAGCGCATCAGTCGTTGCGCGCTGGGAAGAGACACCCACCGGATGGAAGATCATCGCGGCCGACCGGGACGGGCCTCTAATCTTATCCACGCGTTTTGGCCGCGGCCAAGTCGTGGCCATCAGCGATCCCAGTCTCCTGAGCAATAGACGCATTAGCGAGGAACAGAACCTGAAGCTGGCCCTGGCGTTGATGCTGCAAGACCCGCGGCCCTCGGCCATTCTATTTGACGAATACCATCACGGTTACATTCAGCCGGAAACGGTCTGGCGCTACGTGGTCACGTCTTCGTTTGCCTGGATATGGGTACAAGGACTGGTCGGATTGGGGCTCTTCTTTTATTCCCGGCGGGCTCATCACGCGGGAAGGTTTCGATCCATGGCCGCGCCCACGGGGCGATCGACGCTGGAATACGTTGACTCCATGTCGGGCATCTTTCGCTCCTGTGACGCTGCCCCGGTTGCGCTGGCAGCGCTGTTGAAACGGTTTCAGAACCAGGTGTCCCATAAGACGTTCCGGGGTTCGGCGGAGGATCAATCGGCCGCGAGACTTCGGCTTCAACGGTGGGCCGTTACTGATGACCGTGACGTAGATCGGCTGATAAGGGACTGTGAACGAGTCGCCGAAGCTGGAGGGACGGCAAACGAATCCCTGGACCTTGCCCACCGTCTTGCAATAGCAAGAAGACGACTCTTGCAAGGACGTTTCTGATTCAGCCGCGTGCAATGAAGTTACGGATATCCTTTCGTGCGAGCGTGCGAGCCTGCGCGTAGGGTGTCCGAAAATGACGTTTCGTTTAATTGAATGAAACCGGCAAGGCCGTTGAAGCGCGATCCCAAGGGAGACGATGTATGGACGGAGTTGAGATCATTCAGCGGAAGACGGCTGTCCTTCGACAGGCCATAGGTCGTGTCATCCTGGGCCAGGAGGCGGTCCTGGACCAACTGCTCTGCTGTCTTCTCGCAGGAGGACATGTTCTCGTGGAAGGGGTCCCCGGGCTCGGCAAGACCCTTTTGGCTCGGACTCTGGCTCGGGTCGTGGACGCGGATTACGGCCGCATCCAGTTCACCCCGGATCTCCTCCCCAGCGACATAGTAGGAACATCCCTGTTCAATCCCAAGACCGCGGAGTTCGTCCTCCGGAGAGGACCCATATTCAAAGAAATCCTGCTCGCGGATGAAATCAACCGCACGCCGCCCAAGTCCCAAGCTGCGCTTTTGGAAGCAATGGAAGAGGGGCAGGTCACGATCGACGGGATCCGCAATTCACTCCCGGAGCTCTTCTTTGTCATAGCGACTCAGAATCCGGTTGAATACGAGGGGACGTATCCCCTCCCGGAAACGCAGCTCGACCGATTCATGATGAAGATTACCATCGATTATCCTTCACCCGAGGCCGAACTTGCGGTGATGAAGAGCTACGCTGACGGCGTCGAGCTCAAGGATGTGGAGTCCCAACTTCCAAGCCCGTTGATTGCGAAAGGAGAGATCCTCGATTTTCGAAAGGGACTTGTTGCGATTGTGGTTCGCAGAGAGACGCAGGAGTATATTAGGCGCATCGTATCCGAAACCAGAGATCCCATTTACGTTCAGCTCGGGGCATCCACCCGGGCCGCGGTGGCTATGCTCAAGGCCGCGCGCGCTCTCGCGGCGCTTCGCGGCATGGACTTTGTCACACCCGAGGACATCAAGGACGTGACGCTCCCCGTGCTCCGCCATCGTGTGATACTCAAACCGGAAGCTCTTATCGACGGGCTCACTCCCGATCACTACCTTGACGCCGTGCTGCGCCGCGTGCCGGTTCCCCGCTAGCCAGCCACGACCTCAGTCGGTGGTCCTAATCTCCTTCAAAAGAAGAAGAGCGCACGATGCGGAGCGATTCTCCACCAAACCAAACGCTGAGGAGCCTGCCTTTTTACTTCTCCCGCAATTTCTTTTTGCTCTTTTCCTTGGTTTCAGCCGGGCTGGTCTGGACATCAGTCACTTATGGCGCGCCCCTGTATCTCTTGGGAATCGCAGACGCCGCGATGGCGCTTGCGGCGCTCCTGGACTTTTTCCTCGCGCCTCATCCGAGAGAGTTGGAACTCCTGCGGGTCCTGCCTCGCGCGTGCGCCGTGGATCGGCGACACGCGGTCTCCATCCAGATTCGGAACCGAACCAAGAGGCCGATCTCTCTGATCATTACGGACGATGTCCCGCAGCACGCGACCGTGGAAGGTCTTCCCGTTTCGTCAACAGTACCTGACCGAGCTTCAGCGAAAGTCGAATACGGGATTAGGTTCGGGGAGCGGGGGGACGCTCGGTTCGGCCTGCTTCATTTCTGGATTCCGGGGCGGCTTGGGCTGGTGTGGAAGCGCGGTGAAGCGGGTCCTGCGGCAACGGTGCGGGTCTATCCGTGGCTTTCCGCAATCGAGAAAAGAAAAATAGGGCTATGGCGGTCCACGGTCGCACATGCCGCGCTCCGTCAACTGAAGAAAGGAGTCGGCACGGAATTTGACGGTTTGCGAGATTACATGGCAGGAGACGATCCCAGACTGATCCATTGGCCCACCAGCGCGCGGACCGGGAAATTCATGGTGCGTGAGAACCGTGTGGAACGGAGCCAGAACATCCTGTTGGTCTTGGATGCCGGGCGAATGATGACCGCACGGGTGAAGGGCAAGACCAAGTTCGATCACGAGCTCAACGCGGCCCTCATGATCGCGTACAGCGCGCTTGAGCTGGGTGACAGGGTCGGGGTTATCGTATTTGCTCATGACTTGGTCTGTTTCGTTGCCGAATCAGGCGGGCCGACGCAATTCGGACGCATCCTGGACGCGACGCACGGAGTGGAACCGAAGATGGAAGAGCCCCGATTTCACGTTCCGTTCTCTCTCATCGCCGCCCGCATAAGGAGACGGAGCCTCGTCATAATCTTCACCGACTTGATTGACGAACGCGCATCGGCAGGTCTGATACGCCATACTGTGGGGCTGCTCCCCAGGCATCTCCCGTTGGTGGCGGCCATATCGGACAGCGAGGTGGTGGAAATCGCGGACTCTGTTCCCGAGAGCGTGCAAGATCTCTACCGCCAGGGCGTTGCCGCGGAAATACTGACACGACGGGAGCAACTCCTGGCAAAGCTCTCCTCAGCCGGTGTGATGGCGCTGGATGCGCCGCCGGAGCGCTTCTCGGCGGGCGTGGTCGAACAGTATCTCCGGGTGAAGAGGAGGGCGCTTCTTTAGCCCTATTCCTGATATATCACCCGATTGTCCTCTCTGTGGTCCACCATGTAGAGCAGCTTGGCTTTCTCTTTGAGTTCCTGCTCCAAGACGGGAAGCGAATTTCGGTCTATGTGGAACGCTCGCACATAGACGTGGCGGAATCCTTCCGGCGCGTTCTCATAGGAGCTGAGGATGCTCACAAGGCGGGCCCGGTGCTTTCGGATGATATCGGTGACCTCTTTGATGGAACCCGGGCGATCCTCCAGCAAGAAACCGAACTGCACGCCCCGTTTCCTCAGTCCCGTAAGGGCAATGAAGGCCTTGAACATATCGTTCTTCGTGATAATACCGACGATCGCGCCGGTCTTATCCAGCACCGGCGCGCCGGAGATGTTATTGCGCAGGAGCGTTTCCGCAGCCTCTTCCATCGTGAAATCAAAAGGCACGGTGATCGGGTTGCGGCTCATAATGGCTTCGCAGGTGAGCCGCGTGATGTGATAGAGAATTTGCCGCACATCCATAACAGCCACGTCGGAAGGCGCGGCCCTTCTCAGATCGCGATCCGTCAAGATACCCACGAGCTTGCCCTGGTCCATTACGGGCGCCATGCTAATGCGATGGTCCATCATAAGATTGATGGCGCGTTGCATGGTGTCGTTTACGTCAACCGTCACCACATTCTTGCTCATCCAATCCTTTACGAGCATAAAGCCACCTCCAGGTCAGCGGAAAAGTTTCAGAAATCGGATAACTCACCACTCGCGTCGCCTTGGTCTGTTGTTGACACGGTCTGCTCTCACATAGCTGAAATCACGGAGGGATCGTCTTACGGGGATTTTCCCCCTCATTTCTTCAGGAAGCCTTTGGCGCCCACACCTTAGCATGGATCGCAGGCTGCCGACAGCGATCTTCACTTCATGCCGGAAACGATCTGGTCCATGCGCTCTCCGTCCCGAATCAAGCGCGCATCACGGAAACCGGCGCGTTGCAGATCCTCCTTGACTTCACTCAAGGTGTACGAGTCGCCGCCCGCGGTTGCGGCCAACATGTTCACCGCGAAGATCGCGCCTTCGGGCGGCAACGTGCGACTGTCATCCATGAAGAAATCTCGCAGGAGAATGGTTCCCCCGGGTTCGAGGCATCGGTGAATCTTTTGGTATAGCCGCAGATTTTCCTCGCGGGCGTTGCTGTGAATGATCGCGGAGAGCAACGCCACGTCATGTCCCTTGGGCAGATCGTCCAGTAGGTAATCCCCCTCCACTATCTCGATACGATCCCGCACAGGGCTGCCGGCAAGAAACTCGCGGGCTATCTTGCAGACCCGCGGCAAATCAAAAAGCGTCGCGGTAAGATGCGGGCCGGCCTTGAGGAAAGCCACAGAGTAGATTCCGGATCCGCCGCCCACATCCAGCAGACGCCGATAGGCTGAAAGGTCAAGCGAATTGGCGATCCGGTCGGCAACCATGCGGCCGACCACCTGCATCGCGCCGATAAAGGACTCCAGATCTTCTTGCGGGCGATCTTCCAGCGGTCGCACGTTGGGATTCTTTCCGGTGATGACGATTTCTCTCAAGGCAGACCAGCACCGCCAAAGATGCGTGCGATGAAGAATCATGGGCAGCACGGTTTCTTCGCCTTTATGTGAGAGCAAGCGTGCGACGGTTTCATCAACCGAATATGCATCATTAGCCGCTTTTTGGATCAGCCCCATCGACGCGAGCGCGTCGAGGAGGATTCGCAGAGCGCGAGGGTTCCAGCCCTCCGGTGCGCAGAGCTGCTCCACGGTGTATGGACCGCCACGTAACTTGGTAAAGAGGTCCAGCTCGGCCGCGGTGAGAAAAATCCGTGGCCGAGAAAAACCGGCTCCCAACTCAAGCAGCTTTTCCTTGCTCCATAGCTCTGCCATGGCTCAGCGCCTCCGAGGAATGGTCTCCGCCGCGTGTTCGATCTTATCAGCCTTCACTATCATAGCCGGACAGAATCACGCACTGAGATTTTTCAGGAACGCGTACCCGGTTGACATCCGCCTAACTGCATCATCATACTAGGGCAATCATGACTGAATCGAGGACGCAATGAAATACTTAGTGGGAGTCCTGTTGGGCGCTCTGGTCGGCTTCGGCTTGTACCTGGCGAGTTCTCTGACAGGCTCAGGATGAATGCTCTGGTGCCATCCGGTGGTCGCAGTGGGACTCGGCTCCGCCATCGGACTGGCCCTGGCCTCAGTGTGAGGCCGTCTCCACAAGGCTTACGCTTTCAGTGTGAGCGCTCCCGCAATTTTCTGCGAATCGCATAACGAATGGGTAGTTTCCATGCCGGATATCGACATCATGTCCGCGCTTTCTCCGACGCAGCGAGCCTCCCTCGAAAAAGATGCGGTTAAGAGAACGCACCGGAAGGGAACAGTCATAAGCGGCCCCGACGACGAAAATGATCGGGTCAACTTGGTGGTGTCGGGAAGGGTCAAGATTTACAGCCTCTCCGCCTGTGGTAACGAGATCATTTTCCGATTCTGCGGGCCGAATTCCTTTTTCGGCATAGCCGGGCTTTTCGGAGCCGGGCAACGAAATGTTTTTTCTGAAGCGGTAGAAGACACTGAGGTGATGAGTATCAGTAGCGCCAGTGTCGAGCGAGTTGTCTCAGAAAACCCGGCGCTGGCCATGTCTCTCATTCGAGTCCTCTCCAGCCGCATCAGACAAGCTCACGAGGCGATCAGGGAATTTGTGTTTTGCGACGCTCGTTCGCGAGTTGCCCATCTGCTAGTCAAGCTTGCCGAGATCGAAGACGACGCCAACCCCGGAGTTCCTGTCCGACTCAAGGGCAAGATGACTCACCAGGACATTGCGGACATGATCGGCGCGACCCGCCAAACGGTTACGGAAATCATCAATGAATTCAAGAGACAAGGATACGTCAAATCTGAAGCGCGGGCAATTGTTATTCTGGATTGCCAACGACTGAGAGATCTCATAACAGACTAACCGGGCCATTGCCGAGTCGATCCTGCCTGAATACGTTCCGCGTTTCCGAGGAAAGGCGTTTGGCCGAGAAATGGCTCGCGCCTCCCTTACTTCGAAATAGCCGGCATCCCCCATTTGTGGCCGAAACCCCGCGGGAGGCGGCGGCAAAGGATTTTTCTGAGAGCACGCTGCCTTTCAGTACCCTCTTCCATAAAAAAAAGCCTGTTGTCGGCCGGCCGACATTCTTCCGGATTGCCGGTTCGGTATGATCTGCCGGAAACGCGCGGCAGAGAGGAGAAAGAAATGGCAATAGAGATGCCGGAGCGCCCCGTATTTGTGATCGGGTACGAACGGTCCGGCACCACGCTTCTCATGGCAATGCTGGCCTGTCATCCGCGGATAGCATTCCCTGAAGTGGGTTGGCTTTTTCCGCGCATCTACCCCTGGAGATATACGTACGGAGATCTTAGCATCGCCGCAAACTTCCGCACCCTGGCGGCTGAGATGATCTTCGGATTAAACCAGCCTATGTGGGGTATGAGGCTGAGCCCCATGAACGCAGTGGACATCATCACATCGCTAGCGCCCGAGAGGAGTTTTGCCGGAATTTACTACGCGATGCACTATCGATATGCCCAGGAGTGCGGAGGCAAGCCTCGCTGGGGGCAAAAGACTCCCAACAACCTCTTTTTCGTTCCTCAGATCCGGGAAAGTTTCCCGAACGCCCAATTTATTTTCATTGTGCGCGACGGCAGAGATGCGAGCGCAACGAGTCTCGAGTCCGCATTCGGAGCCGGTCACATCTATAGCGCGGCCCACACGTGGAATTTGGCCAACGGCTTTGTGAAGCCGTTCAGGAACGGGCTCGATTCGTCAACATGGCTCGATGTCAAATACGAAGATCTCGTCCGAAAGCCGGAACAAGTTCTCAAAACCGTATGCGACTTCTTGGGCGAAAAATATCACGCAGAAATGCTTGAATTCCACCGCACGCCGCTGGCCCGCGCGCGTGGTAAGCAGCGCGACCATGCGCCTCTGGGGTATCCGGTGTCAGACCGATACGTAGGCATTTATAAACACTTGCTCAGTGTGAGAGATCAGCGGATTTACGCGGGAGTCGCGGGACAAACGCACAAGGAATATGGCTATGACTTGGACGTGGAACCGATAGAGATATCGGAAACCGATCGCACGCTTTGGATCGAACTGGACGGCAGGATTAGAGCAGCACGCCTCGACGGGCCCGGGGGACACATTGTCTTTGACAGCTTTCGTGACTGGCTCGTGGATCAAAGAAAGGAGCGCAAGCAGAAAGGAACCTGGACGGATCAAGATGTCACCCACGAATTCCCCGAGGGACATCCTAATGAAGAATATATCGTCGGTTTTCGCGCGCCGAAGAAATGGAAAGAGCATTTTTGCATCAAACGGCGGTATGAGAGCTGAGCATGTTCAGGTCCGCGCTGACCGGGGCGTGCTCAGGCGACTACTTCATGTGGAAGCCTCCTATCGGCTTCCACTCTTCAGGGAGATCGCTCAACTCCTGACCGCGTGTTTCCGACGCGAAGGTGGCTCCGAGGCTCGCCGAAATATCATGAATCATCCAATGGGGTCGTTTCTCGTAGAAGAGGATACAAAGGGAGGCCTGACATGGAAGAAACAAAGACCATCAGCACGGAGGCCGAAATTCTTTCAGGGAAGGGCGCGTTAAGCTATTGGCTCGAAAACATTCGAACCCAAGGAACGCACCCCAACAAAACCGTCATCGGGTACGTGACGGCGTGGGCAGCCTGGGCCGCCATCCTTTGGTTGATAGATTTCGGACGAGCGATTCCTTCTTATCCTGCTCAGGCAACTCTTGCAGTGGTCGTTTGGGCATCGATCATGTGGGTGAGCGAAGCCATGCCCGTTGGCGTGACAGGACTCATGATTCCGATGCTTCTCGTCGTCACGAAGGCTATTCCAACGATACCCCAGGCATTTGGAGGGTTCGTGCTGGACGTGACCTTTTTGACCCTCGGCGCGTTTCTCTTTGCAGCGATCTTGTCTGCTGCGCGACTCGACACGAGAATTGCCTTGACCATACTCTCCAAAATGAAGGCTACGCGAGCCAAGCAAATCATAATGGGGCTATTCGCAACGAACATGGTCCTCGGATTGGTGGTCCCCGCTGCAAATGCGAGATCAACTACCGTCCTGCCGATCGTCAATGGCGTTATAGGCCTGTTTGGCGATACTCCGGCCGAACAAAACGCGAAAAAAGCTATCGTGATTTCCTGTATCGTCTACGCAACGATGGTGGGAGGCATTCTGTTCCTCACAGCCCACTTGCCGAACGTGCTTATGGTCGGGCTCTTTGACAAACAACTGGGCGTACGGATCTCGTGGATCCAATGGCTCTGGTTGCACCTTCCCATAATCGGTCTATACCCGATCATGTACTGGATTGTCAGCTCCGTTTTCCGGTGTGGTGCGGTTGAGGTCCCTGGAGGACTCGCGAGAATATCCAAGGAGAATGACGAGCTTGGCCCCACCAAGCCTCATGAATGGGTCATTCTCGTGATTTTCGGATTTGCCGCGGTCATGTGGGCGCTGGAGGATTTCCACAAAATAAAGACCGGAATGGTGGCCCTCATTGCGGTAGGGGTCTTTTTCATACCTGGTGTATTTCCGTTCAACTGGCGTCTGATTCAAAGCAAGACAATTTGGGGAACGTGGCTCCTGCTTGGAGGCGCGCTGTCGTTGTCCGCCGCGATGGCTTCCACAGGCCTGGCTAAGCATGTGGCCTTAATGCTTCTTCCTGCGGTTCAGGGCCACGGGTGGGTCGTCGTTCTGTTCATAATGATGGCTGCCACACAGTTCATCAGACTGGGAATGCTAAGCAATATAGCGGCCATCGCTCTGCTTGCCCCTATTCTCATGGAGATGGCGCCCCTCCTCGGAATGAATACCGTCGCTTTTACTCTACTCGTTGCAAATGTGGACACGTTTGCCTTTGTCATTCCGACGCAGGTGGTCGCAGGTGTTGTGGCCTACAGCACCGGCGCTTTCAACATGTCGGACTATATGAAGGCGGGTTTTCCCACAATGGTGGCTGCAATACTCTGGAGCGTCCTGGTAATGGCGCCCTGGTATGCCGTTAATGGATTCCCGGTATGGGAACCTTTGGTGAAGTAGCCTGATCCTGGATTTCAGGTCGCCGCCCTACCTGGCCGGTGTCTTCTGGTCAGCTCTCTCCACTCAGAAATGGTCTCACAGGTCTCTCCGCCGTGGAATCCGCCAGCGTCGTAATCCGCTCTCAACCAAAGTAGAGACATTACATGAACAAATCTACCTTGTTGCCCGATGTTGCTTGACATTCATCCCACGAAAGACTATTTTCCGTGGCGCCGGACAGCCGCCTGATCGGCCCTCCGATCGCATATTGGCGGGCTCTGACCTCATACTCAAGCGCGCGGGATCGGATTGGCGCCATTAGCAGCGCAAGAAAAGTCGCATGGGGCAGAGGCCGGCCGCTGTATCGTTTGAATAGGGGCACGAGAGCTACTCCTCATATGGGTGCGTCGAAAAAGGTTCAGCGTGGCTTCGCGGTTCATCCTGACTGGGCTGTGGCTCTAGGGAATGTGCGGATCGTCCTGGTGGGAATCACTCATCCCGGGAACATCGGGTCGGTGGCCCGTGTCATGAAAAATATGGGATTGAGAAACCTTGTTTTGGTTTCTTCAACCGATTGTGGACCTGAGACCGATGCCCGCTTTATGGCATCCGGAGCCTATGACGTGGTGGAACAGGCCCAGAGGAGCTCAGATCTTGCGGAAGGGCTAAGCCAATGCCTCATGGCGGTGGGAACCTCGGCCAGGCTGGGTCGAAAGAGGTCGAGCGCGCGCACGCCCGATGAGGCGATTCCCGAACTTATGGAACGAGCTCGGTTAGGCCCCGTCGCCTGCGTCTTCGGCAGGGAAGCTCGGGGCCTCACCAACGAAGAAATCAAGCTGTGCACCCATCACATGGTCATCCCCACGGACGCGGAATTCGCGTCCATGAACATCGCCCATGCGTGCGCGATCACAGCCTATGAGATTTTCAAGCGTGCCTGCCGTCCTCGGGGCATACAGATCCGCTCCTTCCAGCCGGCTTCGGTTGAAGAGCGAGAAGCGATGTTTGAACACATCCAGACTGTGCTAACCCGGGCCGGATTTCTCGAAAAAACCGGTCCCCTGCGCATGATGCGGGATATTAGGCGCATCCTGAACAGCGCGCAGATGGATAATCGAGACGCAAAGATTATCCGAGGCATTTTCCGCAAGATGGGCAACATGGTCCGTATCGCGGACGAAAAAGCCCGCACACTGGAAAGACTGCTCCAGGAGAAGCAACTCGGGCGCTCTTAAGCCGTTGCGGAGCCGGCTCGGCGTCTGAGGCGGAAAAGGGATCTCTTTGATGAATTGGAAAGGGTGCTTGCACACCGAAACAGCCACAATCGGAAAACCGCATGAGTCCATCTGACACGCCTTATCATTTCATCGATCCTGTGCTGTGGCGGATCGGACCGTTGGAACTCAGGTGGTACGGGCTGATGTACCTGATCGGGTTCATTGGGGCCTATTTCATTATTCGATCCGAGCTGAAGCGGAAGCAGGGGCCCATTCCGGTGGAGGCCGCGGACGACTTCCTGTTCTACTTGATACTGGGTCTGCTCATCGGCGCGCGCGTCGGGTACGTGCTCATCTACAATTTCCGGGCTTACTTGGAAGCGCCCTGGGAAGCGCTCGCTCTTTGGCGCGGCGGGATGAGCTTTCATGGGGGGTTGGTAGGAATCATCGTCGCGGGATTCCTCTTCATGCGACGGTGGAAGGCCCCGTTCCTTGCCCTCACGGATATCGCGGCCGTGGCCGCGCCCATAGGTCTCATGTTCGGGCGGATTGGGAACTTCATCAACGGTGAATTGTACGGAAGGGTAACGGACCTTCCTTGGGGCGTCGTCTTCCCCGTGGCCGGCCCCGATCCTCGGCATCCATCACAACTGTACGAGGCGTTTCTCGAGGGCCCTGTGTTGTTCGGGATACTCTGGCGCCTCCGAACCAGGGTTCGTCACACGGGCTATTTGAGCGCGGCGTTTCTCGTTTTGTACGGCGCGTTCAGATTTTGTCTGGAATTCCTACGCGAACCCGACGCGCAGTTGGGCTATTTCTTTACCTGGTTCACCATGGGCCAGCTCCTGTGCTTGGGGATGATCGCGCTTGGTGCCGCGATCTTCCTCCGTACAAGCCTTGGCGCGGAGACGAGGCCCTCGCAAGAGGACCGTCAGGGATCCGACTCGTAAACGTCCACACATCCGGGCCGGCGGGGCTCTCGGCGCCGGTTCCGGACAATGACGAACGCGCTTTCCAGCGAGGGTGAAAGCACGATGAACCAAAACGGAAAACAGCCGAGCGCGGCGAACTTCTTTCTGATCGCAGTGTTAGTGGCGTTGATTCTTGAAGCTTTGTGGGCAATACCGGATCTCGCCCGCGCGGAGCCGAATGAGGCGCGGCCTCTTGGCGGCGCGCGTATTGATGCGCTTCTGAGCGGCGGCCGAGCAGCGAACTTGGCCGCTATAGACAGTCCGCGGAGCGCCGAACCGGATGTGGGGCCACCGCCTCAGTCAAGCCAAGAATTGAAAGAGAGGGACGCGAAACCACCGATTGTGGCGCCGCAAGCGCCGGAAGCGTCCCCGGCCGACGCCTCTCACAAGAACAGCGCCGCATCCTCGGGAAAACCCGCGCTACAGCCCGAGCCCAAACAGGCAGACCCGAGTGACGCGGGAGACTCGCTCAAGAGCGCTCGAGGGCTTTTTCAGAAGGAAGAATACACCCAGTCTCTCGAGGCATTCCGGGTCGCTCTCTTCAAGAGCGAGAAGGCCGGTGATCAGAAAACCGCGGCCATGGCGCTATACGGCATGGCGCAGGCGCTCAATAAACTTAGCCAAGACGAGGAGGCCCTCAAGAGTCTCCAGCGCTCGATTCAGATAAACCAGACGCAGAAGAACGCGCGGGCCAGGAGCCTGGACCATCTGCTCATGGGCCGCATCCTGATCGGGCAAAGTCGCTACCAGCCGGCGATGGAAGCCTTTCAGGAAGCCCTGAAGCTTTTGCCGGAGTCCGAGGACGCCGAGCGTCCGCGTCTGCACCAGGACATGGCCACATGCCATTTGCGGCTGAATCACTTTGCCGAAGCTGTCGGCGAGTACAATCGTTTGATCGCGTTCTATGTGAAGAAGGGCAATGAGAAGGAGGCCGCGCGCATTCACGTTCTGATAGGAGACATGAAGGTCTCCCGATCTGATTACCAGAATGGGAGAGCGAGCTATCAGAAGGCTGAGGCCGTTTACCGCAGGTTGAACCGGCGCAAGGAGCTGGGAGAAACCCTGTTCAGACTTGCGTACGTGAGCCAGCTCACCAGCGATCTCAAAGCAGCGCAGGACGAGGTGAAGGAAGGGCAATCCTTTCTCAGCGGCGAGACAGAGAGCGATTTCGACGCGCTTCCCCTCCTGGTGAACGGACAAGTCGCTTTCAACCGAGGGGACATGGCAGCGGCGTTCAAAAGCGTTTCCGCCGCGCTCAATTTCTACAACCAGGCCGGGGATCGCATCATGGCCGCTCGCGCCTTGCTCGCCTTGGCCAGGATCGAGGAGGCGCGCGCGCGTTTCAGCGCGGGCCTGAGACTGGCGGGCAGCGCATTGAACGACTTCCGGGCGCTCTCGGATCCCGGTGGCGAGTGCGCGGCGATCCTTTTGATCGGCGAGGTCTATTTCCAGCAGGGCTATGCCCAAAAAGCCCTGGAGTATGCCCAAGAGGCCCTTGCCCTTGCCAAGAAGATCAACGACGCGACTCAAATGATCGAATCGCGCATTCTCGTCGCGGATATACACGCAATCATGGGGGACGTGGATTTCGCGTGGAAGCTCCTCAAAGAGGCTGCACAGGACTCCTCATCAAACGTGAACCGCAGAACCAGGGCTCGGGTGCGGCTTGCCGTAGCTCGTTTCCGGCTTGCCAGGGACGCGTCAGAACCGGTGCTCAAGGCTGCAGAGTCGGCTCGGAAGCTCTTCGAGGAGATAGACGACACGCGCGGCGCGGCCGATTGCGACCTCGTGATCGGACAGGCGCTGGAACTGCGCGGGGAACGTCAAAAGGCTCTTGCCATGTTCGAGCAAGCTCTTCGGGCTTATCGGGCCACATGGGACAGACTGGGGGAAGGCAAGGCGCTGACGGCGTTTGGAATCCACCACAAGAACGCGGGTGATTACGAGCAGGCTCTAAAATTCTTCGGCGAAGCGCAAGATCTTCTCCAGGGTATTCAGGATCGAAGGGGATACGCGGCGAACCTGACCAATATCGGCAACATCCTCAAACACAAGAATAGCATTCCCGAATCGGTGCGAAACCTGGAGCAAGCGCTACAAGTCTATCGTGAACTCTCCGACAAGAAAGGCGAGGCCGACATCCTAACCAATCTTGGGAATGTCCTTGCGGCCCGTGGATCTCAGTCCGAGGCCCTGGACAAGCTCTCCAGCGCGCTTGCGCGGCACCGCGAGATCCAGGATCTGCGAGGCGTGGCCACGGACCTTACCGGCATGGGACGCGTCCATCTTGGCAAGGGAGAGTTGCAGAGCGCGGCTTCCTGTTTGGAAGAAGCATGGAAGGTCAACAGGCGGATCAGTAATCCCAGAGGCGACGTGGCCATCCTTTCGGAACTGGCAATGCTGGAACGGGCTAAGCGGAACACTGCAAAGGCAATGGAATTGTTGAAAAAAGCCCTCAAGCTCTCCCAGGAGATTGACGACTCCCGCTCGGTGTCCGCGGTCAGACTGAAGATGGCCACGGTGCTCCAGGAAGCGGGTCAATACGATCAGGCGCTCTCCATGCTCGTGCAGACCTTGGAGATCATGAAGGCCCAGGGAGATCGGAAGGGTGAACTGTGGGCTCTGGGTGAACTGGGCATTACCCAGGCTAAGATGGGTGATTACGAAAACGCCCTCACGAATCTCCGCAGGGCCACGGAACTGCGCACCGAGCTTGGTCTTCCCGCGTCCCTTGCTCGTGACCTTGATTTTCACCTAGGTGAGATCCATGAAGGCTTCAAGGACTATGAACAGGCCCTGGAGCATTATCAGAAATCTCTGGCAATGGCTCAGGTCGCGGGGACCAACAGCACGCTCGGACGAGTTTATCATCGGATCGGAAGCGTTTACTACCAACTGGAAGAATATACGAAGGCCCAGGAATTCTTCGAAGATGCCCTGAGAGTTCATTCGGAGATTCGCAATCCCCATATGCAGCAGAGTGAACTGATCCAGCTCGGGGACATCCTCAGCAAGCTGGGAGACCCTGAACAGGCTCTCAAGCGGCAGATGGAGGCGCTTGCCATCACCAAGAAGACCCTGGACGCAAGAGAGGAAACCCGGGTGCTCACCCGCGTCGGCACACTCAACCAGATGCTCGGACGGCCGCGGGTCGCGCTGGAGTATTACAAGGAAGCGAAGGAAAAGCGCTCCAAGATAGGGGACAAACGAGGCGTAAACGAGAACTTGCTCCAGATCGCGCTGGTGACCTCCATTCTCGGCAGTTTTGAGGAGGCTGTGGAGCACCTCAAAGAAGCGCTGGAAATATCCCAGTGCGGGGAAGACCGGGGGATGCTCTGGAAAGCATATTTTATTATGGGCCGAGCCCTCCAGAGCAAGAAGCGGTACGGCGAAGCCCTTGAATCGTACCGCAAAGCCATAACCATCCTCGAATCCACGGAGGCGGACATCGCTGAGGAGTCGGAAGAGGACAACTTCATTTTTGGCGGCAAACGGGCGTTGTTCGAGACGACGCTGAAGGTTCTGATGCAGCTCGCGCGCAAAGATCCCGAAGGCGCTTACGACAACCAGGCCCTGAGAATTGCGGAACGGCTCAAGGCTGCGTCCTTCGAAAACACACTCTCTCGCATCAATGTAGAGAGCTTCTCGGACTTGCCTCACGAGCTGTTGATCAGGGAAAAGAGCCTACGACTGACCCTCCGGACACTTGACAGTAAGCTGGTGACGGAACTCTCCGCAGCGAGTCCCGATCAGGGACAGATCGACAAACTCCTTGAGGAGCGGAGGGGAAAAGAAAAAGCATTCAGAGAACTCAAAGACCGTTTTACCAAAGAGTTCCCTGCCTATGCCGGTTTACGTTATCCGAAGCCCGTTTCCGTCCATCAGCTCCAGAAAGAAACCATAGATCCTCACGAAGCCGTAATAGCATTCATGGTGACCCGGAGTAACACGTACATCTTCGCAATGGACAAGACTCGGTTTCACACCTTTTCCGTGGATTATTCCGAGAAAGACCTGGAACGTGACGTCGGCGCGCTCATCAAACCTCTTCACAGGTCCGATACCCAGGCGAACTGGGACGTCTCCGTGGCCTACAGGCTCTATGATCGACTGATACGTCCGGTGGAGTATTTTTTGGCGACAAAGAAGACCGTAACCATAATTCCCCACGGGGCGCTGGCGTCGCTCCCCTTTGAAATGCTCGTGTCATCCAAAGAGCACGCAGGGAAACGCTTCTGGTCACCCACAGACCAGCCGAGTTACCTCCTGGAAAAGTACGGGTTCTGCTATGCGCCATCAGCGTCGGTTCTGTCGTGGCTCCGCACGAGGCAGCGGGGCAGGGACCCGGGATGGAGCCTAGTTGCCTTTGGGGACGCTGTATATCAAGATCCGGAGCACAAAAAGGAATTGAATAGCGGCGCGGACAGACTTTTGGCCGCATTCAGCGTCAGATCCGAGGCGGCCCGGAACAGCAACTTACGGCCGTTGCCCGGCGCGCGCAAAGAAATCTCCGAGATCGCACGACTCATGGGGGGGCCGGTTCAGGTCTACCTGGGAGCTGACGCTACGGAAAGCCTCTTCAAGAAGGCGGATCTCGGGCGGTATCGGTACGTGCATCTGGCTACACACGGAGTGCTCCTCAGTGGCCTGAGCAAATTCTGGCAGCAGCCTGCCATCGTATTTTCTCTGTATGGTGACAAGGACAACGACGGTTTTCTCCAGCTTGGCGAAGTCTTTGGCCTCAAGCTCAACGCGGACCTGGTTGTGCTCTCCTCCTGTCTCTCTCCCACGGATCAGGAGGCGGTCATCAATAACGGATTGGAAGGTCTGGCGCGAGCATTCCTCTTCGCCGGCGCGGATTCGGCGATTCTGAGCATGTGGCAGGCAAATGACGAGAGCACTGCCAATCTCTTTATCGAGATGTACAAAGGGCTCAAAGAAGGCTCTAAGGCCGAGGGTCTCCGACAGGCCAAGCTAAAGCTGCTCAAAGACAAAGCCACCAGCCATCCCTATTACTGGGCCCCTTTCGTCCTCGTGGGAATGTGGAAGGTCAGGGTTCCCCCTCGACCGGAAGAAGTTGATCCTGCAAACCTTCGATTCCAGGGACTTTCCACCTGGCGGAAGTTGCTCAGCAGATAGGAACACCGGATCAGGGCCTGCTGATTGAATCACCTGCGTAAGGGCGGTAGGCAGGAAGTTGGCCGGCTCCCTGCACTATCGCAAATGCCACTGATAATGTCCGATTGCGAAAGGGCGCCCGTCGGGTATTGGTAGGCGCTGGCGCATCTTCCAAACAAATCGAGTAGATCGGGCCCCCAGGGACGCCGGCCCTTACCGGTGTTCTCAGAGCGCGAGCGGCGCACGAGACCAAACATTGCGGCAACTGCTAAGGAGATTGCTCTTCACCACCCAGCTTACTTTTGGCAAAGACTATAGTCGGGACTTAATGCTATAGTGCCGGCCACCGGGAAAAGGAGGTCGGCCGGATTGATGGCAAAGCCATTCGTCGTCATCGCGCTGCTCCTCATGGCGGTCTCCGCGCACGCCACAGAGAAGAAGAGCTGCGCGGCCATGCAAAAGGAACTCAGCCGTCTCCGGACCGAGTACCACGAATACGCTTCAGGCCAAGTTAGAGCTTCGGGGGAGATCTCCTTCGACAGGCTCTGCGAGATGCTCGACGGAATTATCAAGCTGAAGCAAGAAATGCGCGATTCAGACTGCAAAATAAGACAGCGAAAACAGGATATTAAGACAAAGCGATAGAAGGTTTCCGTGGCGGGAAATCTTTGAGAAGTCGTTGTCGAGATCGGAGAGAGGGATGAGGGAGGAAGATATTCTCACCGCGGCGCGTGCGCTCCACGAAGCCCAGAGGGTCGTGGTCTTTACCGGCGCGGGAATCTCCACCGAATCCGGCATTCCCGACTTCCGATCTCCGGGAGGCATCTGGTCGCGGTACAACCAAGACGATCTGACATACCAGAAGTTTCGCTCCCACGAGAAGTACCGGAAGCTCTATTGGGAATACGATCGGGCCCGATACCCTGCGATGCGGGACGCGGAACCAAATGCAGCCCACCGCGCGGTCGTTGAGATCGAGAAGACAGGCAAACTTGCAGCCCTGATAACCCAAAATATAGACGGACTGCACCAGAAAGCAGGCAGCTCGCGAGAGAAGACCTTCGAGCTACACGGCACGGTCAAGGAAGTCACGTGCCTCGATTGCCATCGCCGCTGGGACCGGGATGAGATCACCGGGAAGATGGAAGCGGAAAGGATCGAGGTCCCATACTGCGAGCACTGCGGTGGTCCGCTCAAATGCGCCACCATCGCGTTCGGTCAGACATTGCCTGCGGAAGTGCTGGAACAGTCGTTCTTACATGCTCGAAATTGCGACCTTTTCCTCATCATTGGCTCCTCCCTGGTAGTGCAGCCCGCGTCCATGTTGCCGATAGAAGCCAAACGCAGCGGCGCGCGGCTCATTCTGATCAACCTTTCCGAAACCCCCTACGACCGGCTCATGGACGTAATCCTGCATGGCCTGGCCGGCCCCACAACCGAAGCGGTTATGCAAGAATTCCGAAAGCTTGAACAGTGTCAGGCTGGCGTTGTTCCAGCGGAATAAGGCTTTCGTGAGGCGGACGAGATTGCCCCTTTCTCCTCGTTTCCGGGGAGTAAAGGGGCTATCCGAAGAAATGTTTTGCGACGGGGTAACTGATTCGAGAAAGGATTAACGTTTGGAGAACTGGAAGCTGGCCCGTGCTCCGCGCTTTCCGTACTTCTTACGTTCCTTAACTCTCGCGTCTCTGGTGAGAAAGCCCGCGGATTTCAGGACCGAGCGATAGGACGGATCGATTTCCAGCAGAGCTTTGCTGATACCGTGCTTCAAGGCCCCTGCCTGTCCCGAAAGGCCTCCGCCACGCACCGTTACTGACGCATCGAAGCGACCGGCGGTCTGCGTGAGCTCAAAGGGTTGAAGGATGATCATGCGGGAGGTCTGGCGGCCGAAGTACTCGTCTACGGGACGCCCATTCACAACTATCTTGCCGTTTCCCGGCTTCAGCCTCACCCGCGCTATGGCGCTTTTTCTCTTTCCGGTCGCGTAGAAATATTGCTGTTCCATTCCGCTCTCCAGGATTAGAACCGATGAACTTGAGGCTGTTGGGCCTCATGGGGGTGCTGGTCGCCCGAGTAAACCTTGAGCTTTTTCAGTTGGGCGCGACCGAGGGAGTTCTTGGGGAGCATTCCCCTGACGGCCAGCCAGAACATGCGTTCCGGCTTGTCCTTGATCATTTTTTCAGCCTTGGTGGATTTGAGTCCCCCGGGGTAGAAGCTGTGCCGGTAGTAGGTCTTCTGCTGGAGCTTCTTTCCTGTGAGACGCACTTTGGCCGCGTTGATGACCACGACGAAATCCCCGGAATCCATGTGCGTTGCAAACTGGGGCTTATGTTTGCCCCTAAGCAACCGCGCGGTTTCGGAGGCGACGCGGCCGAGAACCATATCTTTAGCGTCTATGAGCAGCCATTTTCGATCCACTTCCCCTTCGCGCGGGGTCCAGGTCTTCATGAGACACCTCTTTGCATACGTAAACTTTGTTGTTTAGCAGCTTCCGAGCCTCATGTCAAGGTTGCCGCCGCGCTAGAAATTCTCGTACAAGGACCGCTGCATATGTATGATAAGGTCGCGGATCATTTCGGATATGGCTTTGCGCCTGTTGGTCAAGGTGCCCGCGACCGTGTCGGAAACCAGGTATGTCAAAGATGACGAAAGGGTCTTTTCCCAGAGGACTTTCTTGTTGTCCGCGCGCTCCAGGCTGCACGCGATATGAAGGGTTCCGTTGCGGGTAAGTTCTTTCCCGTCTGCGGTGTACGCGGCCGGGGTGTCTTCGTATGAAGTGATCACGGTGTTCAGAACGGCGTTTCCGCCGCTCCGAACGGGTTTGAGCCTGGTTCCCACGGCAAATTCCGTGCGGAGATCGTTTGTCAGTTCGGTCTCTATTCCGGTAATGGTTGTCTTATTGAGTGCGCTCCTCACTTCGATGGTCCGAATCTCGCGAGGGAAGGGGGAGTCGTCGGGAGCGCCGCTGAATCGATAGCCACAGCCTCCCAGCGCCAGAAGGCCGACCAACACGGAATAGAGGAGCTTTTGCCTCGCGTCCCGCCGAGGTTTGGCGCCGGTTCGATTCTTACCTTGGATCACCTAACGTTCCCCACGCCGGAAACGTCCTTCCTTGACCTCGGCCCCGGTGACCGCGCGTCTTTGTAATGCCAGCCCGTGGCGCTGAAATCGCATTCGGAACTCCGGTTTGCCCTTGCGCCAAAACGGCCCACACTCTAGCCCACAACCAGATTCAAGATCCTTCCCGGCACGTACACGGCCTTGCGCAAAGTCTTTCCTTCGACGTATTTCCGGACATTCGGCTCGGCCAAGGCGGTCTCTCTCACCAGGTCCTCCGCGGCGTCCACCGGCGCCCTGATCTCGCCCCTTTTCTTGCCGTTGACCTGAACCACGATGAGGATCTCGTCCTCTGTAAGAAAGGCCGGATCAAAGACGGGCCAGGGGATCCGAACCATGCCCGGGTCTCCGCCGAGGGCTTCCCAGAGTTCTTCCGCGATGTGAGGCACAAAGGGTGAGAGCAGCGCGGCCACGATCCGCAGGGCCTCCATCAGAGCCTCGGCTACGTCCGGGGCCTGGTCGGCTTCTTGGGAGGTGACCTTCATCAATTCATTGGTCATTTCCATGACCGCTGCAATGGCGGTGTTGAAATGGAAGCGGTTTTCGATATCTTCCGAGACTCTCTTGATGGTTCTGTGGGTGACACGCCTGATCGCGCGCGCTCGCTCGGAATATGAACCTTCATCTGGCGCAATTTTGCGATCTTTGTGCTGCTGAACGAGGTTCCAGACCCGATTGAGGAAGCGATACGCGCCTTCGACGCCTTCGGCAGTCCAATCCAGGTCGCGCTCCGGCGGAGAAGCAAAGAGGCAGAAAAGCCTCACCGTGTCGGCGCCGTAACGACCCACAAGCTCCTCGGGATCCACCACATTCCCTTTGGATTTAGACATCTTCGCGCCGTCCTTGATGACCATGCCTTGGGTGAGCAGATTGGTGAACGGCTCGTCGCTCTCTTTAATCTTCAAGTCCCGCAGGACCTTCGTGAAGAATCGAGAGTAGAGCAGATGCAGGATCGCGTGCTCGATCCCACCGATGTACTGATCCACCGGCAACCAATATCCGACCGCTTCCTTGTCGATGATACCTTTGTCGTACCGGGGGCACGCGTACCGGTCGAAGTACCAGGAGGATTCCACAAAGGTGTCCATAGTGTCGGTTTCTCGACGGGCAGGTTTCTTACACCGCGGACAGGGAACGTTCACCCACCAATCCAGATCCGGCAGCGGCGACCGCCCGCTTTGGGGAAACTCGATGTCAGTGGGAAGAACAACCGGCAAGTCTTCATCCGGCGTCGGGACCGCTCCACAGTCCGGACAGTGCACGATGGGAATAGGAGCGCCCCAATATCTTTGCCTGGATATACCCCAGTCCCGGATACGGTAGTTCACGGTGGGTCCCCCTTTGCGCTCCGCCGCGAGCTTCTCCGAGATGGCCTTCATGGCCTCGGCGTTGCCCGTGCCGTCGAATTCGCCGGAATTGACCAGTATGCCTTGCTCCACGTATGCTTCGGTCATGGTTTCGGGGCTAAGTTTCTCTCCATCGGGCTGAATGACCACCACGATGTCCAGTCCGTACTTCTTGGCAAATTCGAAATCTCGCTGGTCGTGGGCAGGGACTGCCATGACCGCGCCTGTCCCGTAATCGTACAAAACGAAATTCGCAACCCAGATGGGCATTTTGCGGCCGGTGAGCGGATTAACGCAGTACGCTCCGGTAAATACCCCCTCCTTCTCGGCCTCTTCGCCGGTTCGCGCGTCCCAATCTTGTGTCAGCACTCGATTGACGAAGTCCCGCACACTCTCTTCTTGGGACGTGCCCCGTGAAAGCTCAAGGCAGAGCGGATGTTCCGGCGCCAGGCTCATGAAAGTCGCGCCGTACAGCGTATCGGGTCGGGTAGTGAAGACCTCGATTGCGGAATCACCGTTTCCCAGGGGGAAGAGAATACGAGCCCCCTCGCTGCGACCGATCCAATTGCGCTGCATGGTAAGGACCCGTTCGGGCCAGCCTGTGAGTTTATCGCACCAGTCCAGGAGTTCTTGAGCGTACTGGGTGATCTTGAAAAACCAGCCCTCCTGTTCGCGCTGCACCACCGATGTGCCACACCGCCAGCACGCGCCGGCTTCAACCTGTTCATTAGCGAGCACGGTCCGGCACGGCTCACAATAGTTGACAATGGACTTCTTTCTGTAGACGAGTCCCTTTTCCATCATTCTGAGGAATAGCCACTGCTCCCAACGGTAATACTCGGGATGGCACGTCGCGAGCTCGCGGTCCCAATCGTAGGAATAACCCAGACGTTTGAGCTGACGGCGCATCTCTCGGATGTTCCGCATGGTCCACACCGCCGGATGCACCCCATGTTTGATCGCAGCGTTCTCCGCCGGCATACCGAAGGCGTCCCAGCCCATGGGATGGATCACGTTGTAACCCCTCATCATTTTGAAGCGAGCGACCACGTCGCCGATGCAATAGTTGCGCACATGGCCCATATGAAGGCTGCCCGAGGGATAGGGGAACATTTCCAGCACGTAATATTTCTGGAGCGAACGATCCACCTCGACCTTAAAGAGCTTTTCTCGCTCCCAGAATTCCTGCCACTTTCTTTCGACCGCTTCCGGATTGTACCTTTTTTCCATGGCTCCTCCGCCCGCCTGAGCGAGCGCTGCAATCGCTCTCTTCTAACACAGGGGTTGAGGCTCTTCAACGGCTTTCGCTCTTGACGACAAGGCTCTCTCGTTCTATGCTTAAAAATTCGGTTTCGGCCGCATGAACGCGCCGTTGGCCCTAACGCCGAGATCTTGTATACGATTCCATCATGAACTCAACGTAGAGGCCGCAGCATGACACAAGAATACTCTGTCAGTCCCGAAGGCGAACTCTTCCCTCTGCCGACCGAAGCGGATTACCGGGCGGAATTCCAACGCCTGGAAAAGCTCGCCCAGGAACAGCGAAATCTCGGCCGCGAGATCGTGGCGGTGGTCGGGGTCGGCTTTGTGGGCGCTGTAATGGCGGCGGTAATCGCGGACGCAACCGACGCGGCGGGAAACCCGCTGAAGTTCGTGATCGGCATGCAACGCCCCAGTGTCCGAAGCTTCTGGAAGATCCCTCTGCTCAACCGAGGCGTGGCGCCCATGAAGTCGGAAGATCCTGAAGTTCCCAGGATCATCCATCGATGCGTGAACGAGAAGAAAAACCTCACCGCCTCATTTACGTACGAATCACTCAGCCTTGCCGATGTGGTGGTTGTGGACGTGCAGTGCGACTTCATCAAGGAGAGCATCAACGACGCGAGCAAGGGCTACGTGCAGATGAGGGATCTGGAAAAGGCCCTGGAAATCATCGGCGATACCATTCAGCCGCACGCGCTGGTGCTCATCGAAACGACGGTCCCTCCGGGAACCACGGAACAGGTCGCGTACCCCCTGATTAAGAAGGCTTTCCGCAAGCGAGGCATTGAGAGCGAGCCCGTGCTGGCGCACAGCTTCGAGCGGGTCATGCCGGGCCGTCAGTACGTGGACTCCATTCGCAAATTCTGGCGGGTTTGCAGTGGAATCGATCCTCAATCCCGTGAGCGAGTGGTGAAGTTCCTCTCTGAGATCATTGATGTGGAGCATTTCCCCCTCACCGTGCTCGATCGGCCCATAGAGTCGGAGACCGCGAAAATCGTGGAAAACAGCTACCGCGCCACCACCCTCGCGTTCCTCAACGAGTGGAGTCTTTTCGCGGAACGAAACGGAGTGGACCTCATCAAGGTGATCAACTGCATCAAGGTGCGACCCACCCACTCCAACATCATATTTCCCGGACCGGGAATCGGCGGGTACTGCCTTCCCAAAGACGGCGCTCTGGCAGTCTGGGCGTACAAGCATCTCATGGGTTTCGAGGACGACCTGTTTCAGATCACGCCTCAAGCTATCAATATCAATGACACCAGGGCGCTGCACGTCCCGGAACTCGCCAGGGACGCGCTGCGAAACATGGGGCGATACATCGCAGCGTCCAAGGTGGCGCTCCTTGGCGCGGCGTACAGGGAAGATGTGGGAGACACAAGGTACAGCGGCTCGGAGCTTATCGTGCGCCGCCTAGTGGACATGGGCGCGGATGTGAGCGTCCACGATCCCTATGTGGACAATTGGTGGGAATTCGAAGCGCAGGACTCGTATCCGGCGCCGGGGAAGAGCCGCGCCCGTTTCTTCCGCCACCAGAGCAAGCTCAAATCGTTGCGCATAGAACCCGACCTGAACAGCGCGCTCCGAGACGCGGACGTGGTTATATTCGCGGTGAAACATCACCAGTTCCTCGATCTGGCGCCGGATCAGGTGGTGGAAGCCGCGGGCGGGCCGCTGGCCGTTATCGACTGTTTCGGCATCCTGGACGACGACAAGATCCGCAGATATTTCGAACTGGAATGCGAAGTGAAAGGACTCGGCCGCGGCCATATCAATCGCCTGAAAAAGCTGTACAAGAAGTCGTGACGTTAGAGGCCGAACCGCGCGCCGCGGAAAGAGGAGCGCATGGAAATGCCCAAGCTCTTTGAAAAGACCGCGATAAAGTCTCTGGAACTCCGGAACAGATCGGTCCGAAGCGCCACATGGTCCGGTGTGGGAGATCGGGAAGGGTTCGTCACCGATCGCGGAGTCGAGTTCTACCGCGAGTTGGCTGCGGGAGGAATGGGACTCATTGTGACAGGGTTCCAGTACGTAATGCCGAACGGGGTGGCCATGCGATACCAGGTCGGCAACTACGATGACGCTCAGATTGAAGGTCTGCGCCGTTTGTGTGACGCGGTTCACTCAGAAGACTGCCGGGTGGTGGCCCAGATTGCTCACACAGGCGCGAAGGCAAATCCCGATTTGTTCCCCAAGGAAGGAGATGTGTGGGGACCTTCCGCGGTGACCGACCCACTGTCCGGAAGGACCCCCAAGGAAATGAGTCCGGGCGAGATCTCCCAGCTCGTTCAGGCGTATGCCGCGGCCGCCGAACGTTCCAAGAAGGCCGGCTTCGACGGAGTGCAGCTCCACGGCGCGCACGGCTACGGCATCAACCAGTTCCTTTCCGGCGCGGCAAATAGGCGAGGCGACCGTTACGGAGGCGACATCCGGAGCCGTTATCGCTTCCTCGGAGAGGTCCTGGAGGCCGTGAGGGCCGTGGTGGGAAAGGATTTTCCCGTTCTCATAAAGCTCAGCGGGAACGACTTTGCGCAAGGAGGGCTGACCCCCGAGGAATCCCTTTACGTGGGGCGTCGTCTATCCGCCGAAGGCATCGACGCGATCGAAGTCAGTGGGGGAAGCCGAGCATCGGAAAACGGCATGATTCCGTCTCGCCTCAAAATCCGGCGTCAAGAGGATGAGGCGTACCTGGCGGATTTGGCCGCCCGTTTCAAAGAAATGGTGTCCGTTCCCATTATCACTGTGGGAGGGATACGATCTCCGAAAGTGATCTCACGTATTCTCGACGAAGGTAAGGCCGACTACGCGGCCATGTGCAGGCCGTTCATTCGGGAGCCCCACCTCATTCGACGGTGGGAAGCGGGAGATCTGAAAAAGGCCACGTGCATCTCGTGCAATCAGTGTTTTGACGCGGCATTGGAAGGGAACGGCGTTTACTGCAAGGTGGATAAAAAACTCAAGGAGAAGAAGCGACCATAAAGCGAGCGCCGACACGCTCCGCGCAATGAGGCTGCCGGCACCGGCTTTCACGGATTCTTCACCGGTTCGCGTATTGAGAGGGTCGGTTCCTGGAACAGAGCGAATTTGAGCCATTGGAATGCAAACTCGAGCAGGTCGATATCGTCCGAATCGAATCGTTCCACCAGATCGGGGTCCACGTCAAATCTTCGCAGAAAGCCGCTTTTCAGCACAAATTCTCGGAATCGTTCCCCGTTATAGAGCGCCATCATGAACATCTGCACATGTTGAGGCGTCAATTCGGCGCGGCGGCGACGACTCCCCAGCACGTAGAGTTCCATCAGAAGGTCGTTGAGTCTGTTGTATTCCTCAACACCCTGATCCGAGATCCATTCGCGGACGGTCCACTCCCGTCGCTGTTCGAATCCGCGACAGTGGTCTTCCTTCACCGTGAAGTAAAACTCTTCGCGCGTGTCTAAGATGGGATGCTTTGTTGAGGCTCGACCGATGGGATAGATCCTGCACGCGCCGGGACGATCCTCGTAAACCGAGCAGCCCGCCTCTGTGACAAATGGACATCGCTTGCCGGAATCCGGATCCATGCGTAGCATGACCTCGGGGAAACCGTGAGAGGTTCTCCGGCGGAGAATCGTAAGTTCGTCCAGAAACCGATCAGAGGCCATGTGGAGGCGTTTTCGGAGTCGGAGGGCATCATACGGAGTCAACACGAGCTGGAGTTTCCGGCAGCATTCGGTAAAACAGGGCACGTGAGGACCGCAGTCGAACTGAAATCTATCGTCTAGGGATAGCCGCGCATTGGTATCGATCAGCGGTTGAGTCTCTTTCGGCCCGGGCTCCATCAGTTGCGCTCCCTGCCTCGGTTACTTCTCGGCACGCTCCTTGTCCCTTTCATGGCGCTCCTTTCCTAAGAACCGCGCGAAATCCAACAGGGTGGGGAAGGCCAGATCGGCTTGGTCATCACAGTCGCTTCCAATACGCACCGTGCGGGTTCCCGCGTTCCGGCCCGCGGCCGTGTCGGAAGGGGAATCGCCGACCATGTACGATGCGGAAAGATCGAGCACAAGGTCTCTGGCCGCGTCCAGGATCATCCCGGGGCTGGGTTTCCTACATGGGCAATTCTCATCCGCCTCGTGCGGGCAATAGTAGATCGCGTCCAAACCCACGCCCTCCTCGCCAAGGGCCGCGGCCATGTGGTTGTGCACCTCGTTTAGATCTTCCGTGGTCATGAGCCCCTTGGCGATCCCCCGTTGATTCGTCACCACCACCAGAAAAAACCCCAATTCCCGCAATATGGTGAGCGCTTCGATGACTCCGGGAAGGAACTCAAACTCCGGCACGCGGGCCACGTACCGGTTCTCGCCGAGCTTGACGTTTATCACCCCGTCACGGTCGAGAAATATCGCGCGGCGGGGTCCGCGAGGGTCCGGGTTGGTGTCCATGGAATACCGATCGCGTCTCGGGAGGAGACTTGTGGGGTTATTCCCGCTGATAGCATCGCATCTTAAGCGCAGGGTGATCGGACGTCAAGACGCCTCCTGCTCTGGGGATCGGTGGCGCTGAAAGGCGAAAAAGCATGCGGTGTGGAGCGCGCAGGCGCGGGGGGGACGGATTCCAGGCTATATCAGGCTATAAGCAGTGTTATTGCAAGGCGTTGAAGACCTATTATAATTTTTTTTCAACCATTTCTCAGAAATTACTTGACAGAATTTTGCTAGTGAATAATGAAGTGCGGCCAGGACATTCAGTTGAGGAGGGAGGTATGGTGATAACTAAGCCCTTTAAGGTATTGGTTTGTCTAGCTCTTGTCGGAATGTTCGTCTCGGTTGGCGCTGCGTGGGGCTATAATGCCGTTCGAGTGACGGCAAGTCCGGGGGTGCAGGCGGATGCCCTTTCCGCCGATACCGCGCTGGACCCGGTAGCCTCGCAAAGAAAGGGCTCGTACAAGCAAACAGCTCCGACTCGACACGACCGAACCCAGGCTTCTCGGTACGCTCGATCAGCTCCTCGAACTCACACTCCGCCGTCTTGGGTCCCGATGCCTGCCTATCCCCCAGGGCAGCATGCTCCTTGTCCCCCTGCTCTCGGTTACGCTAGGCCTGCGGCGAGCCCCTTTGGGTCGCTGGCGGGGCTTTTCACCATTCCCGGCTTTCCCTTTAGCCGGCTGTCGTGCAATGCGTATCTGCCCCGTCCCAACGCCAAACAGTTCCATTTCGCCGCTCGATTGTGGTACGCGAAGCTTGACGGAACCACCGAAGTGTTCGGCACCGTGCCGGGTGTGGGGGTTCCGGGGACAGAGCTGGACCTGAATCGGGATCTGGGTCTGGGCACGTACAACTATATCGCGGAGTACGAGGGCCTGTATCAGATCAGGTGCAACTGGGGGATCCGGTTCAATTTCATGCCGATCGTGTACGACGAGATCAACAACGTGAAAACACCGCTCGGGTTCTGGTGGGGGGGGGCCTTCTATCCGTTTGGGGCCCAGATCAACACCAAATGGAATCGAAACATCTATAACTGGGAGCTGGTCTATTCCTGGTTCAATCAGAAGCATGCGGTCTCGACGATCTTTGCGGGATACCGGCTCTATGACGACCGGCTCTCTATCAGCAGCACGCCGTTCTTCCTTACCCGCACGAGGAGCCGGACCTTCGGCCTTGCCTCGGCGGGCGCAAGTCTGGAGAAGATCGTGAGCAGCCTGGGCGGTGGAGGAGTCGCATCAATCCACTGTAAGTTCTCGCTCCAGTTCCTCGAAGGATACTTCGGCTGGGATGGTCAGGGCACAGGAAGGATATCGGTCCCGTTCAATTGCGGGCGCTGGGGCTATCTCGAGGCCGGCTGGCGATGGATTTCCTTGGACCGCGGCGATCCCGCTTATACGGATAAAACAGCTCTGAACGGGCTCATTGGATCCATAGGCGTGATTTTCTGATACGTGCGATGACACTTGTTTCGACGGCCCTTTGTGCGCCGATCGTTCAACAGGGAAAGGGTGTGAAAGGGGGAAGGGTGTCCTCGATTGAGACCGGAGGAACCGGCTCCGGCAGGGGGCTAACTCCTTCCAAAGGTTGAATGTCTGGCTGAAGGTATGGTGAACACGGAGCAATTTCGGTAACTCCCGCCTCCTTCGACGACACCCCAATTCAAGCCCGGCTTTACAGTCGGGCTCTTTTTTTCAATTGGGACCGAGACCGACTCGGTTCTTTTTCAGTCGCCGAAATGGTATGTGTGAACTCAATAGAAGCAGCTTTCCGCTCGTCGGACATGGACTCGCGGTCACGAGGCGAAGTCTGAGTTTCCGGCCGGCGATTTGAGGGCAAGTTCCTCAGGATCTCTGAGATGCAATGGAGGAGGGAGTGATGGCCAGAAAGAAGATCACCGTGGTCGGGGCGGGAAACGTCGGAGCGTCCGTCGTCGCGTACGCTTCAGCCCAGGAACTGGGCGATGTGGCGCTTGTGGATATACTGGAGGGAGTCCCGCAAGGTAAGGGACTGGACATGTTCCAAGCCACGCCCGTGCTTGGTGTGGATACGAGGGTGACCGGAGCAAATGAGTATGACGCGACCGCAGGCAGCGACATCATCATCATCACTGCGGGGATTCCCCGCAAACCGGGAATGAGCCGGTCCGACCTCCTGAACACCAACGTGAAGATAGTGGGTGAAGTGGCCCAAAAAGCCGCCAAGTTATCTCCCGACTCGATCATGATCATCATATCCAATCCTCTGGACGCTATGGTCTATACCGCATGGAAGAAATCGGGGTTCCCCCCGAAGCGGATCATGGGTATGGCCGGGGTGCTGGACACAGCCCGCTTTAGAACCTTCATCGCGGACGAAATCCAAATCTCGGTGGAAGATGTCCACGCGCTGGTCCTGGGCGGACACGGCGATACCATGGTGCCACTCACTCGATACTGTTTTGTGGGAGGCATCCCCGTATCGCATTTTATTCCCGGCCCCAGACTCGAAGAGATCGTGCAAAGAACTCGAGACGGCGGCGCGGAAATCGTGGGCCTACTCAAGACCGGCAGCGCGTTCTCCGCGCCGGCGGCCTCCGCGGTGCAAATGGCCAAATCGATCCTCCTGGACAAGAAGAGACTGCTCCCCGTAGCCGCGCACCTGGACGGCGAGTATGGTGAAAAAGGGATCTTCGTGGGCGTTCCGGCAATCCTGGGAGCCGGCGGCGTCGAGAAGGTGATCGAGGTGGAACTCATCGCGGAGGAAAAGGCCGCGTTCGCGAAGTCAGTGGCCGCCGTGCGGGAACTCATGGCCGAGGTTGACAAACTGCTCTAGGCGCGGACCAAAAGAATTGTTTGAAGGTTTCAAAGGGTGTCGAACGGAAATTTCTACATAGAGACTTACGGCTGCCAGATGAATGAACACGATTCCGAGAAAATGGCAGCGGCGCTGAAACGGATGGGGTTGACTCCCGTCCCCACGCCTGAGGCCGCGGACGTTGTGTTAATCAACACATGCTCGATCAGGGAGAAGGCGGAACACAAGGTTTACAGCGCTCTGGGGAAACTCAAACCGCTCAAGAAGAAGAATCCTCTCATGATCACGGTGGTCGCGGGATGCGTCGCGCAGCAAAGACGCGCGGATCTGTTGAAAAAGGTCGGCCATCTCGACGCGGTCGTGGGCGCCCATCAGATTTCCGAACTGCCATCCATTATCCGGCGTGTAAGAAAGACCAAAGAACGAATCGACGCGACGCAATTCACGAGCCGCGTGGAGAGCCTTCATTTGAACGCGCCCGGTTTGGGCCCGAGCCGTGTCTGGTCGTACGTCACGGTCATGCAGGGGTGCTCCAATTTCTGCGCGTACTGCGTAGTGCCTTTCACCAGAGGCCCGGAACAGAGTCGGCCTTCTGAAGAGGTCATCAGGGACGTGCGCGGTCTGGTGAACAAAGGGCGCCGAGAAGTGACGCTCCTGGGTCAAAACGTGAACGCGTACGGCCGCGATCTGGGTAATGGGACCAATTTCCCGCGTCTCTTACAAGAACTGGACCGGATCGAAGGCTTAGCCAGGATTCGATTTACCACGTCTCACCCCAAGGACTTCGGAACTGACCTCGCCCGGGCCATGGCGGATTTGCCGTCCTTATGCGAGCACATACACTTGCCCCTCCAGAGCGGCTCCGATCGGGTGTTGAAGGCCATGGGCCGTGGATACACCCTTGCCGAATACACGGCCAAAGTGGAGATGCTGCGACAAATGATCCCGAAAGTGGCCATCACCGCGGACATGATCGTGGGCTTTCCCGGAGAGTCAGACGAGGACTTTGAACAGACCCTGTCCGCATTGGAACGGATTCGTTACGACCAGATCTTCTCCTTCAAGTTCTCGCCCCGCGCGGGGACACGGGCCCAAAACCTCCCCGATCAAATCCCCGATGAGATAAAGGCCGCGCGGCTGAAGCAAGTGCACGCAATTCAGGACCGAATCACGCTGGACTACCACAGGGCCTCTGAAGGCGTGATCGAAGAAACGCTCATCGAAGGAATCAAGGAAGGATCGGGGCAGCCGTACGGTCGGACGCGTACGAACAAGATCGTGAACCTGGATGGTTCCAATTGCGCGGCGCCGGGGGAACTCATCCCCGTCAAAATCACCAAGGGGCTGAAACACTCGCTGGTCGGCGAGAGGGTGTAAGCTTTACCTCGCGAGTGAAGCCTCTGGGACCTGCCTCACCTTCTACCAACTCCCATAGCCGACAACCTAGAACGAATCACGAAAGGCATAGGCTTCGGCCCATTCACCATAGCTCTACCTGGGCCTCCAGGATATCCCCGATGATCTTCTCGCCATAATCAACGAAACCGGCGCCATTCTTAGCGCTGTTCACAATCACGGCAAAAACCAGCGTCCGCCCTTTGCGGGAGAGCCCATACCCCGCGAGCGCGTTCACCCCGCGCAGATTCCCTGTTTTCGCCCGGATCCTCCGTTTCAGCGGGCTATCTGTAAATTTCTCCCTCAGCGTGCCGTCCACGCCCGAAACTCCGAGTGACGCAATCAGCTCCGAGTTAAAGGAGAACTGGCGCGCGGAGTTCAGGAGCACGCGCACCAACGCGGACGCGCTCAAGCGATTCCGACGAGAGAGGCCGCTTGCTTCGCTCAAGGTGAAGCAGGATTCCTTCACACCGATGGCCAGGAGGTGATCCCGGATCACCTGCAGTCCCTTTTCCCGCGTTCCCGGGGGGCCGTGGACCTGCGCGCCCATTGCCATGGCCATCTGCTCGGCCATGAAATTATTGCTGAACTTGTTGAGCCAATACACAACGATGCTCAGCGGCCACGAACTGAACTGGACCAATGACTCCGCGTTTGAAGGAACCCGTCCCGGGGCCACTTGACCCGCGACCCTCACCCCCTCACGGAGCAGGAATTCCTTGAAGACCGCGCCTGTGTAGAGCGCAGGTCTGGAAACATTGACGTAATGCCCCTTCATGGTCGCGTTCGTCCCGATCGTGCCTTTTACATGAATCAACTCCCGGCCCCGTTCTATGTCCTTCTTGGTGACCACCAGGTTCGCCGGGCTCTTTCCTTGGACTGTGCGCACTTCCGCCTTAAGCGACGCGTATTCGCTGGTCGGATCAATGCTCACAAACGCGGCTTCGCCCGCCCTGCGCCCAGGGTCCACTACAATCTTCACTGAATTGAAGTTGAGCGAGAGCGCGCCGTACGGCGCGTGGTACGACCGGTGCGTGAGGCCCTGTTGCTCGTCCAGTGGCGGGCTCGGGTGAAAATAGGAATCGTCCACCACAATGGCGCCCCGCACCTCCCGCAGCCCCCGATCCACCACCTGCCGGGTAAGAGCGAAAAGCTGCTCGCTCACCAGGTACGGATCGCCCCCTCCCCTGAGGTAGATGTTTCCCACCGAAGATCCTTTGACACCATCCGCCAAGACCTCGGTGATAAAGGTAAAATCGGGATGAAGGCTGCTCAGCGCGGCTGAAGCGGTGGCAACCTTGAGGGCGGACGCGGGCACAAGGGCTAAATCGGGACCCTCCTCAGCCACTATCCTCCCCGTCTCCATGTCGGCGACCTGGATGGAAATGCTGAAATCCGGAGGCAGGTGGCGCTTGATTATTGCTTTGAGCCTCTGATTCAGAACGGGCGCGTCCGCGGACAAGACCGGCCCCACCCCGGAGAGGCACAGGACCCAAGCCATAGCCAGCCCCACCGGAAACCTCACGGTCCCGAGGCGCGAGCAGACCATCGCTCGCGAAGCCCTCCGAGCATTCTCGAAACGAGCCATGATAACACGCTTCAAGATGAGACCCTTTCACATTGATATTTCGCCAGTTTCTACCAAGCCAAGCTCGTCGGGATCTCCTCAGGGTGGCCCGATAGGGGGCTGGTTTGCCCTGCGTTATCAAGGGGATAACCGATAGCCGATTCCGGACCGGGTGTCAAGCGAGGATATAAGGCGTGACCTAGTTCTGTAAAGGGCCCCAAAGCATCCGGCGTTCACCGTTGTCGGCGCGCGAGCGCGCTGGCCAAAAAACTGAGTCTGGGAGCCGGTTGTCGAGGAGGTTGGAGAGGTCCGGGGGGCGTCCGGCGGAGGTTCCCTCAAAATTGGATGATTCGGCAATAATATTACATTATTAGACAAGTCTCGCTAGTCATTTCTAGAAAAAATGAACAACTAATTGAAAAACAGGTTCATTTTTTTCTTGACAATGATCCGGTTCCGTTATTAATGCAATCGCCAACATTTCGAGCTGGGAGGAAGGGTATGTTGAGAAGTATACCTACTACGCCATTGGTATGTCTCGTCGTTTCCTTATCAATTGTCTGGGCAGGCCCTTCCTGGGCCCAAACCCCCGACGAATCCCTCGAAGTCTTGCTCAAACCGGGCAAGGCAGCTACACCCGCGCCTATCAAGCACAAGGGGAAAACCGGTGTCACTAGAAGGGCGCCTCAAGTCACCGTGCTCGCGCCTGCGCCTCCGCCTCCACCTCCTCTCTTGATGCCTCCGCCGCCACCGGGCATCACCAAGGTGAAGCCGCAAGCTGTTCCTGTTCCCTGTTTCTTCGGGCCCAAGTGTCTCGTGAACCATCCTCAGCAGGGGCAGTGGGAGATGAGCGCGCAGGTCTTCTGGGCTCGGGTTCGGGGCACCATCGCGTACCCACGGAATCCATGGTGGGGGTTTGTGGGTTGGGGCTGGACCAATGAGGCTGACTTGACCGATGACATCGGGGCTCCCAAGAGCACGACTCTAACCCAGTTTTCGGCGCGATATCAATTCAGGCCGAACTGGGGTGTCCGGTACGTCGGCATGTGGGACCAGATGACCGGCGAGGGTAATCCATCGCAGCAATTCTACTTTGGTAGCCAATGGTTCCTGATCACGCCGGGCTGGCCCTTGAACGCCTCGTGGGATCATGGCTATCACCGAGTAGGGCTGATCTACGACGCGGTGAGAACCTGCTCCACCGTGCTCAGCGTGTTTGCCGACTGGGTCCATACGGACGACAAGATCAACGTGGGTTGCACCACGTGTGGGTGGTGGAGCCAAACCTTCAGTAAAGGGGGCGATTCCGCCATGGTCGGCCTTGAGATCAAAAAGTGTTTCAACACGCTCCCGAACTTTGGAACCTTCTCATGCGACTTCAAAGGCGGCTTCATCTTCCTGGATGATGTGCAAGGCTGGGACATCCAGGTGGGCACGCGGTACACCATCCCGCTCAATTGCGGCCGCTCCGGGTACATGGAAGGCGGCTATCGGTTCGTGGACTACAAGAAGTCGGAAGCCAACTTGATCTGGGAAAATGCATTCGAGGGCGGCTTCCTCGAATTCGGATTTATCTTCTGATGATTGCCCTTTCGTAGGGCCGGTGGACGTGAGACCCAAGGGACGTCGCCGCCTCCGGAGCTCATCCGGTATCCGGACCCTGCTCCCTCCAAGGCGCCGACCGAACCGAGGATAGGGGGACCTCGCTCATCGAACCGGCTATGCGTTTTCCTTGCCCGACCGTCCGATCAAGTCTCCCAGCTCGGACTAGACGGTCGGGCTCTTTTTTTTCCGGTCATCCGCACACGGCAATCATCCGATCGACCTGTTTGAGCCGGTTCACAACCCGTTCCTTGCCGATGGCTTCGAGCATTTCAAAGAGAGGCGGCCCCACCGCGCTGCCGGAAACCGTTGTCCTGCATCCGTTTATGATCAATCCCGCCGAAACATTGAGCTCCGCGGCGAAGGAGCGGATTGTCTCCTCCGTTGATGTTTTGTCGAAGGATGACAATTCTTGGAAGCGAGGCGCGAGTTGGCTCATGTACGCGTGGGTGTGAGCGTCCTTGCAGAGGTTTCTTTGCACGGCCTTTGGGTCTACCCTGAATTCATCCGCGAAAAAGAATCTTCCCGTAGTGGAGAAATCCTCAAGTGTGTGAAAACGAGCCCGCATCAACTCAACCGCATCACGGAGCCACTGCCTCTCGTTGTGATCGTAAGAGTCTTTCCAGAGCCCTGTGCGCTGGAGTTCCTCTTTCACGCACGGGAGTAGCTCGTCCAACGGCAGGGTGCGCAGGTAATGCGCGTTGAAGTGGATCAGCTTGGGGTCGGTCCAGTTCTTGGGGTCCCCGGGCACGTAGTTGAAGATCGCATTGGCCCGGTTGATTCGTGAGAGATCGAACGCCTCGATAAGCTCTTCTCTCGTGAAGAATTCCCGAGCGTCTCCGGACGACCAGCCCAACAGGGCCATGAAGTTGCACAAAGCCCAGGGGAGCACTCCCCTGGCGCGGTAATAGGCGATGGTCACCACTTCGCCATGTCGTCTCTTGGAAAGTTTGGTTTTCTTGCTGTCCAAGGTGAGGGGCATGTGCGCGAACGTGGGCGGGGCCCAGCCCAGGGCCTCGTATATGAGCGCTTGTTTCGGCGTGTTCGCGAGCCCATCGGCCCCTCGTATCACGTGAGTGATCCGGTCCAGTCGATCGTCCACCGCGTTACTCAGAAGGTACAGGGGCCTGCCGTCGGACCGGAGAACCACAAAGTCTTCAATGTCCAGGCAACGCTTTTCTTGTCTGCCGAAGACTATATCCTCGAAGACCACCGTGGCCCCGGGATCACGAGGGACCGCGAAGCGCACCACGAAGGGGACGCGACCCGCGATCTTGGCCTCCACTTCGTCCTTGGAGAGCTTGCGGCACCGTCCGTCGTACATGAACGCGACTTTTCTGGCTTCAGCTTCCTGGCGCTGTTGCTCCAGTTCCTCCTTCGTGCAGAAGCAGCGGTACGCGTGGCCGGTTTCCAGGAGTTCTTGAGCCGCATCCACGTGCTGGTCTAGGTTCGCGCTCTGAAGGAAGGGGCCTTCATCCCAATCGAGACCGAGCCATGTGAGCCCGTCCAAGATCTCTTGAACCGAGTCTTCTGTGGAGCGCTCCACATCCGTGTCCTCAATCCTGAGAATGAAGACTCCGTTGGTTTTCCTTGCCCACAGCCAGTTGTACAGAGCGGTGCGTGCTCCCCCAAGGTGGAGGTAGCCGGTGGGAGAAGGGGCAAAGCGCACTCGTACCCGCCTCGAGGTGTCGATAGGGTTCTTTGGGGTCATTGCTCTCGCATCAGCGGCCCGGCGGTTTACGCTGAGGGATCCAGTATCACCACCGGCGTCTTTGTCGATTTGCGGAATGATTCGCGATCGTCAAGCGTCCCCACAATGTCACCGCAATGCATGGGAACCGCCACTTTGGGTGAAATCTTGTTTGCCGCTTCCGCGGCCTGGGGGACCGTCATGGTATAGGTCCCGCCGACGGGGATAAGGGCAACGTCGGCTTTGACGTTTTCCATTTCGGGAATCACGTCGGTGTCACCGCAGTGGTAGATCCTGAAACCGTCCACTGTGACGATGAACCCTATCCATTTGTTTCCCTTGGGATGGAAGGCTTTATCCGTGTTGTACGCGGGGACCGCCTCCACGGTCACGTCTCCGACGCTATGGCTCTCTCCCGGCGCGATTTGCTTGAACGCGTCACCGAACCCGGCCCTGCAATCCGCTGGGCCGATGATCACAGTGGTGGGCTTGCGGATCTTTGCCACGTCCTCTTCTGAAAGGTGGTCGTAATGGCTGTGGGTGATGCAGATCACATCCGCGGGCGCCGCCTTCTTGAGTTTCCAGGGATCGATGTACACCACCGACTTGGCGCCGTCGATTCTGAAGCTCGCGTGACCCAGCCACTTTATCTTGCTCTTAACGAACCCTTCTACGTCCATGTTCCCCTCCTGCCGCGCTAATCAACGGTATGTTTTTCTCGTTGCCTTCCGTGCAAACAGAGGGCTCTCGGCCGCGCTCCCGCCCTTCGCCGCGCTGCGCGGAGCGCCCGGAGCCGATCAACCCACGGATGCGACCGGGGCTCAATGCGATTCCGGTCCCCGTATTCTATGCGTGCGTCCGGTGAATTGCAAATCGTTCATCCGGACTGCCCTGCCCGCCGTTGACGCGGAGGCATGACACCAAACGGGTGTTCGAGTATACTTCGGGTGCTTGAACGGCATGTCTGAGAGGTAAGTTCGGTTGTCTCGCGAGTTTCCTCGATCCGGACCAAGTCAGCCTCAAACCACCCGCACCGGTCGGGATCTGGTCATGATAGGGCTCGGCGTGTTCCTGATCGTTCTATTCGTAGTTGCAGGGTACGTCAGTTTCAGAGGGGATCGGAAGGCGATTTCGCCGAAGAATCGCGGGCCGGTTAGGGATCCGAAGCAACATGGCCTTTACAATGGAGGTCAGGCGCTTCTTGCCGCGAAGAAGAGCCCGGGCTATGGACCGCCGACCGGGTACCCGATTTTCATTTCGCTCTCTTCATCCCAATGAAGGCAAAACCCCGCAGACGGGCTTATCGGGTGCATTCCTGCCGTTACCTGTCGGGGTTTTTCACGGATAGATTTATTATACTCCAAGCAGGTCCGCGACGATAGCGCGCTTAAAGCGCGGCGCGCCACAACCTTGGACGGAAGATCGATCGGGCCCAACGAAACGACACGGTCGCGGGGGCTCCATTCCGGAAAGGATACCGAGTCGCTGAGAAGAGCCATGAGAACATACTTGAGCACGGTTTTTCGGTTTTTTTTCACGGGGGTGCTCACCATTGCGCCTCTTGTGGTCACTGTTTTCTTCCTGGCCTGGATCATTAGGCTTGCTGACAGCTATGTGGGCCCGAGCAGCTCTCTCGGCCTGTTCCTAGCCAAGATTTTCGGCGCGGGTCATCCTTACGCGGGGTATGTGGTGGGGTACGTAATCCTGGTGCTCGGTCTCATCTTGCTGGGGTTTCTCGTGACGCGGGCAACGGTGGCCCGGTTTCACGATGCGATTGATTCCACCTTTTCCCGGATCCCGTTGGTCGGCAAGATTTACGCTGGAGTGGGCCAGGTGGTGGAACTCCTGGGGAGGAAAGACCAAGGTGGGCTCGATCGATTCGGGGGAGTGGTGGAAATACAGATGGGAAATGTGAGGATGCTCGCGCTCCTCACCTCCAATGAACGTTACGTCTCAAGCGGTCAGGAGCACGTGCTCGTCTTTGTGCCCAATTCGCCCATCCCCGCTACGGGTTTCAACATGCTCGTGCCTGCGGATCAGGCGCGGCGGCTGGACATCTCGGTGGAGGAGCTCGCGAAGTTGCTCATGTCCCTGGGACTGCTGGGGACTCAAGTGCTCCCGCGGGCGCCGGCCGAAATCGCCTTGCGTGAGGGTCGTAATGAAGGAAGCCCTACACCGTAAGCTTAGGGAGAAATCGCTCGCGGAGCCGTACGCGAGGCTCCTGGGTATGGAAACCGTTCACGTGGAATCGGGAAACGCCACGGTGCGGATGAACGCGGGGCCGCAAACGGGTAACATTTTCGGCGCCACGCACGGCGGCGCTATTTTCTCGTTGATTGACGAAGCCTTCCAACTTGCGTGCAATTCCCACGGCGTGCTCTCTGTGGCGCTCAACGTGAGCATCACCTACGTCGCGCCTCCCGAACACGGCGCGCTCCTGGAGGCCCGCGCCACCGAGTTATGCCAAACATCGCGTACGTCTTCATACTTGTGTGAGGTAAGAGAACACTCTTCGGGAAAGCTGATCGCCACCGCGCAGGCCCTGGCGTACCGCACAAAGAAGCCCATCGATCTTGAGGCCGAGTAGTTGTGAGAGAATACCCTGAAAGGCCTCCGCGCGAGGTCCCCGGTCGGAGTCAACGTGAGGGAAGGGATTGGGGGGGATGAATGAGTCTCTCCTCCAAATTATTGCGCAGCCGAGGGCTCTTCATACCCCTCTCCGAGTCGAACCCCCGGAGCGCTCCGGGCAGCAGTGGACTTCCGCGGTTTGTTTCGGCTTCTGAGCTATGGCAATCGA
>Ga0194126_10000286_pt1 | contig 82024 bp, 48 predicted proteins | sample TA2KigC150mmetaG_FD_148641 | JGI IMG/M metagenome (GOLD analysis project Ga0194126, IMG submission 148641) | Freshwater microbial communities from Lake Tanganyika, Tanzania - TA2015035 Kigoma Deep Cast 150m | ecosystem: Environmental > Aquatic > Freshwater > Lake | place: Tanzania: Lake...
AGCTCTGTCCGTCCGTGCTCGCATAACCCCAGAACTTCGAGCCCATGCGCTCGAGCCGCAGCCAGGTGTTCGGATAGGTCGGCCGCTGCACCGGTGTCGTAATGCCGATGTCGTTGGGCCACGCCGTGGCGAGGCACTTGCCGCGTGCCGTGTTGGGTGAAACCGGCAGGTGCGCGCCGGCCTGCTCCACGACCTCCTCACCCACGGCCTCGACGCCCACGGCCAACTCCGCGACCCCTCGCCCACCCCGAACAATCCCAACCCTCCCCCCTCGGCCGCATCCCGAAGGAGTGGGATGTTGCACCTCTCGTCAGTCGGATTTCGCTGCCGCAAGGTCAGGTTGATCCAAGAGTTGAACCTCATTGCAGCTGGACGCTCGTTGCGCCCGATCACATCGAGTCAGAAACTGGGCGATGGTTGGTTCGCCAGACTGCGCGAGAACAAGATGCCACCAGCGGAAAATACGTGTTTGATCCGGGCGACATCATTTACAGCAAGATCCGTCCTTACCTCCGGAAGGCAATCCTTGCCACCGAACACGGGCTTTGCAGTGCCGACATGTATCCGCTCCGCCCGAACGCCGGGGTCAACTCGCGGTTCCTTTTGGCAGCGGTCTTGGGCGAACGCTGTTCCCAATTCGCCTCCGCTGTCTCAATGAGGAGCGGCTTCCCGAAGATCAACCGCGATGAGCTGGCGGAGTATGTAATGGGCTGGCCGAATCCAGACGAACAGGATCGTATCGCAGCGCTGTTGGTAGCGTTGGAAGATGAACAGACGGGTATCGATAGGGAACTCTCTAAACTCCACCGACTGAAATCCGTCCTGATGACCGGCCCGCTCACCGGCCGCGTCCGCAAGCCGGCCTGAACCGGGTATTGCCATCCGCAGCAGCCGGTATTACCTTTGGCCCCATGACGACCGTTTCCCTCAAATTGCCGGAGAGCCTGCTCCGGGAGATCGAGCAGGAGGCCGCGACGCGCGGCGTGCCGAAGTCCGCCGTGATCCGGGACAGCCTCGAACGCACACTGCGGAAGGGCCGAACGGCGAAGAAGAAAGTTTCCTGTCTGGACCTGATGGGCGACTGGGTCGGCCACTTCAAGGGCCCGCCGGACGCCTCGACCAACCCCCGCTATCTCAGCGAAGCCATCCTCGCCGATCACCACCGTGGAAAGAAGAAATCTCGTTGATGCCGGGCCCATCGTCGCGTTGCTGATTGCCGACGACGAACACCACGCCTGGGCGCGTGAAGTCTGGGCGCAACTGGAACCGCCGGTCCATACCTGCGAGGCGGTGCTTTCCGAAGCGCAACACGTGGTGAGACGGCTGGGTGGAAACCCGCTGGCCGTGCTGGAGTTCCAGCGGCGCGGAGTCATCAATGTGGCGTTCAGCGTCGAAGACGAAGTGGCACGCTTGCTGGAGCTGCAACGAGCCTATGCCAATGTGCCGATGTCGCTCGCGGACGCCTGCCTGGTGCGCATGACGGAGTTGCAGGCACATTCCCGGGTGATGACGACCGACTTGGATTTCCGCATCTACCGGCGCAACCGGCGGCAGCTCATCCCGCTGCTCACGCCGCCCGGCATCTGACGGCCATGAGCACAATCCAATGGGAATCCGATCGGGTCGAGCGCCCGTTCGGCGCGCAGCTCAAGGCCATGGGCTGGCAGTGGATCGAGGGCGACAAGGATGTGCCTCAATAAAGCAAAGAAAGCGGGCGACTCAGCGCCGCCCGCCCGGCTACTTCTTGCCACGATTGCTGTGGATCAAGTCGTTGAGCGAAGCAATGCCTTCCTGCTTCAGGAAGTTGCCCAACTGCATATCGCTGCGGACGCCGAAGTCGCGGTCGTATTGCCGCTCAATCGTGCCCATGTGGGTGTTGTCCCGCTTGTCGCGGAGCTGCCCATCCTGATTGCGGCTGCAATAGCCGCGCATGCCTGGCGCGTCCTTGGCCATGTCCCTCACCTCCCTTCAATTTTGATTTCTTCATGGTTGACACAATCTGTGTGAAATAGGATTCTGTCAACCGAGAATATGAGCGATCCAAAACTCATTTTTGCGCAACGTCTCACCCAGGCCCGCAAGATGCGCGGCCTGTCGCTCCGCGCCCTGGCGGAGAAGCTGGAAGGGCGGGTCAGCCACAACGCCCTGCACAAGTATGAGCAGGGGCAGATGATGCCGGACTCGGAGGTGTTGGTCGCGCTCTGTGACGCCCTGGGACGGAAGCCGGATTTCTTTTTTCGCGACAGCACGGTGAAGCTGGAGGCGATCGAGTTCCGCAAACGGGCGTCGCTGGGAGCAAAGCCGCTGGAGGCCATCCGCGAGTCGGCCAAGGACTTTTTTGAGCGCTACCGGGAAATCGAGGAACTGCTGAATGTGCCGGCGCAATTCAAGAATCCGCTGGCGGATTCTGTGGTGCATGAAGCGCGGGACGTGGATGCGGCGGCGTTGAAGCTGCGGGCGGCCTGGGAGCTGGGGCTTGACCCGATTCCGAACGTGGTGGCCTTGCTCGAAGAACAAGGCATCAAGGTGTTCGATGCGGATGCGCCGGAGACGTTCGAGGGGTTCGCCGGCCATGCGGGGGAGACGCCGGTGATGGTGCTCAACGGCAAACGCCCGAGCGACCGCAAGCGGCTCACGGCGTTGCACGAACTGGGTCATCTGGCGCTGCGGTTTCATGACCGGCTGTTTTCCGCGAAGGATCAAGAGCGGCTTTGCCACGCCTTTGCCGGGGCGCTGCTGATTCCCGAACCGGTGTTCGTGGAGGCGTTCGGCGGACATCGCGAGCAGATTGCCACCCGGGAACTGGTGGAGATGAAGATCCGGTTTGGAATCTCGTGCCAGGCGATCATGATGCGGGCGCGGCATCTGGAATTGATCAGCCAGAGCACGCTGCAACGGTTTTTCATCCTGTGGCACAAGTGGGGTTACGACCGCAACGAGCCGGGAGCGTATCCCGTGCCGGAGCAGGCGGAGCGGTTCAAGGCGCTGGTGTTTCGCGCGGCGGCGAACGAGGAGATTTCGCTTTCCAAGGGCGCGTACCTGATGGACCAGCCGCTGGTTGAATTCCGGGAAGGGTTGCAACTCGTGGCGTGAAAATCGTCATCCATGACGCGAGCGTGCTGATTGATCTCCATCGCTGCGGCTTGCTGAAAACCTGGCTGGCCGGCGGAGTGGAGGCGCACACGAGCGATCTGGTGATGTTGGAGATGACGCAGCCGGTGCAGGAGCTGGCCACGCGGGGTTTGCTGCAAGTGGAGCATTTGGACGTGTCCGGGCTGCTCGCGCTGCGCGAGTTTCAAGCGCGCCAGCCGCGAAGCCTGTCCTTTGAGGATTGTTCGGTGCTTTCGCTGGCGGTTCGGATGGAGGCGGCGTTGCTGACGGGTGATGCCGATTTGCGCCAGGCGGCAGAGGCCGAAAACGTTGAGGTTCATGGCCTGCTCTGGGTGCTGGATGAGCTGGTGGCCAGCGCGCATCTGACGCCGTGGCGGGCGGCGGCGGCCTTGCAGGAATTGCTGAAAAACCTCCGTGCCCGCCTTCCCATATCCGAATGCGAGGCGCGACTCGAACGTTGGCGAACAAGTTGACGAACCATGAGCAAAATCCAATGGGAATACGATCGGGTCGAGCGCCCGTTCTGCGCGCAGCTTGCGGCGATGGGCTGGCAGTGGATCGAGGGCGACACGGACGTTCCCGAGTTCACCGAGCGCCAGAACTTCCTCGAGGTGTTGCCCACCAGTCACGTCGGCGTGCCAGAGGGGTCGGTGCGTGACGAGGTTCGTGGTTCCAGGGATTGGAAGCGGGCAGGGGCGGAGTTCCACGCATTGGACGGCGCACGCGTCGGGGTGGAGGCCTGTGTTGCGATACCAACTGGTGCGCTTGTCCATAGCCTGGCATCGTCAAGTCCATACATTTAGTTGTCAGGCTAAATTCAGTCATGCAGCTTTCGGTCGCTAAATAAGACGAATAGAGCTTTTGCCAACCCGTTCCGGCCGGGTGCCGGTCACCCGCCGCCCTATCTGGCCGGGCGCGAGGAAGAGCAACAGGAATTCACCGTGATGCTGGACCAGCAGCCGATCCTGACGAACCTGGTTTTGACGGGCTTGCGCGGCGTGGGGAAGACGGTGTTGCTGGAGACGTTCAAGCCGATTGCCATCGGCCAGAACTGGCTGTGGGCCGGCACGGATTTGTCGGAGTCGGCCAGCGTGAGCGAGGAGAGCATCGCCTTGAGCATCCTGGCGGATCTGTCGCCGCTGGTGGGCAACGTGGTGGTGGCCGGAACGGAGCAGCCGCGCATCGGTTTCGGCGCGACGCCGGAGAAGCTGCCGCTGCGGCTCGATTTCGCGTTGCTCAAACGCGTCTATGAGCAGACGCCCGGTCTGGTGTCGGACAAGCTCAAGGCGGTGCTGGAGCTGGTCTGGGCCAGTTTGAAGAAGACCGATGTGCATGGCGTGGTGCTGGCGTATGACGAGGCGCAAAATCTGGGCGACCAAGCGGACCGGCACCAATATCCGCTCTCGCTTCTGCTGGACGCGTTTCAGTCCATCCAGCAGCGCGAGTTGCCGTTCGTGCTGGTGCTCACCGGGCTGCCGACGCTGTTTCCCAAGCTGGTGGAAGCTCGGACCTTTGCCGAGCGGATGTTCCATGTGACGATGCTGGGGCGCTTGAACGACGCCGAAAGCAGGGATGCGATCCTCAAGCCGATGCAACAGCAGGGCTGCCCGGTGCGCTTTGCCGAGCCGGCGGTGGTGGAGATCATCTGGCACTACGGTGGTTATCCGTATTTCATCCAGTTTCTCTGCCGCAAGATGTTCGACACGTATTTGCAGCAAAAGGCCAGCGGAGCAGTGAACCCCGTGGTGACGGTGAACCAGACGGTTCGGAAGCTGGACTCGGACTTCTTTGCCGGACGCTGGAACCGGGTGACGGACCGCCAGCGGGACTTGCTGGCTGTGGTGGCGGCGCTGCCCGACTGCGACGAGGAATTCACGGTCCAGGAGATCGTCGAGCAGTCCAAGAAGCTGACCAAACCATTCAGCGCCAGTCATGTGAACCAAATCCTTGCCAAGGTGGCCGAGAATGGCCTGGTCTATAAGAACCGGCACGGGCGCTATTCCTTCGCCGTGCCATTGCTGGGAGACTTCATTCGACGACAGGAGGCGGAAGCGTGATCCACATGAGCAAGATCCAATGGGAATACGATCTGGTCGAGCGCCCGTTTGTGAGCGAGCGGCTGGAGGAGATTCTCCGGCGCTTCCAGGACGACTGGAACGCGCTGGACCGGGAACTGCGCAAGTTCATTGCCGAACTGCGGCGGGGCGATCAGAGCGATTTTCCTGACCTCGATCCCAAGGTCCAGGTGCCCTTCGTACGGCTGGTGCTGGAGGAGGCGACCAAGGGCCGTGAACTCAGCAAGGCGCAGCGCGAGCAGGCCGTAGAGGCCACGCTCACATCGTGGAACGTATCCGCCAGGAAATCCGCAAGGTCGGTTTTTGGAAGAACGACTCGATGCGGGAATTGCTCACCCGGGCACTTGTGCGCGACCTGAGCGACGCGGGCATTCGAGGCACGATGGGCGAGCGCGAACTGGCGCAGCGTTTGGTCGCCCTGCCCGCGAGAACCACGAGAACCTCGTCCGCTCATGAGCGAAACCCTCACCCTGTCTTCCAACTGCGGCGCGATGCCGCACCGGACGCCACGGCGCACTTTCGCCAATGGTATGTCCACGAGGGGTACGAGTGGCTGCGTCGCCGTGTGTCCCAGCTTGCGCCGCGTGCGGGCGTCAGCCCGGCCCGCGTTGTTGTGCGCGACCTCGGCTAAGCGAGCCGGGGCACGATCGAGCGCGCCGCGCGGGACACACCGCTTGTCGCGGGGCGGCCGCGGGGTACAATGGCGAGCATGACGGCGATTGAACGACAACTGCTGGCGGCGCTCATCGAGCTCGAAGCGGCGGCACACGCGCCGGCTCGCGCGCCGACCGAGGGCGGGGGTGAGGCGACCGGGAAACCGGACCTGCGGGCGATGTTCGAGCGAATCGAGCGACTGGAACGTCAGTTGCCGGCGGGGGCGCACCCCGAGTTGCGCCACTACCTCGGCCGGAAGAGCTACGCCAAGGCGCGGCTGGCACTGGCCGCCTTAGCGGATGCTTAACGACACCATCGCGGCCATCGCGACGCCGTTGGGCGAAGGCGGCCTGGCGGTGGTTCGCGTGTCCGGGCCGCGGGCCTTGGCGGTGGGCGACCAGTGTTTCCGCCCCCTTGGCCGCGGCTCGCACAAGCCCTCGGCTGCGCCCACCCACACCGTCCAATACGGCCAGGTGCTCCTGGGCCAGCAGGTGGTGGACGAGGTCCTGGCGTTGGTGCTGCGGGCGCCGCGCTCGTTCACCCGGGAAGACACGGTCGAGTTCTGCTGCCACGGCGGGCTGTTGGCGGCACGCTCCGCCCTCGAGGCGGTGTTGGGCGGCGGCGCGCGTTTGGCCGAGCCCGGCGAATTCACGAAGCGTGCCTTTCTGAATGGGCGGATCGACTTGGCCCAAGCCGAGGCCGTGGCGGACGTCATTCGCGCGCGCACCGAACTGGCGCTCGCAGCGGCCAACGAACAACTGGCCGGCAAGCTCTCGCAGCGCGTCCGCGAGCTCCGCAACGATCTCCTGCACACGCTCGCCCACGTGGAAGCGCACATCGACTTCCCCGAAGAAGACATCGCGCCCGACACACGGGCCCAACTGCTCGAGCGGCTAGAACGGGCAGGGGAGGCGATGCGCCGACTGCTGGCGACGGCGCGCGAGGGGCAGTTGCTGCGTCAGGGGCTGCGCGCGGCCATTATCGGCAGGCCCAACGTCGGTAAATCGAGCCTGCTCAACCAACTCCTCGGCCACGACCGCGCGATCGTCTCGCCCATCCCGGGCACCACGCGCGACACGATTGCCGAGACGGCGAACATTCGCGGTTTACCGGTCGTCTTGATCGACACCGCCGGGCTGCGCGACTCCAGCGACGCCCTCGAACAGGAAGGCATGCGACGCAGCCGCGCGACCGTCACGGGCGCGGAGCTGATTCTCCACGTGCTCGACTCGGCATGCCCATTCAGCGCCGAGGACCAGCGTTACCTCGACGAGTGCGCGGCACGCCCGCGGATCGTGGTCCTCAACAAATGCGACCTCGAGCCGCGCCTCGAATTACCCGCCGGCACCGCCGGACCGCGCGTGGCGGTCTCGTGTCGGACCGGGCAAGGGATCGAGGCGCTTAAGGACAAGATCAAGGAGTTGGCGTGGGCGGGGGAGATCCGGGCGGAGATGATCGAGGTGACGATCAACTCGCGGCACCAGGACGCCCTGCGACGGGCGCAGGAGGCGACGGACCGCACGCGCGCGGCCTTGAGTGGGGATCTGTCGCTCGAATTGGTGGCCGTCGATCTCCGCATGGCGGTCGACGCCGTTGGGGAAATCGTGGGCCAAACCGCCACCGAAGACCTCTTGGATGCCATCTTCAGTCAGTTCTGCGTGGGCAAGTAGCCTGGGGGCAGCCTGGCCCGCGCGCCGGCGGGCTCGGTTTCGCCGGTTGACTTGGCCGTCGGCCTGCACCACGTTGCGGGGCAAATGGTGAGCTTGCCGAATCCGACACCCACTTTCTTGGGAACCGCGCTGCGACGGCGGCGTGCGTCGCGCGCGGGCCTGCCGCCAACGCGTCGCTCACGGGGTTGCGGCGCCTTGCTGCTGGCGCTGTGCCTGTGCGCCGCGGCTAAGCCCGACTCGGAGCCGACGGCCCCGGACATCCAGGGTTGGTTGGCGGCCGAACTCGATTACTCCCTCGAGCACTTGGCCTTACCGGATGGCACCAAGCCCTACTACCTCGCTTACACGGTGACGGAACGTCAACTGGTGGCGTTGGACGCGTCGTTGGGCTCGGTCCAGCGCGACCAAGATTATCATCGCCGGTTCCTAGACGTCGACGTGCGGGTGGGCGATCATCAGCTCGACAACACCCATCGGCTCCGCGGCGGTGGCACCGGATTCGACCCCTCGGATTACCTCTTCGACGGCCCGATCGAGGTCAGCCTCGACGACGACCGGGATGCGCTGCAGCACGCCGTTTGGCGAGCTACCGACCGCGCCTTCAAGTCTGCCGCGAAGAGGTACCAGCGGGTGCTGACCAACCTCAAGACCCAGGTGCAGGAGGACGATCGATCGGGCGACTTCACCCGGGAAGAGCCGGTGCAATTTACGGAGCCGCCGGCCGATCTGGTCTGGGACCGAGCGGGCTGGCGCAGCCGACTGAAACGGGTCTCGGCGCTGGCGCGCCAGCATCCGTCGATCTACGACTCCTCGGCAGCGTTGACGGCCGGGGTCGAGCATCGGTGGTTGGTGACCAGCGAAGGAACGCGCTTGCAGACCACCCGCCGTTTGCTGCGCGTGCTGGTGTCCGCGGCGACGAAGGCCGACGACGGGATGGAGCTCAGCCAAACCTACCTCTTCGATGCGACCCACCCCGATCGCCTGCCGAGCGAGGCGGAAGTGAGCGAGGCCTTTCGACGCGTGATCGACCAAGTGCTGGCCTTGCGCGCGGCGCCCCTGATCGAGCCCTACGCCGGTCCGGCGATCCTCCGCAACCGGGCCAGCGGGGTCTTCTTCCACGAGATCTTCGGTCACCGCATCGAAGGCCACCGGCAGAAAGACGTCGAGGAGGGACAGACCTTCGCCAAGAAGATCGGCGAGGCGGTGTTGCCGGAGTTCTTGAGCGTGCGCGACGACCCGACTCTGGCTCGCTTCGGAGAGCAAGACCTGCGCGGTCACTACCGGTACGACGACGAAGGCGTGCCGGCGCAGGCGACGCGCCTGGTCGAGGCCGGCGTACTGCGGACGTTTCTGATGTCCCGCACTCCGCTCGAGGGTTTCCCGCGCTCGAACGGTCACGGGCGCCGCGAGCCGGGCCGGGAGGCGGTCTCGCGCATGGGCAATCTGATCGTCGAGTCCAGTCGGCAGGTATCCTTTGCCGAGTTACGCCGGCTCTTAGTGGCCGAGTGCCAACGGCAGAACAAGCCGTTCGGGTTGCTCTTCGAGGACATCGCGGGCGGCTTCACCGGCACCCGCCGCCTGGATCCGCAATCGTTCAAGGTCTTGCCCGTGATCGTCTATCGCGTGTACGCGGATGGGCGGCCTGACGAGCTGGTGCGCGGGGTGGACATTGTGGGCACGCCGCTGACCTGTTTCTCGAAGATCATCGCGGCGGCGGACGATCCGGCCGTGTTCAACGGCACCTGCGGCGCCGAATCGGGCAATGTCCCGGTCTCGGCCATTTCGCCCAGCGTGCTGGTTTCCCAGATCGAGGTCGAGAAGCGCCGCCGCGAGCAAGACCGCCCGCCCATCCTGCCTTCGCCGCTGGCCACCACCGAGCGTCCCGCCGCCCACCCGTGACCGCGACACCCCCAACGCCTCGTCTTGCAGCCATGAACACCCGTTGGCTCCCCATCTGGCTAGCACCGTTACTGGCCACGTTCTGGCTCGGCTCAGCCGCACGCGCCTTCGAACAAACGCTCCCAGCCAGCGCCGACCTCCTCCGCGCGCTCGAGGACGAGTTGGCCCGGGCCCAGACCTTGCGGATGGAGGATTTGGAGCCGCCTTACTTCGTCCAGTACAACGTCGAGGACAGTCTGGTGTGGACCTGGACGGCCGAGTACGGCGCGATCACCGCTCGTTCGGAGGCGCGCCAACGCGAGCTTCGGACGATGGTGCGGGCTGGGTCGCCGGAGTTGGACAGCACCAATTTCGGCCTCGGACGCGGGGCGGGAGATCGTCCGGATCGCAGCGTGCTCGGTCTGGACGACGACTACCTGGCGTTCCGCCAGGCGGCGTGGCTGGCCACCGACCGCCAGTACAAACAAGCGGTCGAGACCTTGACGCGCAAGCGGGCTTACCTCAAGGACAAGACCGTGGTGGATCGTCCGCAAGATTTTGCGAGCGCCCCAGCCGTGGTGCAACTCGAGGCCGGCGCCGTGTTGCGCCTCGACACCGGTCGCTGGCAGGCCAACCTCAGGCAGGTGTCGGGCCACTTCAAACGCCACGAGCAGGTGGCTGACTCGCGGGTCCAACTGATGGTCGGCGCGCAAAACCTCTATGTCGTCAACTCGGAGGGCACGCGGCTGCGTGTCCCCGACACGGGGGCCGTGCTGGTGGTGTCGGCCGAGGTCCAAGCCAGCGACGGCATGCGGCTGACGGACCAGCAGACTTACGTTGCGATCGACGCCAACGGCCTGCCTGACTTGGACCAGCTCCTGCAGGATGCCGAGGCGCTGGTGACGCGGTTGGTCGAGGCCGCCCAAGCCCCCGTCCTCGAACGTTACAGCGGCCCGGTGTTGTTCGATGGCGTGGCCGGCCCGCAACTGTACTACGCTCTACTGGGGGACGGTTTCGCGGCTCGACCCGATCCGGTGGGCGACCCGCGCCGTGTGCCGGTGAACGCCAGCCTCGAATACAAGTTGGGCTTGCGCGTGCTCCCGACGTCGTTTCAAGCCTGGGACGATCCTACCTGCGCGAGCCACGACGGCCAATCGCTCGTCGGCCATTACCGCTACGATGACGAGGCCGTCGCCGCGGCCCGCGTGGATTTGGTGCAAGACGGCCGGCTCACCGACCTCTGCCGCTCCCGCGCCCCCACGCGCAAGCTCTCCGGGTCCAACGGTCACGGCCGGAGCGATCGCGGCACCGGTCCCCGGGCCACCGTCGGTTGTCTGTTCGTCCAGGATCAGAAGGGTCTCTCCGACGCCGAACTCAAGGATGAACTCTTGGCTGCCGCCAAGGACGAAGGGCTCGACTTCGCGTTGCGGCTCGAGTCGTTGCGGCTGCCCGATAGCTTTTCCGACCGTCGCGAGCTCATCAGTTTCTTCACCCGCGCCAGTCGCAGCGGCGGTCGCAAGGTGGGCGATCCCGTGACCGCTTACAAGGTCTCGGTGGCCGACGGCAGCGAGACACCCGTCCGCGGCCTCGAGTTTGGGACGCTGGAAGTCCGGGCCCTGCGCCGGATCTTGGCCGCTAGCGCCCAACTGCATGTCCTCAACCATTTCGGGCTCGACCTGACCGGTTTCAGCGTCCCGGTGTCGGTCGTCGCCCCGGCGACGTTGCTCGAGGAGGTCGAGCTCTCGCGGCTCCAAGAGGAGTTCGACAAGCCGCCTTTGCTGAAGGCGCCGCGCTTCCGCTCCGCCGGGTCGGCGCCGTGACCGACCCCTCGCGCTCGCTCCGGCTGGCGCGCGTGGCGCGCTCAGGCGGCGCCGCCGGCGCCCAGCTTAAGCGGGACCAGCTCGATGCCGGGTCCGGCCCCTAGGTTGCGCGAGTACTGCTTGTCCTGCGGGTTGTTCCAGTGTTCGTGCACGCCCAGGCTGGGCAACCGTTGGGTCGCCACAGCGTGGTCGGGGTCGTAGAACGTGCCCGAGGGCGGATCGGCAGCCAAAGCGGCTTCATGGAGATAGTCGTCCACGCCCGCCTGGCGCGGGTAGTCGGTCCATTCGGCCTGGAGAAAGTCCAACGCGACCGAGTCCACCGCCACGGGGTCTTGGGAGGCGAACAAGCTGCACGGCCAATGGTTGTTGAACGGGGGCGTCTTCATCCGCTGCGGCAAGGCATCGCGCGGGTGCAACCCGGCGAAGAGCCCATCCACCAAGTACAAGACGGTCTTGCCGCCGAGTTGGGCGTGCCCCAGCAAGTCCACGAGCGGGCGGTAAATGCGCGTCTGTTTCGAGAAGCAGGCCGGGTGCATGTCGTAGTAGCCCTGCTGCACCGGCCAGCGGACCAGCGAGCCATAATGGTTCTTGGCACAGAGGGTCACGCCGCTTCCCTGGTGGGCTTTGAAGTTGGCGAAGTTGATCAGGTAATCCGCCTCGGCAAAACTCCTCGGCACATGATCCTGGGCTTTGCCCTCCGGACGGCTGCTCCAGTACAGCGGGGCCGCCGACGCCTGGGCCTGGGTGCGCCCGAATTTGCCCGCGCAGTCTTCGTAATGCACATCCGGAAACGGCCCGTGGAGCACGTTGAAGTACTCGTGCACCAAGCAGGCCAGGGTATCGCTGACGGTGATGTCCGCAGACCGCACGCCCGCGCCCGTGAGCTGGCGCAGCAAGGCCAGGATCATCTGCGGCGCCGTGTTCATGTAGTTGTGGCGCCGGATGAAGGTGTAGTGTTCGAGGTGGACGTGGCCCTCGCGGTAGATCAGCCCGACCCAGTTCGGCTTGATGAGCACCTTCTCGCCCGGAGTGTAGCCCACCGACCCCTTGCCTCGCGCCTGGTTCAGGTGCCGGAACAAGCCCGACCACGCCTCGGTAACGCTCGCCGTGCCGGTGAGCTCACAGAGCGTGCGCGCCATCATCGCCTCGACCCTGGCCTGCTTCAGACGGTCGCCTTCCCACCAGTGGCCGTCGTCCGGTCCACCCCAGTTCAGTACCTCCGGGTCATGCGCCCAAACGACGCGACCGGGGTGGATACCCCGCGCCGTGCCGATCGGCTTGAGACCCTCGACCGATTCCCCGCTCCGCGCCGCGCGCAGCCCCGCAGCACAACTGCCGGCCAAGACCAGCGACTGACGCAGAAAAACGCGGCGCGCCATCGTCGGCAGCTCGGCCGGAGGCAGGGCGAGTTCGGGTGAAGTGGGTATGCGGGCGAACGGCTTCATGGCCCAAGCCGAGCAGAAAGCCTAGACCCCTTCAAGCCCGAAGGTGGCCCGCCGACCGGACCCGAATCCTTAGCAAGGGCTCACCCGGGGCGCCACGGAACCGCGCTGGACGAGCCAGGAGGAGGCGACTTACGGTGGAGGTCGTCGCCGGTCGAACGCGCCTACGAGCCGCACCCCCGGCGGACACCGAACGCGCATGAAGTTGCCTATTGAACTGATCTCGACGGATTTCGACGGCACGCTCTACGCCGAGTTCGAGAGCCCGCCCGTGCCACTGGCCCTCCAACAGTTGTTGGCGGCACTCCAGAAGCGGGGCGTGTGGTGGGTCATCAACACGGGACGCAACCTGACGGACCTGATGGAGGCCATGGCCCGCGCGCGGTTAAGTGTGCGGCCAGACTATCTGGTGCTGGTCGAGCGCGAGATCTATGCGCACGAAGGGGCGCGCTATGTCCCACTCGACGACTGGAACCACGCCTGCGCCCGCGATCACGCCCGCCTCTTCGAGCGCGTGCGCTCGGACGTGCCGCGGTTGACCCGGTGGATCAACCTGCATTTTCAGGCCGACGTCTACGAAGACCCTTGGTCCCCCTTGTGCCTGATCGCCCGCAGCCCCTCCGACGCCGACGCCATCACCGCCTACCTCAACGAGTACTGCCAGGAGGTGCCCAGCTTGGTCCTGATGCGCAACGACGTCTATGCCCGTCTGAGCCACGCCGCCTACGATAAAGGGACCGCCCTGAGCGAAATCGCGCGGCGCCTCGCCGTCCCCGCGGAAAAGATCTTCGCCGCGGGCGACCACCTCAACGACCTGCCCATGCTAGTGCGCGAGCGGGCGGCCCACCTGATGGCCCCCAGCAACGCCGTCCCGGAAGTGCAAGCCCTGGTCTTGCGGCAAGGCGGCTGCGTCAGCCCCCGGCCCCACGGACACGGCGTCTTGCGCGAACTGCGGCACATGCTGCGCCGCCGGACCGAGACCGCCTTTCGGGCATCGGCAACATCAGCCCCCTAAGTTGCGAAGCGCCGATCGGGTGAGCGGCGCTAATCACATGGTCGAATGACCTGTTTAGCGTTTGACATGCTAAGGGGCAGTGCTACGGTGCTTCGGTTTCTTAGCTGAAAGCGTGCGCGCCGCGGGAGTGTGGCGCGGTCGTTTCAGTGACGGGGATTCGTGATTTCGTCGAGGCATTCTCATGAGCACAGCGACAGTCGGGGTTTCGGAAGCGGCCGCCGCGCCGCCGGTCGAGGCGGTGAAAGAGGCGGTCATACGGATCGCCGGTAATTCGCAGGACGGGATTCAGGCCATTGGCGGGTTCCTGGCGCGGTTGGCGGGACGCAGCGAGCAGGACGTCATGACCTACATGACGATTCCCTCGACGATCTCCGGGGGGCCGTCCATTTTTCAGGTCCGGATTGGCTCGGGGGAGGTGCACAGTTCCGGGGACGAGGCGGACGTCTTGTTGGCCTTCTATCAGCATTCGTACGAGGAGCACATTGTGCATCTGAAGAAAGGGGGCATTGTGCTTTACGATGCGGACCACGTGGAGCCGAAGCCGGACTGGGAATTGGAGTATCGGCATGTCGGGGTGCCGATTTCCGGGCTGACGGTCGAGGCGATCGGGGGCACCACACGGGACAAGGGCAAGAACGTGTATGCGCTGGGTCTGATTGCGAAGATGTTCGACCTGGACGCCGCCAAGCTCCGGAACCTGATCGGGGAGCGGTTCAGCGGGAAGGACACCAGCGTGGCGGCCAACGCCCTCAACGCGTTCGAGGCGGGCTACAGCTATTCGGTGGGCCATTTGCTGAACACGTTCCGGTTTGTGGATTCGCAGCGCCGGGGCATCAAGCAAGTGGTCATGAACGGCAACGAAGCCCTCGCGTATGGGTTGATTGCGGCCGGCGTGCGCTTCGGCGCGGGGTACCCCATCACGCCGTGGACGGACATCATGGAGTTGTTGCGGCGGGAGCTCCCGAAGTACGGGGGCATGTTCGTGCAGTGCGAGGACGAGATCGCCTCGATTGCGATGGCGCTGGGCGCCAGTTACGCCGGGCACTTGGCCGTGACGGGCACCAGCGGTCCGGGGCTGTCCCTGAAGACCGAGGCGCTGGGCTGGGGCGTGATGGCCGAAGTCCCGTTGGTGCTGGTCAATGTGCAACGCGGCGGGCCGTCGACCGGGCTGCCGACCAATGTCGAGCAGTCGGATCTGAACATCGCCTGTTTTGGCAGTCACGGCGACTGTCCACGGGTGGTGCTGGCGCCGGCGAACGTCGAGGATTGCTTCTACACGGCGATCGAGGCGGTCAACCAAGCTCGCCAGTACAGCGTGCCGGTGATCATCCTGACCGACCAGGCCATCGCGACACGGATCGAGGCGTTCGAGCAGCCCAAGTTGGAGCAGATTTGCCAGCAGCTCACACCCGATTTCACGCCCGTTGCCACGTTCAAACCGTACGATCTCTCCGCCCCCAACGGCATCGCCCACCACCGGCCGCCCGGGACCCGGATCCTGGACGGACGTTACCCCATTGCCTCGGGGCTCGAGCACGACGAGTACGGACACCCCACGGCCTCGGCCAAGCTGCACACGCTGATGAGCGCCAAACGGCGCAAGAAACTCCAGGCACTCGCCGCGCAGTTGCCACCCCCCAAGCTGTACGGGCCCCCGCAAGGGAAGCTCTTGTTGGTGGGGTGGGGCTCGACGCACGGGCCGATCTGCGAGGCCGTCGACCGGGCGCGGGCGATGGGGGAGTCGGTGTCGGCGCTGCATCTGAAGCATCTGCACCCGTTGCCCAACGGCCTCGAGCAACTCTTCTCCGCCTTCACCCACACCCGCGTCGTCGAGATGAACGACGAGGGCGTCTACGGCTATGGACAGTTGGCCGGCATCCTCCGCGCCCGCTACTGCAACCCCAAGATTCTCGGCATCAACAAAACCGACGGTTTGACCTTCAAGGTCCGCGAGATCGTCCAGCGCGTGAACGCCGAGGTGGTGGACGGCATGCAAAAGTACTGAGGCTGGAGGCAGCGCGTTCACCACGTTTACCCTCGACTCGTTTCTCTCCCACGCATCATGAGCGCAACCTTAACTGAACCCGCCCCGCCGCAGGCCACGGTCGCGGCGCCGGACCCGACGACCGCGGCGGCCGCGGCCGACCGCAAACCTCTGACCCGCAAGGAAATCATTGGCGATCACCCCACCTGGTGTCCTGGCTGTGGCGATTTCTCGGTCTTGGCCGTTTACTTCAAGCTGATCGAGAAGCGCAAACTCTGGCACGAGAAGATCGTGACCGTGGCGGGCATCGGCTGCTCGAGCCGTTTCCCTTACTTCCTCCAAGCGCACGGGGCGCACTTCATTCACGGCCGAGCCTTGCCCTTCGCCACGGGACTGTCGCTCGCGCGCCCCGATCTGCACGTGTTCGCCTTTGGCGGAGATGGCGACGCCTTCTCGATCGGCGGCAACCACTTCACCCACACGGCCCGCAAGAACCTCAACCTGACCTACGTGGTGATGGACAACCAGGTTTATGGCCTGACCAAGAAACAGACCTCGCCAACCTCCCCGCTGGGGTTCAAAAGCAAGACCGACCTCTGGGGCGCGGTCGATTACCCGATCAACCCGATGAAACAGGCCATCATGGCCGGAGCAACCTTCGTGGCGCGCACCAGCCACACCAACCCCGCTCATGTGCTGCAGATGATGGAGGCCGCCCTCGACCACGAGGGCTTCAGCTTCATCGAGTGCCTCAGCGAGTGTGTCGAGTTCTATCAGGGCGCCTTCGACGCCTCCAACCCCCGCAAGGGCGGTGCCTTTAACCTCGTCCCTGCCGAGCACGACGTGACCGACGAAATGGCCGCCTACCGGTTGGCGGGCGAGCCGCTGCCTGGCCATTTCGGGATCTTCTACCAAGTCAAACGCCCCACCAAGAACGCCCTCGAAGCCAAGATCATCAAAGACGTGCGCGAGAAGTTTAAGGGGCTCGAAGACTGGCAAATCCTCCAGAAGACCTTCGATCGGATGAACTAAACGGCGGATGCCGGCGGGGGGGGGTGACCGAACTACCCTGCTCCCGCGGCTTGACGGCGGCGCGCGCCTTACTAGTTTAATCGGGCGCAGCGCGAGTCGCAGCGCACGAAGACTGAGTATGCCGATCTACGAATTTGCCTGTCCCAAATGCCGGGTGATCTACAACTTCCTCTCGAAGAAGGTCAACCCAGCTCACTCGCCCACTTGTCCCAAGTGCGGCCACAAAAAGCTCGCCAAGCAGATGAGCCGGTTCGCCGCGCCGAAAGGCCTCAAAGAACCGGCCGCCAAACCGGAGACGGAGGGGGATGAGCCGCCCATGCCGGACTTCGACGATCCGCGGATCGAGCGGGTGATGGGGGAGCTCGAGCGGGACATGGAGCATCTGGACGAGAACAACCCGCGGCACATGGCGCACATGATGAAGAAGATGAAGGAGGTCATGCCGGCCGGGGTGATGCCCAAGGAAATGGACGTCGCCATCAAACGCCTCGAACAGGGCGAGGACCCGGAGAAGATCGAGGAGGACATGGGCGATGTGTTGGGCGACTTCCTCGGGTCGGAAGGCGAGCCGGACGAATACGGCGGCTACGGTGGTGGCGGCGGCGGGTATAGCCGCGATGCTGGGCTCTACGACTACTGAGCCGCCCGCGCACTCGCCGGGGCCTACTTGTTGAAGCGGAAGTTGGCCACGTCGTAGTCCTGCATCACATAGGACTTGAGCTCGAGCCGCTGCTTGCCGGCGCGCTTGGCTTGGGTCTCGCCCCCCGCTGCCACCAGATCGCCCCAGCCGATGATCTCCGCCCGGATGAAGCCCTTTTGGATGTCCGTATGAATCGTGCCGGCGGCGGCCCAGGCGGTCGTGCCCTGGGAAATGGGCCATGCCCGATTCTCCTTGCCCCCCACGGTCAGGAAGCACAGGTAGCCACCCTCCCGAAAGGCCCGTAGCATCGTCGCCTCCGGGGCCGACAGATCGGCGTCGTCCGCCACCACCACCGGTTTGTGGGTGTGGAAGTTGTGGGCGGCCACCGCCTGCAACTCGGCCTTGCTGAGACCCGCCTTGTACATGGTCCGCTCACTCTCGAGCTCGGCACGAATCCGCTCGAGCACGACCCGTTCCGCCTCCGCCGGTTGGCGTCCCAGCCGCGTCTCCACAAACTCGAGGTCGTGCAGGATCAGGTCCGGAAAACGGTCGCGATGCACCAGGATCGCGTCGGCTTCGAGCGTGGCGTCGTCGCCCAGCACGTCGACTTGCGCATAGGTCCGCTTCTTGGCCTCGACCAGGGCGTGAACCTGGTCGAGCCGCGGGTCTTTGAGGTTGTGTTTGCCCAGGGGAATCCCCGTCACGCCAAACAAAGAAATCTTCATCCGCTTTCCTTAGGGACAGGCCGTGCCCAGGTCAAGGGCCTAGGCGCCGAATCGTGCCGAATCGCGCCTTGCCATACGCCGCACCTCAATCGAAGCTGAAGGGATGCGTGGTATCCACGGCCCATGAGCCCGCAGGATCCAACCCAACCTCAACCTCCGCACGGTCGAGAGCGCCGGCATTGCCTGGTGGACGCGGTGGCCGATTCGTTGGCGGCCGAGCCCGCCCTCGAGGCGGTGACCATCGACCGGTCCCAACGGCGCGTCTCGGTGGCCACCTTGGGCAAGGTCCAGAACCCCGCTTTGGGCGAGGCGCTCGCGGCCAGCCTCCAACAAGCCCAGGAGGCTGGCGCCGACCCCCACTGCTGCCTGCTTGAAGGGGCGCCCGATTGCCGAACCTGCGACCTGCCGGTCGAACCGTTCGCGCGTCGGGGCCTGACGGTCACCCAGGCTGGCCAACGCACCACGGTGGCTCGAGCCACCTGTCCCACGGCACCGCGGTTTTGGCGCTGGCGCGATCTGCCGCTCCCCAAAGTGGTGCCGCGCGAGGTCGAGATTCCCGAAGACGACCAGCACCTCGAGGAGTGGAAGTGGCAACTTCTGGCCGCCGGGCTCTGCGGCGCGTTGGCCTGGGTCGCTTGGCGGATCGGAGAACGACCGGTTGCGCTGGGCTTCCACCTGGCGGCCTATCTGGCCGGCGGTTGGTTCGCCGCCCAAGAAGTCTGGGAACGGCTGCGGCAGCGCACCTTGGATGTGCATTTCCTGATGCTCGCCGTCGCCGTGGGCAGCGCCAGCATCGGCCGCTGGGACGAGGGCAGCATCCTCCTATTCCTGTTCTCGCTGTCCGGGGCGCTCGAACACTACGCCCTCGGCCGGACGCAGCGGGAAATCCGCTCGTTATTCCGTGACGCGCCGAAGGTCGCCACGTTGCTCGAAGCCGGAGGGCAGGAGCGCGAGGTGCCGGTGGATCGACTCCTGCCGGGCCAGCGGTTGCTGCTCAAACCGGGCGCCCAGTTTCCAGTCGACGCCGAGGTGGTCAAGGGCCGGACCGCCGCGGATGAGGCCAACCTGACCGGCGAAGCGACGCCGGTCGACAAGGGGATCGGCGACTTGGTCTTGGCGGGCACGCTCAACCTGTGGGGCGTGATCGAGGCCACGGTGCTGCGCCCCGCGCGCGAAAGCGCCCTGCAGAAGATCGTGCGACTCATCCGCGAGGCCCAACACCTCAAGGCCCCCTCGCAGCGGTTCACCGACAAGTTCGGCACACGCTACACCTACGGCATCACCGGGCTCACCCTGGTCATGTTCTTCGTCTGGTGGCTTGCCTGGGACCTGCCCGCCTTCACCTCGACCGCGACGACGCGCAGCGCGTTCTATCTGGCCATGACCTTGCTGGTGGTCGCCTCGCCCTGCGCCCTGGTCCTCTCGATCCCCTCCGCCGTCCTCGCCGCCATCGCTTGGGGTGCGCGCCGGGGCATCCTCTTCCGCGGCGGTGCCGCCGTCGAAAAACTGGCCGAGGTGGACGTGGTCGCCCTCGACAAGACCGGCACACTCACCACGGGCGAACTCGAGGTCGAACGCATCCAGAGCTTCCCCCACGGCCGGGAAGCCGAGGTCGCCGGGCTCGCCTTCTCCCTCGAGCGGCTTTCGGCGCATCCGCTCGCCCGCGCCATCACGCGCTACGGCAAACAGCAGGGGCTCTCCGCGGTCGAACTCGAGCGGTTCGAGTCGGTCACGGGCTTGGGCCTGCGCGCACAGTGGCGAGGGCAACCCGTGCTGCTCGGACGCCGGGAATGGCTCGATGGCTTCTGTCGGCAGTGCCGCGATGAGTCGGAATCGCGCGCCGACTCGGCTGGGCGTTGTGACTTCTGCGGCCTGCTGGCCACCGTGCCAGCCGCCGGAACCGGCCACTCCGAGGTCTGGCTGGCCACCCGCGATTTGCTGGGCCGGATCCTGCTCCAAGATGGCATCCGCCATCAGTCCAGGGCGGTGATCGCCGACTTGCGGCACGCCGGCTTGCATCCGGTGGTCCTCACGGGCGACCGGGAGGCGGCGGCGGCCGCGCTGCAGAGTTTGCTCGGGCTCGAGGACGTGCGGGCCGAGCTGAAGCCGGAGCAGAAGCTGGCGGCCATACGCGAACTCAGCGAGGCCGGCCGGCGCGTGGCCATGGTCGGGGATGGGGTGAACGACGCGCCCAGCTTGGCGGCAGCTCATGTGGGCGTGGCCATGGGCGCTCGCGGATCCGACGCCGCGCTCGAACAGGCCGAGATCGTCCTGATGCACGATCGACTCGAGAACTTCGTGGCCGCCTTCCGCCTCAGCCAGCGCGCCCGACGCGTCATCCGTCAGAACCTGGTCGTGTCGCTCGGCACGGTGGCCCTCCTGGTGGGCGGCGCATTAGCGGGAACGATTCCCCTGACCCTCGGGGTGATCGGCCACGAAGGCAGCACCGTGATCGTGGTGCTCAACAGCCTGCGCTTGCTCCTGGGTGGCCCACCGCGCGCCGAGCCCCCCAGACCCGCGCCCGCGGGCACACCCTAGCCCTTACCCCATCCCGGCCCCGTGCCGGGCAGTGTGCGAGAGTTGGCCACCCTCGATTCGGCCCTCGCAGGCAATCGACAGACCGCCAGCGCCCGAGAGACGGCGTCGGCGTCAAGGCTTCCGCTGGTCCACAGGCGGTTGCTGCAGAAACGTCAGGAGCGCCGCGCCAGCTATCAACCCAATCAAGAGCACGCCCAGAAAGGGCAAGGGCGCGGCCACGGTCTCGAGCCCGTGCGCCAAATTGACGCCGAACACGGCGCTGAGGGTGGCGATCGGAAAGAAAAAGGCCGCCAGCAGATTCAGCCGATGCGCGGACACGGCCAACCGGTGGCTGGCGCGCGCTTGCTCTTCGCTGCGACGGGCGACGAGGTAATTCAGGGAGTGACTGGTCTCCTGATCGAGCAGTTCAGCGGTCCGCTCGAGCTCATAAGCGTGGTCCCGCCACACAATCAGTTGCCGATCCTCCGGACAGAGCCGGCGCGCCTCCTGCAACACTTGATACAGGTTGCGCGTGGCACGATGCAGCGGCGCCAACCCCTTCAAGATGGCAAAGTACTCGTCCGCGGAGGCGGCTGTGCTCGCCCGTTGCTCGAAGCCGTCCCACGCCGCCGCGTACTGGTCGAGGTGGTTCTGCAGCGCCCCCGCCGCTTGCCCCCACTCACTCGAGGTCCAACTGCCGCTCGGTTTGCGCCAGAAGAACCGGCCGGTGCGCTTGTCTTCGTCTGGCTGAGGCGGCGCGTGGAGGACCACCAGCAGATGGCCTTCGGCGGTCATCACCCGCTGGCGACCGACCTCAACGCCGAGACGCTCACGGATTGCTTCGGGCACCTCCCAAGTGCGGGGCAGGATCGAGGGGGTTTTCATGGGCCAGATTCAGTTGACGAGGGGACGTTCATCCGTTCATCGGTGACTTGACGCTGCCGGCCGGAGCCGGTGGCCGGTCTCTGCCGCTACCGGCTCAGATCGCGACTTCGGCAGCCGGCACCCAGCGTACCGGGCCTTGCACGGGAAGACCAGCGCAACCGCGCCCCGACAACACGCCGTCGGTCGAGGTCAGCGTCGAGGTCGGGTCGATGTTGATCCGCGGCCGTATGCCGGCCGGAGACACCGTTCGTCTGGGGGTTGGTGGGTGTTGCGAGACCCTAGTCGGACTTTCGTGTCAACTCTGTCAACTACTATAAACCAGTTCTGTAATTGTGTCGGCCGCCTGAGCAGGGAGGAGACAGGTGTCCGAGCCGGCGCCCGGCACCGTACGTCAGCCGAGCCAAGAGCCAAGGACTAGGCAAGGACAAGGGCCGAAGGCAGCAGCATGGCCCTTACCTTCACCCTCACCGCCGCACCGAGGCAGCGGAGCTTTATCGTGTCAACGATTATCATACTGGCGCTTTGCTTTACACCCCGCGAACGCGAGTAGCCGGCAGAGGCAGGGAGGTCTCGACGGACCTGCAAACAGGCACTGGCACCGTGGGCGAACGGGACCGCGGGCAGTAAGGCCAGGCCAAGCGCCCCGTGTTGTCAACAATTAGTATCCTGGTGGGGGACGGACAACCTCAACCGAGTCAGGCGCCGCGTTTAAGGCGCTTCAGTTCGGTCGCCTCGGGCCTGGCCGCATAGTAGTCGTCGAGGGGGTAGCAGCCGCTGATTAGGCCGCCGCGCGGGGCCGTGGTGCAGTCGCTAAAGGTGCGGCAGAGCAACCGCGGGTTGAGTTGGCCCGTGCGTAAGGTATCGGCAACGATCCCAGGGTAGCTCAAGATCATCCGCCCGATGCCCACCAAATCTGTCCAGCCCTGGCGCACTACGGCCTGAGCGACCTGCGGCAGATACTCCTGCAAATAGCTGTAAGCCGACCCGAGGACCAGGAGGCCGGCCGGCGCGCGGGCCTTGAGTTGCCGCACGACATGGATTTGGCGCGCCACTCCCACCAAGGGGTCCTCAGGGGGCTGGTACCCATCGCTGGGGGGGTAGGCAGCAGGGCGTTGGATGTGCGGGTTGTAGTAGGGGGATCCGGCAGTGAGATTGACGAGCTTCACGCCCAGAGTGGCACACAGTCCGAGGAATCTGTGGGCCTCCGTGAGGTCTGGCTCGAGGGGATTCTCCGGATTCACGCCGAAGCCGTAACGATACGGGAGGCACGCCCCGAAATCGTCCGGGATCCCGGGACCAGGCTTGCCCGGTTGGGAGCTGGCTGGGTCGGGTCGGAAGGGTACGAAGTCGAAGGCGCTCAAGCGGACAGCGAGATCGATGGGGTTGCCGCGGGCACGAATGGCCTGCACGATCTCGCGCAGCAAGCGGGTGCGGTTTTCGAAGGCGCCGCCATACGGCCCGGGGCGCGTGTGGGCGCTGAGGAACTCATGCAACAGGTACCCGTGACAATGCTTGAGGTCGACGAAATCGGCGCCTGCCTCCCGAGCCAAATCGGCCGCGGTCGCATAGGCCTGGACCAGGGGCTCCAGTTCGGCATCCGCCAGGACCTGGGTATCGGCGGTCACACCGAACTTCGCATCCAAAAGGGGGTGGCGGTAGGCGACGCGCGGTTCCATGCGCCGTTTGTCCGTCGGCCGACAAAAGCGGCCCGAGTGCGTGAGCTGAAAGCCGAGGACGAGGTCGTCCACTGCGCCATGCCGCTCTTGGTGGGTGCGGCGGACCAGGCGGACGAGCTCGACGAAGCCCGGGAGGTTTGGCGCGCTGAGGACGAGCTGATTGGGATTAGCGCGGCCGTCTGGGCGGACGGCGATGGCCTCGCCGCCGCAGACGAGCTTAGCGCCGCTCTCGCCGAAGCGTTGCCAGCGTCGGCGGACCTCGTCCGTTACACCTCCGGAAGTCGTGCCATCCCAACCTTCCATGGGCTGAACGGCCCAGCGGTTGCCGAGGCGTTTGCCGTTGATGAGGACTGGCGGCGCCGGTTGCGCCAACGGGGAGTCCGGAGCGGTGAGGATGCCGTCGTCGCAGGGCAGTTCGAGGCCCAGGGTGACCGTGTGTTGGCGGAAATCGGCGACGGTCTTGATCGATGGGATGCGGACCAGGGGACGCGGGGGCATGGGCATAGGCTAGGGACGGAAGAACGTGAGGTAAGGCTCCGCGCGCGCCTCGCGCAGGATCAGCAGGGCAAGTTCGCGCGCGTGGTAGTCGCCCCACATCGAACTCTCGCCATTGGGTACTTTCTGCTTCGGCGCGACGTAGTCCCAGCCATTGGGCCGGTGATAGACGGAGTGAAGGATGAGTCCTTGGTGCTTGGGGTGAGTCGAGAGGTAAGGTTCGTCGAAGAGGGTGTCGGCGACGGTGAATGCGGCGAGGCGATAGCGGTTGGCCTCCGAGCGGTGACCTTGGGCGCCAAGATAATTGCCCAGACGCAACAGGCCTTGCGCGGCAATGGCGGCGGCCGAGCTATCCACCGGTTCCCAAGCATTGAACGGGTCGGAGGGTTGCGAGGCGTAATCGCCCAGCCGATGGCGGTCGGGCGCCCCGGTATCCCACAGGGGAATCCCGTCTGCACAGCAGTGGGACAGATAGAACTCCGCTGTAACGCTGGCCGCGCGGAGGAAGGTCTTGCGCGTGGCGGTCGCGCTGAGAGGGTGACGCGCGGGGGTGCCAACTGATCGCCCGGGCGGTCTGGTGGGCGGGCGGTGGAAGGCGGCGGCCGGGACAGTCTCCAGGAACTCGAGTAGCTCGGCGAAACCGCAGATGGCCCAGGCCAAACCGCGGGTCCAGGTGCTGAAGGGCGAGTAACCCTGCTGCGAGTTGGGGCAGCGGAACAGGCCGCTGCGCGTGTTGAAGATCGCCTCGTGCGCGGTTCGGCCGGGCACGTCATAGGCATCGCGCCGCTCGCCGTAGTAGAGGTTGTACCGCGCGGTGTTGAGGCCGTGTTCGACCAGGCGTGCGAGCAGGGAGATGCGCAGGTCTTGTTCTCCCATCAAGACGTGGCCGAGTTGATGCCCCAAGCCCAACACCCGCAGCGAGCGAACGGTATCCACGAAGAGCGAGTGGGGGCCGTTGAAGGAGTGGATGAATCCGGTGCCGTCTGCCAGGGTCGTCCAGCGGGCCGCCTGCACAGCGCCACTGACCTTCAAGGCCAACTCGTACCCGTCGAGCTCGCGGTCGTTGAACCGGAGGCGACCGGCGCGCATCAAGCGCCAGAGGTTGCCGTAGGTCGAGATATTATTGAACCCGTGGTCGTGGACGCCGACGTGCGAGACATGGGGCGCCATGCGTTCGAGGGTGTGGCGCCGGCCGAGCTCGAGGAAGCGCTCCTCGCCGGTGGCGTCGAACTGCAGCAGGGCCGAGCCGTACTGGAATCCTTGGGTCCACTCCGTCCAACCGCGCGAGGTGTAGCGGCCTCGGGCCGTGAAGACGGGCGTCCCGCGCGCAGGCAGCCAGGTCTTCTCGAGGCTAAGGATCTTCCGGGCCGACAACTCGAAGAGGCGCTCGATTTTCGGGACAAGTTTCCCGGCGGTGAGGTGGGGGAGGAGGCGCAGAGGCATAAGACGTTGCCGAGCGGTTCGAGGGTGAAGGGTGAAGGGCGCGCGCGCCTAGAGCCTCCGCAGGTGGAATCCCCCATCCACATTGAACACCTCGCCGGTACTGAAGGGGAACCGCTCCTGGACGATGGCGACCACCGCCTGACCGACGTCGGCAGGCGTGCCCCAGCGCGGCATGGGCGTGAGGCCCGAGGCGATGAGGGCGTCGTACTTGGCGCGCACCGGCGCGGTCATGTCCGTGTCGATGATGCCGGGTCGGAGCTCGAAGACTTGAATGCCGTCGGCCGCGAGGCGGGCGGCGAACAAGGGGGTGAGCATGGTCAGGGCCGCTTTGCTCATGCAGTAATCGCCACGGTTGACGGAAGCGGCGTAGGCGCTTATGGACGAGACCGTCACGATCTTAGGGTGGAAGGGCTCGGCCGCGGCGCCTGCTTGGGCCCGGACGGCTTGCTGCTCGAGCATCCACTGGGCGGCGAGTTGGGTGAGGAAAAAGGGCCCCTTGACGTTCACCGCTATGAGATGATCGAAGCTCTCCTCGCTCGCGTCGAGCAGGTCGGCCCGGGTCCGGGGCGCGATCCCGGCGTTGTTGACGAGCAGATCCAGCCGGCTGAACGTGGACCGGGCCAGGGCGAGCAGTCGCTGGCGGTCGGCTGCGCGACTAATATCCGCCTGGGCCGACACGGCGCGAATGGTGCGGCCCGTTGTCTGGGCGGCGGCCAGGCAAGCGGCAATGGTCTGGCCGGCTGCCTCTGCATTACCGAGGTAGTTGATCATCACATCGTAGCCAAGCTTGGCCAGTTCGAGCGCGATACCGCGCCCGATGCCGCGCGAAGCGCCGGTGATGAGCGCCACAGGGTTCATCCGGAGCTCAGTCTACCGGGCGGCTCGGGTTTTGGGAAGCGTTGGCGCGGTCGAGTCTGAGTTGGCCAACGCGATGCGAGCTTGCTAGCCTGCAGGCGTTATGAGTGCAACAAAACAGCCCAGACAGGCCAAGACCACGAGCCGGCAGCCCGGCCCATCAGGCAAGGCCTTTCTGCGCGTCGCGCTCGCCCTGGCCGTTCTCGTGCCGATCGCCGCGTTTGTGCTCCTGGACTCCGGACCGCCCACCGCAAGCCCGACCCGGCCCGAGGCGGCGTCTCCGCCGGGATCGGAGAACGCCGAGGTGGCCAAGCCGCATTTGGGCTTTCTCGAGGGCCGTTGGTACCGGCCGGACGGCGGGTACGTTATCGAGCTCCGAGAAGACCAAGCCGCCGGCCGGTGGCAGGCCGCCTACTACAATCCGCAGTCCATCAACGTGTCGCAGGTCCAGGTCTTCAAGGATGGGCCTGCCACGAAAGTGCTGATCGAGTTGCAGGACGTGAACTATCCCGGGTGCAAGTATGACCTCACCTATATCCCTCAGGAAGATCTGTTGGCCGGCTCCTACTATCAGGCGGCCCTCGATCAGACGTACGACGTCCAGTTTGTCCGTATGAAGTGAACCTCGGCTTCAGGGCCGAGAGGGCCGCGGGTCGAGGGTCACCACGCACACCTGGTTGGCCAAACGCTCGGGTGAAGGAATGCGTCGTACAAAGGCGATTTGCCGGCCGTTCGGGGAGAACACGCACGCCTCGGGCCGGGGCGCTTGGTCGGGGGCCGTCGCTGGGGTCAACCGGTGCGTCTGGCCCGTTTGGGTGTCCGTCACGCACACGCTGCCGTCCATGACATGCGCAAGGAGTTGCCCGTCTGGGCTCCACGTGAAGGTCGAACCGATGGGCGCGCTGTTACGCGTGAGCTGCACGGGCGGGCCGCCGTTGGGCGAGACGGTCCAGAGCTGAACGATCCCAGCCTCGTCCCGCATCAGGAACGCAATGCGGCTGCCATCGGGCGCACAACGCAGCCAATGGCGGGGGCCTTGGACACCCGGGTACCGGCGGTCGGCAGTGTAGGTCAGTCGCCGTTGCGTGACGCCCTTGGGCGGGCGGGGCCGCCACTGCGTGCTCCCCGCTAACGGCCCCTCACCAACCGCCGTCAGGCCCTCCGGCAAGTCCGCCACAAACACCTCCGTGATCGTCTCCCCGCTGGCCGTGACGACATGCCCTTGGAAGGCGAGCGCGCGTCGTTGCCGCGTGCCATCTGGCCGCAAGTAACCGCGGGTGCCAATCCAGCCTTCCTCGCAGGCCTTTTTGATCTGGTCGGAACCCGGCTGAGGTCGGGCGGTCGTGTGCGTGACGAGCACGGTGAAAAACTCGCCGTCATGGTTCCGTGGGTGATCGCGGTTAACGCGGACGGGGCGTCCGGGCACACTCACACCCACGTTGCGCAAGTTGATCTCTTGCTCCGCGGTCTCTTCCCTCATGGAGGCAAGCACGTGGTCCTCGTAGGTGAAGCTCACCCACTCGCCCGCCTGATCCCAGACGTGGACGTGTGACCCGCCTCGCAGGGCACCGGCCGTGAAGGGCGGCGTGAGGTCCCGGGCGTCCAGGTTCAAACCCACCCCGGGCCGCGCAACCTCCACGATCACCCCCTGGCGATGAAACGGGCCGTATTGCCAATCCGGCGTAGGATCCTCTGGGCCAAGAATGAACACCACGCGCTCCTGGCGCGGATGGAACGTGACCACCCCGCAATGCGCCCCGCGCCGACCCTCGTAGAGCACCCGCACCGCGCCGGTGCGGACCTGCACCATCTCGATGCGGTCGCCGTCGAACACTTCGCCCGCGGGATCGGATCGCGTGTCGTAGACGATCCACTCCCCGTCGGGCGACCAGACGCCACTGTTAGTGAGGATGCGACCGCCGGGGCCGCGGGTGACTTGTTGCTCGACAGCGTTCATACGATCGGCAGCAAACTGGATCGGTCCAGCGGCCGAGAGGAGCAGCGCGCCGACCAAGGACAACGGCGTCGATAAACCAGCGCTGGCGAAACGCGCCCAGGAGGACGGCGGCAGCGGCAGACGGCGCGGATGGGCTGGCCGGTTCACAGCGAGGGAGGCTACCACGATCCAGCGATGGCGACGAGCAACTTCCCGAGCATCACCCGGTTTCACCCAGCTTGCCCTTACCCTCGGTCCGTGGCGAGCCTGGTCATGGTCTTGCCCATCCGCCCCTGAATCTGAGCCTGTCCGGTAACCGCTCTCCCTCCCAGGGCCCCGGGGTGACAAGGATGCACTGTGCTTAAAGCCCTGTGGTTAAAGCCGTTGACGCCCCGCCGGCTCTCGACGAGCACCCTCGCGGCCGCCATGGACTTCCGTCTGTGGGGCTTGGGCTGGTGTCAACCATTATTACCCTGGCATAAAGTACTAATGGCGACTTCTACGTGTCAACAATTAAAAACCCGGAAGAAAATCGTCATAGTCATGGGGACAGCCTTGGACTGGCGGTTGGCGCCCTGGCGCTCGCGCGGCCGCCAAGGCAAACGCAAAGAGGCTTGGCAGCGGGCTCGGGTCGGCGCAGCATGCTCGCCACACCGCATTCACATCCACCGCACCCAGCTATGCGAACCGCGCAAACCTTGCGAACCCCGATGAGACCCATTCGACCCGCCTCCCCCTTCGCACTGGCCCTCGTATTCCTGTTGGGCTGGACGAGCCACCTGGCTTTACCGGTTCCGTTGAAGGCCGCAGAACCGCTGTTTCAGGACGATTTCCGCGGCCGACTGGGGGAGGGTTGGTCCTGGATACGGGAGGAGGCCGGGGCATGGCGAGTGACTGAACGCGGGCTCGAGCTGCGAATCCTCCCCGGCAATCTGTGGGGCGGGCGCAATAACGCCAAGAACCTCCTGGTGCGCCCGGCGCCCGACACGGCGCAGGGGGAACTGGAGATTGCGGTGACCGTCGAGAATCGGCCGACCGGCCAGTACGAACAGGTCGGCTTGGCCTGGTACTACGACGACAGCCACATGGTGAAGTTGGTGCGGGAATTGGTGGATGGCACCGTGCGCGTCTGCATGGGGCGGGAGCAAGCGGACCGGACGCGGACGCTGGGTTTAGTGCCGGTGGAGGCGCCGTGGTATCGGTTGCGGTTATTGGTGGCGGGGAACCAGATCCGAGGCCAGTACCGCGCCGCAGGGTCGGAGCAGTGGCTCGAGGCTGGCGCCGCAGACCTGCCGGCGCCTCCGGGTGGCGAGGCCAAGATCATCCTGCACTCCTACAATGGCCCCGCGGACGCAGAACACTGGGCGAAGCTCACTGAGTTTCGGGTGACGCGCCGGGAGAGGGAGAAGGAAGCAGCGCGACCTGAGCCCTGAAACGGGCGGCCGCGGTTCTAGACCAGGGCTTGCAGCGGTTGCTGCTTGGCCAGCCGCAACTGCTGTTGGCGGCGGAGCATTTCGAGGCGTGCGGCTTCGTCGGTGGCGGGGTCGGCGATTTGGCGGGTCAGGGCGGCAATCTCCCTGCTCCAGTACTGGTCGCGCTGGCGCTTGACGACGTCGGCGAGTTGCTCGGCCCGGTGTTTGATCTCGCGATGCTCGGCGACGGCTTCGGTAATGAGCCGTTGTGCGGCGGGGTCTTGGGTCTCGCCGAGGAGGGCTGCCACGCCGCGCCAATTACCTTCCGCCTGGGCGGCGAACCGCCGTTCGATCAGGCTACGCACCAAGGGGTGTTGGATCCAGAGAGGGTCCAGGTGGAGCGCAGCCCAGGCCGGCAGCTCGTCGTCCAGGAGCAGCAATTTCAGTAGCCAGAACTCCTGCGAGGAAGGGGCCACGGCAGGCACGGCTTCGGTTGGTGCCGGGTTAGGGTCGCGCGGCCGCGAAGGGGCGGGAGCAGCTCGAGCGGCGCGCCGGAACTCGGCGCGCACGGCCTCGGGGCTGACGCCCAGGCGCTGAGCGGTCTTCAGGGCGTGGGCATCGAGGAGCACGGCGTTCGCGGTTTTGTGGAGGGCCTCGGCCATCACGCGGGTGACGGTCAAGCGACCGCGATCGCTGGCCAGGTCGTGGGTAGCGCAGAGGTGTTCGAGGAGGAAGTCGAAGAAGCCCTGGGCGCGCTGGATGAGGTCGCGGAAGGCCGGGCCGCCGTGGGCGCGGATGAAGCTGTCCGGGTCGTGGGGGGCTGGGACGGAAGCGACGCGGATCGCGAGGCCGGAGGCGAGGAGATCGTCGAGCGCGCGCAGGGCGGCGTTCTGGCCGGCGGCATCCGAGTCGAAGCAGAGGACGACTTCGTCGGTGAAACGCTTGAGGATGCGGCAGTGGTCGGCGGTGAGGGCGGTGCCTTGGGGTGCGACGACATTGCGGACGTCGGCCAAGTAGCAGGCAATGAGGTCCAGTTGGCCTTCGCAGATGACGGCGTAGCCCGCATCGAGGATAGCGCGTTTAGACTTGTCGAGGCCGAACATGATCTTGCCCTTGGTGAAGATGGGGGTTTCGGGCGAGTTCACGTACTTGGCGGTTTTCTCGTCGCCGCTGAGGATGCGGCCGCTGAAGGCGACGACTCGGCCTTGTTCGTCGCAGATGGGGAACATGAGGCGGCTGCGGAAGCGGTCGTAGCAGTGGGTGTCGCCTTCTTTGCGGACGACAAGGCCGGTCTGCTCGAGGAGGGCGAGGTCATGGCCCTTGCTTTTGGCCCAGTTGACGGTGTCGTCCCAGGCCTCGGGGGCATAGCCGAGCCGGAATAGCCCAATGGCGTCGGGCGACACGCCGCGCCGTTCGAGGTAGGCGCGGGCGGTCTGGCCGGCGGCGTCGTGGGTCAGGGCTGCGTGCCACCGTTGGGCGATCTGCTCGTGGATTTGCAGCAGGGTGTCTTTGAGGAAGCGGGTTTGGGTGGCGCGCGGGTCGGTGTCGAACTCGAGCGGGATTTTGGCGCGCTCGGCGAGGCGCCGCACGGCCTCGACGAAGGTGAGGTTTTCGTACTCGCGGATGAAGGTGTAGACATCGCCGCCTTTGTGGCAGCCGAAGCAGTGGAAGATCTGGCGGTGGGGGTTGACGTGGAAGCTCGGGGTACGCTCTTTGTGGAAGGGGCAGAGGGCGACGAAGTTGGCGCCGGCGCGTTTAAGGGGCAAGTAGCTGCCCACCACCTCGACGATGTCGTTGGCCGCGCGGATCTGGTCGAGGGTGGCGGGCGAGATGAGTCCGGGCATGGCAGGCGGGGAGCGGTCTACTTGGGTTCGAGGACTTGGTCGACGGCGCGTTCGCGGCGATGGGCTGGGGTGTTGGGTTGGCTGCGGCCGGGGGTGGGCACCGACTCGATGAGCAGGTTGCTCAGGTGCCGGGTGACCAGGCGACCGGTCCAGGACTCACGGAGGACGGCGTGTTGGATGCTGCCGAAGGTGGGGAAGGTGATGACGCCGAAGTTTTCGCGTTGCATGCGCGCGTTGGCGGCGCGTTTGGCTTCGCTAATGTAGGGAGCGCTGATGAGGGCCATGAAGAAGACGAGCCGGCAGGCATGGCGCAGCGCGCCGGCGGCCATGCCGAAGACGTACTCGGACTGGCCGAAGACGTCGCTACTGACGAGTTTATCGCCGAGGCCATGTCGGGCGCAGTCGCACAGCCACTTAATCAGCAGCGCATCGAGCGCGTAGACGGCGGCGCGGCAGAAGTTGGGGTGCAGGCCGCTGGCGAGGTGCAGGAAATCGCCGAAGAGGGCGTAGGTGTACGAGCCAACCACCAGGATCAACAGCCACTGGAGCAAGGGCAGCAGCTCCTCGGACATGCCGTTGCGCCGGCCGCGGTAGACGCCATACAGGAGGACGGCGGCGACCGCGAGGTCGAACCATTCCAGGCTCATCTGGTCCCACTGCATGTTGCGGCGTGCCCTTACCGTTGAATTCCCAGGCAGAGTAATGCGGCGCGGGCAGATTGCCAGTCCCAAGTGGCGGGTGGAGCGCGCGGGAGGGGGGCGCGAGGATCAGAAGGTCCCGAGCTCGGCCGGGAGCGGGGCGAGCCCAGTCCAGGCTTGCGGGAAACGGGAGGGACCGGATACTTCGGGGCGGCGGCGTGGAATGGCGGGGATCGGTTTCATGATTTGGTCGAGAGTCATGCTGGTGGTGGTGGCGCTGGTGGTGTTGGTGGTATTGGCCAACGTCCTGATGGCGGTGTTGCCGCTGGTGTTGGCGGTGCTGGGGGCGGCGGTTCCCGTAGGCTTGGCGGTGCTGGGGATTTTGTCGTGCTTAGGCTCGGAGAAAGGCACGAACGTGAAGTTATTGTGGGTGCTGGTGATGGTTTTAGCGCCGATCCTGGGCCCGCTGCTGTGGTTTTTTGGGGGCGGCAACACACCTGAGTCATGACCGAGTACCCGCGCCACTACTGCGGTGTCTTTGGCATCTACGGGCATGCGAATGCGGCCGAGCTGACGTACTACGGGTTGTACGCCCTGCAACACCGGGGGCAGGAAAGCGCGGGGATTGTGAGCTGCGACGGGCGGACGTTTCGGGTGCACCGGGGGATGGGCTTGGTGCCGCAGGTGTTCAACGGCCGGATGCTGCACGACCTGGTGGGGCACATGGCGGTCGGCCACACGCGCTACTCGACGACGGGTTCATCGCACTTGCGCAATGCGCAGCCGTTGACGGTGGATTGCGCGCGCGGGCAGATTGCGATCGCGCACAACGGGAATCTGACCAACGCGGCGCGGTTGCGGGAGGAACTCGAGGGGCAGGGTTCGATTTTCCAGACCACGGTGGACAGCGAGATCATTCTGCATCTGATGGCGCAGCCGATGCTGGGCGGGACGGTGAACAACTTGGTGCAGACGCTGCACCGGATCGAGGGGGCCTATTCGCTGGTCTTGATGACCGAAAACGAGGTGATCGGGGTGCGCGATCCGCACGGGTTTCGGCCGCTGACGCTGGGGCGAGTGGGGGAGGCGTGGGTCTTGGCGAGTGAGACCTGCGCATTGGACCTGATTGGGGCCAAGTGGGTGCGCGACGTCGTCCCGGGGGAGATTGTGGTGATCAACCAGGAAGGGGTGCGGAGCGTGCAGGCCTTTCCGGACCACCAACGACGCGCCTTCTGCATTTTCGAGTATGTGTATTTTGCGCGGCCGGACAGCACGGTCAGTGAGCGCAATGTGCATCGGGTGCGAGTCGAGATGGGGCGGCAACTGGCCCGCGAGCAGCCGCGGGCAGCGGACATGGTGGTGCCGGTGCCGGACAGCGGGAATTGCGCCGCCCTCGGGTACGCGCTCGAGTCGGGGATCCCGTTCGAGATGGCCTTTGTGCGCAACCACTATGTGGGGCGGAGCTTTCTGCAGCCGACCCAGCTCATCCGGGATTTCAATGTGCGAGTGAAGTTGAACTTGATTGGGGAGGTGGTGCGGGGCAAGCGGGTGATTATCGTCGACGACTCGATTGTGCGGGGGACCACCTGCCGGCAGCGGGTCAACAACCTCAAGGAAGCGGGGGCGAAGGAAGTCCACGTGATGGTCAGTTGTCCGCCCCACATGCACCCGTGCGTGTACGGAATCGACTTTCCCGATCGGAGCAAACTGATGGCCGCCAGCCACTCGTTGGACGAGATTCGCCAATACCTCAAGGCGGATTCGTTGGCGTACTTGTCGCAGGAAGGGTTGGTGAAGGCCACGGGTTTCGGCCCCGAGGCGTTCTGCATGGCGTGCTACGACGGCCGCTATCCTGTGGCCTACGACGAGCGGTTGGACAAACTGATTATGGAGCGCCGGCGGGCGCGGGTGCAGAGTCTGGGGGAAGCCCTCGAGTTAGAGGAGCGCCAGACCCGGCTGTTGTAGGCCGGGGCTACGGCGCGTCGATCGGGGGCAACTGGGCGCGTTTGCCCGCCAGCCAGGCCGTCTGGTCCGGGAAGAGCCAGGCCTCGTCCAGGCGCTCGAGGTCCTGTCTGGCCCGATCGAACTGCTGCTGGTGCCAGTGGATCTCGAACCAGTTGAGGTAGTAGGAGGCGGCTTCGCGGTCCTTGAGTCGGTCGACGTCGAGTCGGCCGAGCAAGGCTGCGGCTTGGTCGAACTGGCGCGCCTGGGTCAAGGCGAGGCTATGGTTGATGCGGGCGGCGGTCGAGGTTGGACTCCGGGCGAGCAGTTGTTCGGTCAAGCGGGCGGCCTGCTCGGGGAACCGGCGGTTGACCAGCAGGGCTACGGCGTAGAGGTTCTTCGCGCGCGGGTCGGCGGGGAGCAATTCGAGGGCCTTAGCGGCGGTCTTGAGCAAGCGGGCTGCGTCTTGGCGCAGGCCATAGGCGATCTCGAACTGGGCCAGCCAGAATTGCGGCTCCGTGGTTAAGTTGGGTTCGTGGGTGGCGAGGATCTGTTTCGCCTCGGCCAGATAACCCATGCGCAGCAAGCGCACCGCCACGTCGAGGGCGAGCTCAGGATCGGGCCAGAGCGCAGTGGCGGCTTGCTGGAACTCGATCAGGGCCTGCTCGTAGTGGCCCATCCCGTACTCGGCCCGGCCCGCCATGTAGAAGCTGAAGCCGGTGAGGTAGCACCGGCCCTGATCCAGCGAACGCAGCCGCAACGCCAGCGGCCGCAACTGTGCCCAATCCCCGTTTTCGGCCAGCAGCTCCGTATAGAACGCCCACGACCGCGCCGCGCCTGGCAGGCCGGGAACGCCGAGGGTGAGGATTCGATCTCGCAGGACGCGGAAGGCGGCGGGTTTAAGGCCCAAGAGGCTCAGGGCCTGGCTTAACCGCAACAGTTCGGTGCCCGTCTCCGGTGGTCGCAGGAAGTTCCGGGCGAGGTCCCGGGCTTCGTCGCTGCGCCCGACCGTACGCAACAGGAGCCAGAAGCCGATATGATCGGCCACGCGATCCTGGCCGAGGCGTTTGAGCCGAGCCAAGCTGACCTCGTATTCCTGGGGTTCGAGCAACTGGGCGTAAACCAAAAGCCGCAACCGGCTGGCCAGGACCCTGAAGCGGGGGTCTTTCTGGGCGGCAACGAGTTTGTCCATGCCGCTGCGCATCGTTTCGGGCGGGCCCCACCCGGCCACGTAGGCGGCGCGGAAAAGGGCCAACTCGCGGTCATGGCGCACCTGGTCGCGCACGCGTTCCCAGCGGGCGTCGAATTGGGACCACTGCCCCTCGCGGAAGAGGGCTTTGAGGTAGGTGGCTTCTTCAGTGGGCGTGAGCCACCCCTCGAGCGGTCCTAGGAGACTGAGGACACCTTCGCTGACCTCGAAGCGGTCACAGACCTGCGCGGCTAAGGCGACGTCCGCGCGGTTGGTGCCGGTTAGGGCGAGCAGGTAACGGGCGTGGAACAGGGTGAAGTTGGCGCCCTGGGCGGCGCTCAAGTCAGACTGGGCCAGGTGATGGAGGGCGCCCCGCAGCAGGTTGGGGTTGCCCAGGTTATTCACCACGGCGGCTTGCCAGGTCTTGGCCGCCTCGTCGTGTTTGCCCTGGGCCGCCAGGTTGGCCGCCGAGCGGCTCAGCGACCAGGCTTGGACCATGTCGATGAGGCTGATCTTGACGGGCGGATTGAGATCGGGCGGGGTCGTCACCCACATCTTGGGGAAGCTCACGGCCAGAGCGAGCCCGAGCAACAGGAACAACCCCAGCACGCGGCGGAACCAGGGTTGGTGGATCAGCAGGTGGACCAGTAGCAGGTCCAACAGCCGATCGGCCAGCCTCAATCTGAACGGTTCGCTGGCCATGCCGAGTCGGGCGGCGCCACGATCGACGGCATAGTCCGCCGGCACTCCGCCGCGCACTGACGCCAATCCGCCAGCACCGCATCCGTACCCCATCGCGCCTGCCGCGTGCGCGCGCCGGTGAGGCAATAGGTGTGACCCGCCGGACGCGTTCGCAACCTCAGGCGAGCGTTGGAATCCACGCGGGCGGTCGCCACGGGCGCCGGGGGCGATGCCGGGGGCGGCGTTGGCCGGCCCGACGCCGGCGGTAGCCCGCCGGCGGGCTGATCTGGTCCGCTCATGTTACTACCTCCTTCGGCCGGTTGCGGGGCCGGCTTAAGGACTTTCTCCGCCGTCGCGGTCGACTCGGCCGACATTGGTCAGGACCAAGGGCTCGGTCACGCCCGGGACGCGCGTGAACTTGAAGCCGGAGAGATCGAGCCGCGCAACGCCGTCGGCCACCAGCACGGGCCGGAAATCCTCGCGGGCACAACGGAAACGGACATCCTCGAACACGACCTGCCCGACGTGACGCGCATAGAAGCCCCAAGCCGGCAGCGGCCGGGGGTCGACCCCGGGTCCTTTGACCGGCGCGCGCCCCTGCTCCGCTTGGCCGCCGCCGGCGAACTCGATGGTGACATCGCGGAAGACGACGTTGGTCACGGGCGATTCGGCCCAACTCTCGACCGAGGCCGCCGCGCGGTAGACGCCCGTGGCGTCGAGCCGCGCGACCGTGACGCGGCCGGCGGTATTGCCGGGCTTGATCCAAAGGGTGACTGGCGCGGCCACGTTCCGCATCGTGACGTCCGAGATCAGCACGTCATCGAGCAGGCCTTGGGTGGCGTCCCAAGCGCCCGGTTGGAGGATGATGCCGGCGAGCATGTTGGTGCGCCGGGCCGGGCCCGAGGTGCGGTGCGGTTCCAGGCCCGGCCCGTAAAAGAGGCAGTCGTGCACGATGAGCCGGGTGGCGGGACCAATCAGCCTAATCCCGTTGCAGGACGAGTTGATCACGCAGTCGGCGATCAGCACCTGGTCCCAATACCGCCCCGCAATTGCGTCGTCGCCCGTATAAAACTGGCACCCGATGATCTTCACGTCCTGGCAATCGTGGCCGGGTGCGCCCCGGAAGTGGACGCCGTCCCAACCGCCGGCGAACCGCACTTGCCGCACCTCGACCTGATGGCTCACCAGGAAGAACAACGCGTAGTTCGCCGAGTCCACAATCGCGAGGTCGCGCAGGGTGACCCGTCGGCAGTTGACCAGCACAATGGTGTGGGGTCCGCGCATCCGCTCTTCGCCGGTCGGATCGAACACCTTGCCGCCATCGATGACGCCCGGACCGCCCAGGGTGATGTCCTGGACATTCTCGCCAACGATCAGGCCCCGGTGCCACTTGCCCCATTTGGCCTCGGGCAGGTAGGCCGGCGGCGTGGGGTGATGATACTCGGTCAGGTTGGTCGTGCCCACGAGGGTAGCGCCGGCCTCGAACCAGAGCGTGGTGCCACTGCGCAGGTGGACCGTGCCCGAAAGGTAACGACCTGGGGGAAACCGGACCTGCCCACCGCCGGCCGCGGCGCAGGTCTCAATCGCGCGGTTAATGGCGGCCGTATCCGACGTGACCCCATCACCCACGGCCCCCAACTCGCGCAGATCAAAAACGCGGCTGGCAGCTACGGGGCGCGGGGCAGGATCGGCGGGCGACCCGGCAGGCAAGGCCGAGCCACAGGCCCACCAGACGGCAGCCAGCCAGAGCTGAAGGTTCAGGGTCTCAAGTTTCATAATGTTCTCCGTCTGGTTCGAGGTGAGTGGTTCATTCCGCGCGTCTCGCCTGCCGTCACCGTTCGGCCGCCACACGCACTTCGGTCGCGCCCGGGTGGACTGGGGCGATGGTGGTCTTGCCACCGGGCCACCGCACATGCAACTGCGCGGGCTCTGCGGGCCGAGCCAGCACGGCGACCGCGCTGTCCTGCGACCAATAGCCTGAGCCGGCGCGCAGCTCCCGAGCGGGCCCAAGGCGGCCGCCGCTTTCGAGGCGGAGGATGGCCCCGAGGCCGAGGGGGTTCTCCGGCGGTCCCTCGAGGCGCACCCGCAGGCCGGGTTGCGCGTGCTGGTTGCGGTAAAGTTTCGTGGGCCAACCGTGTTGCGTCAGCGCAACGTCCACCCGGCCATCGGCGTCGAAATCGCAGAGCGCGCAGGCGCGTTGCTGGCCGGCAGCGCTCAGGCCGCTTTGCTTGGGTCTCAGGGCGACGAAGTTGCCGCGGCCATCGCCTCGCAGACAGAGCCCCACGCCGCCATCGTAGCGGGAGGTCTCCTGCTCGACGCTGAAGAAGTTCTGACTCAGCAACAGATCCTCGCAGCCGTCACCGTCGAAGTCGCCCACACCCAGCCCGAAGCCCGGGGCGAACTGAGCCTCGACGGGCAGCGGCCGGACCTCGAACTGGTCGCCGCGGTTGAGCAGCAGCACGGAATCGAGTGTGACGGCCTCGAGTCGGCGCGCGTGGGCGAGGCGGTCGCCGAAGAGCTCGTCCACACTCGCCTCGCCGTAAGCCTGGAAGGTCGGGGCCGCCTCGACGAGGAACGGGAAGGCACGACCGACCGCTTCGTAGCTGCGCCACGGCACCCATTTCTCGAGCTCGGGTTCAAAGTAAGCCTCGACCAGGTCGCCCCCACCGGCGCCCGTCAGATCTCCGTAGTAGATGCGCAGCGGGCGCGCCAGGTAACGCTCGAACCGGGTGTTCCGCCCCCAGTTCGAGGCCACCACGTCCAAGCGCCCGTCGCCGTCGAAGTCGCCCGTGGCGATGCCCTGCCACCATCCGGTCAGTTGATCCAAACGGGAAGCGGGAGGCAGGTGACGCGGGGGCCGAGACCAGACCAAGGGCGGGTTCCAGACACGGAACCGGCCTGCTTGGTTGCGCAGGACGCCCAGCCCACCCCATTCGCGGGCGAGCAACAATTCCGGCATACCGTCTCCGTCCAGGTCGCTGAAGGTCGCCCCGTTCACCAACCCGATCTTGGCCAAAACCCCCTCGTTCGCGGGGTCTGGTCCAAAAGAGGCGTCCCCGGCGTTGCGATAAAGCCGCGAGTCCACCGGCTCAGGGTAATACCCCGGCCGCACGCGCCCGCCGACGAACAGGTCGAGGTCTCCGTCGCCATCCACGTCCGCCAACGCGAGCGGTCCTGGGCTGGCAGCGAGCGTGCCGGGAAGGTCGGAAACGAGCGCGCGGCGCAGGTCGATCAGCCGAGCCGCGGCGGGGTTGGTGCGTGGGGTAGCGTAGGTGCTCGAGCCCGCGATCAGCACTGGCCGATCCGCGCGGGCATAGAGGCCCAGGACGGTGGTCGTGTCCGTCAGAGTGGCGACGGCGGCGTTGGTGTCGCGGCGGAAGTTGCCCGCGCCGTCGTTGCGCCAGACCGAGACGCTCCGCCCCCGGCCGCCGCCCAGGATGAGATCGTCCCAACCGTCGCCATTGGTATCGAACCAGGCCGCCCCCGGCCCCGCCGGGCTCAGCTTCCTCGAGAGCAGCCCTTGCCGGCCGAAGTCGTCGTAGGGTTCGTTGGCGTCGGCATGGTCGAGACGGTCGCTGACATCGGCGAACCACGGGCGAGGCACGGGCACAACGGTTGGCGAGGTGGCTGGCGACGGACCGGCGGCGCCTGCCGGTTCGTCTACTTCATACAGTCGATTGGGCTGCGCCCGCTCGACGGCGCTCCGCTGGCCGCTGCGCCAGTGGACTTGGATGCGCAGCCCATCGGGGGCCGGTCCTGCCGCGAACATCCGCACGGTGTCGTCGCTCGATAGATAGCGGCCCCCGCACTGCATCTCCTGGCTCTGCGGCACCGGCCCGCCTGCGACCTCGAGGCGGGCGCCGACGCCGCGGGTGTTGGGCGGCTGCCCTCGCAACCGCACGGCCAGGCGGGGCGCCACGCTTTCGTTCCGGAACAGCCCCGCTGCGCCGTTGAGCCGATTGACCACCAGGTCGAGGTCGCCGTCGCGGTCCAGATCCGCACAGGCCATGCCCTGCCACGGCCCCGGTTCGCTAAACCCCCAGTCGCCACTCCGCTCGGTAAAGGTCAAGTCGCCGTTGTTCCGGTACCCGAGGATGGGGGTGGCGAGGACGGGAAACTCGCGCCACTCGCGCAGGCGGTCGGCGAGGGTGTTGGGGCCGCGGCGACCGCGTTGGGCGCGGAGGACATCGGCATCTTGCACGTCGTGGTTGTTGCCGGTTGGGATGAGGAGGTCTTCGTAGCCGTCCAAGTCCACGTCCAGGAAGACGGCGCCCCACGACCACTCGGTACCGTCGACCCCGGCCAACTGGGCGATCTCGGCGTAGGTGCCGTCGCCGCGGTTGAGAAAGAGGGTGTTGTGCGCTACCTCCGGCCGCGCCTGGGGATCTTCGAGGGCTTGGTTGACCAAACCCTGCATAAGATTAGGCCGCTGGCGCTGGCGCCAACTGTGGCGCCGGCTCACCATGTCCGACACGAAGAAATCGTCGTGTCCATCCCGATCGATGTCGGCCACGTCCAGCCCCATCGACGAAACCGAGATGCGGCGTTGGGCCAAGGCCGGTAAGGCCCGGAAGAAACGCGAACCGTGATTGAGCCAAAACCGGTCCCTCGAGTAGAAGAAGTCGTTGCAGACGTAAATATCTGGTGTCCCGTCCTGGTTGAAGTCCCGGAAGAAGACCGACAGTCCCCAGTCCAACGGGGGTTGGGGCATGGATTGGCCGCTCTCGTCCAGGAAGGAACCTGAGGTCCACGAGACCGGCGCAAACCGGCCGCGCCCGTCGTTCAGGTAGAGGAAATCACGCTCGCCCAACTCGATGACCTCGACGCCGCCGCTGTGCGGCACCACGGGGACGAAGCGGTCGGCCGGCGTGACCACGATTTTGCCATCCACCATGCGCGCCTCGGGCATTACTCCCGGCGGGCGGTCGTTGTAGGTCGTCGTCCGGTAGTTGGTCACGTACAGGTCGAGGTCGCCGTCGGCGTCAATGTCGGCCAAGGCCAAGCTGGTGCTGCCGAACCGACGGACGAGTCGCGTCCCGGTCAACTCGACGAACCGGCCTTCGCCGTCGTTGAGGAACTGGCGCGTGCCCGCCCCCAGGGCGTTCACCAACAAGTCCAGGTCCCCGTCGCCGTCCACATCGGCGAAGGCGGCTCCGGTCGAGTACTGGTCGGGGCAAGCCACACCCGCCGCGGCGGTGATGTCTGCAAACCGCCAATCGCCCAGGTTCCGATACAGCACGTTGGCCCCCTCGAGTCGGCACAGGTACAGGTCGCACCAACCGTCGCCGTCGACATCTCCCAGCGCAACTCCCGAACCGTTCTCGAGAATCCGATTCACTGCCGAACTGAGCTCGGCGAGGTGATTGGTAAACGTCACTCCCGTCCGCTCCGGCGGCAGCGACCTGAAGCCCGCGCGGCCCGTCGCCGGCAGCGGCAGTTCGGCCCACCGATAGCCGGCGCCCTCCTGCCAGGCGAGCGGCGCAGGCACGGCCGCATCGGCCAGCACGACCGTGGCCCAGCCGATCGTCAGGGTCAGGGCCAGGCTCACCGACGCGCCGCCACGGCGTGGCGCCGCGAGGGTCTGTGGTTGGACGTTGGGCATCGGCGGGCTCCACGCTAATGAACCGCGCCCGGTCAGGCCAATCAAAACCAGGCCGGCTCGAGCGTTGCCCCGGAACAAATCGACAAGGGCGGTGTCCAATCCCACAAGAACACACCATGAAGAACTCCATGACTCCGCTGCGGAGTCGGTTGCCCTACCACTTGGCGTGGGCGGCCGCTTGGGCCTTGGCCGCCGCCGGCCACACCCAAACCCTGTTGAACGTCGATTTCGGCGCCGGCACCGCCAGTCCCAAAGCGGGGTTCGCCGCCACCGGCCAGTCTACGAACGACCTGTGGAACGCCTACAGCCATTACCAACCCCGCTTCCAACCGGGCATGGCCCTCGTCGCCGATGGCCGCCTCGAGGGCCTACGGCTTGCCGACGGCAGTGCCACGCCGGTTGTCCTCGCGCTGACCAACGCCCCGGGGGTGTGGGGGAACGCGACGGGAGACGCCATGCTCGACAGCTACGTGTTCGCGCCCAACGGCTCGAACATTGTGGTCCAACTCACCGGGCTCGACCCGGGCCGATACCACTTCTACCTCTATGGCTGGGCGGCCGCCGATGCCGCCCGCGAACAAGCCTCGACCTTCCTGCTCCGCACCGGGACGAACGTCTTCGGGCCTTACCCGGCCTCCGGCGCGGCCGGTTGGCGGGCCATCGAGCCCTGGCGCGAAGGCGCCCAGTTTGTCGTCTGTCGGGACGTGCTGGTCGAGCCCGGGGCGGTCGTGGTGATCGACGTGCTGCCGGGGCCAGGGGGCGTGGCGGTCTTGAACGGGCTGCAAATCCTCTCGCGCGGGACGGGACCGCCGCGGCGCATCGGTCCGGTGCCCGCCGCGGGCGAGACCTTCACGAACCTCCTGTTCCGCTCGATTCGCTATACCGGCCAGGTGGCTCAGGACAGCGCGCGCTTCGCCGTCTGCCTCGAGGCGGAGTCGCGCTCGACGAACCAACTTGCAGCGCCGGTTTTCCAGGGTGATTTGGCGTTGCTGGATCCGAAGTTGCCCGCAGGCTGGCGGATGGTGAAGGAGGGCCGCCAATTCGTCCTGCACGCCACTGAGCCTGGCCGTCACCAACTCGAGTTCGAGCTGATCGCCCAGGTCCAACGCGAGGAACCGTGGCGCGTGCTGCGGTTCACGGGACCGCCCGCCGCCATCGCCACCGTGACGGTTCGCCCCGCCCAACCGAACCTCGAGGTCCAGTTGGTCAGCGGCACCCCGCGGCCCGGCCCCGCCACCGAGCCGGGCGTTATCCACGGCGTGTTGGGGGCCGACCGCGAGCTGGGGTTGCGCTGGCAGAGCAAGACCGCCGAAGCCACACGCGAGGCGCTCGTGACGGCGGACGCGCAGGCGCTGGCGCTGGTGAGTCCCGCCGCGCTCCGCTACACCGTCGAGCTGCGTTATGAGGTGCTGCAGGCGCCTCTGGCTCAGGTGCGCCTGGGCCTGCCCACGCAACAGACCATCACCAAGCTCGCCGGTGACCAGGTCAAGGACTGGCGAGTCACGACCGAGCCGGGCGGTCCGGTCTTGGTGGTCGACTTCCTCCGGCCGATCGAGGGAGCGACGGGGTTGACGTTGGCGACCGAGCAGCCCTTGCCGAGCCTGCCTGGAGCGGTCGAGTTGGTCTTGCCGCAACCGCTCGGCGTGCAGCGGGAGACCGGGGTGTTGCGCGTGCAAACCGAGGACCTCGTTGCCCGGGTCGAGGAGGCCACGGGCTTGCGCCAAGTCAACGCCCAAGCCCAGGAGTTCGCCGTCTTCCGCTTCAGCAGCCGGCCCGTGGCGCTGCGGTTGCGCCTGGCGCGCATCGAGCCGGTCGTCAGCGTGGCCGCCCGGGTCCGAGCGCACCTCGAAGAGAACCGGCTGCGGGTAACCCACGACCTCGCGCTCGAGGTGAGTCGGGCCGGCATTTACGGGTTGGACCTCACGCCCCCGACCGGGTTTCTGGTGGCGGAAGTTAGCGGGGAAGGGCTCGAGGACTGGGCCCTGAGCGAAGGGCGGCTGCGGCTCAGCTTTGCGAAACGTCTCTTGGGCGCAGGCAAGGTGTCCGTGCAACTCGAGCAGTCCTTACCGGCACTCCCCCCCGAACTCGTGCTCGCGCCCCTGGCGGTGGCGGGCGCCAGCCGGCAGTCCGCGTTCATCGGCGCCGGGTCCGCCCCTGGGTTGCAGCTCAAGACCGCCGACGTGCTGGGCGCGCGCGAGATCCCGGTGAACGGCTTGCCGGACCCGCGCGAGGAGCTCTTGGCTTTTCGGGCCGAGACGGGCGAGTGGCGGGTGGGGTTGGCGGCGGAGCGCTTGACCGCGCGGGTGGTGGCGGAGGTGTTCAACCTGATCACGATCGGTGACGGTTTGGTGGGTGGGAGCGCCACGATTCGCTTTGGCATCGTGAACCAAGGGGTGCAGCAATTCCGCGTGCGGTTGCCGAGGCACTGGCGGAACGTCGAGTTCACGGGCCCGAACATCCGGCGCAGAGATCAGCAGGAAGATCTCTGGACCATCGGCCTGCAGGACAAGGCCTGGGGTGGTTACACCCTCGTGATCACGTACGACTACACCTTCGACCCGCAACAGGCCACCCTCGATGCCGCCGGCGCCCATCCCCTGGACGTCGAGCGCGAGGCCGGCACCGTAGCCGTCACCAGCGCCGCTAACCTCGCCCTGGAACCCGGGCCCATCGCTGACCCACTGCGCCCGCTCGACCCCACCGAACTGGCCGCCACAGACCGGGCCCTGATCGCCCGGCCGGTCTTGCTGGCCTACCGCTATGATGGGCCGGCGTTTGGCCTGAGCCTGCGGCTGACCCGGCACGAGGAATTGCCCGTGCTGGATGCGGTGGCCGATCGCGCCCAGTTGACCAGTGTCCTGACCGGCCGCGGCGAGGTCCTCACCCAAGCCGGGTTCATGGTGAAGAACAACGACCGCCAATACCAACGATTCGAGTTGCCCGGCGACGCCACCCTCTGGGGTGTGCTGGTCGATGGCCAACCGGTCAAGGCCGACCGCGACGGCCCCTGGGTGTTGGTCGCACTGCCGCGGGGCGAGAATCGCGATCGCGTTTTCGCCATCGACCTCAAGTACGCGCAGCAAATCGGCGCGCTGGGCCGGCTGTGGCCCAAGACCGTCCAGCTCGCCGCGCCCAGCACCGATGTGCCCGGCACGTATGTCGAGTGGACGCTCTATGTGCCGCCCTCGAGGCACGTGTACGGCTTCGGCGGGACCATGACCGTCACGGCCGGCACCGATTACGGCTGGCGTGACGGTTGGTCGAGCTTCGCCAATTTCTACCGAGGCCTCTGGCACGACTACGGCGCCGGCCTGATCGTGGGCGGCGTGACGTTGGCGTTCGTGATCGCCCTGTTCCTGTACGGGCGCAAACGCGGGTTCGGCGGGGTGCTCACGGTGGTGCTCGTGTTCGGCCTGTTGGCGATCCTGGCGGGCATGATGCTGCCCGCGTTGTCGCGAGCCAAAGCCAAGGCCCAACGAATCAACTCCGCCAATAACCTCAAGCAAATCGGCCTCGCCGCGCGCCTCTACGCCACCGACCACGAAGGGCGGATGCCCAAGAACTTCGACGAGATGCTCGATGAACTGGGCACGCCCAAGGTCACCTTCGATCCCGAGACCGGCCAGCGCTACACCTACATCGGCGCCGGCAAGTCCGAGACCGATCCCACCGCCATCCTGGCCTTCTCGCCCGAACGGAGCGGCGGCGGCCGCGAAGTGCTCCTCTCCGATGGCAGCGTGCAAATGCTGTCGGCCACCCGGTTCGCCGAAGCCCTGGCCAAGGACCCGTCGTCCGCCTCGCGCCTCCAGGTGCAGGCGCCCGCCCAACCGCAGGCCGCCCAGGCGCAGGAGCAGGAGCCCCGTGAGCCCGCGTCCCCACAGGTCGCGACCGGCTTGGCGCCCACCCTGCCAGCACCGGCGCCGGCGCCGACCGCCAGCGGGATCAAGTCCCTCAAGTTCGACCTGCCCAAGTCCGGCCACGCGTACACCTTCACCCGCGTATTGAGTCTCAGTTCGGAGCCGCCCACCATCGCCGTGCGTGTCATGTCCGGCCGGGCCTTCTCGTTCCTGCGCGCCGCGGCGCAGTTGGCGGCGTTTCTGGTGGGCTTGGCGTTGGTGCTCTACCAATGGCACCGCCGCGAACCCCGTGCGGTCGGGTTGGCGCTTGGCGTCGTCCTAGCCGTGTGGGCCACCGTGGATCTGCTCATCGCTTGGCGCCTGCTCGGGTTGGCGCTGATGGTGTCCCTGCCCGGCCTGGCGATCATCGCGGTCGCCGGCCTGGTTTGGCGTTGGCGGCGACGGCGCGGCCAACTCGGCCGCCGCTCGCCGCCTGCCCCGCCCGCGCTCAGCTCGGCGCCACCCGCGGTGGCGGCGCTGCTCCTCGCGCTAGGCTCGACCGCGGCCCCGGTCCGGGGAGCGACACCCTTCAACCCGGCGGTGCCGCCGGTGTCGATCGTGAGCGCCGCTTACACCGGGATCGCGCACGAACAGGCCGCCGAGTTCGAAGTCGACTTGGCGTTGCGATCGAGCGCCACCAACCAATCGGTGGCCTTGTTCGGTAAGGAGGCGGCCCTCGAGGCCTTTGCGCCCGTGACGGGCGAGGCCCGCCTTTGGCGTGAAGGCGACACCGTGGGCGTTCTCTTGCCGGCGGCGGGTGCGGCCCAGGTCCGCTTGCGGCTCGTCGTCAAGTTGGGCGGTGACCTCACGCGGCGGCACCTAGATTTCGCTGTGCCACCCGCCTTGGGCAGCCAGTTCAGGCTCACCTTGCCCGAGCCGGATGCCGAGGTGGAGTTCCCCGGCGCCGTGATTCTCGAACGCAACAACGAGGCGGCCGCCACCGCCGTGCGCGCCGTCCTGGGCGCCGCCGAGCGCGTGCAGTTGAGCTGGATGCCGCGACGCAAACGGGCCGCGGAGTTGGCGGCCACCGTCTTCGCCCGGCAGACCGCTCTGGTCACGCTGGGCGAGGGCGCGGTGAGTACCCGCACCGCTATCGAGTGGCAGGTCAGCCAGGGCGAACTCCTCCAGGTGCGCGTGCGCCTGCCCCAGGGACAACGCCTGCTCAAGGCCCAGGGCGAACACCTGCGCTCGTGGGACTTCAGCAGCACCAACCGCGACGTGCTCACGCTCGACCTCGTCAAGCCGGTCGCCCCCGTGCTGCGCCTGACGCTCGAGACCGAGCGGCCCCTCGATTCCTTGCCGGGCCGCGCCCAGCTCCAATTGCCCGAGGTCCTCGACGTCAAACGCCAGACCGGTTGGGTGGCCGTGCGCCCGACGGAGGAGCTGGGCCTGACCCTCGAACGCGCCGCGGGGCTCGAGCGCATCGATAACGCCGAGTTCGCCCAAGCCGCCGGCGAACCCCAGCCGGCCCTGTTTAGCGCCTGGCGATTCCTGCAACCGGACTTCGAGTTGGCGTTGAAGGCGGACTTGTTGCAGCCGCGCCTCGAGGCCACCCAACGGCAGGACTTCACCGTCGGCCTCGAGCAGCTCAGCCTGACGGCACAAATCGATTACACCATCAGCCAAGTCGGGGTTTTCGCCGTGCGCCTCGCGCTGCCGCCCGAGGGGCGCCTCGAACGCGTCGCGTGCGACGCCCTGCAACAATGGGCCGAGCGCCAGGAGGACGGCCGGCGCGTGCTCGAAGTGGGTTTGCAGCAACGCACTCAAGGGCCTTTGCACCTCGAACTCCGGTTCGAGCGCACCTACACGAACCTCGCACCCCAACTGACCTTGACCGGTATCCACCCGCTCGACCTCGAACAACTCACCGGCTACGTCACCGTCGCCGCCGAAGCCGGTGTCGGCCTCAAGACCGCCACCCTCGAGGGCGCCACCGAAGTGCCCGCCGCCACCGTGCCCGGCGTGGCGCCCGGCGCCGCCGGTCTGCTCGCCTTCAAGCACCGCGCGACCGAACGGCAACCGGCGCCGGCTTGGCGCATCGCCTTGACCACCGAACCACTCGAGTCCTGGGTGCGCGCTGATCTGGTGAGTCTCGTCATCGTGGGCGAGCGGCTCGTGAGCGGACGTTCGCTGGTGCGCTACGACATCCAAAACGCCCCCCTCAAGCAGTTCCGCCTGCGCACGCCGGCCACCTGGCGGAACGTCGAAATCCTCGGCCCAGGCGTGCGCCGGCGTGACCACACCGACGGCACCTGGCAAGTCGAGCTGCAAAACAAGGTGTCCGGCGAGTACCGCCTCACGCTTCATTGGGAGATGCCGCGCGCCGACACCAACGCGTTGACGCTCACGGGGGCGGAGGCGGTCGGGGTCGAACGCGAGACGGGCGCCATCGCGTTGCTGGCGCAGAGCCAGTTGCAGCTCATACCCGCTCCCAACAGCCAACACCTGCTGCGCATCGATACGCGCGAACTGCCCGACTGGGCCTCGCCCCACGCCGGCGGCCCGCCCGTGCTGAGCTTCCGGTACCTGCGACCGGGCTGGCAACTGCCGCTCCAGGTCCGCCGCTTCGAAGACGCCTCCGTGTTGCAGGGCCTGATCGATCAGCTCCGACTCCGCACCGTGATCGCCGACGACGGCCAACACATGACCCAACTCGAGCTGCGCATCCGCAACAACGGCCGCCAACAACTCGCCCTGGTCTTGCCCGCCCAAGCGGAAGTCTGGTCCGCCTTCGTGGACGGCCGCCCAGTGCGACCGGCCCGCAGCGGCGCCGCGCTCCTGCTCCCCCTCGAACGCGCTCAAAGCGCCGATTCACCCATCCCGGTCGAAATGACCTACGTCGGCACCGTCAGCTTCCCCCGCACTTCCGGCACGCTCGAACTGATCTCGCCCCGACTCGATCTGCCGCTCAAGGACGCCCGATGGGACGTGTTCTTGCCGCCCGACTTCGCCTATTCGGATTTCCAAGGCACCATGACCTACGAAAGCGCCGAGTTGTTGCCGTTGACCCAGGACTTCACGCTGGCCGAGTACCAGCGCCAAGAGCTGTCGAAACAGGAGACGATCGCCGCGCAGGCCGTCGATTTCCTGCGTCGCTCCCAAACCGAGATCGCCTCCGGCAAATTCGAGTTGGCCAACAACCTCAAGAACTTCCGCGAAGTCCAAATCCGCGACCGCCAAACCGCCGCCGAATTGCGCCAGCTCGAAGCCGAAGTCAACCGCGGCCAGAGCACCCAGCTCATCGAGGCCCAACGGGCCTATACTTACTCGAACCTCGCCCGGTACGGCCTCCCGGACCGCCCACGGGGCGGGCGCGGGGAACCCGCGGGCGAATGGTTCAATTACGACGCGAAAGTAGCCGAGCAGCAAGTGGCGCAACTGCAAAAGGCCCAGGCCGTCGCCGAAACCGTGGTCGCCCCGCTGCGGGCCAACCTGCCCACCCGCGGCCTGCGCTACGCGTTCGTCCAGGTCTTGCAGACGGACACCGACAAGCCCCTCGTCATCCGGTTGCACGCCCACAATGAGCGCGAACTCGGCTGGCTCGCGCGCCTGGGGCGCGGCGTCGGCGGTTTCCTCCTCCTCTGGCTTGCGGCCGCGGTGACGCTGAAGTTACGGCCGGTCCGGGAGGGTGAGCGCAGCGCTGGCTCCTGAGTCGCCGAACCGAGCTACCCATCCACGGCAAGGGGGCGTCGGCTGGGCCTGGCCCCCGCCCTCCGGACTACGGAATCACTTCGTCGCGCTACGCCAGCAACGCCTCGAGCTCGCTGCGCTTCTGCGCCAGAGGTGTTTCTCCGCCGCGTCCACCAATTGCAGCAGTTCCTCCGCCTCGAGCAACCGCGTCGTGATGATGTAGCTGGCGCCGGCCTCGTACAGCCGGGGGATGTCCGCCAACTTCTCCGCGTGCATGATCACCTCAGCCGTCGGGTTCAGCTCCCGCACCAAACGCAGCAACTTCAGATTGCTCGCGCCCTTCAGCACCGTGTCCGGCAACGAACAAACGATCGTGCGCGCCTGCGCCAGACCAGCGTGTTGCAGCACGTCCCGCTGGGCAATATCGCCGTAGCTCACCGACACACCGCGTCGCTGCAGCCGCTGATAGACCAAGGGATTGAAATCGATCACCTGCAGCTCCTCGAGCAAGTCTGAGCGCCGCAGCGTGATTTCCTCGAGCAACGAGCTGGCTGTCCAGGAGAAGCCCAACAGGAAGATCCGCTTGCCATGATGCGGCTGCGCGGTGGCCGGACTGCCGGCGTCCAAATCTCGACAGCCCCACCGTTTCAACCAGGGACTCACCAGGCGCAAGATCCGGTCGTTCTGCAGCACAGCGTACGTCGACCCCACCGCCAAGAACGAAAACGCAAACGCCGCAATGCTCATGGTCCCCGAGCTCACGTCGCCCGCCTGCCGGCCCAACGTCAGAATCACGAGGGACAGCTCGCTCATCTGGGCGAGGTTGATGGCCGGCAGCAGGCTGCCCTGGTGGCCTTGCCGCATCCCGTACAGCGGCAAAAAGACGCTCGCCAGCCGGCTCGCCACCACGAACGCCGACACCACCAACATCCAGCCCACGTAGCCCCAGGTCGGCACGGGTATGGTCAGCCCTAGGGCCACAAAGAAGAGCGTCACGAAGAAGTCTCGCAGGCTCGTCACCTTCGCCACCACGTCGAGGGTGTAGGGGTAGGTCGAGATCGCCACACCTGCCACCAACGCGCCCATCTCCCGCGACAACCCCAACCGATCCGCCAGACCCGACATCGCAAAACACCACGCCAGCGCCCCCACCAACACCAACTCCGGCAGCCGCGCCACCGACCGAAACACCGGAGGCAACACGTAGCGACTGATCGACATCGCCACCGCAATCAGAAACGCCACCTTGCCCAGCGAAAGGGCTAGCACCGACACGGCCGGCTGTTTCAGGTTCGGTTGCAGCGCCAAGAACAAAATCGCGAACAAGTCCTGCACCACCAAGACACCCAGCGTCACCCGCCCCGGCAGCGTGTCGAGCTCGCGTTTGTCGTGCAGCACCTTGACGATGATCACCGTGCTGCTGAGCGCCACCGCCACGCTCAAATAGACCGCCTCGAGCCAACCCGACACCGGCCCCAGCCACCGGAACAACGCCCAACCCGCCGCGACGCACCCGAGGATCTGCACCGCCGCCGTGACCGCAATCACCTTGCCCGCGTTCAGCATCTTGTGCAGGTCGATCTCCAGCCCGATCATGAACAGCAACAACACCAGCCCAAGACTCGATAGCGTCTCGATCGACTCCTGATCCTGCACCCACCCCAGACCGTGCGGGCCCAGCACGAAACCCGCCACCAGATACGCCAGAATGAGCGGTTGCTTGAAGACATGCAGCGCCACCGCCAGCACCCAGGCAGCGACGATGCACAACGAAATCTCCGTCAGGAGCGAATGATCCACAGGCGCCGGAAAAGTGACCGCACGCGGCGTCCGCGTCAAATACCGCCTGCTGCCCCCTGCTCCAAGCATGCACGTTCCACCTCCCTCCAAGCCGGGGGCTCGGATTCCCCGCTACAGGCTCCCGGGTCAGAACCAGCGAGTCGACACATGATATGCCGCCCTTTTAATAGTTGACACAACACTTTGGTCAACAACTCTGCGCCAGGTTTTTAATAGTTGACACGACACCCCAAGTCCAATGCGGGGCTAACCGATGCCGCGGCGCGCAAGGACTTCGCGGCCTACCGGCCGGGTTGCCGTCCGGTCGCGGTTTGGAAACCGGCACGGGTGCTGGCGCCGACGCGGCTGTGGCTCAAGGGGTTACCGCCCGGTAATAGCGTTGGGTGAAGTTGAGCGCCTGTTGATCGAGGATGATGACGCTCGTCGTGTTGAGGACGTTGGTGGCAATCGGGGTCCAGGTCTGGAGGTTCGGGCTCGCCTCGAGAACATAGCGTAGGCCAACCTTGCCGGTGAGTTGGATGCGACTGGCGCCGGACGAGGCGATCGTCAGGGTCAACTGCGCCGCCGCGGGGGTGGGATCTGGAACGTCGAGCGGCAGGTAGATGTTGTCGATGAAGCCCGCATCGAGGCCAGCGCTGAAGTTGTTGTCCTTGCGGTAGCGCCAGAGGAGACGATGGCGGCCGGCGGCCAAGTTGAACTGGTAATTCCGCCACGGCACATCTCCTGACCAACGCTGGAGCTGGACACCATTCACGTAGAATTCGAGCCAGTCATGCCCTTGTTCCGAGCTTACTCGCACATCGAAGGTGACCGCGCCGGCGCGGGTATCGACCGCCAACTCGAGCGCGCTGACCTCGCCGTGGCTGGTGGGACCCGAGCGCAGTGCGCCCTTGCCGCTGGCGGTCACCTCGGACTGAACCGTCCAAGGCGCAGTGGTCGAGTTGACCCAAGGGGCAGCGGCGAGGTTGGCCGAGGTGAAGGGCGCCTCGAAGGTGTGAACGAAGAAGGTGGGTAGGAACTTCGCCGTCAGCGTGTAGTTCCGATCCATGAAGACGCTGAGCGGGTTGGCGGCCGAGTTCGTGGTCCCTTCCCAGCCGACAAACCGGTAGTCGCGATCGGCCGAGGCGGTCAAGACCTGCGTCGAGCCGGCCGGGTACGGCCCGGCGACTGGGGTCACGGAACCACCGAAGGGCGGCGTGAAGATGAGCGAGTAAAACTCGACGCGATCGTTGTCGACGATGGTGAGCACGGCATTGGTTTGGCTGCCCAGGACGGCCGCACCCACGGCATTGCGCAGTTCGAGCAGGACCGTCTCGTCCTCCTCCGTGTCTGTGTCGTCGAGGATCGGCAGGTCGACCGTCTTCTCGGTTTCGCCCGCGACGAACTGAAGGTTGGCGGTCACAGCGGTGTAATCTTGGCCGGTCTTAGCGGTGCCGTCGCGCGTGCTGAAGTCGACGCTCACGGTGCCGGCGCTGGGGCCGGACCGGCGCACGAGGATGCTAGCGACGCCGGCGTTTTCGTTTGCCGAATAGGAGGCGCTGGCGAAGGCGATGGCGCTCTCGTCATCCTCGATCGTCAGCACCGCCGCATGGGTGCCGGTGAGGGCGAAACCGAGCGGCAGGTTCGTCAGGACGAGGTTGACGGTCTCGTCTCCCTCCGCGAGTTGGTCGTCGAGGATCTTAACCTTAAAGGTCTTCTCCGTTTCGCCGGCAGCGAAGTCGAGCCGGCCGGTCGCGGGGGTGTAATCGGCGCCGGCCGTGGCGGTGCCATCCGAGGTTGCATAATCCACACTGGCAGCGAGTTGCAGGTCGCCGCTGCGGAGCACGGTCAGGGTGGCTTCGTTGGTGTTCTCCTTCACGCGGAAGAAGGCTGAGGCGAACTGGATGGTGTTGAGCACGAATTTCTCGTCGCCGTGGATGCGGGCCAGGTAGCGGCGCGGCAAGCCCTTGAACTGGGTGAAGTCGCCCCCGATGACGATCGCTGTGTCGGGCTGAACCGCCAGAGCGCGAATGATGCCGTTGGCACCGCTGCCGATGTCGAACCCGGTGTCGATCGTGCCGTTCGGGTTGAGGCGGACGAGGCGGTTGCGGGCGTTGTCGGCGAAGTTGGTGAAGGCACCGCCGACGATGACCTTGCCGTCGGGTTGGACACCCAGGCCGAGGACGACATCGTTGGCTCCCGAGCCTGGGTCGAAGGCGGTATCGAGCGAGCCGTCGGGATTGAGGCGGGCCACACGCTTGCGATCGACTCCGTTGAACACGTTGAAGCTACCGCCGATCAAGATGCGGCCCAAGCCGTCCACGGCGATGGCCTGGACGGGGCCGTCGGGCCCGGTGTCCGTGTTGAAGGATGCATCCAAGGTGCCGTCGGGGTTAAGCCGGGCCAAGCGCTGGCGTTGCGCGCCCGCGATGGTGGTGAACCCGCCGCCGACCAAGATCTTGCCGTCCGGCTGAGCCGCGAGGGCCAAGACGCCGCCACTGGCGTTGGGGTTGAAGGCAGCGTCGAGCGTGCCATCGACGGCCAACAGGGCCACGCCGCTGCGGCCTTGGCCGGCAACCGTGTTGAAGTCGCCGCCTAACACCACCTTGCCGTCAGGGGCCACCGCGATCGCCCGCACGGCGCCATCCGCGCCCGCGCCGGGCCGGAACCCGGCATCGGCGGTGCCGTCGGCGTTCAGCCGGAGGATACGGTTAGCGGGCACTCCATTGAACTGGGTGAAGTTGCCTCCGACCAGCAGACGTGAATCCGGTTGGACGGCGATGGCAAGCACGGCCGCGCTGGCTCCGGCGCCGGGGTTAAAGAAACTGTCCAGGTAGCCGTCTTCGTGCACGCGCGCGATGCGGCTCAGGAAGACGTCATTGACCTTCGCGAAGTCGCCGCCGAAGACGATCTTCCGGTCCGGTTGCACCCCCACCGACCGGACGGGGGCGTCTGGCCCTTGGCCGACGTTGAATTCGTAGTCGACACTGCCGGGCGTCTCGTTATCGACGATGGTCACCACGGTGTTGGTTTGTAGACCGAGCGTGACCGTGCCGGCCGGCACCGTAGCGGCGGTTCGCGCGTTGGTGAGGGCGACCAGGAAGTCCTCATTCCCCTCGCCGATGACGTCATCCAAGATCCGGAACTCGAGCACGCGATTGGTCTCGCCAGGCTGCAAGATGACCGTGCCCGGAACGGTGGGAGACGGCACGGTGGTCTCACCCGTGAAGCTCACGGTGCCTCGGGCCGACAGGTAGTCCTTGCCGGCGATGGCCGTGAGGTTCGAGGAGGCGAAGTCGGCATCGACCGGGTGGACAGTGCCGCCGCGGCGTTCGACGGTGACGGCGACGATGCGGGCGTATTCGTCGACGAGGTACGTGCTCGAGGCGAATTGGACATCGCAATCGTCCTCGACGATGAGCAAGCCGGCGGTGGACTGCGTGCCGAGCATGGCGCTGCCGGTGACGTTGGTGAGGGAGAGGGCCACCAACTCGTTGGTCTCGATGATCGTGTCGTTGAGGATTCGGAGGCGGAAGGTGATATTCGTCACGCCCGGCGAGAAAATCAGCGTCACGTTGGTCGCCACAAAGTCCAGACCGTCGGTGGCGCTGCCGTTGGTTGCCAACAGATCGACCCGGACGAGGTTGGTGATCACGCCGAGGCGGCGGACCTGGAGCCAAGCCAGGCTGACATGCTCGTTGACCCGGAACAGGGGCTCGGCGAACTCGACCGCGCTGTCGTCATCGAGGATGCTCAAGACCGTCGTGGTCTGCCCACCCAGCGGCGCGCCGCCCGGACCACTCTGCAAGGTCAAGTTCACCGTCTCCGTGGGCTCGACGATCTGATCGTCCACCAGGGTGACCTCGATTTCCTTGAGGATCTCGCCCTTGAGGAAAGTGAGGGTGCCGTTGGTGGCAAGGAAGTCGGCGGTGGGCGTGGCGGTGCCACCCGTGACGGCATACTGCACCGTGACCGCCACGTTGGTGCTGCCGGTGCGACGGACGGGGATACGCCTGAATCCCGCGTTCTCGGCCACCGAATAGGCCGTAGCGGGGAACTCGACGGTCCCGTCGTTGTCGATGATGTTGACGGTCACGGCGCGCGGGGCACCGATGGTGGCGCCCGGGGCGCCGATGAGGGTGAGGGTGACCGACTCCATAAACTCGGCGGCGGGATCGTCGACGGGGATCACTGCAATCTGGATCTCGTCCACGCCCACGGGGAAGGTGAAGTCGAAGGGAATCGGCTCGAAATCGCTCCCCATGGTGGCGGACCCGGTAATGTCCAGCTTAACGGCCTGGGTGCGGTTCGTTGCGCCGGCGCGCTTGAGCAACAGGACGCCCGGTACGGATTTCTCCTCTTCCGCCGTCGTGTTCACGGCCACGAGGGTGACCACGGCGGCGTCGTCGTCCTTGATGGTGAGAGTGTGAGACTTGTAGACGTCGAAGTAGGCATTCATCGGGGTGCCGATGATGACCTGGTTGGTCACGACTTCATTGGTTTGCTCGGGTTCACCCGCGGCGTTGGTGATGGTGATGTCGTTGGTGACGACGTAATTGCTGATGAAATAGAACGGCTCGATCAGCGTCAGCACCACGCTGCGGTCCGGCTGCAGCAGGTCGTTGGTCATGATCGGGAAGACCAACAACTGGGTACGGTTGGTCATCGCGTTCCGGCCCCCGCTCGGGTTGTGCGGGAAGACTAACCGACCCGTCGAGGTGTTGTACGGGTAGTCGACCTCGGGCAGGGCACTGCCCCCGGTGACTTTGTAGTCTACCGTCACGTCGTTGTCCTCGGCCGGATTGGCGCTGACCGAGACGGCCACCAGGGCGGCGCCGGCGCTCTCGATGACCGTCGAGGAGAGGAAGTTGAAGCCAACGCCCGGGACATTGCTTCCGTCGTCGTCGTCGACGTTAATCCGGGCCTGGAATTGCGGGCCGATGTTGTACTCGGCGCTGGGCAAGATCTCGAGAACTGCGTACTCGACATCTTCGCGAAGCCGGTCGTTGATCGGGAAGAGCGTCAGGAGAACCCGGGCTTGGCCGGGCGGGATCCGCACCTGAGTGCCGATCCCGGCGTAGTCGCCCAGTTCCTTGGCCGTACCGCCCATGCGAATCTTGACGAGCAGTTCCTGAGTCAGATCCCCCACGCGCGAGATCTCGAACTCGCCGTTGTCCGAAGGTTCAGCCGCATCGGCATCGGTCGCGATGACGCGAACGGTGGGCAAACCTTTCTCCTGGATGAAGACGGTGGCGGCGCCCGGCGAACCCACGTTATAGAGGGTGCTGTCGGAGAGGAAAGCCACGACCGTCTTGGTGCCTTCCTTGAGCATATTATCTCGCGGGACGACCGTGAACGTGGCCGAGGGTTGGCCGGCGGCGATGGTCACCGTGCCCGGCAGCGCGCGATAGTCTAGACCGCTGATGGCCGTGCCCGTGACGAGGTAGTTCACGACCAAGGGCCGAGCCATATCCCCGCTGCGGGTGACCTCGAAGACACCGTCGTCGCCGCCCGCCTCGAGCGCCACCGCATCGATGGCCGCCAGGGTGACTGTCGGCAGGTCGTTATCCAGGATGGTGACCTCTGCGGTGCCGGTGCCCACGCGGTAAAGGTCATTGGTCAGGACCGTCACCACCACCTTCTCGTGGCCCTCGAGGTAGGCATCCGGCCGCGCTACCAACGGGAGCAGGGCGAGGGTCTCGTTAGCCCGCAGCGTCACCCGCCGCGGCATGGGTTCGTAATCCGAGCCGTACTCGGCCGTACCGCCGTAGCTCAACTCGACGTCCACGCTGGGGCCTTTGTCTCCCGCGCGCGTGATGACGAAGAGCGCCGAGTCGTTCGGGTTTTCCGAGGTGGCCTTATCCAGGGCCAGGATCGAGATGATCGGCTGGGTGGCGGGTTGGGCACGCAAGAGGATATTGGTCTCGGCCGCGTAGCCGGGGATGTAATCGTTCTGGCGTTGGAACCAGGTGTCTTGACCTTTGACGGCGCGGACCTCCCAACCGGTGAAGTTGACCCAGTTGGTGTTCGTGACCGTGGTGGTGCCGTCGCTTGAATTGGTCAGTTCCAACCGCATCGCCTGAAGCGGATACATGACCGTCAACCGGACTTGCCTGTCGTTGGTGGGGGCGGCCCCCGTGGGCGGTGCGATGGTGATGTTGGTGGTGACCGCTCCGGTTGCGAAGGTGACCTGGTAGAACTTGTAGACGGCGGTGTTGGCGCCGAAGGGGGTCTGGACCGTATTGGTGTGGTTGACGGTGTTGGTGTAGTCCATGTAGTCCCGACCCGCACTGGCATCGCCGCCCAGCAAGAACACGGCCGTTAGTTCCCGATTCGTGTCCCCGGTGCGGCGCAGCACGAAGCCACCCGGCGTCTTGGCCACTAAATCCACGTCCTTGTCCTTCTCGACGGTCACCTTGGGCAGCGGCGTGGCCAAGAACAACACGTTGTCCGCGCCCTGATTCCCCAAGGTCACCGGCAACTCGAAGTTGAACGGGACAATGTCGTACCCGTTGAGGAACGCTCCGATGGGATGGCCGCCCGCAGGCAGGCCCACGAGGGTATAGGCCCCGTCGCTATCGGTGTAAGTCCACCCGTAGTTGTCGGCCAGGTCGAACGTGTTGGTTAGCGCGCCATTCGAGATGCGCACGTCGCGCAGCGGTTGGCCGGTGTCCGCAATCACGCGTCCGCTGATGGTGAGGGTGGTGGGATTGCCCACACGCACCACCAGGTGCTTGCTGGTCATCCCCCCCTTCCGATCGCTGACCTCGCAGCGCACGACATAATCCCCCGCCTGCGTCCAGATCTTGCCAGTCGTCGGGGCGTTCGGGGCGAAGGTGCCGTCGCCAAAATCCCAGAAGTAAGCTAACTCGTCTCGGTCCGGATCGGTGCTCTGCGCGGTCAGAGTCACGGGTGTGCCTGCGGTGGTGCGGTTGGTCGAAGCCGTCAACTGAACGACGGGCGGGGAATTGCCCGGGAAGGGCCCGCGGTTGATGACCACGTCGTAGTAAAGGTCGCCGCCAGCACCTCCCTTGGCGACCGGCGTAATGTGCACCTCCGCCTCGCGATCGCTAAAGGTGCGGCCGAGGATGAGGGGCGCGTCGTCCCGGCCCGGCTTCGAGTCGGGCGTGGTATCGAGGAGGTCGCTGTAGCCGAGGCACTGCTGCCAGGCGCCCCACCGCAACTCGACGCCGTTGCGCATCCACGGCGTGTCAATCCGACTGCGCACGCTGACCCAGTAACGTCGCAGCGCGTCCTTCTCGGTGGTCATCGCGTAAGCCCGGTTGGTATCCAGGCGGGGCACGTCGAACGCGTAAATGCGGCTGGTTTGGCTGTGCCGCGCGTCGAGGATATAGGCATTCGGGAGCCAGCCCAGGCGGTTCTTGCCGACGGGGTTGAAGTGGCCCGTGGCCGCCGAGATGGTCTGACTGCTCGCCCGCGGGTCTTCCCCACCGCCACTGCCCATGATGTCGAAGATGTCGCCATACTCCAGGTCGTCGCCCACTCCGATGACCGTCTCGTGGCCCACCACGCTGTCCGGGTCGAAGGGGAGGTTGTTCGGGTTGGGCGGGAAGGTGGGCCGGCGCGTATCCCAAAAGTTGGCGTGGGCAAGCCCGTAATTGTGCCCTAACTCATGAATCACTAGCCCCACCCCGTCGTACTGCAACCAGGCCGTGCCGCCCCCCCCCAAACCACCCCAGTCGAACCCAGGCACGGTCGTGTGGCGGATCACGAAGAGGTCGTAGTTCTTGCGGTTGTAACCCACGAGCACGGCGGCCGCCGCTGCGTCACCCGCCAAGGCGCCAGGCCCCGCAAACGAATAGTACAACTTCGGATGCGGCAACGACACCAGCGGTGCAATGGTCGACATCAGGGCCGTCTTGTTATACGAGGCTTCCACGTAGTAATCGTTGACCCGTTGCATCGTGTCCGCCGCCGCGGACTCGCTGGTCGGCACCGTGATGTCGTCCGGGAAGATCACCCGCACATACAAGACCTTCTTCGTCCCCAGACTGTTGATCGGGTTGGCGGGCGGCGGGTTGGTGCCGGTCGTCCCGACTGTCCCCGGCGCAGGCGCGCCCAACAGCGCCCGCGTGTCTTCCGCCTTTATCAAGGTGGCGCTCAGTTCGCCGAAGTGTGCGCCCGAGCAAAAGGCCAACAGGTCACCCCCAAAATCCGCCCAAACCGTGTCCGCCGTCGCTTCCGGCACACCGCCACACACGCCGCACCGCGGGGCTGCCGCGCCCTCCGCGGGCCAACTGGCCTTCGCCTCTTCCGGGGCAATCTCGCGCAGCAACTCCTCGTGCAACGCCATCGCTTGATCGATCGCGATGCCGTGCAACGGCACATCTTTCTGCGACATCTGCGGCACGCGCCGACCGTACACGTAGGCACGGTAGGTCTGCCGATCCAACGTCACGTACCGAACCGTTCGCCCAGCCGTATGCCGGTGCTCCGGTCCGGGCACGGGCTGCGCGCAATACACCTCCAGATCGCCCCGCCCGCTCACCACCGTCTCCAACAAAGCCCTAATCTCGGATGGCAACTGCTGGCGCCACCGCCAAGGCACGGTCCGCGTTAGCGCCTCGCGCGGGTTAGTCCGAATCTCCTCCGCCAACGCCGCCCGGCGCTCCTCCGCTAAACGCACCCCTTCCGCTAAGGCAGGTCCCCCCCCGCCCCAAACCCGGGCTCGCAGAAAGGCCTCGGTCCACCGAGCGAAGTCAGCATGAACCGACTCCGGAGCACGCGGTGCGCTCGCCTCCGCGGGGGCCGCCGCAGCCGGCGGCGCCTCCAAACGCTGTGCTGAATCGACCGTTAGGAGACTGAACGGGGCAACCGCCGGGGCCAGTAGTGAGGGCGGCACGACCGCGGCCGCTTGAGATGGCGGAGAGGGTCGGTCCATCCGCTGCTGCAACCAGAACAATAAAGCGAGAGCGGCTAACCCTCCGAAAAACCACTTCAGCATTTTCATGAAAATCAGTTCTGTCCGCGGATCTTACCGGTGCCCTTACAGGCCTGTAAATGCATTTGTCAGCCAGCCCCATGCGTTCCGAGTCCCAAGCAAGGAAGGAGCACGAACGGCCACGTCCGCCATGCGGTTCTGGCAACCCGCGCCCCACAAGGCGCACGCAAGTTCTCGCCCAGGACCGCAGCCGACAGGGCCCTCGACGAGCATTCCGGCATCCGTCTCCAGCCCCGCACCCTGAGCCGGCCTGACGCCCCACCCGCCCCCTGACTGCTGCCCGCGCCCAAACCGGAACGGGAAGGGCGACGTTGGATAATAGCAGGGTACGGGCCAGGTCTCGCGGATCCTTCCCGCCCACCAACTCACCGCGCCTGGCGGCCAGGGCTCAGTCGGCGTCTCCCCGCCGCCATTCGATACCGTCCAAATCTAATGCTCGCTCGACCTGTCGGGCTGTAACCGATCGCGGGCCCTCGGTCCAGATCACGCGATGCGCCAGGTCCAGCTTCCGCTCGATGGGCCATTGCGCCTGGATGCGTTGCCGGCATTCCTCGTGGGACCACCCCCGCTCCGCCAACCGCGCCTCTTGGGTCGCGGCGCTGCAAGCCACGCAAAAGATGGTGTCGAACTCCCTCTCCGCCCCCGTCTCGAACAGCAGCGGAATGACCACCACCCCAGCAGGTTCGCCGGCCCCCCGCCACCGCACCACGACCTCCCCCCAACGCTCGCGAATCCTAGGATGCAGGATCGCCTCGAGCCGCCCCCGGGCGATCGCGTCGGCAAACACCAACCGCGCCAACTCCGACCGCCGCAGTTGCCCCTCAGCATCGAGCACGCTGGGGCCAAAGACCCGGGCGATCTCGGCCAACGCAGGTTGCCCCGGGGCGACTGCCTCGTGCGCCAAAGCGTCCGTGTCCACCACCGGCAATCCACGTGCCTGGCAGCATTTCGCCACGGTGGTTTTTCCCATCCCAACACCGCCCGTTAAACTTATGAGTTTCATCTGGGGCACCATCGAGCATGAACGACTCCGGACTTAACCAGCGCCAGCCACGCCCTGTCCACCCCGATTCCTCGGCCAACCCACGCCCCTCCCTTTGCTCCTATTGTGTCAATTATTAATGCCCTGTCACTCTACCCCTACCCATACCCACCCACCCCTTCACCTTCACCCCACCCCACCGCCACCACTACCGCAGCAAGGCACGGTAGACCGGATGGCGATGGGGAGTGTCCTGTCAACTATTATTGCTCTGTCACGTAGTGTTCGCAGGGGGCCGCCAGGGGCGGTTTGCTGGAACTCTGCGCTACCCTAAACCCCTACCCCTGACCCTTACCCTACCGCAGCAGGGCGCGGTAGAGCCGGACGGGGAGGGTGGCGGCCGACGCATCGGTCCAGACCCACGAACCCTCCGGGGTCGAGTTGGTGTATCGGGCTGTCCAGGTCAGGAGGTTGGTCGAGCTCTGGATGACATAGGAGCGGCCCGGGTAGCCCTGCAACAGGAGCTGGGGCTGGTCCGGGACGGGCAACCCGATGGAAAGGGTCGGAGCGAGGTCTTGGTCGGTCAGCGGCAAGTACAGATTGTCGAGGAAGGCAGCATCCAGGCCACGGCTGAAGTTGGCGTCCTTGACGTAACGCCACTGCAGTTGGTGGCGGCCGGCGTCGACGGCGAACTGGTACTTCTGCCAGTTGACCTCGCCGGTCCAGTGCTTTTGCAGGACCCCATCCAGGTGGAACTCGAGGATGTCCCAGCCCTCTTCGGAGCTGACCCGGACCTCGAAGGCGGCCGTTCCGGCGACGAGGTTGACATCGAGGGTCAGGACACTGACGCCGTCGTTGCCGATGACGCCTGAGCGGAGGGCATAACGGCCGGCGTAGACGACATCCGACTGGACGTACCAAGGCGCGGTTCCAGCGCTGCCATACTTGAGCTTCGGGGCCAACCCGCCGGTTTCGTAACCGTCCGTGTAGGCGCTCACCAAGAAACTGGCTTGGAGCGTGTAGTTTTGGGTCATGACCAGGAACAGCGGATTCTGGGCGGTGGTCGCACTGCCCTGCCAGCCGGTGAACCGGAAGTCGCGCGTGGGCACGGCGGTGACGGTCACATTCGATCCCTCCGGGAACAGGCCGGAAGGCGGGGTGACAGTTCCGCCGAGCGCGGGGAGGATGGTCAGGCTATAGAGGATCTCGGTGGTGGTGAAGGTGTGCCCGAGTTGGAGGGTGCCAGTCTCGCCGCCGAAGCCATCGACGGCGACCCGGACGAGTTGGGCGCGCGCGAGGGCGACGGTGAGTTCGCTGTACCGGCTGCCGGGGGCGGCGTCGTCGTTGGCGGCGACCAGGACCAGGTTGGTGAGGTTGTCGCCTAAGTAAACGGCCAGGAGGGTGTCAAAGGTCGAGTTGGCCGTGGTCAACCGCAAGGTGCCGCTGGCTGGGGCGAGGAACCAATACCAGACCGAGTGTCCGCCCTCGTTACCGGCGTGGAACGGTTCGCCGGGTTCTTTGGTGGCGCGGCCGTTGTGGGTGCTGGCGGTACCGGCCAAGTCCACCAGTTCGATGGCCTCGGCGAAGTGGTCGTTGAGGGGGCTGACATAGCGCAACACGACGATGAACGGTCGGCTGACGTTGCCGGCCACGTCGCGGGCGACCGCGCGAACGACGTTGGTGCCGATCGGCAAGTCGAGGGTGGCGGTCCAGGCGGCGGTGCCGCCGACGGGGGTGGGTGGGTCATCGTTGAGTTGGATGGTGACCTGCTCGACGCCGGTGGGGTAGGGGCCGAGGTCTTTGGCGGTGCCGGTGAAGGTGATGAGGTTAGTGGTGACGAGGGATTGGCTAGCGGGCGTGATGACGATGACCAGGGGCGGCTCGGTATCGGGCACCCCGCCGGGGATGATGCGGAGGTTGATGTCGCCCATGCCGCTCGAGTCGTAGCCGGCCACGGCAATGCGATAGGTGACCCCGGCGAGGGCGTCGAACAGGACGTTGGCCTTGAGGTTATTGGGGACGTCGTTGGTGGAGGCGGCAACCTGTTTGAGCGTGGCGAGGGTCGAGCCGGTGTAGACGGCCAAGACGGGCTGGAACGAGCTGCCGGCGGTGTCCATCAACACGCGGGTGTTGTTGGTGGGCGACCAGGTCCACCACACCGACGCCGCCACGGCCGGGTTGGCGCCGTGGAAGGGCTCGGCCGGTTCGATGGTGGCGAGTCGGTTGTTGCCGGTCACTGGGCCGCCGGCCGGGTTGAGCTTGAACGCATTGGTGAAATGGTCGTTGGCGGGCCGCCCGGCGGTGAGGTAGGTGGTGGTGAAGCTGTTGGTCAGGGTCGCGGTGGGGTCCAACTGACCGGACGCGTTGGTGACGGACAAGTCATCGCCTACGACGGTGAAGCGGACGACGAAGTTGGTGGGCACGGGCAGTGCGGGAACGAGCAGGTCGGCGCTGTAGGTGGCGTCGGCGGGGGCGGCGTCGGGGGGCGCACCGTCATCCAGCATGGGTGTCGAGGTCGAGCTGAGGGTCATGGTGACCGCGACGTTCGTGAACAGGTTGAGGTTGGCGATGGTGAGAAACACGGCGTTCACCGTTTGGGTCACCATGAGGGTATTGGCCGGTGGCAGGATGCGGACCTGGAACGTGTTCGTCGAGCCCTGCCCCCACAACGCGCTGCAGAGCGAGCCGAACGCGGCCAAGGCCAGCGCAGGCCGCAGGCACCGGCCGAGCGCGCGGCGAGCGGGGAACCGCGTTAAGGCGGGGCCGAGCGCCGCGGTTGCTGGGGCGCGCCGCGAGGGGAGGATTGGGCGGGGGAGATTGGGGCCGGGTGGAGGGGTAGTGAGAGGCAACATAAGCCACGTGCCTTCCGGAAGGGGGTTACTCATGAGTCACTGAGATGGACTGCAAGTGGGCGGTAGGGCGCGCATTCCTTTCCTCTGCGCGCCGCGGCTTCCTGTGCCCCCAGCGGTCTGCGGCGCGCAGAGGACGGCGCGCCCTACCGGCAATTGGTCGTCTATCCCGAGCTTTCATCAGTATGGCCAGGGCACATACCGCGCCCGGTAGAATCGCCAGTTGAAGTTGGGGGTGAACGGATCGACAAACTCGACCCGCGACCCGGTGAAAGCCAGGACGGCGACGGGCGCCCAATCGACGAGGTTCGTCGAGGCCTCGAGTTGCGCCTGGCCGCCAGGCTCGCCTTCGAGCTCGAGCCGGAACCGATCGGCAGTCCAGACCGGGGCGGCGCCCCAGCGCAACGGCGCGGGAGGTTCGACTTGGATGGGGACCGGGGCGGAGGCGCGTTGGGCGCCGCGATCGTCGGTGGCCTGGGCGGAGAAGGTATAGCTGCCAGCCAGCAGGTTAGTCAACCGCAGGGAGAACGGCGGGGCGGTCACTGAGCCGAGCAGGTTCGTGCCCGACAAGAAATCCACTTGGGCGATGGCGCCGTCGGCGTCGAAGACCTCGGCGACCAGCGAGAGCTCCAGGGGGACGAAGTAGGCGGCGCCTGGGGTGGGGCTGAGGAGGCGGACCATGGGTGGTTGGTTGGTGTTGACCACGATGACCACGCTGCTGGAGGTGTTGGTGGCGCCGTCATTATCGACGGCTTGGGCGCTGAGCGAGTAGATCCCGGGCGGCACGTTGGTCCAGCGCAGGGCATAAGGGGCGTTGGTCAAGGTCCCGAGTCGGTTGGTGCCGGAGAGAAAACTCAGTTGCGCCACGGTCCCGTCGCTGTCGTAGGCTTCAGCGACCAACTCGACCTCGACGGGGGCGACGAAGGTCGCGCCGAGGCTAGGCCGGGTGAGACTAACCAGCGGCGGCACGTTCGAGAAGGTCCAGCGGCCGAAGTGCAAGGAGGGCTGTTTGCCAGCGCTAGTGAACGACCCGCCCACCAACACTTCTCGCCCGCGCACGGTCAGGGCCGCGACCGGTCCGTCCAAGCCACTGCCGAGCACGGCCCACGTGCTGCCGTCCCAGGAGGCGACGCGATTGGCCGGCAAGCCGCCGGCCGTGGTGAATTCGCCCGCCACATAAAGTGTGCCGCTTGGGTTGACGGCCAGGGCATTGACAACGACGCTGGGGCCTCCCAAACCGCCGCCCAATGCCCACCATCGACCCCCATCGTACCGTGCCAGATGCGGGATCTGGGCGCTGCCACCTGCGGCGGTGAAGTCTCCACCCACAAACAGCTCCGGGCCGCGGGTGGCGATCGCCCAGACGCTGCCACTGACACCCGCGCCTACGCTGGCCCACCGCGATCCGTCCCAGACGGCGATGCGGTTGGCCAGAACCCCGCCGGCCTGGGTGAAATCGCCCCCGGCATAGACGCGGCCATCCGGCGCCACCGCCAGGGCAAAGACCCGGCCATTCACCCCGCTATCCAGGCGCGACCAGCTCTGGCCGTCCCAGCGGGCGACCGCATTGGCGCTGAACCCGCCCGCGCGGGTGAACTCGCCTCCGGCAAATAGCTCCTCTCCACGGAGGGCGAGGGCGCGGGCTCGGCCGTCCAACCCCAGGCCGAGGGCGGACCATTTGTTGCCGTCCCAGCGGGCCACGCGGAAGGCCGTCACGCCGCCGGCGACGGTGAACTCACCGCCGGCGAAGAGTTCGCCCCGGGCGTTGACGGCGAGGGCGTGGACGTTGCTGTTAACGCCGGCGCCGAGGGTGGCCCAGCCGCTGTCGTCCCAACGGGCGACGTTGGACACGGCCAGGCCGCCGGCGTAGAGGAGCGAACCGCCCGCGTACACGGCGCGGTCGGTGCTGGCGAGGGCGGCGATGGTGCCGACGATACCCCGACCCACAATGCCGTTGCCGAGGGCTTCCCAGTGGCTGGGGGTAAAGCGGGCCAAGTTTTGGACTTGATTCGAGGCGCTCGAGGCGCGGAACAGGCCGGCGACGTAGATGGGGTTACCCGGGCCGGCCAACGCGAAGAGGTTCCCCGCCGGGCCGCTGTTGGTGCTCTCGTTCAGCGAGACCCACGCGGCCACTTCCTGGTGCCAGCGAGCGAAGTTCAGCACCCCGATACCGCCGGCGCGAGTGAAGGAGCCTCCGGCATAGACCTCGGTGCCTTGGACCAGCAGCGATCTGACGGTGCCATTGACACCACTGCCGAGCACCTGCCACCGGGCGCCATCCCAGCGGGCGATGTTGTTGGCGCCGTTGATGACCCCCACTTCCGACGCTTCGCCGCCCACGTACAGATCTCCGTTTTGGGCCAGGGCGATCGCCTGCACGGGTTTGCCCACTCCACCGGCCAGGTTGCTCCAGCGGGCGCCGCTCCACACCGCCACGTTCAGAGCGGCGACACCCCCCGCGTTCGTGAACGCGCCGCCCGCGTAAACCTGGCTGCCTTGCACGGCGATCGCCTGGACCGGCCCTTCGACACCCGCACCCAACGGGGACCAGGCGTGGCCATCCCATTTGGCAATGTTCCGCGCGTTCACCGAGCCGGCTTGGCTGAAGCTGCCGCCCACATAAAGGTCGTTGCCGTCGACGCCGAGCGCGAGGGCGGGGCCATCGAGCCCGCCAGCCACTGCCGACCAGTTCGTGCCGTTCCAGCGGGCGAGGTAACGCGCGCTGATGCCCCCCGCGGTTGCGAAGTTGCCCGCGACAAAGACGTCGTCGCTGCGGATAGCCACCGCCGCGGCCACGCCGCCCACCCCCTCACCCAACGCCGACCACTGGCGGCCGTCCCAACGCGCCACGTTCTGGGCCTGGGCGATCCCGGCGCGCGTGAAACTGCCCACCACGAATAACTCACCTCGGGCGTTGAGTGCGGCGGCGGTGGCGTAGCCGTCGAGGTCTGGGCCAATGGACTCCCAGATGCTGCCGACGTGCCAAGCGGCGATGTTCCGCGCGGCGATCGGGCCAGCGGACAGGAAATCGCCACCGGCGTAAACCCGGTTGGAGCCGGCGGCGAGGGCATGAACGACGGCGTTGGGGCCGGCGATGCCGGTGCTCAAGACCATCCAGTTGGTCCCGTCCCAACGGGCGGCGTTGCGGGCCGGGGTATCGCCAATACTCGAGAACTGACCGCCTACGTAGACCGAATTGCCGCTGAGCGCGATGGCGCGGATGACCGGGACCTCATCGCTCACCGCGACGCCCAGGCCCGTCCAAGAGGCCCCGTTCCAGAGCGCAATGCTCTTCGCCTCGGAACCGCCGACGGTCGGGAACGAACCGCCCGCATAGAGGTTGGTGCCGGCAGCCGCCAGGGCATGAACCTCGCCGTCCACACCGCGTGCCAGGCTACCCCAGGCGCCCCCTTCCCACTTGGCCACACTGCGCGCGGCCAGGCCGCCGGCCTGGGTGAAGTTGCCCCCGGCAAAGACGATGTTGGTCCCCGCCACGCAAATGGCCCGGACGGGTCCATTGATCCCGTCGCCCATCGGCGTCCAGGCCGCTCCGTCCCATTGGGCTATGTTTTGCGTGTTGGTATCGCTGGCATTGGCGAACTGGCCGCCCGCATACACCTTCCCCCCCCCCCACCCAAGGCATATACGGGGCCGTCGACGCCCGTGTCGAGCCCGGTCCAGCGGACACCGTTCCACTTGGCGATGTTGGTGGCGGCCACACCGCTAGCCCGGACGAACTCGCCTCCGGCGATCAGGTTGGTCCCCTCGAGTGCCAGCGCGTACACCGGTCCGGCCGTCCCGCTGCTCAACGCCGCCCACCGGTTGCCGTCCCACACCGCCACGTTGTTCACGTCCAACCCGCCGATCGAGACGAACTCCCCGCCTACCCAGACATTGGTGCCGTCGCTGGCCAAGGCGTACACCGCCCCGTCGACAGCCGAACCGCCGAACCGCGGGTCCCAGCTTCCCTTGGGCGAGCTGCCCACCGAACTCAACCGCACAGACCCAGTTCGCCTCTCCCATGCAGCAGGGGCGGCCTGCAATTCGAGTTGCACCACGTCGGGCAGGGGCACCGACAGCGTCGCGGGCCCACCTCGCCCCGGCTCGGCCATCTCCGAGGTCACTGCCACCGGAAGGGACGCCAATTCTCCAGCCACAGCCGACCCCACAGCCGCCAAGACAAGCCCGCGCCCGATTCGGCGCCGGGCATTCTCCATGAACCGGCGGTACCGCCGACTTTCCAGTCGGCCCGATGCCGGTTGGAAAACCGGCGCTGCAGGTTCATAGCCCAATGCGCATCCATCGTGTTGGATATCAACATTCTCCTTCTCCATGGGCGCCATGGGCATCCTATCCGGGCGCACTGGAGATCGCGTCCTGGCTGGCTTAATAGGCGGTGCGAGCGCAAGAGCCAGCCGCCTCATTTCTTGGGAGAATAAGGCCATGGTTTCAGTCAATAGCAATAGCAGGATCTGTTCCCTAATCGACCCAAGGCCAGAGAAAGCGGCCTGACGGCGGCTTCTTTGAAAACCCCATCCAAGTAGGGCGAGGCTCGAGCTGAGCCGCCCAAGTCCGTAAGACCGTTCAAGGCTGACCCCCCTGGTCTGGCCGGTGCCCCGTCGATACTTTGGCTGGGAAGCACACACCGCTGGCCGAGTTAGTCATACCTAATATATTTTGCAGCGACTTAATCTAGCCCGCCTACCAAGCACCTTATGGGTTACCCAGCTCATGTGTGCGCTGTCGGGATTCGCCCATGCCAACAGCCTACAGGCTGGACACCGAACGGCCAAGGGACCCCATCGCCCATTAGGTGTGCATGCGCTAGCGGCCAGCATTTGGCGTACACGCCTTAGCGTGCTCGCGGTCGTGACAAGAGCCAACTGCAGCCCGCGTCCGAAGGCCTCCGAGAGCCTAAAGGCTCGACACCAAACAGTTGCCGCAACGCCTATCGCGGGATCGCTCGGAAGAACCGCTGCGGATCGGTCGAGGCCTGTGGATCCACGGTCAAGCGGATTTCGCCGTAGCTGGCGGCGTTAGTCGAGTAGGGGACCCAGTTGGAGCGGAGCGTGGGTGGGGAGGTCGTGGTGGTTTGGATGATGTAGACCTGGTTGGTCTTGCCTTGGACCCTCAACTCGACTTGGCCCTGGGGCCGGCGGACCAGCATGAGGCGGGCAGCACTGCTCGCATCGATCGCAGGCTGGATGGGCAGGTTGACGTTGTCGATGAACGCGGCATCGAGGCCCAGGCTATTCTGGTTGTCCTTGGTGTAGCGCCATTCGAGGGTGTGGGTGCCTGCGGCCAGGCGGAATCCGTACGTGCCCCAAGCGATGTCGCCGGACCATTTCTGAACGAGGACACCGTCGACGAGGAAGCTGAGGGCATCCCAAGTGGGTTCCGAGCTGAGGCGCAGGTCGAACGAGGCGTCCCCGCCGTAGAAGGCAGCAGTCAAGGAAAGCGAACTGGTCTGGGCGTGAGTGATGGCGCCGGACCGCGCGGAGAATTTACCGGCGGCGGCGGTCGAGTCCGTGACCGTCCAGCCTTTGGCGCCGGCACCGATCCAGGCGAGCTTCGAGAGGTTGCCGGTCTCGAAGTCGTCGGCGTAGAAGCGCGGGCGGAAGACAGCTCGGACGGTCAGGTTGCGGCGCACGGCAAAGGCGACTGGGTTCGAGGGCGAGATGACATCGCCTTCCCAACCGGCGAACTCGAAGTGGGCGTCGGGGAGGGCGGTGAGAGTCTCGGTCGAGTCGGCCGGGACGGGGTAGGCGCCCGGGGTACGTTCCCTGATGCGGCCGCCGGCGCTTTGTTCGACGGTGAGGACATAGACCTTCATGGGGGTGAAGGTATAGGCCAACTGGATCACGCCGCTGGCGGCGTTGAAGCCATCGATGGCAATGTAGTATTGCTGGCCCGCGCGGACGGCGAATTGGCTCTTGCTGAAGCGGGAGCCGTCGAAGGCGTCATCGTTGGCGGCGATGGTGGTGAGTTGATCGACCCGGGTGCCGGTGTAGACGCCCAAGAGGGTGTCGAAGGAGCTGTTCTCCGTGCTGACCAACAAGGTGCCGTCGGCGGCGGCCCGCCACCAGTACCAGACCGAGCGCCCACCTGGGTTGTCGGCATGTTCCGGCTCGCCGACCTCCTTGGTGGCCTCGAGGTTATTAACGGAGACGCTGCCCGAGTCGCCGACGAGTTCGGTGGCGAGGGCGAACTGGTCGTTGGGGACGGGCAGACGGCGGTAAGTGACGGTGATCTGGACGGGGTCAGAAGTATTGCCGACGCCGTCGGTGGCCGTGACGGTAATGGTGTTGCGGCCGGTGGTGAGGGCAAGCCGGTTGGTCGTGCCCGTGGCCGACGGGACCACGCTCATCACGGCGCCGAACTGACGAGGGCTGACGCCAAAGTTGATGCGGTCGACGCCGCTGCTGCCGGGCTCGGGATCGACGGCTGAGGCGACGACGTCGACGGTATTCTGGTTAATGATCAGGCCATTGACGGGCTGGCTGACGGTCAGCAACGGCGCGGTCAGGTCCGGGTTCGCCCCGGGGAGGATGCGCAGGGCGATCTGGCCGGTGGCGTTGGTACTCGAGCCGGCGACGGCCACGTAATAGGTCTCGCCCTTCTTGGCGGTGAATTGGACATAGCTCTGGCGGTTCTGCGGCGACGTTTGCGCCGAACCGACTTCCTTCAGGCTGGTCAGGTTGGTCCCGGTGTAAACGCCCAGTACGGTGCTGAACTTGCTGCCGCCGGTATCCACGAGGGCGGGGGTATTGCTGGTGGGAGTCCAGGCCCACCACAAGGAAGAGCCCGCGGTCGCCACGTTCGCATGGCGCGGTTCGGCGGGCTCGAGGTTGGGGTCGGCGTAGCGGTTGTTACTAGCGATGAACGATCCTTCCGCCTTCACTTTGGTGGCGTTGGCGAAGAGGTCGTTGGGCGGGCGCGTGGCGACGAAGTAATTGACGGTGTTGGTGCTGGGGATTTTGCCTGGCGCCGTGATGGCCACGGTGATGGTCAGGTTGGTGGCCGTTAGGGCGGGCGTGACTTCAGCGCTGTAGATCGAGTCGCCGGCCCGGGCGTCGGGGAACACACCGGCGTTGGCGTAAGCGATGGGCAGGACGCCATCGACGGTGCCCCGCACGGTGGCGTTGGTGACCCCAGCGCCATCGCGGACGCGGACGAAGACGGGCGCGGTCACACCGGCTTGGAGGGTCGAGTTGTTGGACGGGATGAAACTGATCTCGAAGATGCCGTCCGGAGGCGCGATGACGACGTCGTCGGGCACGTCGAAGGCCTCGACCACACCGATGGTGGTGTCGGACGGGGGCGCCTTGGCGCTAAAGCCCATGCCGCGCTTGGCGAACCCGAGCCAGATTTCGTTGCGGTTGGCGCCGCCGTAGGCGATCTGGTCGGCCAAAAGGATGCCATCGCGCGCCTCGAGGAAGGTGGGGTTAGGCGGGCAAAGCTTCATGCCATCGGTCACTAACTGGAGGGCGGTGTGATTGCCTTCATCCCAGCCGAGGGTGTCGACCAGATTAGCTCGCACTTCCCACAGGGCCACACACCAGACTTCGCCTTGGTTGTGGACCTCCTCGGGGGCGACACCGAACGCCTCGAGCCAGGGGCTGATGGGAATGCCCAGGTGCGGGTCAGCGCGGGTGGGATCGATGTCTTTGAACGTGAGCGGATTCTTCATCATGTCCGTCGAGTACGGGTACCGGCGGATGCCGAAGTAGTAATTCTCCGTCATGTCGAAGAACATGAAGGTAGCGTAGCCGCCGACGGCGTAGCAGGCGTGCGGATCGTCGGTCGTCTCGCTGAGGATGCACAAGGGGTAGAAATCCGACCAGCCTTCGCCCATGCCGGCGGTCTGCAACGCGTAGATGCCGACGCCGCCGCCGACCAACCGGTCCGATAATCCATGCACGTATTCGTGGCACACGATCTCGGCGTCCAGGCTGCCATCGCGGTCGGGTTGGGGCCCATCGAACACGTACATCTGCATGCGGCCCGGGAAGCCGTCGGGTGGCGGATAGAAGTTGGCGTTGTTGACGTGGAAGGGGTCGTTGAGAGCCGCGCCATCCAACGCGTCGGCCTGGATGGCGTCGCCTCCGCGTCCACCGCGGCCGAAGTTATTGTTTTGGAAGTTGCCCGCCGCCTCGGTAAAGCCGAGGTCGTAGAGGCGATCGTGCATGTAGTTGTTCCAGTAGAACAGATTCACCACGGACGCGTTGGTGGAGGCCATGGGGGCAATGGCCAGGTCCAGCGGGAAATCGAAGACCGGCGGTGTGGCGTTCGACCAGGGCCGGGGAAGGTCCGGCCGGTCGTCGTCATCCAGATCGGTATGGGCGTCGACGTTGTTGCCCATGGTGCGGAATTGGCCGGCTGGGTTAGCTGGATCGAGCCAACCGGCGGGCGAGCCCACGGCGGAGAGCGACGTCAGGTTCTGGAGGAGCGTGCGCGGTACGATGGGAGGTTGTGCGCTGAGCGGTTGCGGGTGGCCGGGGCTGAAGGGCGAGGGGCTATCGCTGGTAAAGACTCGGTAGGTGCCGGGAATGGCCTGCGGGGGCGCCTGGTACCGAGTCAGGTTGTGGCGCACCAGCACCTCGCCCGTCTCCGCGTCCACCAGGCTGCGGTACATCTCCGCCCGGGCCCGACTGACGAGGATGACCTGCCAACACAGGCGCATCGAGTCGCGGTCCAGCGGCAGCCAGGTCAGTTCCGTGTAGCTCGAGCCTTTGAGGCCCGGCGCCTGGAACTCCTGTCTCAGCTCGAGACCGTCGGCCGCGCCCAGGGCGCTCACGGCTGTGGCTTCGAGGGTCGTCCCCACATTGGCCGCGGCTCGGGCGATGGCCATCTCGGGGCTGAAGGGCGGGCGACTGAGCAGGTTCGCCCAGTGCGGCGCCGCTTTGGCGGCGGAGCGGCCGGCATCGGGGACGAACTGGCTCGAGAGGGAAGCCAACTCTTCGTTCGCGGTGATGTGGCCCTTGAGGAGCGCCGCGAAGACGGGCACGCCTTGGAATTCCTGCTGCCAAATCACGGTGCGCAGACCGCTGTGGGCCGCGACGTAATCGCGGGTGATCCGGGCGGAGGCCAATGCGTCGGCGTTATGGCCGAACAAGCCAGCATGCTCATTCAGGAAAGCCTTCACGACCCGATGCTGGTCCGTGCGGGGGAAAGCCGCGATGGCCGTCGCCGAGAGGGCTCGGCCTTGGCCGCCCGGGCCGGTGAGGAAACCGTCATCGGCCACAATATGGCGCGGGGCGTTGAGCAGGGTGTCCCTTCCGATAGCGATGCCGGGGACGCGTTGGTATAAGGTGCTCAGGGCCTGCGCCTGGGCAGCGTCAGCGGGCACCAGGCCACCCGGGACCGGCGCAAAGGAAGACGCGCGCGCGGCGCCGCCGAGGGTGCGCTTGTCGAAGTTGGGCAGCGGCGGCCGGGCCGGGGCGACCTGCGCCCAGGCCGCCAGCCAGCCGCTGGCCACCAACGCGAGGCCGAGGACAAAAATGGATCGTGCTTTCATGGTCAACTATACTGCGCGCATCCGCCGTCTCCCGCGCGACAATCGGGGCCGTCAGATCATCGGCCGCAGGCGTCGGTGCGTCCTCTGCTACAGATCATACCGCACGCGATAGTAGCGTTGCCGTTCGACCGGCGCACTTAGCACCTCGGTCACGGTCCGGGTCTCGATGCGGTCCGAGTTGTTCGTGAGCGTCTGCAACAATCGCCAATCGGGCGCGGATAGACTCGACGTCGACTCGATAAAGTAGGTCGTGCGCGCCGCGGCGTCGAAGGTGATTTCGACGGTGAACGGGCTGGGATTGGCCACGCGGACATTGCGGATCTTAATGCCGTCGAAGGGCCAGTTATCGAACCCGTTGGCCAGACCGTCGGCGTCCGAGTCGATCACCTTGCTGTCCAAGAGGGCCAGGTTCACCCGCAGCGTCTTGATCACGTTGCCGCCCATTCGCGACGCCACCTCCGCTGAACTAGCCGGCCCGGCGAAGTCCCGTACCCACCGCAAGCGGCCCTCGAAGCGGCCATCCAGGCTCTCGACCGGCACATTCGCGTTGGCGAAGTAAATGGTCATACCCGGGTCGATCGCGACCGTGCCCTCGAGATCGGCTCGCACGGACGGATCCAACTCGAGGTAATCCACGTAGAGCGCGAAGTTGCCGGGCAAAGGCAGCCCGCCCGCGTCCAACGGCTTGCCGAATCGCAGCTCGCCGAAAGGAAACACCTTGAGGATCAGCCGGCCGATGGCGGCGTTATCCTTGAAACCGGTGCGCGACGGGCCGCGATCTTCGGCCGCCCAACTGTGGAACGTGCTGAAGAAGCGGGGGGCGGTGGTGTCGACACGGGTGCCGAGGAGGTCGCCGACCAGGGGCTTGCGCCAGAGGTGGAGGCCGTCCTGGACGGACAATTGGTTGTTGGCGCCGCCGCCGGTGTCCGAGAGGCTGTTGGTGACGGTCAGATGGAGCGCGCGCCGGGCGACGACGGCGTGGTTGCGCAGCTTGAGGTCATCGGCGAACAGGAAGATGTCGCCGCCGGAGTCGGTTCGCCCGCCCTCGAGGGTGGCGGCGCCGGCGATCATGGTGTGGGTGGCTTGGCTGGCGATGCTGCCGCTGTCGAAGTACTCATCCGCGGCGATGCGGTGCGAGACGGCATTCAGGTTGGCGCGGTTGACGAAGCGGGTCCAGTGCCGGCCGCTGGGGTAATCGCTGCCGTAGTTCGCCACGTCCTGCACGTTGAGGGTGCCGGCGTTGGTGAAAAAGCGCAGGCTGGGGGCATTGGTGTGCACCCAATTCACGAGGGCGTTGGTGAAGGAGATCCGGCCGTTGAGCGTGAAGCTCTCGCCGTCAACGACAAAGTTCTTGCCCAGGACCGCAGCGTCGTTAAACGCGACGTTCGTGCTGCGGAGGGTAAGGGTATCCACCACGACTTGTTGTGTGCGCGTGAAGAAGTCGGCGCTCAAGATCAGGACATGGATCCCGACGTCGATCGCGTTGGTAACGGGGTTGAAGTAATTGGTGTTGGCGTCAATGAACCAGTTCGACAACACCAGCGCGTATTGGTTGGTCCACAAACCAGTCCAAGCCATCATGAGCCCTCGGACGCGATCGACGCTTTCCTTGGTGAGACTCTGCACCGTCAAGAGGCCGTTGGTCGACGCCAGGTCGTACATCAGGTTCTCGCAATCCACACGCGCCCCCGCGCTGCTCACCAAGTGCTTCGCTTTGACCGCAACCGAACCCATCCCCCGCACGCGCGTCTGAGTCAGGTCCACCGTGTCCCCGACGATCTCGATTCGCCCGGGGAGATTGGTGGGCGTGACGCCCGGGACCTGCGGCGGACGCGCCTCGAGGTAGTCGACTGACCCGCCCCAAGCGGCAAAGAGGTTGGTGGCTAGAATGTTCGAGAAACCGGGCTCATAAACTAAGTTGCGGTACAGCTCGGTGTTCCCATTGGCGCCCAAAGCGAACTCGAAGGGCTCCGGCGGCCCGCGCCAGACCTCGTAGGCGATCGGCCGGGCGCTCAGCGTCCAAACGTCGATGTTCGTCAAGATCAGCGTGTTGGTGTTGACCGCGAGACTGTCGATGAAGTAAAGGGCGTTCACCTCCTGCGCGTTCCGGACCACGTTGGTGGTCCGCGAGCTGAACTCGACGGCCGCGGTCCGGAACCCGCCTAAGCCTCCGAACCCGCCAAAGAATCGGCAGCGGACCTGGAAATTGGTGTCGTTGACGCCGACCGCGACGGCTTGGCGCCAGGTGTTTGTGGGGATAAACACGTTCGAGAGCGACCCATCGAAGTTGGTCAGGGTCAGATTCAGCCCGGAGACGAAGCCGGTATTGCCAAAACTGGTGTTATAGATCAGAGGGATCAGGGTCTGGAAGGACTGGAACCCGTTGAACCCGCCCCGCGCCGTTACCGGATGCCGCGGTGCCGTGGCCAAGATATCCCCGCCAAAGAAGCGGATGATGTTCGCCGTGTTGATCGGCCCGTTCTGGGGCGGGTCTTGCACGCCTGCCCCCCACCATTCGTCGTAGATCGCATTGTCCGGCTCGAAGGAATCGGGAATCTGGTCGTCATTTAGGTCGTAGATCGCGTTAGCCCAGGGGAACGATTCGATGGATAACACCTCGAGACCGCTGCGACTGAGGTTGAGGTTTTGGCCCTCGAGACGCAGGAGACCGGAATTACCGACCGTCATGGTGCGCCGGCTGACGATGTTGGTGGCGGAGATGCGCAGGGAGCTGGGGGCAAACAAGTTGCTGTAGCCGAAGTAGGCGGCCGAACCCAGGGCGAAGAGGTCGCCTTCGTTGATAAAGTTCTTCGCCGGACGGCGCCGGCCGAGGTCGTCGGTGGTGTCGATCCGGAAACCGGGGTAACCGTACATGGACCCGCGGTTGGTGTAGTTGAGGGTATTCTGGAAGTCGTACGGGATCGCGCTCTGGACGGCAAAGATGCCGTAATTGGCAAAGGCGAAGGCGTCGATCTGTGGGGCGTTGGTGAAGACGACCGTGCCGATGTTTTCGTAGAGCGGGATGGTGAACGGCCCGGCGCGCAGGCCGTACCCCGCCAGCCCCCCCAGCACCGCTAGCAGCAAGAACTTTCTCATAGAGTCTCGAATTCGCATCGGAGCCAAGTCGCCCTATCCGCCACCGTCAAGCCCGCCACGCTACGGCGTGCCCGGGGCCCGCCAAGGATTACTGCCCTCGTCCGCTCGACCCGACAAAACACGCGCCTCCAATTCTCGAATCAAGGTGCCATCCGGATAGACCACGGGCGCGTTCGTGGTCCCGTCGTAAGAACTCCACCAAATGTCGATGAAGGCGTCCGTCTGGCCCCCCGGCCCCACATGTAACAAGTCCGGCCCCAGCTTGGTATAGGTGATCTCGATGGGCGGGGTGATCAACCCTGGCCCCGAGAGGGTCTCGATGCCGTTGATGGTGTCCTGGCTCACAAAGGGAATCGTGCGGGAGAGCCACAGGGGCACGTAGATCGCCAGCCCAAGATCCGACGCCGTGAACACAATGTCCGGCCGCGCCAGAGTCCGCTGCAACACCTGCGAGCGCAGGGCGAAGTTGGTGATGTACTGGTCGCGCCAGACGTTGGTTTGGGTCAGCCATAGACCGGTCAACGAGTCGTTGTCCAGCCGCACAAAGGTGAGCTTGTCGATGCCCGGCCGCAGCGCGATGTTCACCAGCACATTGGTCCCGAAGATGTTGGTGCCGGCCACATTCGTCCCGCCGGGCGCGCCCCAAGGCGAGCCGGAGCCGCCCGTCAACATCCCGTTCCCAGGGACCGTTGTCCCCACGGGCGCCACCACGGCGTTGGTCGCCACGCTCTCGACGTTGTAATTGCGGAACTGATAGATGTGGCGCAGCCCTCCAACGTCGTCCCGGGTCAACCCGGTGAAGAAGAGGCCCGGTTGGAAGGAAGCGGAGCCGCCCACGCCGCCGATGGTGCCGGCGTCCAGCCCGCTCAGGGCGGCCACGGAGGTCACGCTCGGCATGGTGGGGTCCACCTCGAACTCGACCGCTTCCCAAACCGGGTCGGTGTAGGTCTGCAGAATCTGGTACGTGTAGAGTGCGCCGTTGACATAGCTCGACGGCCGCAAGGTGACCGGATCGAAACTGCGCTGGATCACCGCAAACGACCAGGGCGGCACATCGACCGCCGACCGCAGCGTCCACACATACCGCTCCGGACAGGCCAACCCCAACTCCTCGAGCAGCACGCTCATGGTCCACGACTTGAGGTCGTGCAGCGCCAGGGCGGCGGCCAGGTGATTGAACCGGCGCGTGTCCAGCGGGTACTCCGCGAGCGTGTCGCTCATGCTCGAGAAGGGAGGCAGATCGTTGAAGACCTGGACCGCCTTTTCGACCTCGAGCACGCCGCGGCTGCCGAAGTAATTGATGAAGGACTCGTCAAAGCCGTAGGTGATGAACGGCTGGTTCCAGCGGTACTCCTCCCCGAGGTTCATCGGGCCGCCCAGGTCTGCCCCGATTGCATAGCCCACCACCGGCGTCTGCCAAACTGCGCCCCCGCCATCGATGGCGAAGGGGCCCAACATCGAGAACGCCGTGGCCTGTTGGACCAACCCCACAAGCACAGCCGCCGATAGAACTCTCTTCAAATGGCGCATCATAGGCTAGCGAATGCGAATCACGCGGTAATAACTGGCCGCGCTCGTGGCCGGAATCAAGGTCGAGGCCACGTTACCCGCCGCAAACCGCGGGCCCTCGAGATCGCTCCAAGCCGCCAGATCCGCGGAGGCTTGCAGTTGGTAGAGCGAGCCGGGGGCGGCATTCCACTCGATCAGGAGACCACCCGTCACGGGAACGATCCGCGTCCGCAGCACGCTCGTCGCTTCCAGCGGGTGCGTGCCGGCCAGGAATTCCTCGAGATTCGATGCGCCGTCTCGGTCCGAATCCGCGCTTGCCGCGGGCCACTGCTTCGAGTCGGCCCCCCAATAAAGCGTCTGCCAGTCGTCCGGCAGCCCGTCGTAATTGCGATCTCGCCCCCACGTCGTGGCCGCAGCCGAGTCCGACTTGGGCGACAAGCGGCCATCGCTCAGTTCATAGGCCAGGCGAACGTTGTGGGTGCTGGCCGGCGCCAGGTCCGTGATCACCAAGTAATTGGCCGTGGTCGAGAGCGGGGTGATCGCATCGTTCACGTACACCTTGTAGGTCACCGGCGCCTGGTAACCCGACAACTCCGGCCAGGCCGCCATCAACGAGAACGAGTCCAGCGCCGAGACCAGAGGCGGCGCCGGTTGCGAGAGCGCTTGGTCGGAAGCGTAACGCTGGCCGAACAACTCGATGCCCGGAGCCACGCCCACGAAGCTCGACCAGAACACGCCGAATCGGCGGTCGCCATCCCCCGCCACGGCCGGCTGGTACTGCCGGCTGATCGTGGTCGTGTTGACGCGAAACTCGTCGCCTTTGGGCGTACCATCGTCTTTCAAGAACCGGCCATAGACGCCCTCCCAAGAACCGTCCTGCCAACCGCTGGTCCACACCGCCATAACCTCGTTGCCGTTGCGCGCCAACTTGGGCGCGAACCGGTTCCCGGGCTGGGCAGCATTCAACAGGCGTTCCGCCGCCAGCGCCGTGCCCGTCGCCGAGTAGGGCCGCGCCCAAACGGCCCAGGCGTTGCTTAAGTTACCGATGTCCCGCTGGCTCCAGGCCACCAAGAACCGGCCATCCTCCGCTCCGATCGCCGCCGGGTTAGCGCACACGTTGGTCGTGGCGTTCACGCGGAACTCGCCGCCCAAGGCCACACCCTTCGAGTCGAATCGCCGCGCCTTAATATCCACGCTGTTCTGGAACCGCTCCTGCTCGCTCACCCAGGCAACGACAAACCCGCCCGTGTCGAGCGCCGCCACGCTCGCCGTGCGCTGGTTGTAGAGCGTGACTTGCGTGACCGGGAACTCGCCGCCCAGCTTCGCTCCGGTCGCCGAGAGGCGCTGGGCGTAGAGGCCCTGAAGGCTGCCGTCTTGATCGTGGCTCGACCACACCGCCACGACCGTCCCATCGCCCAAGACCGTCAGCGCGGGGTCGCCCTGTTGATTGGCCGTATGGGTGTTCACCAGAATCTCGCCGCCGGCAAATGTGCCGGCCGGCCCGATCGCGCGCACGAAGATGTCTTGGCTCCCCTGCGGACCGCCCTGCCAAGCGACCATGGCCCCGCCACCCGGGAGCAACTGAACGACGGGATTCTCTTGATCGCCCGCGGTGGTTTCGTTCACCCGAAAGGTCTTCACCGTGATGGGCGAGAAGTAGCTGTTGAGTTCGCGCGCGCCAATCCCGAGGCCGCTGCCGTCGATCGCATTGTCTTGCCAGACCACGTAACCCCCGCTGGCCTTGAGGCTGACCTGCGCCTTGACCTGGTCGCCCAGCAAACCGCGCGTCACGGAATACTCGCTTTCCTGCGGCGCGTAGGCGGTCTGCGCCACGAGCGCGGGACAGACGTAGCCCACACAGCCCAGCAGCAAAATCCGCCGCATGCCGGCACTCAACAATGATGACATAAGGTTGCGGCTTTCTAGCAAAGCACTTTTTCTTTGTCCACGTTTTCTTCCGAAAAACTCCGCTGCTGAACTCGCCTTATCGCAGAAGCTTATCGCGCCTGGTCCAGGCTCGAGCCGACCAAGGCCGCACCCGCGCTCGCCTTCCGCCCCCGGTCCGCCGCACGGTACCCACAACGACTAAAAGCATTTCGTCTGCCAGGATCCTCATCACAGCAGCGTCCGTTGACAAGCCCGCGCCTCGACCTCCGCCAACAAACCCCGGAAGCCCCAGCTCCGATACAACCCCGCCAGCGCCGCCTCGTCCGGCGCCTGCGGCCTGAACCGGTCCAGCGCGAAATCGCCCGGTAGATCGTCCTTGAGCCGGACCATCTGTCGGTTTCGCTCGACCTGCGCGCGCGCGTTTGCCAGGGCCTGACGCAACCGCGCCGACTCGATCTCCTCCAACCGCGCGTACAGGGCCGCGCAGGTGCCGAACCGTTCGAGCAACGTCGCCGCCGTCTTCGGTCCCACGCCCGGCACACCCGGGATGTTATCGACCGTGTCCCCCACCAGACTCAGCCAGTCCACGATCTGTTCTGGGGCGACCCCCGTCTTGCGTTGCACTTGGGCTGCGCCCCAGACACCACCGTCCTTGTCGTTCGGGTTCAGCAGTCCCACCCGGTCGGAGACCAGTTGCATGAAGTCTTTGTCGCTGCTGGCGATTAGCACCGAGGCGCCCACCGCCGTCGCCTGCCGGCTGAGCGTGGCAATCGCGTCGTCCGCCTCGACCCCAGACTCGCTGTAACTGGGGATCCCGATGGCCCGGAGCCAAGCCCCGAGCTCCTCGATCTGCGTCTCCAGAGATGCCGGCATCGGCGGTCGCTGTGCCTTGTACTCGGGCAACAAGGCCAGCCGTTCCGCCGCTAAGCCGCCGTCCCAAATCACCGCCATATGCGCCGGGCGCAGCTCGCTCCGATACCGCTGCAGTGTCTTCACGAAACCGAAGATCGCGTTCGTGGGGGCGCCCGCCGGCGAAGTCAAAGAGCGGATCGCGTAAAACGACCGATACGCGTAGGCGTGCCCGTCGATGACCAGCAGTCGACTCTCAGCCAAGCTACTCATCCGTGGGTCGCCTCCTTCCCTAATCCGGCTGCGCTAGGCGCAACAAGCGGCCGGCGCTCCTCGACACAGCCTACCTCCGGCCACGCACGCCCCGTGACCCTTCGCCTTTGCCTGCCCGCCGCGGCCACGCCCGCGATCGCCGCCCCCCACCCGAGGGACCGGCTCACTCGCTAGCGTCGGGTGCGGGCGCCGACGGCGCGAAGGGGATCTGCGGCGGGACCGTATGGGGATTGTACGGCAGGTTGTCGTCGGTGTGGATACGGTTGCCGGCGGGATCGATGATGGTCGGGGTGACGAAGATCACGAGGTTCTTCTTGCGACTGGCGGTCGCCTCGCTCCGGAAGAGGCGACCCAGCAGGGGAATGTCGCCCAGCACCGGCACCTTGTCCTTGGTCTTGGTCACCTTCTCCGAGATTAACCCCCCGAGCATGATGGTCTGACCGTCCCACACGATCGAGCTGGTCGTCACCTGTCGGACCCGAAAACGCGGCAGGGGCGGCGGCGCCACCAAGTTGCCCACCCGCGCGTTGAATCCGCCGGGCTCGTCGTACCCGAGGAACTCGGTCAGGGTGGGGATGAGGTTCATCTGGATGGTATAGCCATCCGCCGAGACGTGCGGGATCACGTCCAGGGTCGGCCCCAGAGGGATCTGCGCCGGCTGCGGCACGATAAACGGAATGGCGTTCGGTTGCTGGATCACCTGCGCCTGCACACCGATGCCCGCCGCGCCGGCAGCCAGCGCCAACGCTACAATGATCGTCCTGCTCTTCATATCGCTCATCGAAAAGGAATGCCTGACCGTCGCTTACGGAATCACGCCGCCACCCACACCCGCGCCGACGCCGCCCACCACGCCCCCACCGCCCACGCCTCCGACGCCGCCCAACCCACCCGCGCCGCCCACGGTGCCGAAGCCGCCCGCGCCTCCCGTGCCGGTCTGGTTATAAACCAAAATGCTCTGCAGCTCGATGACCTGAATCTGGGCCTGCCGGCCGCTGACCGTCGTCACCTTCGGCGCCGACAGAATGTCCACACCCCCGCGCTGCTCCAGCGCCTTAATCACCACCCGGAACTGCGGATCGGTCAGAATCCCCGTCACCGTCGCCAACGACGGAATCCCCGTCCCGCCCACATCGCCGGTCCGCAGCCCGGACGTCAGCAATTGGTCCGTGGTCGGGTTTGCTGTGGCGGAAGGCGAACCGAGTGTGCCGGGGAAGACGCCGAACGGATTGGCCTGCGAAGGTCGCCCCGCAAAAGAAGGTTGCGTGCCGCCCGCCACCCCCATGCGGCCCCCGTCCAGCAGGGTGTTGCCTAGGAACCAGTCGAAACCGAGCGCCTTCGAGTCGTCCTGTCCAATCTCCACAAACTTCACCTCGATGGTCACCTGATCCGGCGTCATGTTCAGCGTCTGGATCGCCGCGTCGATGATGTCCAAATCCTGTAACGTGGCCCGAATCAGTAAAATCCCCGTCCGATCGTTGAAGAAGACCGCTTTGCCCGCCGCATTCTGGAAACCGCCACCCACCGCCCCGAACTGCCCGCCCAGGCCGCCTCCCGCCAACACGTTCGTGCCCCCGAGATCCACGCCGGCCGCCGTGAAATAGCTTCGGACCAACGTAATCACGTAGTCCATCG